>Ga0182735_1001985_pt1 | contig 12963 bp, 11 predicted proteins | sample eDN5th30CKraftMG_FD_128524 | JGI IMG/M metagenome (GOLD analysis project Ga0182735, IMG submission 128524) | Enriched Miracle-Growth compost microbial communities from Emeryville, California, USA - eDNA 5th pass 30_C Kraft MG (version 2) (version 2) ... | reverse complement strand
GCGCTTTGCCGCCACGCTGGCCATTCTTACGGGCAGCAACGTGCCTTTGCTTACGGCCCTGGACGCCTCGCGGCGCACGCTGAAGAACCGCAAGCTGCAGGCCGCCGTGGACGAAGCCACCCATCGCGTGCGAGAGGGCAGCCCGCTTGCCCAGGCCCTGCAGGCGCAAAAGGTGTTTCCTCCCCTGCTGATCCATCTGGTGGGCAGCGGCGAGCGCACGGGCGAACTGCCCGCCATGCTGGACCGCGCCGCCGGCGTGCTGTCGCTAGAACTGGAGCGGCGCGCCATGACCATGACCGCCGTGCTCGAGCCGCTGATGATATTGATCATGGGCGGCATCGTGCTGGTGATCGTGCTGGCCGTGATGATGCCCATTATTGAGATCAACCAGCTGGTGCAGTAGCCCGGCCTGCTCGCCGGCGGCATCCGGCGCGCTTCCCCCTTAAAAGATATTGGCACGCCGCCCGGCGTGCGCATGCACTATGAATACAGTGCATAGAAACAATGCCTTCAATTATATAGACGCATAGGTCTCCAAGATCCACACTAGCCGTACATACAAAGACGGAGACAACCATGACTGTGAAGTTCAAGAAGCGCCTTTCAGGCGTGCTTTGCGTGGCCGCGGCAAGTTCGCTGCTGGCGGCCTGCGGCAGCAGCGGCGACAGCGCAACCGAGGTGGAGAAGGGCTTTGTGATCAGCAACGCAACCATTGTCGATACGCGCGACGGCTCGCTGCAGCAAGGCAGCACCATCGTCGTGGATAATGAAAAAATCAAGACCATCACCAGCGCGCGGGTGCGTGCGACGGGTGCCGCGCAAGAGGTGGACGCTTCCGGCAAATATGTCGTGCCGGGCTACACCGACATGCACACGCACGTGATGGAGGCCATCGATCTGCAACCCAACTTCTTCCCGCTGATGATCGCCAACGGCGTCACCGCGTTTCGCGACCAGGATCTCGCTAGCCAAGAGCGGGGCGAGCAGCTGAACGCGGATAGCGCGGCGGGCCTTGTCGACGCGCCGGAAGCCATCTTCGCCGGAGGCGAGGCGCATCTCAACCCGGCCGAGAGCACTTTTGACGCAAGCAACCGCGGCATGCCGTATATAGACCACCTGGGTGCGGGAATGGGATTGCTGATGGATTGCTCGACACAAGCCCAAGACATACGCACGGAATTCCTGGCACAAGGTTATCGGCCGTCGGGCATCAATATGGCCAATTTCATCTTGAACCCCAGAGCGTACGACGGCAGCCAGAACGCGAGGTTCTACCAGCGTGTCCTGGATACCTACGATGAAAACACGTGCGAGGCGCTCAGCCAGGCCTTCGTACACAACAGCACATGGCAGATACCGTCGCTCATCCGGCTGCGTACCCAGGATTGGGGCAACGACCAACTCTACAGGCAGGATCCGAATCTTATTTATGTAGAAGGGTCCAGGCGCGCGAACTGGAACGAAGTGGGAGATATGTTCTCGGCCTTGCCGGCTGACGCCGTCACGACTTTGCAGAACTACTACGAGTTGCAAAAACGCGCCACCTTGCTCATGCAGCGCAGCGGCGTGAAGATGCTCTCTGGCTCGGATATCGGCGGCATCTGGCTCATAGCCGGCTTCAGCCTGCAACAGGAATTTCAAGAGCTGGCCGCCGCGGGCCTGTCGCCGCTCGAAGTGCTGCAAACTACAACGCTGAATCCGGCCGAGTTCCTGAACCGCCAGGCCAGTATGGGCACGGTGGAAGAGGGCAAGAACGCCGATCTGGTGCTGCTGGATGCCAATCCGCTCGACAGCGTGGACAATCTCGGCAAGATCGATGGCGTGTTCCTGAAAGGGCGTTACTTTTCCAAGGCTGATCTTGAAGAGTTGAAGCGCGGCGTGGCCGACGCCTACGCGAATCAGTAGCGGCCCGGCGGCCTTGGCCGCGGGCGGCAGAACGGGGGGAGGACGGCGCGCCGTCCTCCCCCTGCGCATTAGTACGAAAACCATGGCCTGATAAGCCGATTATCACTTTTGTTTTTGCCAAGCCACGATTCAAACGGCGTCCAGCAATGCAATTCCGCCTAATGTTCTAATCGCGTCAAGCTCGAGGCATTCCGTATACACGCTACGTAAGAATGTTGCTGGAGTCTAATGTCGCCCAGCGTTTGTAGCGGCAAGCCCTAATGCTAAGCGCCCACTGCAAAGAACACCATGTCGGCAAACTGGTTACAACCGTTGCACTAAATGTGTTCCATCGGCGCTAGGCCACAGTTTGCCTGCGATATTATGCAGACGTGGCAAAAGCCCCTGGGCAGCAGAGCCTGCCGTCGTGATCGAATGGAGAACACATGAACACAACCCTGCGTACTGTCTTTCTGGCATCGGCCTTGGCTGTTTCCCTGTCTACGCCCGTGTGGGCCTCGGGCCTGATGGACAGCATCAAGAGCCAGGCGGCTGAAACATTGGGCGGCGGCGCATCCACGTCGACGCAGTCCGGCTCGGCATTGGGTTCGCTGGGTGGCGCCGCCGGCCCGGGCTCGGCCCTGGGCCTGCCCAGCATCGGCGGCGACACCGCCGGCAACGCGGCAGGGGTGCTGCAGTACTGCATCCAGAACAAATACCTGGGCGGGGGCGACGCCTCTAGCGTCAAAGACCAGTTGCTGAACAAGGTGGGGCTGGGCTCGCCGCAACAGCAGCAACAGGATTCCAGCTATCAGCAGGGCGTGGCCGGCCTGCTTTCAGGCAGCGACGGCAGTTCGTTCGACCTGGGCAAACTGCAAAGCGACCTGAAAGACAAGGCATGCGACTACGTGCTGGATAACGCTTCGTCGTTGCTGTAGGCCCTTGAGCCAGCCGGGAGGACGAGATGGCCGACTACGAAACCAGGCATCCGGGAAGCCTGCCGCCCGATGTAAAGCCGTATCGCCGCACGGCTGAATTCACCGAGCAAACCCTGCCCGCGGCCCTGCGCAAGCATCATTCCACCAAGCCGAACGTATGGGCGCTTATTCACGTGCTAGAGGGTAGGGTGCGCTACTGCGTACCCGCCTGGAACCACGACGAAATACTCGAGCCCGGCAAGCTGGGCCTGGTGGCCCCGCAAGTGGAGCACTTTGTGGAACCTCTTGGCCCGCTGCGCATGTTTGTAGAGTTTCACGCACTGCCCGAACAAGCCCCGGGCGATCCGCACCAATAGCCTATTTCCCCGCCGCGATACCCATAGCCACGCCTATTCCTATGCCCATGCCTATGCCCGTGGCGATGCTGTCCATGGCAACACCTATCGCCGTGCCTATGCCCACGCCTATGGCGATCCAGATTCCCCAATTCATGCTATTTCCATTCCGGTTCACAAGCGCTCAAGAGGGCTGGTCGCCCGCTTTGGGCCAGTAGGTACCGAAAGACCAGAGATTGGATTCGGGATCGCGGCATGAAAACTCGCGGCTGCCATAGGGGGGGTCGGCGGGCTCGCGTTCGATGACCGCGCCGGCGGCCCTGGCTTTTTTATGCAGGGCGTCTGGGTCGTTGACCGCCATGTACAGGGAGTCGGTGCGCCGGCCCTCGGGCTTGCCCACCAGCTTGCCGTAGTCGTCGTCGCGATGCTGGCCCAGCATCAATATGGAGGACCCGAACGCCAGTTCAGCATGCAGCACAACATCGCCTTCGCGGTAGACGGCATGCTCGGTGAAGCCGAACACGTCGATCAGCCAGCGGATCATCCGGTCGGCGTCGTGGCAGCGCAGGGTAGGGAAGAGGCGGGGCGGTTCGACAGGTGTTTCAGGCATGGTGCTCCTGCTCGAGCTTAGGTGAATTTCATATGATAGGTCGGTCGGGCGCTTCCAGCGTTTAAGAATTGTTTCCTGGAAAAGCGCGGCATGGGGCCTGCGGCGACATCAGGGCGGTATATATTGTGGGCTTGCGCAAATTCCCACGGAGCGATTTCGAATGCATGCCAGAAGTCTCATCGTAGCTGTTACTTTTGCCTTGCTTTCTGGCGCGGCGGGCGCCGAGGTAAACCTCTCGCTGGCGGGCCAGACCGTGACCACGCCGATTTCGGGCGGCGAACACCGCAAGGAATACGCGCCCAACGGACAGCTTGTTTATGAAGTGATAGAACAGGTCAATGGTTCGGACCGCAAGGCCATCGAGCGCGAGTGGACTCAGGAAGGAAGCCCGCTGCGCGAGCAGGAGTTCCTGAACGGCACGCAGATGCGCGCAACATTCTGGTACATGAACGGCCAGGTTCGCGAAAAGCACGTCAACCAGGCGTTGCGCGACCCCAAGGGCCCGCCGGGCGATTACGTGGAATACTTTTCCGACCTGGGCCTGCCGCAGGCAAGCGGCGTGATGCAGGGCCAGTTCAAGCGCGTGGGTGTGCACCGCCTTTACGACGAACAAGGCAAGCTGAAGGTCGAACAGACCTACGACGCCTCTGGCCAGCTCGTCTCCGAGAAGAAAATCGGCCCGGACGGCTCGGCCGGCCAGGAGCAGGGCTTTTATCCAGACGGGTCGCGCCGCTTGAATTGAGGCCCGGGCTCGATCTGGCCGCCCAGGGCGGTAAACCGCTTGCTGTACAATTGCGGCACATGAAAAAATTCGTGTTCATCCTTCTTCTCGCGCTCATGCCCCTTCAGGCCTCCTGGGGGGTGGTCAGCATGTACGTGACACAGCAACACGAAACCTGCCTGCATCCCTGCCGCGGAAATCAAGCGGTTCAAACCGCAGACAACGACCAAGCGCCGGCCGATACGGCTGGCGCTCACCACGAAGATCGTTTTTGCGGGCTGCACGCGTTGGCTGTGGTCGACAGCCTGCCATCGAACGCACTGTCTTTTTCATCGCCCCCGGCTCTTTCAGCCTACGAACCACGGTTCGTCCCGCAGATCGTCATAGACAGGCCCGAGCGGCCCAAATGGCTTGCGTCCGCCTAAGCGGCGCGACGCACCTTTTACCCTCCATGCGTCGCCCCGCCGGCCCTGCAGCAGCCGGGAGAGGCAGCATACGCCTCACTAGCGCAAGCCCGCGCCCCTAAGGCGCGTCCCCAGGCGCGTCGACGCCACCTTTCCCGGCACTGCCCAAAATCAATTACCTCCATAGACGATCTTGGAGCAATTCCATGCGCAGTGCATTTGTACTAATAGGGGTCTTCGCGGCCCTGTCGGGCGCGGCATCGGCCCAGACCTTGCCTTCCCGTCAGGCAACGGCTCCGGCGCCGCTGTCCGAACCCGCCGCCTCCCTGACCCTGGAGCAGGCCGTGCAACGGGTCATGGACGCCAACTACGCGCTTTCATCCGCCCGCTACGCCGCCGACTCATCGGAAGGCATCGTCCTTCAGGCCCGGGCCAGACCCAACCCGGTGCTGGGCATCGAGGTGGAAGACACTCCCCGCAAGGCCACACGCAATACGACGACGACCCTGAGCCTGCCCATAGAGCTCGGAGGCAAGCGCGATGCGCGCGTCGCCGCGGCCGAGCTTGCCCGCGACGCGGCGCGGCAAGAAGCAAGGCAGGTTCAGGCCGACGTGCGGGCACGGGCAGTGGCCGCCTTTTTCGAGGTGCTGGTCGCCCAGGAAAGGACGGCCCTGTCGGCCAAGACCGTGGACATCGCGCGCGCCGCCTACCGCATCGCCGACAAGCGGGTCGACGCGGGCAGGGCGCCGCCGCTCGAGGCCGACCGGGCGCGGGTCGAGCTGGCCAACGCCGAATTGGAGAGGGACGAGGCGGCCAGCCTCCTGGACCTGGCCCGCCAAAGCCTGTCGGCCTTGTGGGGCAGCCCCGTGCCCCGCTTCGCGAAGGCGGAAGGGAATATCGCCGCACCGGCGAACAGGCCTGGCCTGGACGACTTGAGCGCTGCGCTGGAGAAGTCTCCTGCGCTGCAGGCGGCCAGGCTCGAGTCGGAACGAAGCCGGGCTCAGGTCGCCGTCGAGCGCAGCAAGCGCTACCCCGACATCGAAGTCAGCGCCGGCGTCATCCGCAACAACGAACAGGGGCGCAATCAGATGATGCTGGGCGTGTCCATTCCCTTGCCTCTGTTCGACCGCAACCAGGGAAACGTTTACGAGGCCTCGATGCTTGCATACAAGAGCCGGGACGACTACCTGGGCCTGAAGGTTCGCCTGCAGGCGCAACTGCAGCGCGCCGCCAGCCAGTTCGACATCGCGCGGAACGCCGCCCTGAGGCTCGAATCCGAAATCCTGCCCGGCGCCGACACGGCATACACGCGGGCCGAAAGGGGGTTTGAGGCCGGCAAGTTCGGTTTCATCGAAGTGCTGGATGCACAGCGGGCCTTGTTTCAAGCACGTGCCCGATACCTTTCGGCATTGTCGGACGCCTACCAGGCACTTGCACAGATAGATCGTATTCTCGGACAGGCTTCACCATGAAAAACACATCACACAAGACCGGCCCGAACCGCCGTGGCCGGCAGGCGCTGTGGGTTGCCGTCATCATCCTCGCCGGCGCGCTGCTGGGGGCATGGATTCTGGCAAGCGATGCCCCCGGAAAAGCGGGGCAGGGGCATGACGAACACCAGCACGCCTCGCAGCCCGGCCAAGCCGAAGAATCAGGGCACGCCCACGAGGACGGCGAGGCACATGAAGGCGAAGAACGGCACGGGCGCGAAGCAGCCTTCACCGACGTCCAGATCGATGCCGCGGGCATCACGCTGGCCACTGCGGGCCCCACACGTATCCGGGATGCGATCCAGCTGCCTGGCGAAATCGTCTTCGACGCAAATCGCACGGCGCAGTTGTCGCCGCGGCTGCCGGGGGTCGTCCAGGCGGTGCAGGCCGAACTGGGACAAGAGGTGGAGCAAGGCCAGGTGCTGGCGGTGATAGCCAGCCCCGAACTGTCGGAGCGCCGCAGCGCATTGAGGGCGGCGCAAAGACGCCTGGCCCTAGCCTCAACCACCTATGAGCGCGAGCGCTTGTTGTGGAAGGAAAAAATCTCCGCCGAACAAGACTATCTCCAGGCCCGCCAGCAGCTGCAGGAAGCCCGCATCGCCGTTTCCGACGCCCTGGAACAGCTGGAGGCGCTGGGGACGGACGCGGGCAAATCGGAAAGCCTGAACCGGCTGGAAGTGCGCGCGCCCTTCGACGGAATGATCATCGAGAAGCGCATTGCGCTGGGAGAGGCCGTGGCCGCGGACGCGCCTGTCTTCAGGATCTCCGACCTCTCCACAGTGTGGGCGGACGTCAGCGTACCCGCCGAGGCGTTGGGCACGGTGAGAGTGGGCAGCTTGGCCACGGTCAGCGCCACTGCATTCGCGTCGCAGGCCGAGGGAACCGTCTTCTACGTCGGCGCTTTGCTGGGCCGGCAGAACCGGGCCGCCACCGCCCGAATAAGCCTGCCCAACCTGGACGGGGCCTGGCGGCCCGGCCTCTTTGTCAACGTCCAGGTGGCTTCCTCCGAGGCCGAAGTGCCCGTTGCCGTCGAGCCGGCGGCCGTCCACACCCTGGAGGAAGAAACCGTGGTGTTCGCAAGACGCAACGGCAAGTTCGTGGCCCAGGCCGTAAAAACCGGCCGCCGCGATGCCAGGGCCGTGGAAATACTCGAAGGGCTGGACGCCGGTACGCGCTACGCCGCAGCCAACAGCTTTGTCGTCAAGTCAGAGTTGGGCAAGGGCAGCGCCTCGCATAGCCACTGAAAGGGGAAGCATTGTGTTTGAACGCATTATTCGTTTTTCCATCGAACAGCGCTGGCTGACCCTGCTGGCCGTGCTGGGCATGGCCGCCCTGGGCCTCTTCAACTACCAGCGTCTGCCCATCGACGCGGTGCCCGACATTACCAACGTGCAAGTGCAGGTCAATACCGCGGCTTCAGGCTATTCACCGCTCGAGGTAGAGCAACGCATCACCTATCCGCTTGAAACGGTCATGGCCGGCATGCCCGGCCTGGAGCAGACCCGGTCGCTGTCACGCTATGGGCTTTCCCAGATCACCGTGATCTTCAAAGAGGGCACCGACATCTACTTTGCCCGCCAACTGGTCAACGAGCGCCTGCAGGGCGCCATGGACCAGCTTCCCGCCGGCATCGCGCCGGCGCTGGGTCCGATCTCGACCGGGCTGGGCGAGATCTATTTCTGGACGGTCGAGGCGGAAGAGGGCGCGCTCAAGCCCGACGGCACGCCCTACACGCCGACGGATCTGCGCGAAATACAAGACTGGATCATCAAGCCCCAGCTGCGCAATGTGCCCGGCGTCACCGAAATCAACACGATAGGCGGATACGCCAAGGAATATCTGATCGCGCCCGACCCCATGAAGCTGCGTTCCTACGGGTTCACCCTGCAAGACCTGCTGAACGCCGTCGAGCGGAACAACAGCAGCTTCGGCGCCGGCTACATCGAGCATCATGGCGAACAGTCGCTTGTGCGCGTGCCCGGCCAGCTTCAGTCGATGGAGCAGATCGGGCAGGTCCTCATTGCCAATGTGGACGACACGCCGGTGCGCATCCGGGATGTCGCCCGGGTCGAGATAGGAAAAGAACTGCGCACTGGGGCGGCCACCGAGAACGGCCGGGAAGTGGTGCTGGGCACCGCCTTCATGCTGATGGGCGAGAACAGCCGGGCCGTCTCCCACGCCGTCGACAGCAAGATGCGGGAGGTCAACCGCACACTGCCGGAAGGCGTAAGCGCGGTAACGGTATACGACCGCACGGTGCTGGTGGACAAGGCCATCGCCACCGTGCAGAAGAATCTGCTCGAGGGCGCGATACTGGTCATCGTGGTGCTGTTCCTGTTTCTGGGCAATATCCGCGCGGCGGTGCTTACGGCGCTCATCATTCCACTGGCCATGCTGTTCACATTCACCGGCATGGTTTCGGGCAAGGTCAGCGCCAACCTCATGAGCCTGGGCGCCCTTGATTTCGGCATCATCATCGACGGCGCGGTGGTGATCGTCGAGAACTGCATCAGGCGCCTGACCCATGCGCAGGCGCGCCAGGGCCGCCCGCTGACGCTTCCAGAGCGCCTGCACGAAGTGTTCGCCGCCTCGAAAGAAGTGCGTCGGCCGCTGATATACGGGCAACTGATCATCATGATCGTGTATTTGCCCGTTCTTGCCCTGGCGGGCGTCGAAGGCAAGATGTTCACTCCCATGGCGTTCACCGTGGTGACCGCGCTGCTGGGGGCAATGATTCTCTCGGTGACCTTTGTGCCCGCGGCCGTCGCCCTGTTCATTGGAAAGCGCGTCACAGAAAAAGAGAGCATCTTCATCCGTGCCGCCAAGCGCGCCTATCGTCCCGCCCTGGACCTGGCAATGGCCAACAAGCCGGCCGTGCTGGCCTTCGCGGTCGTCGCCGTCGTGCTTTCCGGCCTCATCGGGGCACGCATGGGCAGCGAGTTCATCCCCAGCCTGAACGAAGGAGACTTCGCCATTCAGGCCTTGCGCGTGCCCGCCACCAGCCTGACCCAGTCGGTGGAAATGCAGCAGCAGCTGGAGCGCAAGCTGGTCAAGGAGTTTCCCCAGATAGAACACATATTCGCCCGCACCGGCACGGCCGAGGTGGCTTCCGATGCCATGCCGCCCAATATCTCCGATGCCTATGTCATGCTCAAGCCTCAAAGCCAATGGCCCGATCCGCGTCTGCCGCGCGACGAGCTCATGCGCCGGGTACAGGAATCGGCCGCGCAGCTGCCCGGCAGCGCCTACGAGTTCTCGCAGCCGATCGAGCTGCGTTTCAACGAGCTGATTTCAGGTGTGCGCTCGGATGTGGCCGTCAAGATCTTCGGTGACGACATGGACGTGCTGAACAGCACCGCGGCGCAGGTTTCTCAAGTATTGGAGCAGGTGCCGGGCGCAACGGGAGTCAATGTCGAACAGACGACGGGGCTGCCCGTGCTTACCGTTTCCATTGACCGCTCTCAGGCGGCCCGCTATGGTCTCTCGCTGCAGGAAGTGCAGGACGCCGTCGCCGTGGCCGTGGGTGGACGCGAGGCGGGCACACTGTTTCAAGGCGACCGGCGCTTCGGCATGGTGGTGCGGCTGCCGGATGCCCTGCGCAGCGACGTGGACGCCATCAAGCAGCTGCCCATTGCACTGCCGGCGAGCAGCGGCATGGCCGGCCAGATCCCGCTCGGCTCGATCGCAACACTGGAAACAACGATCGGTCCGAACCAGTTCAGCCGCGAAAACGGCAAGCGCCGGGTGGTCGTCAGCTCCAACGTGCTGGGGCGCGACATGGGCTCGTTCGTTGCCGAAGCCCAGGAGCGCATGCAAAGCCAGGTGCGGGTGCCGCCGGGCTATTGGGTAGAGTGGGGCGGAACGTTCGAGCAGCTTCAATCGGCTGCGTCGCGGCTGCAAGTCGTGGTGCCGGTTGCCCTGTTGCTCGTGTTCGTCCTGCTGTTCATGATGTTCAACAACATCAAGGACGGCCTGCTGGTGTTTACCGGCATTCCTTTCGCGCTCACCGGCGGCATCGTGGCGCTTTGGATGCGCGGCATTCCCTTGTCCATCTCGGCGGCAGTGGGCTTCATCGCCCTGTCGGGGGTGGCGGTGCTGAACGGCCTGGTCATGCTTTCGTTCATCCGCGGCCTGAGAGACGAGGGTCTGCCGCTCGACACGGCGATCCGCGAGGGCGCGCTGACCCGCCTCAGGCCGGTGCTGATGACAGCTCTGGTGGCTTCATTGGGTTTCGTGCCGATGGCGCTGAACACCGGAACCGGCGCGGAAGTGCAGCGGCCTTTGGCCACGGTGGTGATCGGCGGCATTGTCTCGTCGACCTTTCTGACATTGCTGGTGCTGCCGATTCTGTATCAATTGAGTCATCGCCGCGCCGCTGCGCGGGAAACATCTACCTGAACCGAACTATGAAAATACCGAAAAGAATGTGGATCTCCGGCTTGGCGGGCGCGGCCATTTTTGGCACCGCTGCCATCGTCTACTTCGCGATGCGGCCAGCGGATGCGACAGTCATCGATCCGACGGATCGAACGCTGGTCAGGACGGGCAAGGCAGTCTACGCCAACTACTGCGCTTCATGCCATGGCAGCTCGTTGCAGGGGCAGCCGGACTGGCGCAAGCGCATGCCCAATGGCCTGCTGCCTGCGCCTCCTCATGATGAAACCGGTCACACCTGGCATCATCCCGACGAACTGCTGATCGACATAGTGAAGAACGGCTTGGTTCCCGGCAGGACAGCGCCTGCCGGCTATGCCAGCGACATGCCGGCCTACGGCGGGATACTGGCCGATGAAGAGATCGTCGCGGTGCTCGCGTACATCAAAAGCACCTGGCCTCCTGATGTTCTGAAAGCCCAGGAAAAAGTCACACGGCAACAGAGGAACTAAACGGCCTCGTGGCAAGAACAGTCGGAAAGCGCCTGCAGGATTCCGCAGGAGTCGGCCGACGCCGTACGGGTGCATTTTTTGCGCAGAGAGGTCAAATGCCGCTTCAATTGCGTCAATTCTTTCATGCGCGCCTCGACCGCGAGAATATGCTCGTCCAGCAGGCTGTTGACGTCGCCACAGTCTTCAGCGGGCGTATCGCGGTAGCTCAGCAAGGCGCGCACGTCGTCCAGCGACATGTCGAGCGAACGGCAGTGCCTTATGAACTGAACGCGCTCGATGTGCGCTTCGGCATACAGCCGATAGTTGCCGTCGCTGCGGTCGGGTTCGGGCAGAAGCCCCTCTTTTTCGTAGTAGCGGATGGTCTGCACCGGACAGTCGGCCCGTTTGGAAAGCTCACCGATCTTGATCCGCATGGCGTACTCATGTCTATAAACACTATAGTTACTATAAACTTTACATCGCATGCCCGCAAGCAGGGCCACTGCACTTGACTCTAAAGTCACTATAGGGTTTCCAATAAGCTCAATAAAGGAATCCCGACATGAAAAACCGTGACGCCGGAAGGGCGAAAACCTATCGAATCGCCACCATGGACTGCAGCGCCGAAGAGGCTGAAATTCGCCGCGCCCTGGAGCCGGTCCAAGGCATTAGAGGCTTGAGTTTCCAATTGAGTACGCGCACCCTGGCCATCGAGGCATCCGAAGCCGCTTTGCCTTCGGCATTGCTTGCCCTGCGCAAGATTGGATTCGATCCACAAGAACTGCCGCACCAAGAGGGCGCCGTCTCCGGCCTCGAACACAGCTTTCCGAGCGGCGTCCCTCGTCTGGTCATTGCGCTTGTCCTGGCGCTAGGGGCCGAGATGCTGGCCTTTTTCGCACCCGATACAAGGGTCTGGCAAGCCGCCGGCATGGCAATCGCCGCCATCGGCATCTGGCTGGCCGGGCTGGAGACCTACACGAAAGGTTTTTCGGCCCTGCGCCACGCGAGGCTCAACATCAATGCATTGATGAGCGTAGCCGTCACCGGGGCCTTCCTGATTGGGCACTGGGCAGAGGCCGCCATGGTCATGGCGCTTTATGCGCTGGCCGAACTGCTTGAAGCCCGCGCCGTCGACCGCGCGCGAAACGCCATCAAGAGCCTATTGCAACTGGCCCCTGAAACCGCCGAAGTCCGCCAGGAAGAGGGCGATTGGAAAATTGTTCCGGTCGAGCATGTAGCTCTCGGCGCCGTCGTCCGCATAAAGCCCGGCGAAAGGGTTGCCCTGGACGGGATCGTGACAGCGGGCGCGAGCACCCTCAACCAGGCGCCGGTAACCGGTGAGAGCCTGCCCGTCGAGAAGACGGTCGGCGATCAGGTGTACGCCGGCACCATCAATGAATCGGGTTCGCTCGAGTTCGAAGTAAGCGCCGCATCGAGCGACTCCACCTTGGCCCGCATCATACGAGCTGTGGAGCAGGCTCAAGCCAGCCGGGCGCCAACGCAGCGCTTCGTCGACAGATTCGCCGCCGTCTATACACCAGCGGTCTTCATCATGGCTTTGGCCGTGGCGCTCGGCGGCCCATGGCTCTTCGGCTGGGCCTGGCTGCAATCCGTCTACAAGGCACTGGTGCTTCTGGTCATTGCGTGTCCATGCGCCCTGGTGATCTCCACTCCCGTCACCATCGTCAGCGGCCTGGCCGCTGCGGCCCGGCGCGG
>Ga0182735_1001984_pt1 | contig 12966 bp, 14 predicted proteins | sample eDN5th30CKraftMG_FD_128524 | JGI IMG/M metagenome (GOLD analysis project Ga0182735, IMG submission 128524) | Enriched Miracle-Growth compost microbial communities from Emeryville, California, USA - eDNA 5th pass 30_C Kraft MG (version 2) (version 2) ... | reverse complement strand
GTTTGTCGATGATCTCCTGCGGTGTGCCGACAGGGGCGAAGAAGCCACCGATGACGGGCAATTCGACCGGAAAGCCTTGTTCGGCAAACGTCTTGACGTCCGGAAACTCCGGATGGCGTCGTGCGCTGAGCACGCCGAGCATCTTCACCTCGCCCAGCCGGACCTGCGGGAAGAAAATATTGTCGTGCATCATATCAAGGCGTCCGGCGAGCAGATCCGGAAGGGCTTCGGCGCCTGTGCGATAGGGGATGTGCGTTATCTTCGTGCCGGCCATCAAATTGAAGGTCTCCATGCGCAGATGCGTCGCCGAGCCGGCACCGGGAGATGAAAACGAGAGCTTGCCCGGGTTCTTCTTGGCGTATGCCTGCAGTCCTTTCAAATCGTCGACCGGAAAGCTCTTCAGAACGCCGACGCCATAGACCAGTTCGCCGAACGGCGCGACAGGGACCAGATCGGCAGCGGTGTAGCTGGTCTTGCGCAGCAGCGGCAGAAGCACGTATGGAGCGTTCGGTCCGCAATAGAACGTGTATCCGTCGGGCTGGGCGCGGACTGCATATTCGGCACCGATCTGACCGGCGGCACCGGCGCGGTTCTCGACGATAATGGGCGTACCGAGCTTGCGTTGCAGGCCGTCGGCCATGATGCGCGCGGGCAGATCCGCCGCGCCTCCGGCCGGATAAGGTACGATCAGGCGTACGGGCTTCTCCGGCCAATCGGCGGCTGCGCTTCCCACGGCGCAGAGGACAAAGGCAATCGCGATCAAAACGCGCACGCCCATGTGCTTCACTCCTCCCGACGGGCTCATTTCAATTCTCATCGCCGTTCCGACGACAGGACTGCGAGCCGTTCTGCATTTGGTTGGGCAAGCGTGCACACAGATTGTGCGATCGAGCAATGGTAGCCTGCGAACGATGTACCGGGTGATCCAGACGCCCAAAGCCGGAGGATTGGTTCCGCTATCGACCGCGTTGCAAGCCGGTGCTCTTGTCGAGCGTGGTATCTGCCGATTTGCCGCGAATCGAGCGGCCGGAGCTAGATCTCGATTTCCCCGTCTGCCACGCGAACGGCATGACCGCCGATGCGGACCGTCTGGAGCTTGCCGTCGTTCATGACGATGGAAAGCTGGATGCGGCTTGGCCGGCTCATCTCGAAACCCTGCTCGATGCCATAGCGATGCTCGCCGCCGGGCGGCTCGTCGAAGCGGGCAATCGCCCCGGCAAAGGCCGCGGCCGCAGATCCCGTCGCCGGATCCTCCGGAATGCCATGGGCGGGGTCGAACATACGGGCATGGAAGTCGGCGGTGTTGTGCTCTGTCTCGCGGCAATAAAGATAGACGGCGCCGGCCGGACCGAAGGCTTGCGTCCAGCGGCTTGTGGCAACGCGCGCGCGCCGGATGGCAGCGAGACTGCGCGTCGGGATGAAATGATAAGGTAACCCCGCGGAAAAGCGTGTGGGACGGTGGTTCTCGAAACCGATCTCGCTGGGGATGAGGCCGACGGCGGCTGCTATATCCTCGATCGCGGGAACCGAGCCCATGTCCTCCGGCAGCTTCGGCGCGTCGAACTCGGCAGATGGCTGCAATCCTGCGGGCATGCGGACTCCCACCCGCACGACGCCGATCTGCTCTTCGAGCGCAATGATGGCATTGCGGCTGCCGCCGAGCGCCGCGGCGCGCAACTGGCCGAGAAGAATGGCCGTTCCGATCGTCGGATGGCCTGCGAAGGGAATTTCGCTCATGGGGGTGAAGATGCGCATGCGCGCCGAATGCGCCGGATTGGACGGTTTGGTCACGAATACCGTCTCCGACAGATTGAACTCACGGGCGATGGCCTGCATGGCCTTCGTCTCGAGACCATCCGCATCGAGCACGACCGCCAGCGGGTTGCCGCCGAAGCGCGTCGATGTGAACACGTCGAGAGTGTGGAACTTCAATCGCATGAGATCGTCCGGGTTGCAGCGTGGGCGGGACAATGCCGGATTTCCGCAGCGCTTCCAAGGTGCTTCTCAATTCGCTCGTCACGAGAGCGCATTGGCGATCAAGAGGCGCGCATGGTCGACCACGCTGTGCTGCGAGAGATCGTCCATGTCCCGGATGACGATCACGTCGGCGACCTCGCGCTCCGTGTCGCGCGCGGCTCCGGCAAGCATCTCCCTGCGAAGCTCCTCCGCCGCGAGTGTCGCACGATAGGCGATGCAAAAGCAGCAGTGCCGGCCGTGGCGCACGACGAGATAGCCGGGGCGCCGGTTGAGAAGACGGGCGTCGAGACCGGTCTCCTCGGCAAGCTCGCGCGCGATGCTGGCGTCGATATCGATGGTTCCGCCGGTACGCGCGTCGCGGGCATCGATGAAGCCGCCCGGCAGATATACGCGTCCGGCATTCAGCATGCCGGGCGATGCCTTGATCGCGAGCACATGGCCTTCCGCGGATTGCACGAGCGCCGACCCGAAGCCGTCGAGGGCCGCATCATCGCATGCTTGCCCGTCTCGCCAGTAGAGGAATGAGGAGAAGCGCTCGAGGCTGAGAGACGCCACGATGCCGGCGTCTTCGCACCAGATGTCTCTGACGACGAACACCTGGCCATCATAGAAGGATGGATTGGTGGCCTTGCGACGGTCGAAGTGGTTGCGGATGTCCGCGGCATTCTCAACGGCGAGGGGCCAGCGGGCCTCTGTAACGGAAAGGCGCAGGCTCCCGGTCCGGATGATCTGGTTCGAGGGAAGAGGCTGACGCGGCATGGTCGTTCGCAGCTCGTGGCACACCTTGTCGCAGGCGGGGCAGGCGCGCCGGGCCCGGAGGAGGTTCACTCGCCTAACTAGCCTGGCATCAGCGGCTTGTTGCAAGGGCGAAGGCCATGGTAATGCCCCGCCATCGATCAGAACAGGATCTCCGCCATGACCGCCCCGAACTCCTTTTTCACGGCATCGCTCGCCCAGGCGGACCCGGAGCTCTTCGGTACGATCCAACGCGAACTCGGACGGCAGCAGCACGAGATCGAGCTGATCGCGTCGGAAAACATCGTCTCCAGGGCTGTTCTCGAGGCGACCGGCTCGGTCATGACCAACAAATACGCCGAGGGCTATCCCGGCAAGCGCTACTACGGCGGCTGCCAGTATGTGGACGAGGCCGAGACGCTGGCGATCGAGCGGGCGAAGAAGCTGTTCGGAGCGGCCTTCGCCAACGTGCAACCGTCTTCCGGCAGCCAGATGAACCAGGCCGTTTTCCTGGCGCTGCTGCAACCCGGCGACACGTTCATGGGCCTCGACCTCAACGCCGGCGGGCACCTGACGCACGGCTCGCCGGTCAACATGAGCGGCAAATGGTTCAAGGTCGTCCCCTATGGTGTCAGGGCCGAGGACCAGCGTATCGACATGGACGTCGTCGCCAGGCTTGCGCGCGAGTCGAAGCCCAAGCTCATCATTGCCGGCGGTACCGCCTACTCGCGTTTCTGGGACTGGGAGCGGTTTCGCGAAATCGCCGACGAGGTTGGCGCTTACCTGATGGTGGACATGGCCCATATCGCGGGACTCGTCGCGGGCGGTGTGCATCCCTCGCCGGTGCCGCATGCGCATGTCGTCACCTCCACCACCCACAAGTCGCTGCGCGGGCCGCGTGGCGGCATCATCCTCAGCAACGACGAGGCGATCGCCAAGAAGATCAACTCGGCCGTGTTTCCAGGCCTCCAGGGCGGGCCGCTGATGCACATCGTGGCCGCGAAGGCGGTTGCGCTGGGAGAGGCGCTGCGTCCGGATTTCAAAATCTACGCCCAGGCCGTTGCCGACAATGCCAAGGCGCTGGCGAAGGCCATCCAGGCAGGCGGCTACGATATCGTGACGGGAGGGACCGACAATCACCTGATGCTGGTCGATCTCAGCCCCAAGGATCTGACGGGAAAGGCGGCCGAGATCGGTCTTGGCCGCGCGTATGTCACATGCAACAAGAACGGCGTCCCGTTCGACAAGCGTTCGCCGTTCGTAACTTCGGGCATCCGCCTCGGCACGCCGGCAGGGACGACGCGCGGCTTCGGAGTTGCCGAGTTCGAGCAAATCGGTCGTATGATCGTGGATGTGCTCGATGGCCTCGCGCGGAATGGCGATGCGGGGGATGCGCAGGCCGAGAATCGTGTGAAGGAAGAGGCGAAGGCGCTCTGCGCCCGGTTCCCGATCTACGGCTAAGTCCGCCTGAAGCTGAGGTCGCTGACGTGCCCAGCGTCTTGTCGCGCCGATGCTCAATGGAGAACGCTTGATGCGCTGCCCTTATTGCTCGGGCGAGAATACACAGGTGAAGGACAGCCGGCCGACGGAGGAGAATACCTCCATTCGCCGGCGTCGCGTCTGTCCTGATTGCGGTGGGCGCTTCACCACGTTCGAGCGCGTGCAGCTCCGCGAGATCCTGATCATCAAGCGGTCCGGCCGACGGATGCCGTTCGACCGCGACAAGCTCGCGCGCTCGATCGAGGTGGCGCTGAGGAAGCGGCCTGTCGATGCCGAGCGAGTGGAGCGGATGATTTCCGGCATCGTGCGCCAGCTCGAGAGCATGGGCGAGGCGGAGCTGCCGTCGTCGGTGATCGGTGGGCTCGTCATGGAAGCGCTGCGCGGCCTCGATGCCGTCGCCTACGTGCGTTTCGCATCGGTCTATCGGGATTTCCGCGAGGCCGCGGATTTCCAGGAGGTGCTCGGCGAAATCGCGAGCACACCGAAGGTCGCCCTGCCGCCCGGCGACGATGCCGTTCCCGGTCGTTTGGACCGTAAGCACTGAGACAATGACCGACCGGAACAGGAATCGCCTCGACATGGAGATGATGGCTATCGCGGTGCGGATGGCCCGCCGCGGACTGGGTACAACCGCGCCAAATCCATCCGTCGGGGCCGTCATCGTGGACGAGACGACGGGAGAGATCATCGGCCGCGGCTGGACGCAGCCCGGCGGACGGCCCCATGCCGAGAAAGAGGCGTTGCGGCGGGCCGGTCCGCGAGCTCGCGGCAAGACGATGTACGTGACGCTGGAGCCGTGCGCGCATACGGGGCGCGTACCGACTTGCGCCGACGCCTTGGTCGCGGTCGGCATCAGACGGCTCGTCTGCGCCATTCCGGATCCCAATCCGATCGTCTCGGGCCGTGGCTTCGCGCAGCTTCGTGCGGCCGGCATCGAAGTCGATGTCGGATACCTCGCCGACGAGGCGCGCTGGGTAACGCTCGGTCATATCCTCCGCCAGACTGAAGAGCGGCCGTTCGTCCAACTCAAGATGGCGCTCGATGCCACCGGCCGCGTGGCGGCAGGGGATGGCTCTCCTGTCTGGGTCACGGGGCCCGAAGCACGCGCCTATGCGCATCTTCTCCGGGCAAGAGCCGATGCGATCCTGGTCGGGGCGGGCACCGTGCTCGCCGACGATCCGGCATTGACCTGCCGTCTTCCGGGGCTTGCGGCCCGCTCGCCGGACCGCATCGTTCTCGATACCCGGCTCAGAACACCGCCGACGGCCAAGGTTTATCGGCAGGGCGTGACGAAGCCCCGGGTATGGGTGGCGGCGGCCCTCGACGTCATGGACGAAGGCGCCGCGCATGGGGACGCGATGCTGCTCGATGCAGGCTCGACGGACGGTGCCTCTCTCGATATCGAAGGGCTTCTGGCGACCCTTGCGAGGAACGGACTGACGAGGCTGCTCGTCGAGGGCGGTCCGACGGTCTGGTATGCGTTTCTTGCCGCGGGCCTCGTCGACGAGGTGTGCCTCGTCCAGGGACCGAACGAAGCCGAGGGCTCCACCATTCCCGTGATCACGGGCGATCGCGACGCTTACTTTGCCCGATACAAGCTCCTGCCGGTGCTTTCACGACAACGATCGCTCGGCACCGATCGTCTCCACGTCTACCGTCGCGAGTCGCCATGACAGCATCACCCGATACAGAGCCGTCCGAGCTGCCGTTCCGGCATTACATTCGCGTGCGCTATCAGGAGTGCGATACGCAACTTGTAGTGTTCAACGCGCGCTATGGCGACTATATCGATCTCGCGATCACGCAGTTCCTGATCGCCACGATGCCGGACCGCGATCGCAATATTTATGATGGCAGCTTCGAGATCCAGCTCAAGAAGCAGGTGACCGAGTGGTTCGCGCCGGCCCGTTTCAACGACGTGATCGAGATCCGCGCCTGGGCGTCGCGGTTCGGGCGCTCGTCGTTCGACATGCGGTTCGAGCTTCGCATTGCCGGTGAAATCGATCCGATCGTGGTTTCCGACTCGGTGTACGTACACGTTCTGCTGGACAAGGATGGACGCTGGAGGAGCGCACCCCTGCCGGAACACGAACGTGCCTTGCTAGCCGAGGGCGCGCGCGGCAGGATCGTGGATCACGCTGGCTATCTGCCGGTGGCCGGGCCGAGCCGTTGATCGCCAAAGCGAACTCGGTTGCGACGTCGCGGCGCTGAAAAACGTGTCACGGAGAGATCAAGGTGTTCACTGGGCTCGTATCGGATGTCGGCGAGGTGGTGGCGCGCGACGGCGGCCGCTTGACCATTCGCTCGAGCTACAGCGCCGGGTCGATCGCGCTCGGCGCCTCGATCGCACACGATGGCTGCTGCCTGACGGCGCTCGAGATGCGCCCGCAGGGCGAGGGCTGCGTCTACGAGCTCGATGCCTCCAACGAGACGCTCAGCAAAACGACGCTGGGTGACTGGAAGCCCGGACGCCGCATCAATCTGGAGCGCTCCCTGAAGGCCGGCGACGAGCTCGGCGGACATATCGTCATGGGGCACGTCGATGGCGTCGCCGTTATCAGCGACATCCGGGCGGACGGCGAGTCGCGCCGTTTCACGCTGGAGGCGCCCGCCGACCTCGCGCGCTTCATCGCTTCGAAGGGCTCGGTCGCCCTTGACGGGACCTCGCTCACCGTCAACGAGGTGGACGGTGTGCGCTTCGGAGTCAATCTCATTCCCCACACGCTTGCGGTCACGACGTGGGGTGAAAAGCGCGTCGGAGACCGCATCAACCTCGAGATCGACCCCTTGGCGCGCTACGTGGCTCGCCTCCTCGAAATGCGCGGCTGAGAGCTGGGATCAAACACACATGAAGAGAGTCGAGTACGCCGAGGGCATGGGTTTCATCTCGCCCATCGAGGATATTCTCGAGGACCTGCGCAACGGCCGGATGATCATCCTGGTCGATGCCGAGGATCGCGAGAACGAGGGCGATCTCATCGTTGCCGGCCAGATGGCGACGCCCGAAGCCATCAATTTCATGGCCAAGAACGGTCGCGGTCTCATCTGTCTCTCGATCACCGAGCAGCGTGCCGACCAGCTGCGCCTCGAATACATGACGCGCAACAATCGGGCGCGCAATCGCACGGCCTTTACAGTGTCGATCGAGGCGCGCGAGGGGATCGCCACCGGCATCTCGGCGCATGACCGTGCGCTGACCATTGCGACCGCGATCGACCAGACCAAGGATCACAACGATATCGTCTCGCCGGGCCACGTGTTTCCGCTCGTCGCGCGCGAAGGCGGGGTGCTTGTGCGGGCAGGTCATACGGAGGCCTCGGTCGATCTCGCGCGGCTCGCCGGTCTTTATCCGTCGGGTGTGATCTGCGAGATCATGAACGACGACGGCACCATGGCACGTATGCCAGACCTGGTGTCGTTCGCGCAGCGCCACGGCCTCAAGATCGGCACGATCGAAGATCTGATTGCCTACCGGTTGAAGAACGACCGGATCGTCGATCGGACGGCGACGACGCGCGTCGAGAGCGTCTACGGCGGCGCGTTCGATCTCTTGACGTATGTCACCAAGGTCGATCCGGTGGAGCACCTGGCGCTCGTGAAGGGCGACATCACGACCCCCGGGCCCATCCTGGTGCGCGTGCACGCGGTGAGCGTTGCCGCCGATCTGCTCGGTGTCGGCAGTGGGGCGGAGCGCACCTCGCTCGTGCAGAAAGCCATGCAGATGATCGCCGACGAGGGGCGCGGCGTCGTGGTTCTGATCCGCGACCTCCGCCCTCATTCGGTGTCGGAGTGGATTGGCACTCGCTCGCCGGACCCGCGCGCGGGACGCACTGCGGAGAGGCGCAACGTCGAGATCGGCATCGGCTCACAGATCCTGCGCGATCTTGGCGTCCGCGAGATGATTCTCTTGAGCAATCAGCCGCAATCGCGCTACGTCGGGCTCGAGGGCTACGGGCTCAGCATCGTGGGCAACCGGAGGATCGAGTAGACCATGGCGGGCAAGGGAACGGGTGGCGGCGGACCCGAAGGCCGCGTGGAAGGTGCAAACATCCTCATTATCGAGGCGCGCTACTACGAGGACATCGCCGACGAGCTTCTCGCGGGCGCCGTCGCCGAAATCGAGGCAGCGGGCGCGCGCTACGAGCGGATTGCGGTTCCGGGCGCGCTCGAGATTCCGCAGGTCCTGGCAATGACCGGGGACGCCGTCTTCGAGTTCGACGGTGTGGTGGCCCTCGGCTGCGTCGTCCGTGGGGAAACGTCCCACTACGATATCGTTGTCAACAACGCCAACCATTGGCTCTACGAGGCCGCGGAGGAAACAGGCCTGCCCGTCGGCAACGCGATTCTCACGGTCGACACGAAGGAGCAGGCACTGGCGCGGGCCCGTGGCGGTCGTGACGGCAAGGGCGGTGACGCGGCGCGTGCCTGCCTGCGGCTGATCGAGATCCGGCGACAGTTCGAGGAGCGCGTGACGTGAGCGCAGAGCCCGCCACCGCATTGCCACTTGCGCCCCGGTCGGCGGCTCGCGTCGCGGCGGTCCAGGCGCTCTACCAGATGGATCTTGCAGCGACCGATCTCAACGACGTCATCGGCGAGTTCGAGGCGTTTCGGTTCGGCCCCGACGCGGAGGATCGGATGCTGGCCGATGCCGATCGCGATTTCTTCCGCAGCCTGCTGCGCGGCGTGGTGCGCCGTCAGCGCGAGATCGATCCGATGATCGACCGGCAACTCGCTGAGGGCTGGCGCCTGACCCGTATCGATTCGATCCTGCGGGCCATCCTCCGCGTCGCGGCACTCGAGCTTGTCGAGCGGAGCGACGTGCCGGCGCGGGTCGTTATCACTGAATATGTCAATACGGCTCATGCGTTCCTCGGCGGTGACGAGCCGCGGGTGGTCAATGGCGTACTCGACAAGCTGGCACGCCGATTGAGGACGAGTGAATTCGGCTGATCCGCCGGCTTTTATCGCCGCCTAGTCGATCGGCTCGTCGCTCGTTTGTAGGGCTTTCGGGCCACACTCGCGGCGGCCGGACGTGGTAAGCGTCGCATCAAGTCGGAGGCATCAGGCGGAACGAGCGGGGCTTTGGAAAATGGCGCGACGCGTGATCGTGACATTGCTGCTGCTGGTGCTGGCGGGCGCGTCGTCGCTCGAGGCAGCGTCGGGCAGTGACGACGGTCTCGGCAAGGCGAAGGACGCTGCGCTGGCCCTCCAGCGCGGGCGGTCCGAGGAAGCCGTTCTGCTCTATACCGCTGCCCTCGAGGACCAGGGGCTTTCCAACGATCGGCGTGCCGCTCTCTTGAACGATCGAGGCGTCGCCAATGCACGGCTCAATCGGCTGCGCGAGTCGATCGAGGATTTCAATACGTCGGTCAAGCTCGCGCCTGAAGGCGCCTCAGCCTACAACAATCGCGGCAATGTACTGCTCGCACTGGGGCAGGCGGTCGAGGCCGAAAAGGACTTCAACCGGGCTATCGCCCTGGCTCCCGGCTACACGGCGGCCTACGTCAATCGGGCGAGCGCACGCACGCTCACCGGGGCGACGGATGGGGCGCTCAGCGATTTCTCACATGCCATCCGCCTCTCCCCGAAGTCCGCCGCGGCCTATGGTGGGCGAGGCCGGTTGCACCTTGCGGCGAACCGCCCTTATGCCGCCATCCGTGACTTCAACCGGGCGGTCGGCAACGACACACGTTTCGCACCGGGCTATCGATTGCGCGCGGAGGCACAGGTCGTGCTGGGCCGCTTCGACCAGGCGATCGAGGATCTGAGCCGGGCAATCGCGTTCGACGGCAAGAACGGCGATCTTTACCAGTCGCGCGGCTATGCCTATCTCGCCGCCCGCAATCCGGCTTCGGCCATCAAGGATTTCCAGCGCTGCGCCGAGCTGAAACCGAAATCCAGTGCCCCGCTCGAAGGGCTTGCCCTGGCTCAGGCCCGCGTCGGGGTCTACGACGAGGCACTCGACACGCTCTCCCGCGCACTGGAGATCGATCCGCGCTCGGCGCAGGCCTTCGCCTATCGCGCGATCGTCTACAAGCTGATGGGTCAGGTCGAACTCGGCGAGAAGGACCTGGAGCGCGCCGTCAAGCTCAGCCCGGACCGTGCCGAAGTCCATTGGGCGAAGGGCGAGATCTTCGAGGCGGAAGGGCGCAAGGAGGAAGCCATTGCCGAGTTGACGTTGGCGCTCGCGCAGCAGCCGCATCTCCGCGAGGCGGCAAGCGCCCTCGAACGGCTGGGTGCGCCCGAGCCGCGCGATGCGGAGGTGGCGGAGCTCAATGTCGGGCGGTGGCGTGTCTTCACGAGCAAAGGCCGCTACTACACGACGAACGCCGAGTATCCCCGTCTGCGCGTTCCTCTCGAAACCATGCGTGAGGGCGCATCGCCTCGGATTCTCGAGTTCGAGGAGAAGGGTGGCGCCCAGGCTGGCATCGGCATCCTGCGGTTCATGGCCGGAGAGGTCGAGTCGGCGTCCGGTGGCGCGCCCGAAGAGGTTGAGCACGGTGCCGTGCTGGATCTGCAGGCGCAGACCGTGCTCGCCGTCGAGACCATGCGTCAGGGCGAACGCCGTGCAACCTGGGTCTGGGAAGACGACAAGCTCGTCGTGACGGGACTCGATGGGTTCAAGCAGGAATATCCGTTCAACGGCCCGAAGGCCCGCGAGGAGATTGCGGCGCAGTCCGCGCCTGCCCCGGTGCGCCGCCCGCGGCCGCGGCCGCACCGCGAGCGCGACCAGGCATGGAATCCCTGGGGCGACGGCTGGTCGGGAAGCGGACGGCGCTCCGGCCGACAGCCCAAGTCGTTCTTCCAGATGCTGTTCGGCAACTGAGCCCGCTTTCCGGCCCCGCCGCATGGCCAATCGTCGGTCCCTTCGTCGAGCTTCCGGGCAAAACGAGCCCCGCTGGCGTGGTCACGATGCCCTGGCCGGCGGGAATATGTGCTGCCGACCCAGCGCGCGCTCGGCGTCTCAGAGCATATTGTGGGTGCCGTCGCAGAAGGGTCTGTCGTCGGTCGATTTGCACCCACACAGATTGACCGTACCCGTGGATTCGGCGACGAAGCGATGCGGCCGGAAGCTTGTGTCCTTGTGGGCGCCGTCACAGAACGGTTGCTTGCCAGAGCGGCCACATGTGCACCAGAAGTAGGCCTTTCCTTCCTCGAGGTCGACTTGATAAGGCCCAAGCTGGGCGCAGACCGGATCGTCGGACATCGATTTCCTCCTTCTTCGGCCCCTCGCTGGCGATGTGGCTGAGAGGGGCGGCGCAGCAGCCTTGGCTACTCGACACCCGAGGACGCGGCAAAGCAAGATGGGAAAAGCGCCGAACGGAGAACGCGGTGAACGCCCTCCATATTACACGGAGACGTTGAGTTTCACCCGCTCGGTCGTGACCGCTCCGCCGTCCTCAACCCAGGTGAACTCCAGGTCGCCCGGTCCCGGAACGCGCATGTTGAAGACGAGGTAGGGGTTGGCCGAGGTTCCCGGATAGAGGGTCGCGGAAAATACCTCCTGGCCATCGAATGTCGCGCGAAAGGCGTTGATGATCTTCCTGGGGATCACGCGGCCGTCCTTGTCGCGCCGCTGGCCCGTTTCCATGATGTGGCTGATCAACGTCTTGATCTCGATGATTTCGCCCGGCTTGATGGCTTCGGGCAGCTTGATGCGAGGTCTGAGGCTCATCGCGATACTGATCCCTCCTCCAATTTCCGCCACGCTGCGCCGTTGCACCGGGCCCGCCACAGGCCCTCAGCCGCCGCAACCGCCTATCGTTACCTTCACTGTACGCTGTCCCATGAGAAACTTGCCGGAGCTCAGTTCCGCCAGAACGACGACCTCCTGGGTCTTGGCGAGCCGCATCCGGCTCGAGACGTAGGCCCGCCCGGTCAGCGGCGTCAGCACGAACGAAGCGACATGGGGCAGGGGGTTTTGCGACGAGAGAATGTGGATCGACTTGACGTGGTCGGACGACGTCATCGGACTGTCGATCGTGATCGCATACGGCACGGTGTTGCCGTTCTCCGCGATCTCGGGAATCTCGAAGGTAATCTTGCCCGGCAATGGCTTGCTGTTGCCGAGGATCCTGTCGAGCGCCTGTTCGTAAAGCGAAGGCGTGGGATCCTTCGCGTCCTGGGCCACCGCAACCGCACCCCGCCCGAGTGCCAGCAGCAGCAGGCCCGCTCCTGCTCCCACGATGACGTCGCGTCGACCGACCACCCTCACTCGATGCGGTCTTTCCATGGCGTCTTCTGGCGCCTCCCTCCCGATCAAGTTCGCTCTATCCTCGTTATTGAAAGTTCCTAATGTCAAATGACGGTTTCGAAATCTTAAGCACCGTTCTCGTGGCACTTCATGACATGGGGCAGCAACCCTCGCGAGGTTGTCCCCGGTTAGGACCTCACGTGTATAACGGAAACCGGCCGCATTTTCCGTCGCGTTCGATTTATTTGACAGGGCATGCGGTTGCGAAAGGGCAATAGGCGGAGGACCCTGTGATCGAGCTCGTGTTTGCGATTGTAATCGTCGCCGCTCTCTTCGTCCTCGCCATGCGCCGGGCTACGGCCTGGGAATGGGCGGCATTCTTCGCCGCCGTGGCGTTGGCATGGCAACTTGGCATTCTATCGGGACGGTTCGAGCTGAGAGCGCCGACGGTATTCGGTACGCTCGTCTGGATACCAGCCATTCTGATGGCTCTTTGCGCCCTACCGAACGTCCGCCGGCTTCTCGTGACCGGACCTTTTTACGGTGCGATCCAGCGCATC
>Ga0182735_1001980_pt1 | contig 12969 bp, 16 predicted proteins | sample eDN5th30CKraftMG_FD_128524 | JGI IMG/M metagenome (GOLD analysis project Ga0182735, IMG submission 128524) | Enriched Miracle-Growth compost microbial communities from Emeryville, California, USA - eDNA 5th pass 30_C Kraft MG (version 2) (version 2) ... | reverse complement strand
CACCAAGCGGCAAAATGCTTCCAGTCCGAAGCGTAAGCCTTGCGGGTATTGGCGGAGCTGGCGGCTTCGACATAACCCCGGGCGCGATCAGCAAGGCTTGCGAGATGGGCGGGCGTCTGGTCCTGAACGGCGAGAGAGGGGAGGGGGCTGTCGCCCGACACCTCCGGCGCGGAAACATCACCGCCGGAGGCTGTGCTGAGAGACGGCGCTGAGGTCTCCTCGACGTGAATTTTGCTGTTCTGCTCGATGATTTGGGCCATTTCTCTATAATGAGCATTACATCCGATAATGCAACATTATCGGACATTATATGTTTTCGGCAACTCGTGCGGTTTGCGGCGATATTGCTGGCACAAAGTGCGCGCCTGATTTATCATCCGTCGCATGGATTCGCCACCGCCTTCCGTCTCAACGACACCTGCCTGGTCACCTCGCTTGCCGGGTTGGGCGCTGTCGCGTGGCCGTGACCTCACCGAATCCGACGCCGCCTTCGCCGCCGGCATCGCCCTGAAATCGCTTGACGATCTGATCCGCGCCGGCCCGCCATGGCTCGGCTGCTGGCGCGATCGCCTCGCCCTCAAAGCGGCCGCCGTCGCCGCCAAAATGGTCGGCCGCATCGAGGACGAACACGCGTTGCGCGACGCGCTTTTGCTGACCGCACCGGGCGATGATCCCGGCCCCGCAGGAAAGCTGTTTTCGGCCACGCGAATGCTGACGCGCCAATCCGGGACGATCACCCCCTCGTTCGTCAAAGAGACCGCGGATCTTTTCGGTCTTCGGTGGGACGATGGTCTTGCCTCGATCCCGGATCTGGTCGCTTCGTCCGTCCAGTCCGGGCGAGCAGCACCCTTCGCGGTGGCGGACCTGATAACGGCGATTTTTGCCATTCGCCCGGACGCCGAGGTGCTGGCGCTGGGTCTGTCCGATGTTTTGCTGGCGCAGAAGCTGAAATGGCTGAAGCCCGTGCCCCTCCTGCTGCCCGAACGGCTTGGCCCGGCCTTCCGCACGATCGGCGGTGGAAGCCGGGTTCGGCCGGGGGAGCCGGCTTATCCGAAAGCGATCTGCCTCGCGTTGGTCGAGGGCGTCGATGCAGCAATGCGTTCCGCGGCCGAGATCGACCGCCGCGCCGCGCGGCTGCTGGCCGTGGCGCCGAAGCTGCGCACCAAGGGCGCCGAGCCGGTGATCCGCAAGCTGCTGACCGGGGATGCCGTACCGGCGTCAGCGCCGGGCAGCAGTCTGTCGCGCTGGGCGGCCACCCGGCTGTTCGAGCGGCTCGAAAGTCTCGAGGCGGTGCGCGAGCTCTCCGGCCGCTCCTCCTTCCGGATCTTTGGGTTGTGAGGGGGCTGGCATGAGTGCGACGACCCAGCCACGCCGCAACGCCAAAAAGGTTCCCCAGGACGATGTCCTGTTCGATCGCGAGCTGGAAGACCTGCCGCCGGAGCTGCGTTGGCGGGAATGGATGCTGCGGGTCGAGGCGGTGATCTTTGCCTCCGCCGAACCCGTGACACGCGAGACGCTGTCCCGGGTGATTGGAAAAGATTGCAGTATCGACCTGCTGATCGACGATCTCGTCGAGGAGCTGCGGGATCGGCCCTACGAACTGGTGTCGGTCGCCGGCGGCTGGCAGCACCGCACCCGGCCGCGATTCGCCGAGACGATCCGGGCCTCGTCGGCGCCGACGCGGGGCGGGGCGGGGGCATTGTCGGAATTCGAGGCGATGGTGCTGATGGCGGTGGGATATTGTCAGCCGGTCACCCGTGGCCAGTTGTCGAATATCTTTGGCAAGGAAGTGAGCCGCGATACCATTGCCGCCCTCCGCGGCGCGGGCTTCCTGTCGTCCGGGCCGCGCAGCCCGACGCCCGGCGCGCCTTATACCTATGTTACGACGAAGCATTTCCTTGCGGCCTTTGGCATGGAGACGCTGCGCGACCTGCCAAATATAGAAGCGCTTGAGGACGCAGGCTTACTAAGCCGAAAAGGGATCGCCGAGGAAGTTCAGCCAGATGCTGATCCAGAGGCACGCTTCGTCGACATTCCGCCGGACACGGAGGATTTCCTGAGGACCGGGGCCGAGCGCATGGGCACCGCATTTGAGCAGATCGGCGACAAGAATGCGTCGACGGTCAAGAAGAACTCTCCGCACCCGCTGATGCACCGAACGGAATCGATCGACTACGGCATCGATATAGAAGGCGAACTGACCCTGGTTCTGGATGAAGGCGAGACACTTCTGAAGCCCGGTTGCGTGGTCATCCAGCGCGGCACCATCCATGCCTGGGCCAACCGGTCCGGCAAGATGTGCCGGATACTCTTTGTCCTTGTCTCGGGCGCACCGAGTGTCGGATCGTCGTTGTTTGTCACGCGCGCGGGGCTCTCGGTGGTCGACCAGACCTCATGAAAGACGGTCCCGGGGATCGCGGCGATTTCCACGACGGTCGGCAGCTGTTCCACCGAGGTCAGGATAGAACGTCCGTCTCCGGCGTGTCCGGTCACGATGCGGGTGATGGGAGGAAAGCTTGTCATGCGGTTTTTGCCTTGGTGAAGAAGCCGATGGAAATGATGCCCACCACGACGGCAGCCACGCCGAGTGCCGAATAGCCGAAGTTCTGGCCAAGTGCTCCGCCAACGATCGGCCCGAATGCCGCGCCGACCATCAGCATCGCCGGCGTGGCGGCGACGGCGCGACCCGTCGGATCAAGCTTGGCCAGTCGCCCGAAGGCGAAGTTGTGGGTGAAGATCTGGATGGAAACGAACACGGCTGCGGCTGGCGCCCAGATGGTGAAAGCCGTCGCCGATGTGACGATGATCGCGAGAACAGCCTGAACGGCAGGCCCGATCTGGGTGACCAGCGTTGCCGAGACGCGTGTCTGAAGGAACGCGGCGGACGGCGACGGCAGGACGAAGTTGACGAAACCCAGCGCGATCAGAACCGCGAGAACGCTCTCAGGAGAAAAGCCGCGTGTCTTGCCGATGACTTCGACGAAGGAAAAGACCATCGCCTGGTTGAAGGTCATGACGCTGATGCCGAAGATTGTGAACCATGCCGCCCGGCTGAAGGGCTTTCTTTCGTATTCCAGGCTTTTGACGGGATTGCGGAACAATACGGCTGAACTTGCGGCGGCAACCGCCATGATCCCAGCAAACACATGAAACAGAGCCGGGCCACTAAAAGCGATCAACAATTGCGGAATGGCCCCGAGCAAAACGATGGCCAACAGGCCAAGCGCGATGCCGGCCAAGGCGAAAAGACGATGCGGGTTGACATCAAGGCCCATCGTCCCATGGACCATCGAGAGCGCGATGCCGACCGACAGGCCGGCAATGAAATGCAGGGCGGCAAGTGGCATGAATTCGGTTTGTGTGGAAGCGATCAGGAATGCCGTGGCGGCCATAGCAAAGCCGAGAGCCGCGGTCAGCCTCTGGTTCATGTTGTTGAAGCGTGGGGCAACAGAAGCGCTGGCGACGACGGCACCGATGAGGAAAAGGGTGGCCAGGGCGCCCGCCTGCTGCGGACTGAAGCCGAAACGCTCAACGAACGCGCCAACCCAAACCGGCAGCGCGACGTCGGTGGGAGCGTTGCCGGATGGTCGTCGAAAACTCCGGCCAGTTGGCCGACATCGAGATCCATGGCGGCAGCCGCGAAGAGCATGCTTCGATCATGCAAAAGTCCATGAGAACACTGGCGGAAGCCATCTGAGACAGCATTCCGCCATCAACTACCCGGCGACCCCGATCATCATCGCCGAGCCGAACAGCGGCGCCCGCTTGAGGACGCCATGGTTTTAGCCGAGGAACTGGGCCGAAACCCGCATGTCAATTCGGCTCTCGCGGCATTCGAAGCCAGGCGCGCCGCATCTGGCGGCCGGCGCCTGCATCGGCCGAAGGTGCGGCGATTCAGGAGATCCGACACCTGTTGCCACACCTACAAATGCTGGAGGAGCAAGAATGTCAGGACAAAAATTCGGAGTGGCCGGGGTGGTCGCCCTCGTCATCGGCCACTTTTCGGGAATGCTCGACCTCGGATGCGGGTGCCACCGGGCGGAGGCGGCAGCACCAGCGTACGAATTTTGGCGGCACACGACATGTCCGGCGACGGCGTTTACGAGCAGGATTTTGATCACGTTCGCTGTGCCCTTGCGGCGACCGACGTGCTCAACGCGCGGTACGGCCGCACCGTCATGAGCCTTGGAGAGGGGAATCCGCCAAGGGCGGCTATGTCAGCGCCAAGGTCATCTCTTACACCCGTATCCTGTCAGCTGGGACTTTTGGTGACGAGGTGAAAAACCGAAATCAAGGTCAATGGCCTCGACCCCGACGCCGACACAGGTGATCGTCTCCTCGGAGCGGGGATCCTCTAGCTGGACGAGCTCGAGGCGAAAACCGTCCGCCGCGCGCGGGGGTGCCGCGGCGACACCCGTGCGTTCATCGGTGGAATGGCCTGATGGACGAGACGGTGAAATTTTTTGATGACAGAGACGGCAGGATATGACAGCTTCTAGCCGTTGCAACCGGCTAGTATACAGCCCTTGCCGACCTTGCCTAAGACCAGAAAAAACTTGCCCCAGCGGTATGCAGAGCAGGGACCAGCTGGGGGATACATCGTTTAAATGGCACCAATTGCGGAAAAAATCAAGTGAAAAACGTACTGTATGCCTCTCGTTGACATTTTATCTGCCGACCGCTTTTCCACCTATCTGCTGTGGGCCGCCAACGACGTGGCACTGGGTGAACGCCTCTACAGCTACAACGTCCAGCTATCGGCCGACTTTTATAGTTCGCTTCATATGCTAGAAATCGCGCTCCGGAACAAGTGCGACGAGGTCATCACGGCCGCACACGGAGCCAACTGGCTTGATGATAACGCCGTCCTCGTCGACCCCTATCAGCGAAAGTGCGTTGCCGACGCTCGCGCCATGCTTCAGCGTGAAGGCAAGCCTGCCACGCACGGCCAGATGGTCGCCGAACTGAACTTCGGGTTCTGGAGCTCACTGTTCGGCTCCGCCTCAAACCACCTATGGGGCCAAATTCTTCGTCGCATCTTCAAGACCGGGGGCCTCAAACGCAAGGATGTCGCCCAAAAGCTGCGTGACCTCCGCCGCCTGAGGAACCGTATCGCTCATTATGAGCCGATCCTTGCCCAGCCAATTCCCCAGCTGCACGCGGACGTGCTGACCCTCACCTCCTGGATGTCCGTGGATGCGCAAATCGCCGCGGGCATCGCTGCCCAATGATGCACGGCCGCTAAGAACCAATAGATCAAGGAGTTGGGTCCACATGAAGTTCGCAACCTATCACGACGGAAGCCGTGACGGTCAGCTCTGGGTCGTTTCGCGTGATCTGACGCTCGCTGTGCCTGCAACCGGCATTGCTCCATCGCTACTCTCTGCGATGGAAGAGTGGGACGGTTTTTCCACACGGCTTCGCGCGTCACATCATCGACAACGTTTAGCACCCTGAAGCGTCTACCGCAGGCAAACTGGTCGTGGACGAAATCCAGCGACCAGCGGGCATTGGCCCTCGCTTCGACCAGGATCGGCGAACGCGTGCCGACAGCACGCCGACGGGCTTTTCGCTTGCGAACGGAAAGCCCTTCCTCGCGATAAAGACGGTATATGCGATTGACGCCGGACGGCTCCCCGTCTCGCCGAAGCAGGATGAATAGCCGCCGGTAGCCGAAACGCCGTCGCTCATTAGCGAGGTCACGCAGCTTCACTCGCAGATCGACCTCCGGCGGTCGATTGGACCGATAACGGATCGTCTTGCGGTCGGCGGATACGATCTGGCAGGCCCGCCGTTCCGAAAGACCCATGACGGCCTTCAGATGCGTGACGGCTTCACGCTTGGCGGCAGGCCCTACCATTTTTTTGCAAGAAGCTCGCGGAACGCGGCTGCATCAAGCATCTGTTCGGCCAGCGGCTTCTTCAGCCTCGCGTTCTCGTCCTCGAGCGCCTTCAGCCGCTTCGCCTCGGAGACTTCCATGCCGCCGAATTTGGCCTTCCAGTTATAAAACGTTGCTTCTGAAATCCCGTGCTTGCGGCAGAGGTCGGCCGCCTTCGCGCAGCCTCCTGCTCCTTCAGCACACCGATAATCTGCTCTTCCGTAAATCTCTGCTTCTTCATTCGTCCGTCCCTTAATAGGCCGGACTCTAATCCATTCTGGAGGAAATTCTCAGTGGCAGGTCAAGCAAGCGCGCAGCTTTGCTTGTTATCGACATGCAGAATGATTTCGTGGACGAGGGGGCAGTCATGGAGGTTCCCATGGCCCGCGAACGTCTGCCCACCATCCGCCGCGTCATCGACGCGTGCCGCATCGCAGCCGTGCCGGTGGTCTATACCAGGCATGTTCTCAGAGATGACTTCGAGATATCGCCGTTGGAGACGGCCTATCAGCCTAGATTGAGAGCTGCCGGAATGAGAGAAGGAAGCGACGGTACCGCAATCGTCCCGGAGCTTGCGCCTAGACCCGCCGACCCGGTCATCAGCAAACATCGATATGATGCGTTTTTCGGAACGCCCTTAGACACCATCTTGCGCAATATCCGGGGCATAGGCCAGGTGGACACGTTGATAATCGTGGGCACCGTCACGAACATCTGCTGCGAATCGACAGCACGCAGCGCCTTCATGCGCGATCTCAAAGTCGTCTTCCTAAGCGACGCCAACGCAGGTCTCGATGATCAATCGCACAATGCCACGCTGGCAATCATAGGTCGCGTCTTCGGACGAGTGATGACTGCCGACCAATTGATAGAACAGCTTTGAGGATTGCTTGCATGTTAGAAGGAAGAGAATTCGACCGCACGTATGAGTGGAAGGCGGTTAGTCTGCTCGGACTGGGTTTTGGGTTGGTTGGGCTAGACAGATGGCTGATCACGCCCCTTTTCCCGTCGATGATGTCAGATTTGGATCTCACCCACCAGCACCTTGGCACCATCGTCGGCATTCTGGGGATCTCCTGGGGACTGTTTTCGATAATCATGGGCAGCGTCTCCGACCGCATTGGCCGGCGCAAAGTGCTGCTCCCGGCCCTCGTCGTATTTTCAGCTCTGTCCGCAATCTCAGGCTTCACCGGAGGCTTCATCAGCCTTCTCGTGATCCGTACGTTGATGGGGCTCGCCGAAGGCTCGTTCTGCCCAACGAGTGTTGCTGCTACGGGAGAAGCTTCCCACCCGAAGCGGAGAGGATTTAACCAGGGACTTCAGCAGAGCCTGTTTGCGTTGTTTGGCTTCGGATTTGCACCAATCATCGCAACCCAGTTGCTGGAGGTAGCCCCCACTTGGAGATGGGTTTTCGTGGTCTCGGCAGTTCCGGGCCTGATTCTTGCCGCATTTCTTTTCTTCGTCATCAGGGAGCCTGCCCGCCCCACTGCTGACAAGAAAATAACTGCTGCTGGATCTCAACCGCGTTGGCGCGACCTACTGCGCAACAGAAACGTGTTGGTGGCGATGCTCGGCCTTCTTTGCGCAATGAGCGGGGTGTTCGTGATGGGCGCCATGATCCCAAACTATATCGTCGACTATTTGAAGCTTTCTGGACCAGAGATGGGACTGATCATGTCGGGGATCGGTTTCGGCGGATTTCTTGGAGAGTTCGCACTACCAGGCCTCAGCGATTTTATCGGGCGCCGCCTTGCAGCATGTCTAGGCTTCGTTGGCGCTGCAATCTTCCTTATCTTGTTCGCGCAAACCGGGCCCAGCGTATGGCTCCTGTTCAGCTTGCTTTTCGCCTGTGCCTTCTTCTGCCTCGGGCTTCTGGCTCTTCTCACTGGACCGGTTGCGACAGAAGCGGTACCACCGACGCTGATCGCCTCTGCCGTAGGAATGGTTTCGGGTGTTGGCGAAATCTTTGGCGGTGGGATCGCGCCGTTCATTGCCGGTTTGGTTGCTGACCAACGAAGCATCGAATATACACTGTATCTCGCCCTTGGCGGTCTGCTGTCGGGTGTAATCATCACTTTCTTCCTGAAGGAGACCGCACCGAGGAAGGTAGCGAGTGAGCTTGCTGCTTAGGCGAGAGAGTTGGTGCTACGCAAGTTTGCGCCGATGCTGCGGGCGCCTGGGACGGCGCCTGCAACAACCGGCATGCCGCGAAATAATAAAGTCTTCGCACCAGTGACTTCACGAGCACATAGCGCCGGCGAAAGTTCGAATCTCTTCAACAGCGGATATTTGATCGGCGCGGGCGTGGCTGAACACCGGAATGTCAATGGCGCAGTGACGGCTCATATGATGCTCCCGCCGATGGAATCTAATTTACTTGGTCGGCCAATCTATTATGATCGCTTCATTGGTAGTTTCGCGATCGGCTATGAGTTCAGGCTGTCGAGCTATGGCAGATGAATGTAAGGCCGGTCGAATCGTTTCGCCACATGTTATTCATTCGCAGTGGTTTGGCTATGTCCCCCGCCGTCGGCAAGGAGAGGTCATGAGACTGGAACCCGCCCCCCGCAGTAACGGCAATGTCACTCGCGGCAAAATTCTTGACGCGGCCGAGGCTCTGTTCGGTGCACGCGGTTTTGACGCGGTCTCGCTGCGTGACATCACCGTGCGGGCCGGGGTGACTCTCGCACTTGCCTCGTACCACTATGGCACCAAGGAGCAGTTGTTTTCCGCAGTGATCGAGCGCCGGGCCGAGATCCTGTGCGATATGCGGCGCGCCCGGCTCCATGCGCTCGGGCCCATGCCCGATGTCGAAGCACTGCTCGATGCCTTCATGGGGCCGCTCTTCGATCAGGTGCGCAAGGATGCGGATGGCTGGCCGATGTATGTCCGGGTGCTGACCCGGCTTGGCGAGGATGACCGTTGGAGTGCGCTTCTCGCCGCTCATTTCGATCCGGTTGCGCAAGAGTTCATCGAAGCGCTGGAACGTGCCTTGCCCGCCGTCGACAGGCGGGCGTTGCGCCGCGCTTTCATCATGTCGCTGCAACTGATGCTCGAAACGCTTGCCCGGCGGCGGCGGCTCGATGAGTTGACGGGCGGAAGCATATCGGGCGACGAGATCGACGAAGCCTATCCTGTGCTTTTGCGCTTCGTCTCCGGCGGTATGAACGCGCTTTAGACCTCACCCTTCTCCAAAATTTGTTGCCATCGCTTGGAGACGCTGCTTTGCAGTTGACTTTGGTTAGTTGACCAAGCAATAAATCGATAGGCGAATTTTGGAGGAACCGATGCGTGACGTTCGACGACTGGTGACAGGGCATGATGCAACGGGGAAGGCGATCGTGCTGTCTGATACGCCGCCGCCCGCCGTAACGAGATCGACCGTTCAGGCGGGGTTGGCGTTTTACGAAATCTGGAATACCCGAGCGACGCCATCGGAGCTCGATTCCGAAGAAGCCGAGCCCACCTTGCTTCACAAGGATACCGCTCCGCCGCCGAATGGAACGGTGATCCGCTTCGTCGACATACCGCCCGAGGGCGAGAAAGGGCCCGATTTCGACAGGGAAACGGCGCGCAAACTGTTCGAAGCGGTTGGTCTGGCCAAGAACGCAGAGCACACTATCCCTGGCCGCCATCCGTTGATGCACCGCACCGAAAGTGTTGATTATGGAATCGTCCTCGAGGGGCAGATCATCCTCCTCCTCGACGATGAAGAAGTCGTTCTCGAGCAGGGCGACGTGGTGGTGCAGCGTGGCACGATCATGCCTGGACGAACCGGACCGACAAGATCACCCGCATGGCCTTCATCCTGACGGATGCCGTGTTCACGCCGGAACTCGCCGCCCGGCAAGAGCGCCATGACGAGGCCATCAAGGCGGCAGCTTCGATCGATGGGGCGGTCTGATGTTCACCGAGATCGTGCGCATTCGCATTTTGCCGGGCACCGAAGACGCCTTCGAGGCTGCGGTGGCCAAGGCCGCAGACGTGTTCCGCCGCGCCGAGGGGTGCCATGGGTTGGGGCTCTCGCATTGTATCGAAGAACCCGGTCTCTATGCCGTGGCGATCCGATGGCGGCGTGTCGAAGACCATACTATCGGCTTCCGGGAAAGCACCTTGTTTCAGGAATGGCGCGCGCTTGTGAGCCCTTATTTTGCCGAGCCACCCAATGCGACGCACTGGACCACCCGGATCGAGGCGGTCGACTTCTGATGGCCGCTGGTGCGGCTGATCCCGCATAAGACCGTCGCGTGTTAGGCGCGGCTAAATAAAACACTGATCCGAGCTTCGGGTCGGGGTGTTCGCTGGGGCGGAGGAGTCGCTTCGCGATTTAGCGCCCACGGCGACCGATCGGGGAGATCCGGGCCGGATGGGCTACACAGGGAGGAACTCAATGACTTACAGCACCGGCGCAGATCGCGTCATTGCCGCTACCGAAGCGGATACCGTCTACCGCAAGATCTTCTGGCGCATCATGCCGATCTTGTTCATTTCCTACTGCATCGCCTTTCTCGACCGGGTGAATGTCGGCTTCGTCAAGCTGGAGATGGGGCAGTCGATCGGCATGGACCCGGCGCAGTTCGGTTTTGCTGCGGGGATCTTCTTCATTTCCTATGCGCTTCTGGAGCTGCCCAGCAACATGCTGTTCGAGCGCCTTGGTGCCCGCAAGACCTTTTTGCGGATCATGCTGCTTTGGGGGATCGTTGTCGTCCTCACGGCCTTCGTGCAGACGCCGGTGCAATTCTACATCATGCGTCTCTTGCTTGGCGTGTTCGAGGCGGGTTTCTTCCCGGGCATGATCCTTTACCTCAGCTACTGGTTCCCAAGCGAGCGCCGTGCGCGTGCCACGGCGACGGTTTTCCTGGCCAACGCCCTCGCTTCGACCATCGTCGGCCCCCTGTCGGGTGCGATCATGACCTGGGGTAACGGGATGGGTGGGATGGAAGGCTGGCGCTGGGTCTTCGTGATCGAGGGCATTCCGGCCTGCATCATGGGCCTGGTATGCTTCTTCTGCCTGGCGGACCGTCTCGAGACCGCTTCATGGCTGAGCCCGCGCGAGCGTGCTATCGTTGCCGCGGATCTTGGCGCCGACCAGGCAGCCCCGCGCGTCTCCGCACATGGACGCGGGGCTGTTCTCTCGGTCCTGAGCGATCCGCGCATCTACCTGCTGTCTTTCATCTATTTCTGCGCCACTTGCGCCAATTATCTCTTCAACTTCTGGCTGCCCACCCTGATCCAGGATGGCGGCGTCTCGAAGATCATGAACATCGGCCTGTTGAATGCGATCCCCATGCTCGCGGGCATTCTTGGGCTTTTGGTGATGAACTTCAGTTCGGACTACCTGCGTGACCGGCGCTGGCATCTGGCGGTGGCTTTCCTTCTGGCCTCAGTCGGACTCTTCTTCTCGGCCCAAACCGGAAACTTCGCCGCCTCGCTTGCGCTTTTGTGCCTCGCGAATTTCGGGGTAACGGCGATCGGCCCGCTGTTCTGGACCTTGCCGCCGACCTACCTCGACGCCCAGCGCGCGCCCGCAGGTATCGCTGTCATCAGCATGCTCGGCATCTTCGCAGGGTTCGTTAGCCCGATGATCTTCGGTCAGATCAAGGAGCATACCGGCAGCCTGAATGCCGGGCTCGATCTGATTGCAGTTGCTATGCTGTTCTGCGTCGTGCTCGTGCTGTTCGTCATTCCCAAGGCTGCGCTGCGCGTCGGGCGGGATCGCTGAACCATTGGACGGAGGTGCGTGCGCCTCCGTCGTTCCCACGAGAGGATTTGAGATGCTCGATCGTTTCTTTGGTTTGGCCGGGCGACGCGCGCTTGTCACCGGCGGTGGCAGCGGGATCGGCGCCGCCGTGACCCGCGCGCTTGCGGAAGCGGGGGCAAAGGTCGTTACCGCATCGGACCGTGCTGCCGATAATGCCCATATCGAGGAGGAATGCCGCAAAGCGGGCCTGTCGGTCATCGGGCTGGACTGCCGCCTTGGAGAGCGCGCCGCCTCCGAGGCTCTTCAGGCCGAGGCCGAGCGGCGCCTGGGCGGTCCGATCGATATTCTGGTGTCCAACGCCGGGATCGAGGGACCCGTCGGGGCGACGGGCACGGCCGAGACCTCGGCTTATCTCCGTCTCTTCGATATCAACCTGCACGCCGCCTACTGGCTTGCCGCCGCCTGCCGCGAGGGGATGCGCAAGACGGGCGGCGGTACGGTCATCTTGATGTCGAGCCTGTCGGCGCTGCGGGGCAATGCTGCGATTGGCCCCTATGCCATGTCCAAGGCGGCGCTCGTCCAGATGGCGCGCAACCTCGCCGTGGAATGGGGCCCGGACAATATTCGCGTCAATGCGGTGGCTCCGGGGCTGATCGCCACGCCGTTCTCCGAAGGACTCCGGCAGAACAGGGCGTTCATGGAACGCCGCCTCGGCATGACGCCTCTGCGCCGCGTCGGCACCGCTGACGAGGTGGCCGCGACGGTGCTCTATCTTGCAGGGGCGGGCGGTGCCTTCACCACCGGCCAGGTCCTCACGGTCGACGGTGGCACGCTGGTCACCGACGGCGGCTGAGGCCGGGCGCATGCGGGTCCGTTTCGCGCCCGCCGGATCATGAGGCTCCGCGGTGCGCTTTCAGCGCATCGCGGCAAATGTTTCCGCCATCCAGTCGGCCAGCATGTCGCGCATGAAGGTGCCATTGTCGGCGCCGCAATGTTCGAGTTCCAACTGTTCGGGGCCGGTGATGAAATAGTCCACTTTCGCCGCGTTCACCGCCTGATCGCGCGATTGTTCGGCATATTCAACCGGAATCTGACGGTCTCCGCCGCCGTGCATGATGAAGAACGGGCAGCGCATCCGCCCGATCACCGGCGTCAGATCCATGTTGGGCGCCCAGGCCATGAACGCCTCCACGCTGCCTTTGCCGAAGACCCAGCAGACATGGTCCCAGTAATGCGGCACCGGATTGTCGCCCTCGCGCGCCATGCGGCGCTTCTGCATCTCACCCCAGTTATGGTTCGCCCCCATCACGCAGCATAACGCGAAGCGGTTGTCCATCGACGCCACGCGCGGCGCGAAATAGCCTCCAAGGCTCAGCCCGAATATGCCGAT
>Ga0182735_1001977_pt1 | contig 12977 bp, 8 predicted proteins | sample eDN5th30CKraftMG_FD_128524 | JGI IMG/M metagenome (GOLD analysis project Ga0182735, IMG submission 128524) | Enriched Miracle-Growth compost microbial communities from Emeryville, California, USA - eDNA 5th pass 30_C Kraft MG (version 2) (version 2) ... | reverse complement strand
GACCGGTCGAGATTGAGCCTTGGAAGGGGCGGCGAATAGAGCAACGATCGATTTTCGCAACCATACCAAAGCCGGATCTGTGTGAAACCTTGAGTGCCAATACTGGTAGATTGGATAAGGTCCGATGTTAATCGGAGGTTCTACAATCCGCAAATTTTCCATGTGAGCATAGTAGTCCGCTACGGCACGCGGAACCGTGACGATCAGGTCTGTCTGAGAGATAGCCGCCGGTACCGTAAGAAAGTGCGCTGACTGCAATTGAATTCTGCGCCGCAATCCCTTTTTCTTGAGCAAAGTCTCAAAGATCTCATTGCTGCGGCCAACTGCGTGCACGACCGCATGCGATAATTCAAGGAAAGTGGCCAATGTCATCGTGTTAGCGCGTACAATTGGATGATCGGCGCGCACCAGACACACGAGTGAATGCATAAAAAGCTGCTGCTTGAATAATCCTCCATTCCGAAGGCTCGGGAAATTGCCAAGCACTAAGTCAACGTCTCCAGATTCCAGCGCAGGCCCCATATCTTCGTTCACGGTCTGCACGCATCGCAAGCTGCAGGACGGGGCTTCTTTGGATAGAAACGCCATCAATCTCGGCATGAAGTGAAGTTCTCCACCGTCCGCCATCGTCAACACAAACTCACGGCATGCAGCCTTTGGCTCGAATATCGACCGTCGTACAATACTAGTATCGATCGCTAAAAGCGCCGGCTCTGCTGCTGCCGCCAGCTCGCTACCAAGCGATGTCGGCATCATTCCAGTGGGCGTTCGTACAAATAGCTCGTCACCCACAGCTTTACGCAGCCTCGAAAGCGCCAGACTCGTGGCGGGTTGGCTCAAGTTCAGGTTCTCGGCCGCTTTCGACACGCTTCTTGTGCGATGCAGCGCCACGAGTAACCGGAGAAGATTGAGGTCAAAGCCCTCTGCTATTTTCGGCATAAATACACTCTATATCATCAGCGTTATTGAGAAAATAGCGAGCGGAAGGAACAGTAACTTTTTACAAAAGAAAAAGTGTGGCCCTGGCGGTAAATGCGTGAACCGACGTTTGATCCCAAAGAGGTCGAGGGAAGCAATCTCGACGGATGCCAAGGTGCCGTCGTGTATCTGTACTCCTTAATTTGAGCAACGACGCCTGAAGCGAGCCGGACGAATTCAATTCTATCGGCAACGCTTAGGGAGGATAGAGGTCGCGAAGCAGGATTTGCACTTCCAATGCTGACAGCTCCGGTTCGGCCAACAGAATGCGTGTGTCGGATATCGTAATGTCTCGATGTAGTGACTTGGAGAAAAGCATGCGCATTTCCCAACATAATGAATAGTCGGATGATGCTCACCGACAACCCTCAATCAGAGACGACCTCGTCCGAAAACAAAGTATACTCGCTGGCCGATCGCTATGAGATGGGTGACGGCCGTATTTTCCTCAACGGCAATCATGTCCTCGTACGGATGATCGTTGAACAGATGCGTAGTGATCTGAACGCCGGTTTACGCACCCGCGCATTTGTAACAGGTTATCCGGGTTCTCCGCTTGGCACGATAGATATGGCGCTGCGCCAGGCTGGAAAGTATTTAAGCGAAAATGGAATCACCCATCAGCCGGCACAGAATGAGGAGTTTGCCGCAACATCTCTCATGGGCACGCAGATGCTCGATGAACACCCCCATCCAGACATCGATGGCGTGGTCGGCTACTGGTATGGCAAGGGGCCTGGACTCGATCGATCAGGAGATGCGCTTAAACACGGAAACTTCGCTGGGACCAGCCGATATGGGGCGGTCGTCATTCTCAGTGGTGAGGATCACGAAGCAAAGAGTTCAACGGTACCTTATCAGCAGGAATTCTCATTTGAGCACCACGGCATCCCGGTGCTTTATCCAGCCTCGATCCAAGAATTCTTGGACATGGGGCTACATGCCGCTGCAATGTCGCGTTTTAGCGGGTGCTGGGTAGCGCTCAAGCTTGTCGGGGCGCTTTGTGACGGTGGCGAAGTCGTCAAAGTTCATCGCGCGGGTGTTCCTATAGTATTTCCGCCGTTACAAATTTCAGGCAAGTCATTTGAAAAAACTGCCAATCATCGGTTTTTTCCAATCGTCAATGTTGAAACTGAGCGTCGTCTTTACCAGGAAAGACACGCTGCCGTTCTTGCCTACGCGCAGGCGAACGGACTTAATCAGATCGTCACAAGGGGGCCAACGGATCGAGTTGGCATTATCAGCGCGGGGAAAAGTTGGGCCGATACGTCACAGGCTCTCGATGACTTAGGATTATCCGGAGCACTGCCGGAACATGGAATCCGCCTTGCCAAACTCGGTCTGTTATGTCCGATGGATCGCGAATTCGTACAGGAATTCGCGCGAGGTTTGACGACAATAATAGTCGTTGAAGAAAAGCGTGATTTTATCGAGCGACAGATTGCAGCCGCAGCGATTGGTTCAAGCGTTACTGAGGTTCTGGGCAAGAAGGATGATCTCGGTCAGATTCTATTTCCGATCGAGGGTGGCTTAAACAGCGATATTGTAGCTCAAGCACTAGGCCGCGTCCTTTCTGCCCGAGTTCGACTTCCGACGGCGGGCCTTGATCGACTTACGTTTCTAACGAACCAGAGAGCCGCCCCGCGTTCCGCGACGAGCCGCGTGCCAAACTATTGCTCCGGATGTCCTCACAATGTCTCCACACTTCTCGCGCCTGGGCAAGTGGCCTGGGGAGCGCCGGGATGCCATCTATTTGCGGCGCTTATGGATAAGCCAGAAAAAAGAGTTGAGGCGACAACCCAATTGGGCGGTGAAGGGTTACCGTGGATTGGACTATCTCCTTATACCACCCGTCGACATATAGTGCAGAATGTCGGAGACGGCGCCCTGTTCCATTCGAGCTACCAGAACATCCGGTATGCGGTGGAGACTGGCGTCAACATAACGTTCAAACTTCTCATCAATGGCGTCCTTGCCAATACCGGTGGCCAGAAGCCGATTTCATCCAGCACCGTAGTTGATCTTCTAAAGCGACTCTCGCTCGAACGAATCGCGCGTATCGTTCTCATAAGCAAGGAACCAAAGCAGTACCGGGGAGTGACGCTCCCAACAGGCATCCAAATTCGACCGGTTGAAGCTCTCGAGAATACCATGAAGGAGTTGGAAGAAACTCCAGGCGTAACCATAGTTATCTATGATGGCACGTGCGCGAATGAGCGTCGAAGGAGGCAAAAGCGGGGACTTCTACCAAAGCCGGCACGCTATACGATCGTCAACGAAGAGGTTTGCGAGAACTGTGGCGACTGCGGTGCGAAGGCGAACTGTATGTCACTGCAAAAAGTCAAAACAGAGTTCGGCCTCAAGACACAGATCCATCAGTCATCCTGCAATCAGGATCAGGCATGCATTGAGGGTGAATGCCCATCGTTTGTCACCGTGAATGTACAGAATGGCAGCAGCATTCGTCGCTATTCGCCTCGCGACATCGAGGCATCTCTTCTAGTAGCGGCGCCGCCAGTTTCGATCGAGAAACCGTTCCATGTCTATTTGCCCGGGCTAGGAGGCACCGGTGTACTCACCGTCAGCGCCATTCTCGCACAGGCTGCGGCGTTGGATGGATTGGAAGTTAAAAGTTACGACCAAACCGGAGCCTCTCAGAAGTGGGGCGCCGTCCTTTCGAGCCTCATATTATCTCCTCCGCATCACATATCTCCAGTCAACAGTGTTGGTCGAGGGAAGGCTGATCTTTATCTCGCTCTGGACATTCTTGCCGCTGCTGATCAAAAGAATCTCGCCTGCTGCGACGCAGGCCGTACGAAGGCCATCATAAATTCAGGCTTGATGCCAAATGGAGAGATGATCCGGAATTCGCGCCTGCAAGCGCCGATCGACGAGATTTGCGATACTATCCGCTCGGTCTCCAACGGATCCGCCGCCATCAACATAAACGCTCGAGACATCGCCGAGTCTCTATTCGGTGATCATCTCATGACAAACATGATAGCAATTGGTGTAGCATGCCAGGCGGGCTGGTTGCCGATATCAACTGCTTCCATCGAAGCCGCAATCGAGCTCAACGGGGCGCAGGTAAAAGAAAATATCAACGCGTTCAGGGCTGGTCGGCTATCGCAATCCGATCCGAACATACTTTCTTCGTACGCACACCAGAAACCAAACGTGATTGCAGATCGCGTGGAGCAACAGCGCGTTAAAATAGACCATAAAACGAAGGAAACTTGGGCGCGCGTCGTGAGCGCGAATCCCTGGATGAACCCCGCCACAAAAGAACTGATCGAAAAGCGCTTTGTCGACCTCGTTCGCTATCAGAATGTGTCTTATGCAATGGAGTACGTCGGCTGGGTCAGTCGCATTGCAGAGGTTGAACGAGCAATCTCTGGAGACTCATTTCAAGCAACAATCACGACGATAGTAGCGCGCAACCTGCACAAGGTGATGGCCTACAAGGATGAGTACGAAGTTGCGAATCTGCTGACGCAATCTGTTTTTGAATCTAGGCTGCGAGGGATGTTCACCGGTAAGGTCAGCATAAGTTATAATTTACAGCCCCCACTTGCGCGGCGAATGGGCATAAAGCGCAAGGTAAATCTGGGTCCGTGGTTCAGGCCGGCCATGGTCATTCTGGCTAGAATGAAATTCCTGCGTGGGACGTGGTTTGATCCGTTCAGGCGCTTGCAGTCGCGGCGCGAGGAGCGAGAGCTGATCGTTTGGTACACAAATCTCATAGAGCAATCGGCAAGATTGATGCGTCCGGAAAACGTCTCGGACGTAGCGGTACTCCTTTCGCTACCTGATGAGATTCGAGGTTACGAGCAAATTAAATCCACGGCCATCGTGGCTGCTCGAGGAGCAGCCGATAAACTCCTTGGCGGGCTGTCTAATTCTAAATCCAGAATAGCTGCGATGGCTGTCGCCAAATAATTGGCTGTCGATATACGGATCGAAAATATAATGGAGGCGGGGATGAAGGACGTTTTTCTGAGATGGATGGTTTTTGGCTTTGTTGTGTGCGCGCTTATGCAGCCTGCCCGATCACAGGAAGTACAATTGAGATTGGTTACTGCTTTTCCGGAAAATACCTCTTGGGTCGTCGAACTGCAAAAATGGGTTGCCGAGGTAAATGCGAAAGGCAAAGGTATTCTACAGATCAATTTTATCGGAGGGCCTCGCGCGATTCCGTCCTTTGAAATCGGCAATGCCGTGCGAACAGGTGTTGTTGATCTCGGCATGACGCCCGGCGCTTTCTACACCAATGTCATTCCTGAGGCGGATATCCTGAAGATGTCGCAGATCAGCGCCGCTGAACAACGCAAGAACGGCGCGTTCGAATATATCAACAAGGTCTGGAACGAGAAAGGGAACATGGTCTACCTCGCGCGAATGGTCGAGAACTACCCTTTTCATTTGTTTCTCAAGAAGAAGATCGAGAAACCTGATCTGACCGGGCTGAAGATCCGCGTCTCACCTGTCTTTCGCGCGTTTTTCCAGTCAATGAACGCAAATGTTATCATCGTGCAACCAGGCGAAATCTATACCGCGCTGGAGCGTGGTGTGATTGACGGATATGGCTGGGCTGTCGGCGGCATTTTTGAACTTAACTTACAGGACCATACCAAGTATCGCGTGGAGCCCGGCTTCTACGATACCGAGGTTTCGATCATAATGAATCTCGACAAGTACAAATCACTTTCCGAGAAGCAGAAAGAGTTTATGCAACAGATGGCGATCGCCCTCGAGGCTCGTTCAAATTACTGGCGGGAGGAAGGAGAAGCCGAGAAAAAGCGGCAGGCGGCAGCAGGCATCGAAGCGTTGACCTTCAATGAGGCGCAGTCGCAGGCGTTTGCCAAGGCTGCTCGAGATGTCGGTTGGTCGGAGCTACTAAAAGTCAGTCCGGTAGTCGGTGCCAAGCTGAAGGAGCTTCTCAGTGCCAACTGAAGCTATTCATTTGTCCAAGATCAACTCCGTGAGAAATTTCGATAAGATGGAGGCGCTTTTCGGGGAGCTCTATAACTGGTTTGCACTCTGCGCGTGCTTCTTGCTGGTACTAATGATTTTGGTGATCTGTGGTGACGTTCTGTTGAGAAACGTACCTATCCCAGGTTTTCCGCGAGGTATCGCCATAGCCAATGATTTTTCTGAGAATGCGCTATATCTTATCACTCTTCTTACAGCGCCTTGGTTGTTGCGCCGCGGCCAGCATATTCGGGTTGATTTCGTTCTGCGAGCGATCAAGCCATCGTTTGCTTGGCTTTGCGAATGGGTGGCGGATGTGGCCGCTTTGGCCGCCTGCTGCATAATTACTTGGTATGGGGCGTTGGTGGCATTCAAAAGTTACCAATCTGGAGCGGTTCAGATCAGGACATTCGTCACGCCCGAGTGGTGGTACTTGGCACCAATCCCGGCCATCTTTGTTCTTCTCGTGGTGGAACTGGTTTTCCGAATGAGACGGCTCTACGCGGGACCCAGGGAGCCGCGGAACGACGCGGTTTCATCGGCATGACCAGCTGGCTTCTCCCTGCGTGGCTTCTGCTTGGAGGCTCTACGGCCCTGCTTTTCGTCGGCGTGCCGGTTGCGCTCGCTTTCCTTGCAATTAATATTCTTGGAGCAGGTCTTTACCTCGGCGGTGAAGCTGGTTTGGGGCAGCTCGTTCGAAATAGCGTCATCGCCGTGACAAATTTTTCGCTGACGCCTATTCCGCTCTTCATCGTGATGGGTGAAGTCCTTTTTCATACCGGACTCGCGGTCAAGGCCATTGACGGTATCGAACGTCTGATTCATCGCGTGCCTGGACGCCTGGCTGTGGTTGCCGTGATTGCCGGTACGGTATTCTCGGCCATCTCCGGATCGACGATAGCAACAACGGCTATGCTGGGCGCGGTGATGGTGCCAGTTATGTTGGCCAAGGGATATCACCCCGTGATGGCGACCGGCCCGATCATGGCGATCGGTGCGGTCGATATGCTAATTCCGCCGAGCGCATTGACTGTTCTTCTCGGAAGCCTGGCTAGTATATCAATTTCAGGTTTGCTGCTGGGCGGGCTACTGCCCGGCCTCATTTTGTCGGTTGCATTTGTTGGATGGATCATCCTTCAAGCGAGCTTGAATCCTTCTTTGGCGCCGAATGCAGAGTTCGAGAATCATACCGGATGGGACAGATTCGGACCGCTTTTTGTATACGTCCTACCGCTGCTCTCGCTTTTTGGCGTCGTTGTCGGAGCGATGGTTGCCGGGTGGGCAACTCCTACGGAAAGTGCGGCTTTGGGGGCTTTTGCAACTTTTGGGCTTGCATTGATTTATCGAGCCTTAACTTGGGATGCTCTGATAAAGGCCTTGAGAGGAACGGTCGCCATCTCTGGGATGATTTTGCTCATTATCATGGGCGCAACCACCTTTGCGCAAATCCTTACATTTTCCGGCGTATCGAATGGCATTGTTCAACTCATAGAGCAAACAGGGCTAGGGACTACAGCGATTGTAGCCTGCATGATGATCGTCTTGATCTTTCTTGGCATCTTCGTGGATCAGGTCAGCATGATGCTTATAACACTGCCGATCTTCATGCCCGTTGTACAACGCCTCGGTGTTGATCCAATTTGGTTCGGAGTTATGTTCCTGATCTGTATGCAACTGGGCCTGCTGCTACCGCCTCACGGTCTTCTGCTTATGACAATGAAGGGCGTTGCGCCACCTCAAGTGACAATGAATCATATTTTCCGGGCCGTCGGGCCCTATATTGTGATGAGTCTTTTGGTATTGCTTCTCGTTATGTTTGTGCCCGGTGTCGCCACCTGGCTACCCAAAGCAGCGAGATAGAAGATCGCGCTTACCCACCTAGGGAAGCAAGCTAAGATGCTTGCGGCCGACAATTTGATGAGGACGTCTCAATTTGGAGTTTCGGCAGCGTGATACCGAGCTCGATTGCAAGCCTGCAATTGGCCGGCCAAAGACTGCCGACGCCACAGATTGATCGTCTATCCTGATACCTCAGCAAGCTCAATCCTGCCGATGCGCGAGAGGATTCCTTCAACGGCCTTGATGGTCCATCGTCTTGAGCCGCCGGCAGCCTGGCTTATCCGTCTGATCCGCGGACTCATTACGGGTGAGCGAAATTTATCACTTGCTTTCAAATGAAACTGGTTTGATACTTTTGAAAGAATAAACCCCGGGAGGTATCGTGACACCTATCAGCGCGTCAGAAATCCCTGCGAGCAACAGTCCCGATACGGAAGCGTTCCGATTGGGTGCTTTCGTCGACCTGCTCAGGCGTCAGGCTGAATTGGACGTCGTTGGCGAGCCAATAGATCTGATCGACCTGGCGGCTCGACTGGACGGCAATGCCAAGGCCGTTTTGTTTGAGAGGGCAGGCGCCGAGGGGGCGCGTCTTGTAGGGAATGTCTTCGGCAGCCGGAAGCGCATGGCTTTGGCATTCGATGTTTCTGAACGTGATCTGTCTCAAGAGGTTTTGCGTCGCGCGAATTCGCCTATTTCGCCTCTCGTTATTCCGAGCGCTGCGGCTCCCGTGCATCAAATTGTATTGCAGGGAAAAGATGCCGATCTGACCAAATTGCCCGTTCATCTCCAGCATCTGGAGGATGGCGGCCCGTACATTTCTGCCGGAATCGACATCAGCCGAAGCCTGGACGGGAGCAAGCGCAACGTTGGCTATCGGCGCCTGATGCTGCGCGGACCGCAGGAAGCCGGGGTGGACATGATTGCGCCGAGTGACTTCCGCATCATGTACGCCGAATACATAGCCCGCAAAGAGCGGATGCCTGTTGCGTTCGTGATCGGCTCTCATCCCATAGATGCTGTCGCCGCAACGTCCGTTTCGACGGAACCGGACGAGCTCGCGCTGATGGGCGGGCTGCGCAAGTCGCCTGTTCCTGTGGTCCGATGCGTCAGCGTTGACCTCGAGGTGCCTGCAGACGCGGAGATCGTGCTGGAAGGCTATCTGGACGAGAAGGGTTGGGCTGAACCTGAAGGGCCTTATGGGGAGTACATCGGTTACTACGGTCGCATGAAGACCAATCCGGTCTTTCATCTGACTGCGATTACAATGCGAAGGGATGCACTCTTCCAGACGATTACGATCGGAGGGCGCTTCCTTGGTGCAACGGATACAGCCCAGCTCGTTGCTATCCGAACAGAAGCTGCGGTCTGGCAAGCGCTACGTACTTCCATCAGCGCGCCGGTCGCGGTGTACGCCGCTCCCTCGTCGGGAGGACAGTACAACGTCCGGCTATCTCTGCGTCAACGTCATCCGGGGGATGTGCGCAATGCCATTTATAGCGTTCTAGGGTGCAATGCGGACGTAAAGCACCTGTTCGTCGTCGATGACGACATCGACATTTTCTCAGATGCTCAAATGGATTGGGCGATGGCTACGCGCTTTCAAGCGAACCGCGACATCGTCCTTGGGGAAGGATTTCGGGTGGTCCCTTTAGATCCTTCTCTGGCAGGTAGTCGAACCGGCGCCAAAGCCGGCTTTGACATGACTTTCCCATTCGGCTGGCAAAATACGCGCGACTACGCGGTCCCAGAGGCGCCTCGTGTCAGTGCAACGAACGCAAAGCAGACGGTCCGCAATGCTTTGATTACAGGCCCGAAATCCTTCCTGGAACTGATGGAGCTTACAGGAAGTCGAGACGGGCGCGAAATTGTCCGAGAACTTGATGTCTTGCGCAAGGAGGTTGGCCTCGAGCGCGCCGAAGATGGTCGACATAAGCTATCCAAAACGATTGGTCTTTGATGCAACTGTGAGTTTCTCAAGGGAGGAGAAGCAAGATGAAGAGCTATATCCGTCCTATCGCGGTGACTGCATTCGCACTCACGGTTCTGCAGCCCACTTGGACCGCTGCTCAAACGCCAAAGCCTTGGATTATCGGGCAGGTTGTGCCATTGACCGGCCCAGCTGCAACAGTTGGTGTACGCGTTGATCAATCGACGAGAATGTGGGTCGACGAGGCAAATGCGGCTGGCGGAATTCGTGGCCGCAAGATCGAGCTCATTAATTGTAACGACGAAAACAGGCCTGAACGCGCTGTCGCCTGTGCCCGCGACATGATCGAAAAGGGCGCGGTGATCATTCTAGGTAATACGTTAACCGCCAGTATCCGTGCGATTCAGCCGCTAACGCGCCAGGGTCCGATATTCCTCGTCGCTTCGCCGAACATTGTTCCGTCTGCGGATTCTCACACCTTTCAGGTTAGCCCCAGTGATGAGAACATTACCGAGTCGGTCGCCGAATTCATGAAGGCGAATGCTCTTAACAAGATCGGCTTGGTCGCCGCGACGGATGCGAGCGGTGAAGTGGGTGTCGAAAGCGCCCGCAAAGTGTTTCCAAAGCACAAGATCGACCTAAAGGTTGAACGGATCGATCTTCGCGCCACTGATGCCACGACCCAACTTGCGTCCGTTGCCGGTAATGACGTCAAGATCATCTATTCATCGTATTCTGGCGGCGGCGCCATCACCGTCGTAAAAGGCTTCAAAACGCTTAGTTTATCGCAGCCACTGGTCGTCAGCTATGGCAACATCAGTGATGCGTTTGTCCAATTGGTCAAAGATGTCAAGCCGGCGCGGCTCATGGGTACGGCGCTTGGCGGTGTCGTTCCTGAAACGATGAAGAATGCCGGCGAGCAGGTTCGGGCGCGGCAGTTTCTTGAGACGTACTCGAAACGCTATGGCGAGCGGGCGGATATGCTGAACATCCTCGGAAAGCTGCTTACCGACACGGCCGACGCGGTCCTGAGACACTCCCCAAATCCAGAAGACGCGAGCAAGGTCAAGCACTGGCTGGAGACTACCAAAATCGAGAGCATCCATGACCAGCGCTTCTCGCCGTCCAACCACGTGGGCATCGGCGAATCGGCGGTTGTTCTCGTCGAGTTGAAAGACAATCGATGGGTTCCCGCCGATCCTATCAAGTAAGAGATTATAGCTGTGAATATTTTTAGCCAAGCGCGGGGAGCAGGAAATGCGAGCGGTAGCGCGGGCAATGCTGCTCAGTCCAAACGTTCTCATGCGTGCACAGAGCCAGGCTGAAAAGGCGCAACACCATGCTGGTGGTGGAGCAAAATCGCCACTTCCTCGAACGTCTGACCGACTGTGTATGGACCATGCAGGACGGTCATCTCATTCAAGAGCCGAAAGGATAATTTGTATGACACGTATGCTCCCTAACGATAAGCCGGCTGGATTTCTGGACAGAATCGATCAGTTCGAGACGATCAAGGTTTCCGTCGTCGTCCCTCACGTCCTGCTGATCACGCTCAATCGTCCTAAAAAATTGAATGCGTTCGATGAGCAAATGATCCGTGAAATGCGGCAGGTCATCTGGGATGCGAACTTTCAGGACGACGTGCGCGCGATCATCATCACGGGCGAGGGCCGTGCGTTCTGTGCCGGTCGCGACATCAATGGTCTGGACTACGAAAACAATCTGTCCACTGCTGGCTACCGCGCCTATGTCCGTGCCAATCACGAATTGTTCGATGATATGGAAGCGACCGAAAAGCCGATCATTGCCGCGGTCAATGGAATTTGTGCCGGCGGCGGTGTCGAAATGGCCATTGCCTGCGATTTCCGTGTCGCGTCCTCAAACGCCGAGTTTCTTCTTCCCGAAAATCAGCTTGGCGTTATTCCCGCATCTGGAGCGTGTTCGCGCATGATTCAGATGATTGGCATTGGCCGGCTTAAAGAAATGATCATGGCCGTTCGTCCGATCAAGGCCGACAGAGCATATCAGATCGGATTGGTGACGGAGACGGTGAAGCCGGAAGATCTGATGAGTGCTTCGATCGCTCTTGCTCAGGAACTGATAAATCTTGCACCACAGGCGCTGGGAATGGGAAAGCACATCATAAATATGTGCCAGAATGTCGATACCGAGACCGGGCGTCAGTTGGAGCGGCTCGGCCAATCCATTCTGATCAGGACTACGGATAATAAGGAAGGCATGAAATCCTTCCAAACGAAGCGGAAGCCGCAGTTTACCGGCAAATAACGAAATCGCCGGACGAGCCACGATGATCAATATTGCTTCATTGCTCCCAAGAGCTACCGCGCTGTATCCCCATCGCAGCGCGGTATCTGCTGGTGACACGCAATACACTTACGCCGAGCTGCTCGCGCGTGTGCAAGCCCTGGCGGGCTCGTTCGGGCAGCGCGGCCTCGTCAAGGGTGATCGCGTTGCAATTCTGGATAAGAATTCGTTTCAGTATGCGGAGGCCTACTACGCCTGCGCGCATGCCGGCTTGATTCTTGTTCCGCTGAATGCGCGCCTTGCTGGTCCTGAGCTCGTCTATCAACTCAACGACTCGGCTGCCAGGGTATTGCTTGTCGGTGTGTCTCACCTGGAAGTCTTGGAAGCTATCCGGCCGACGCTACAGGCGATGGAACTCGTCGTGTCGTATGGCGGCAATGTTGGGCCGTCGGGAGCGGTGCCGTACGAGATGTTCCTGTCCGAAGCGGTGGGTCTCCCTATCGCGCCGGCTGACACGCAGCCAGATGATATCGCCCAGATCTATTATACCAGGGGCTCGACAGGCGATCCAAACGGTGTTTGCCTCACTTACGGCAACATGATCACGAGCGCCATCGACTCTATTATCGGCCTTGAACTTAACGAGCGGGACATTTGGTTGCATGCGGCACCAATGTTTCACCTCGTCGATGCATGGGCGATATGGGCAATGCCCTTGCTGGGAGCGTCACAAGTGATGTTGTCGTTCGCACCAGAGGCGGCGATGCAGATTATCGATGCCAAGAAGCCGACGGCCGCTGGAATGCCACGCTCCCTATTGGCAGAATCGCGATCGAATGATCTGATTTGAGCGGCACCATTTGGGCGGACGATGAGGACAGGTTTTATGCAGCAGAAGCGACAGACCGCACATTTGAGGGAAGAAAAGAACGCAGCTTCCCGCGCGCCGGAAGGCGATATTCTTTGGTTACGCGATTTTTTGTTCTACCGAATTCCT
>Ga0182735_1001976_pt1 | contig 12982 bp, 14 predicted proteins | sample eDN5th30CKraftMG_FD_128524 | JGI IMG/M metagenome (GOLD analysis project Ga0182735, IMG submission 128524) | Enriched Miracle-Growth compost microbial communities from Emeryville, California, USA - eDNA 5th pass 30_C Kraft MG (version 2) (version 2) ... | reverse complement strand
CGGAGGCTATTATCTGGCCTGCGCCGCCGCGCGGATCGGCACCACCATCTGCCCAGGCAATAGCCGAAAAGCCGATCATGCACTAAGACTGAAACCGGACCACCTTATGGGGTCAGGCCACGACCTATCGTCCCGTTGAATGGTTATCAATACAGGTGATATGTGTTCGAGGCTGTTTTTGCTGGATGCCTTTGAGATCATGGCGAATGTGGGGGCAACTTGACCCTCGCGCCCAGCGAGGCTTCGTCCCCTAAACCTTGATCAGCGTCACCTTGTCGCCGGCATTGATCTTTCGCGCTTTAGTTTTGGTCGCTGCCCAGATCGAAAGCATTTGGGGTTCATGCGCTCTGCATGGAGCCGAGAATGGTCTCGCTCTAAACGGCCCCTGGTTCGCACTGCATGCGCATGACTAATTCCCCGGTCAGCGGCTGGCTAATGGAGAATGCGAGGTCACACACTAAACGTTGTGTGACGCAAACGTCGAGCGAGATGCCGCCGCCCTGACCCGTCGTTGACTTCCTCAGTTAAGGCGGCACCGCAGGTCACCCGCTTGCGAGACTGGCATTCGAGCACCCGCTACCGGCTACATAATTCCCGATTGGCTCATTCGTTTCCGCCAAAATCGGTTATGTATTGGTAGGCACCCTCCTCGCTCTATTCCGATCGCGCAGTCGAGACCTTAACTCCTCGAACGAAAGGCGCTCCGATCGGTGCAGCATGCGGTGGCAGTTGGAGCAAACCGCGACGAGATCCTCCAGTCGCGTCTTCGCACCCGGCTCCATCTGCGCGACCGGGACTGTATGATGAGCCTCGATGAAGCCCCGGCCTAGTTCTCCATAAGCTTCTTCAAAATCAAAATCGCAGACCGAGCAGGCAACTGTCTTCAGTTGTTTCTTGAAGCGCTCGATAAGCGATTTCGAACGCTCACGGCGTACGTGTGTGCGCAGCGTAGCTGCGCCTTCGGCAGCCATGTAAGTCTCTACAGCATCAACGAAACCGTCTTGATTCGCGGGGTTAAGTGGATCCATATCGCGCAGTCCCCAAACACCACCGCCAATCCCATGGACACTGTAAAATAGATCTCGTTTCTGCTTCCAGTGATGAGAATCCGACGAGCATTCCTGAATTCGTGCGCGCACGCTTTGCAGCAGATTGTCCGTATGCGGACCAGGAAAGAGCCGACATACTTCGTCTGCGATCTCTACGGGCCGCGCTTGGCCACCAAGGCTGCGCAACGCTGCAACCACAGTCTCGAAGCGAGTTAAAGGCACAGCAATTTCATCCATCTTCCGAGATCCTATTTGACACGCTTGCACCCATTTGCCTTTATCGGCTGCAGGGGGGCAAGATGCTTGGAAATTTAGTCAGAGAGTTCGGGGAGAAGCGTGCCGAGTACGCGCGTCGAAGCAAACCCTATGATGAGGAGACTGTTGAACCCTCACTTCGCGCTACGAGGGAGGGGGACGGCTGGTCACTGCAGCGCCAAAACAAAAATTCGCTGCGTATGCGCCGGCCGAAACGCTTCGAGGAGGTTATCGAAAACCGATTTTGGAACATCCTCTACCGATTTGGCTATGCCGAGCTCAATCGAGGCCGGGATTTTCGCATTGTCGTTGGTAAAGGCAAAGATGCAACCGAGAAACAGGTCGATGTTTTCGCGAAGGATGACGAGACAATTGTCATCGCTGAATGCAAGGCCTGCAAATTGCCGACCAGGAGGGCACTGCAGAAGGATCTTAACGAATTTGCTGGCTTGATGAAGCCGATGGCCGACGCCATCCGCAAGCATTATGGCGACGGCTTCAAACCAAAGATTATTTGGTGCTTCGTCACCGAGAACATCCGCTGGTCGGATGAAGATCTCAGGCGCGCGGCCGATCACAAAATTAACGTGGTGCAGGGCCTGGAACTCATCTATTTCGAGGAGTTCTCCAAGAAATTGGGGCCAGCCGCCCGTTATCAATTCCATGCTGAATATCTTGAAAACCAGAGAGTTCCAGCGCTCGCCGGTCGCAAGGTTCCAGCGGTCAAGACCAAGCTAGGCGGAAAAACAGCTTATCTTTTCTCTGCGCTCGCAAGGGATATTCTGCGGATCGCCTTCGTCAATCACCGCGACCTGCGCGATCCATCCGGTGCGCCGTCCTATCAAAGAATCATCAAGCCTTCACGGTTGAAGCAAATTGGTGAATTCCTCGACGATAAGAAGTTCTTCCCAAATACGATTCTCCTGAACTTCCACCGCAAGCCCTTGTTTGAGCAAACAGCCAAGGACGACATCTCTTCGGTCGCCTTCGGCAATCTGATCCTCCCAGACCGCTACAAAAGCTGCTGGATCATTGATGGCCAGCACCGGCTATACGGCACGACTTATACGAAAGAGGAATATTCAACGCCTTTGTTCTTCATCGGGTTCGACTCGGTTACCGCTTCTGAAGAAGCCAACATCTTTGTCGAGATCAACTCCAAGCAGGCGACCGTACCACCGACACTGCTTTCCGCACTCGAAGGCGAGGTCAAGTGGGATTCGGAAATTCCGAAAGAACGGCTCTCTGCTATAGCCTCACGTGCAGTGGATCTTCTCAACACGCGAGGCGGCGGTGCGCTTGAAGGCAAGGTTGTCTCGCCGGGCATCACCGCAGGAACCAGCCAGCCCTTGAATGTCCGAAGTATTCAGGACCGAATCAATCAGTCGGGCCTGGTGGGTACAATCAACCCGCGCACTGGCGAGATCGTACACGGACCCTGCTGGGACGGTCCTTCCGAGGCGAGCCTGAAGCGACTAGTCACTCTCCTGGAAATTCACTTTGAGGAAGTGCGCCTCGCCAACCCCGAGCGATGGGAAGCCGGCAAGGCCGGCCTACTTTGCACCAATTTCGGTGTTGGCAGCCATATTCGGCTGGTCAGCGAACTTATCGACTACGCGTCTAACAAGCTTGGCTTCGAGCCTCAGGCTGCCGAGGTTCAGGATCTTTACGATAGCATCAAGCCCTACATCGAGCCGGCTCTCGCCTTCATCCGAACGGCGACAGATGCAGAGTTCGGAGCCCGCTTCAAGGTAATCTTCGGCAGCAGTGGTTTCCACGAATATTTCTTCAACATCGTCGATCTGGTGGTTGGCACTGCGCCGGACTTTGCACCGAAGGGATATTCCGAGTTCAAGCGCCTATCCTCGGCCGAGGTCGTAGATCTTGCCGACCGGCAGGTAAAATGGATCCAACAGGTTGTCATGACCTATCTCATGGAAAGGCTTCGCCATATCTATGGCGAAGCCTTCTTTGACCTCGGCGTGCCCAAGGAGATTCAAAAGACGTGCCAAGCTAAGAGGATCGATGACGAAGCCGGCGACAAACATACAGTCGAAACCTATCTAGACTGGATACAGCTTCAGAAGATTGCGATCCAGAAGGAAGTTCGCGACGCCGTAAAGGACGTACTTAGTATCCAAATGCTGGACGAAGGCGACGGTAGGCATTTCTACAGCGGTTGGTTCGACGCCTTCAACCGGATTCGACGCATCGTTGCCCATCCGAGCGGCCGTTCCTACAAGGATGACGACTTGAAAACCCTATCCCTGATCTCGGAGCATCTGGCGAACACGCTGCCGTCGAACCTCGTCAAGGGAGAGTTTGAGCCGCCTCTTGCCTGAGACCATGCTTGATGCTGGTCGCTAGGCTCAGGCCCGGCCCAGATAGATGCATTCGGCGACGCTTGCCGTCGCGCGGCCTTTCGAGGCACCCATGGTTGAATGATTATGCTCGATCTCGGCGATTAGCCTGGCGTTCGGATAGGCGCTTAAGAGCACGTCGAGCGGATTCCCGCCGATATCGTGCAGCAGGCCATTCGACGGATAGCTCAGCACCAAGTCAGCACCCGTCGATGCGACTTCCTCTACAAGCGCCTGGAAGGCGCCCCCCACCTTGCTGCGAAGTGAGAAATCCGTTGTAAATCGGTCGGACCGGTAAAGGCCCGCGCCCGTGACGGCCGGATAGTCATTCAAGACTAGCGTTTCCCAAACATGGTAGAAGCGAGAATATTGGTCGTCCGTATAGGGGGGATCGCAGTAGACAATTCCGACGTCACCAGAGCCGCTGAGTGTCCGCAGCAAGGAGTCGCAATCGGATCTCGTGGCGAAATTGTCGGCGCGCCACTCGGGCGTTCCCGACGGCTTCAACGAGCCTAAGCTGGCTGACCATTGTTCGAACACGGACCGTCCAAATTGTTGCGCAACCCGTCTGAAATTCCTCTCACTAGGTGTCAAAAACTGGGCAAAGTGACCAGTCGTATTGGCAACGCGCAGGGCCGCATGGCCCAAGGCCAGCAAACCCCAGTCAAATTGCGACTGTGTCAGCACGCCGCGACCTCGCAGCGTATCGATCGCGCAGCGGATAGAGTCGATTTCCGCGCATTGCTTCAACGAAAAGTAAGCGTTTGCGTAAGTCGCCGTAAAGCAAGCATAAGCGTCCTCGTGGACGATGGTCTCGTTCCCAACCAGCATAAAGAGGCGCTCGAATTCTTCGAAGTTGGAAGCCGCTGGCATCTTACCGGTAGCATCCCAAGCCGTGCTATTCTGCTTTTCGAGCAGGTCCATATTTTGCCGGAAAATCGGCGTCGCTAATTCGCGCATGCAAGACGCCAACAAAGGACCGACCGGATCCGTGAATTGACACCGGCCCGCAAGGTAAGCGAAATGCTGGACATCGTTGGTCCAGACCTGCCTTTTTCCGGCCTGTGCGTTGGCCACCGCGCCCATTCCGGCGAAAGCGTCAAGAAGGCGCCCGGGGCGGCAACCGGCAATGACTTCCGCCACGCGATCGGCGAGGTCATGCTTCGTTCCCATATAGCTAATACGACTGCTCATGTCCTTCTCCGGCGCGGCCGGAGAATCGGCTTCAAAGCGCAGTATGGCAAGCCATAACTTGACCGGTTAAAGCTTCTCCCCTGCAATCATTCACCGGTCCGGCGACAAGGTGCAGTGACTGCGTGCCATGCTGTCAAATCCCAAGCACTAATGGGGAGATATGTAGGGAAGTGCGCTGGATAATTCCCCATTATGCAGCGATATCAACACTTTAGATAAGGCAAATGGCGGAGAGGGAGGGATTCGAACCCCCGATAGGCTTGCACCTATGCCGCATTTCGAGTGCGGTGCATTCAACCACTCTGCCACCTCTCCAAGCCATTGAGAACGTTCGAAAAACCGGTATAGCGACTGTGGTTGAAATCGCCGTTTGCTACCGAATTGCTACCGAACGTCCTTGGACTTGCGCCTCTCTATAGCTAACTGAAGTGCTTCGTCAACGCGTGTTGCTGCATCTTCCTGCATTCCTGGTAGCACATGTGAATATAGGTCGAGCGTGACGCCGACGCGAGAGTGGCCAAGCCGCTCGCTCGTCACCTTCGGATGAACGCCGTTCGCCAGCAGATGGGTGGCATGGGCATGGCGCAGATCATGGAATCTGATCCGGGGAATATCCATGTCGGCGACGGCTTTCATCCACATATGCGTGAGGCTGCGCGGCTGGATCGGGGAGCCGTCTTCCTGCGAGTAGACAAAGGCATCATCGTCCTGGCGGATGCCGAGCCGTAGGAGTTCCTCGGCCTGCTTGAGCCGGTGGAGGCGCAACTCCTCGGCCACGGTGGCAGACAGTGCCACGCTGCGTCCCCTGCCCGATTTCGGCGGCTTGTAGCGGATAGCCTCCTTCGTCTGCTCAGCGCTTTCCACGATAGCCATCTTTCGGCCCGCCAAGTCGACGTTGCGCCAGCGCAGCGCGACAATCTCGCCGCGGCGTAAACCGCACATGACACCGAGCATCACGGGGATCATGAGCCGAGAGCCGCGAAGCCCTTCAATCAGATCGGCCGTCTGCGACATGTCGTAAGTGTGCAGCGTGCTCCGCTCGACCTTCGGAGGGTCAACAGCGTCAGCGGGATTGCTGGATAGCATCTTCCACCGCACGGCCTGCGACAGGGCTTGCTTGATGATCCGGTGCATGTAGACCACCGTCGTAGGCGCGAGCCCGCCCTTGCCGTCCCTGCGGCCACTGGTGAGGGCTTTGGAATAAGCGCCAGCGATCTGCTCTGGCTTCAGCTTGGTTAGGTTCACGTGTCCGATAGCCGGGCCGATGTTCTTCCGAACGATTTCGCCGTATCGCTCATGGGTGCGCGGCGTGACCTGTGACTTCATATGGTCAAGCCACCGATCGAGATAGGCCGACAGTGTGAGCTTGCTCGGCTCGACGTAGGAGCCGCCACGCATCTCTGCGATCAGCCTGGCACACTCCTCCTCGGCCTTGCGCTTCGACGTCGTGTGGAAGGTGTGCCACTTCCGTTTGCGTTTGCCGTCCTCGTCGTAGAGGTCGATGACGATGGCCCACTTGCCGGGGCTGCGCTCGCGGACGTGCCCTTTCATTTCGTATCATCTTCCCGATTTTCGATCTCGCGCATGAAGCGCAAGGTTCGTTCAACAATGATCGATGTAGTATCAGGTGTGTCGTTACCGAGACTGGGAAATTCAGACCTAATGAGACTCATTCGATGATCCCAGTCGGTTCCCTTCATCAAAGGGAGATCCGGATCAGCCTTGACAACTTCCAGCCACATCAAATCAGCAAGTTGGTTTACGAAAAATTCCCGTATCCTCGCGACATCTTCGCTGGGAGCATCGTGGTTAACGTGCAAGCCGGAAGGGTCACCGTCTGGCCGCACAGTCTCAAGCATTCGTACGATTAATTTCATCGTGATATCGAATAGCCCAGCGTCTTGCAGCCAAAATTCACGCGGACCAGAGCTCAAATGTGAGTGAGGCACAAGCTTTATCGCCGTAGCAATAAGTTGCAGCAATCTGTAAGTTTGCCGATCTCCAAACCGTTCTGCGACTTGTTCATCATCTACGAATGTTCGACGCAAGCGACGCTGAATCTCCTCAGATAACGTTCGGCCAGCCTTTTCAGCGGCCTCGTCGAGCGCGGCTTTCAATTCTGGGGCCATCCGTGACGAAAACACAACACTTCGTCCGGTCTGCGTTGCTTTTGGTTTCGGTCCTCGCTTCGCCATTTATCCACAACCAGAATTAAATCTTACAAATTGTCGCACGGTCATGTTGGCACAGTCAAGGTGCAAGCGGTACATACTTACACATTGTAAGACGGAGCCGCGCCATGAAAACCAACAGTGAAAGTGTACTTGTGATGTCTGTGCCGGAAGCCGGCGCGCTGCTCGGCCTCGGCCGTAATGCCGCCTATGAGGCCGCTGCGCGTGGTGACATTCCGACCATCCGCTTGGGCAAGCTGATCAAGGTGCCCAAGGCGGCTTTCGACCAGATGCTGAACCGCATGCCGAGCAAGATGGCGTAACCCGATCACATCCCGGCTCGCGCCGATGAACACGCTGCCCACCGACGTCAGCACGCCTCTCGCCGCCAGCGCAGGGTACCGCTGACATGGCCGACCCGGCACGCATGGTCTTCCTCATCAATCGTGTCGTCGAGAGCTGCGAGCAGCTGGTCGATGAACTGAAGCGTGAGCGGCGGGCCATCTGCCAGGCTGGGCGGGAGATCGTCCTGCCGTCGACATCCATTCCATCTCGTCCTTCCGAAGACTTCGTAGACCTCGCCGTGGCGGCGCGCCGCTTCGGGATGGCCGCCGACACGTTGCGGCTGCTCGTCCGCACCAAGCCTCACATTGGCAGAAAGGCAGGCGGACGCTGGCAGGTATCGCTCGCGCAGCTCGCAAGCGAGAGGGGAAAAAAGCTGTGAATATTCGCGTTTCTCGCGTTTCTCGCGTTTTGAAGGGTGCCGCGCTCGCGTTTCGCCCGGCAGCTTTGCTTGAAACACAAGTAGGGCAGATTTCATGAATTCGGACGGTCTCCTTTCGAGGGCCCCCGCGGTCGGCCCAAAAACGGGAAGGCGGGATGCGCTCCGTCCGTGCTTATTCATCCCATGCGCTCAATCCCGCCGAGATCGCACCCTCTGCCGCCGGCTGCTTCTTGCCGGCGGCGGATACTTCCATCAACAGCCCCAGCGCGGCCATCCGCGATGCCGCAGCATGGTACCGCGAGCATACCTATGACTGCGAGCGGCCACTTATTCCCGCGCTTCAGCGGCGTTTTGGGTTGACCGTTCCCGAGGTTCTGGCCGCTTTACGGGAGGCGAGCGTCCGATGATGGCAGATTACCCCGCCCATCGCCTGGCCGAGATTTTCCCGATTCTGCCGGAAGCGGCGATCCGCGAACTGGCCGACGACATCGTGACCTGCGGCCAACGCGTGCCGATCGTGTTGCTGGACGGACAGGTGCTGGACGGGCGTAATCGCCTGGCGGCCTGCAGCGTCGCCGGGGTCGAGCCGATATTCGAGGATTATGCCGGCGACGATCCTCTCGGATTCGTGCTGTCGCACAATCTGCACCGGCGGCATCTGACCGAAAGCCAGCGCGCCATGGTGGCGGCTAAGCTGGCAAACCTGCCGCCGCATCGGCCCGGCAAGGGTGCAACTTTGCACCCTTCTGCCGCTGAAGCTGGGGAGATGCTGAGCGTTTCCGAGCGCAGCGTAAAATCGGCACGAAGCGTTCTGCGCGATGGCGCGGAGGAATTGCAGGCGGCAGTCGAACAGCGCAAGCTTACCGTTAACACGGCTGTCGCGCTGGCCGCTTTGCCAAAGACCGAACAGCTCGAGGTGCTCGCGTCGGCCGATCCGGCCGCGATCAAGGCCATCGCGAAGCAGGTGCGTGCGGCCCAGCAGAAAACCCGACATGCGGTGCGACTGGCGCACATGGAAATGGTCGCCGAGCGCGGGGCGCCATCCGCGCCGGGCAAGGTCGAGCGGCTTTATCCGGTCATCTATGCCGATCCGCCGTGGCGGTTTGCCGTGCGCGCCGAGGAAACAGGTCGCGAAAAGAGCGCCGAGAATCATTACCCGACCATGCCGACCGAGCAGATCAGCGGGCTGCTGGCGGAACTCGGCGGCGTAGCGGCGCGCGATGCCGTGCTATTTTTGTGGGCGACTAACCCGATGCTGCTCGACGGCCTGCGCACCATGCAGGCTTGGGGCTTCACCTATGTCCACCACTGGATCTGGGACAAGCAGGTCGCTGGTACTGGCTATTGGGGCCGCGACCAACATGAGATTCTGCTGATCGGCAAGCGCGGCAATGCTGTCGCGCCGCTGCCAGGCACCCAGCCGCCGACACTCTACAGCGAGCGCAAGGGTGCCCATTCGGTCAAACCGGCCCGTTTCGCCGAGCAGATCGAGCGGCTCTATCCCGGCATAGCAAAGATCGAACTGTTCTCGCGGGCGCCGCGTCCTGGCTGGGATGTGTGGGGATTCGAGGCGGGTGCCTCGTCGGCTGCGCACAGTGAGGCGAACTGATGGCCCCGCGCTACAGCATCACACCCGGCGATATGTACGATGATCCGCGCATCACCGATGGACATCTGCGGGTCATGGGTCTGTTCGGACGATGCTCCGATGCCAACGGGTGGTTGCAGGCTAACCAGCGCAACATTGCGGAAAAGGCCGGACGGTCACGCGAGACGATCAACCGGATGATCCGCGAGCTCGTCGAGTTTGGCTATCTTCGCAAGCGACAGCGCTTCAGTGGCAAAGACGGCCGACAGCTGATCAACGAATACCAGGTCCTGATGGACCGTTCCGACCGTGATGATTGCGTCGTTTCAGAGCCGTCTGCGGATGGGAATGAGGCATCCCCCTGTGATCCCCACGTCACACCCCCCTGTGACGTACAGATCACAGGGGGTGTGACGTCTGGAGATCACACCCCCTGTGATCTCCAGAGATCACACCATAAGAACGACCCTTTTCTTCAACGACCCTTTTCTCCCTCTCTCGAGGGAGGGCGCGCGAGCGCGCCAAACGAGAGAGAGCCAGAGCGCGAAACGGATTTCGAACAAATCCGCAAAGCTTGGCCAACCGGCTTCGTCGATAGCCGGGAAGATGCCCTGGAGGCTTGGCATTCGCTGACCAATGCCGAACAGCGGGATGCGCTAGATGAGGTCGGCAGGTTCGTTTCGACGACGCGCTCTGCAGGCCGGAAGTTCTTTGGAACGCTTGCGGCCTATCTGTCCGAGCGCAAGTGGCAGGCCTTGCCCGACAAGCCCAAGCCGGTCGACCGAGCAGCGCTGCCGGACGCGAAACCGCCTGTCGCGCGCCCGACGGCATTCCAGCGCGCCAACCCGCACCTCTACCCCAAGCTTTTCCCGGAACCGCCGCCGGCCGCCGCACCAGGGGGGTATCGCGGGTCCTCCCCGCGCCTCGATCAATGCGGGGCGGCAGAGTTGCGAACGTTTTCTAGTCAGGCAGGTCGTTGATATGGTTGACGAACTTGACACGGTTGACCTGTTGGGCGGCGTTGACGGTGACAGCGACACGGGGTTGTGGCTTCCCTTGGCGGAAGTGGCACGTCGTCGCGGAACCAGCCGGCAGGCGGTTTCAAAGCGCGTGAAAAAGCTCGGCCTGACGACGAGGCTCGGCGCGAGCGGAACGGTGTTGATCGAACTGGCGGCCTTCGATCGCGCCACTCACCAGGCGACCATTCGCCCGGACATCGCGGCGCGCTCGGCCGAGCCGCGGGCCCGCCGCAACACAACCGGTGAAACACCGATGGCTGAGCGGACCCGTTACGAGGCTGCGCTGCGCCGGCTTGACCTCGAGGAACGGCTGAAGAACGTGGTCGCGACCAAGCACGTCGAAGACGCGATGGTGGCCGCCGGATCGGTCATCGTTCGCGTGTTCGGGCGCCTGACCGCTGCTTCGTCGGACATCTACGCCGCGACGAAGGACGGGGAACCGGCTGTGCGGCGCCTGCTGCGCCAGCTTGTCGACGACATGCGCCGTGAGGCCGGTACGGCGCTGGCCGAACTTGCCACGCAGGGTGAGGCGCAGGAAGCCGCCGGCGGCCTCGAATTCGATTTTCCCAGCCTCCCGGAGGATCCGCAATGAAGGTCAAGGTCACTACCTCGAGCGGCGCGTTTGCTCGGGCTTTCAAGGGTGTCGAGGGGACGATTGCAAAAGCCGCGAAAGCCGCGATCGACCAGACCGCGGCGACGGTGAAAATACAGGCCCGCGCGAACATTCTCGGCGCGGGGCTCGGGCCGAAAATGGCATCTGCTTTGCGGGTAGATACATATCCCCGCCGCGGCATCGCCTCGATCGACGCTGCTGCCGTAGTGCGCAGCAAGGCTGATTACATGGGCATCTTCGAAACTGGCGGTACGATTCCCGGCAATCCACTCCTGTGGCTACCGCTCGCCTCAACACCAAAGCGCATCGGCCGCAAGAAGATGACGGCGAAGCTCTACGTGGAACAGATAGGCCCGCTTTTGATGATCAACCGACCGGGACAAGCGCCGCTACTCGCTGGCAGCATCGCTATTAACCGGCGCGGCCAACGCAAGGCCGGCAAGGGAAAGGTGACGCTCTCGGCACTACGGCGCGGCAATGCCAGCCAGGCAGCGCGCTTGGTCCCGCTCTTTGTCGGCGTGCACTCTGTCGATATCGGCCGCAAGACCAACATACGCGCGATTGCCGAGGCCGCCGCCGGGCGACTGTCGGCACTCGTCATCGCCAACCTGAAGGTCCGCTGAGATGGATCCTGCCATGGCTAAACCGACCACCATCGACTTGAACAGGAGTTCCCCGGAAATGTCGTTTACTGCCTTGCTGAAGAAGCTGCGCAGCAGCAAAACCTCGTCGGATGAGATCAAGGGCGCGCTGTCCATGATCGACATCGGTCAATTGGAGGCCGCCGCCGAGAAACTCGACGCCGAACGCCGCCGCGTGTTGCTGGACGGCGACGACAAGGAGTTGGCGGATATCGAATCCCGCATCGCGACGGCAAACAGGGATATCGAGCGCGCCATCGCCACGAAGGAAGAACTGGAGCGCCGTCTGGCCGACGCCGTCGTCGCCGAGGAAGACGGTGAACGCCGCTCCCGATATCGCGCCGCGAAGGTGAAGGGCGAGCAGGCAGCGGCGGAGGTTGCAAGGAAATATCCGGGATACGCCAAAGGCATTGCGGAACTGATCCGCATCCTGGCCGAAGCGGCCGCAGAGGTCCAACTTGCCAACGAGAACCTTCCGAGCGGAGTAGAGCCGTTACCCGATCCGGAATTTTCGGTGCGTGGCCTCCCTGGCCTGCCACGGAAGATCATTTCTGAGCGGGAGGTGACGCGCTGGTACTATGTCAATAACGAAAGCGTGGCGCCCGAAGCCATATGGGCGGCTCTCGATCGGGAGGATACCGAGCGCCGCGGGGTGGTTCAGCGCTACGGGATTGCGTCGCCACAGCGCTATGAGAAACGCCGCTTTATCCTGCGGGAATATCTCGATGCGGAAAGGATGATCAGGCCCGACAGGTTGGCATCCATCAACCTGCCGCCGCTGGTTGCCGGTGACGCGCCTTACTGGCGAGCCGTTGATACCAGTGATGTCCGCACTGTTCTCAGCCGCCTGGCGTCGATCACGCAATACAAGCCGGCGACACGGGAGGATCGGCGCGAGGTTCGCACCGAACTTATCCCGGTGACGCGGGAGGCAGACGTCGCGAGCGTTTCCGGCATCGATGAAGGGGCGGAGGCCGCTCCTTCCGATGCAGGGGCTCGAGCATCATGAAATCGCATCAGGCGACCGCCGCCCGCGATCACGCAGTGATGGTCAAATTCTTCCGATTGTTCGGGCTGGATGGAGAGCGTCTCAGTGACCATGAACTGGAAGACCGACGCCGCCTTACGGCTCATCATCCAGCCGCCTGGATAGAGGCAGTGCGGCTCGGCCCGTACCATCCCAGCGAGCCGGAGTTCACTCCCGGTTTCTCGAAACCGCCGACGGTTCACTGATGAAACTCCGCCATGGCAGCAACCGTCGACGGCATCGCCACTGCATTGTCAACCCACACACGCACCGAGAAGGATCCTGCCCATGGCCGACCTGACCACACTCACCATCGAACCGCTGATCCGCACCGTCACCGT
>Ga0182735_1001972_pt1 | contig 12988 bp, 12 predicted proteins | sample eDN5th30CKraftMG_FD_128524 | JGI IMG/M metagenome (GOLD analysis project Ga0182735, IMG submission 128524) | Enriched Miracle-Growth compost microbial communities from Emeryville, California, USA - eDNA 5th pass 30_C Kraft MG (version 2) (version 2) ... | reverse complement strand
TCGGCGTCGTTATATTCCGCCTCGAAGCTCATGGGTGCGCGGTTGGCCAGGATCTGCATGAAATGGTCGGTGAGGCGCGAGATGAGGCTGCCGCGCGGCACGCCCGTCACCGGCTTGCCGACCAGATCGCGGCTGCAATCCCTCTGTAGCATGTCACCCACGAAACGGAGCTGGGACATCTGCACATTGCGCATGTTGACGTCGATGACGAAGCTCTGGGCAGCCATGTCGGGCAGGGTTTCGATGCCGAAATCGGCCATGCGGGGATAGGTGTTCCCGCCCCGCACGGCTTCCCACCGGTCCACAGCCCGCATGATGAGGCGGCGGTCCCTGAGGGTCTCCTGGCCGGTGATTTCGCTGAGGGGCGTGGACATCGGCCACTCTGGTTGTTGGGCATCTGCCGGGCCATGCTATGCTGCGAGTGTTAATCCGCCGTTACCGCTTGCATTGCAAAGAGGCTGCTGGGAGCGAATATGAACTGGTTTCGAGGCCTGTCGCGCCTGTGGCTGGTGGTGGCCATCCCATGGATCGTCATCGTCGGCTATCTGGAGAGCGACACCATCTCCGCCGGCGTGCGCGACCTGCGATCCGCCGACCGCGTGGACATCGACGAGGACGCCTGCGCCAAAACCGACAGCCTGGAGCAGAAATCCATCTGCGACCTGCAGCACCGCCTCAACCGGCAGACCGAGGTGACGCGCGGCCGTGCCAAGGCCGATCTGGTCTCCGGCGGCCGCTGGGTGCTGGGCCCGCCCCTGGCGCTGGCCTTCGTGATGCTGGCGCTGGCCTGGGTGATCCGCGGCTTCCGCCGCCCCTGATCTAGTCCGACAGCGCTGCCGCTTCCTTGCCGATGGGATGGCCGAGCAGCACCATGGCCGCTTGCTGGCGGGACGGCAGGCGGCGCAGTGTGTCGTACATGGCCAGGTTCTTCTCCACCGCCGCCATGGGTAGGTCGAGGAGCGCCGTCTGCTCCGCCTTGGCGCGCTCGCCGGCCAGGCCGTAGATGAGGGCCAGGTTCTGGCGCGCGCGCGGCGTGTCCTGCATGTCGGACAGCATATCCTCGGCCGCCGCGAAGTTGCCGCTGAAGGCGAAGGAAAGCGCCAGGTTGTTGCGCAGCGCCCGGTTGGCCGGCGCCAGGCCAATGGCCATGCTGTAATTCGCCTGAGCGCCCGCATGGTCACCCGAGAGATCGCAGGTGATGGCCAGGCCGTTGTAATAGCTCGATTTCGTGGGGTCCTGCGCGATCAGCCACTGGTAGCCGGCCTGCGCCTTGTCCAACTGCCCGTCCACCAGCGCGATGCGCGCCAGGGCTTCCTGCAATTCCGCATCCCGGGGATTGATGATGGCCGCCCGCGACAGGCTCTTCAGAGCCTCGGCCGAGGCACCCATGGCGTCCAGCGTGAGGCCGATGCCCTTGTAGGAGCGGTAATCGGTGGGATCGCTCCCCTGCGCCCGCCGGTAGAAGGCCAGCGCCTGCGCATAGTCGCCGTCCTCGCGCAGTTGGTTGCCGATGTCGATCAGGCTGTCCTGGGTGAATTCGGTCTTGAGCTCGGGCGCGTTGCCGCTGTTGAGGGCCGAGGTCGACGGGGCGCCGCAGGCGGCCAGCGCCAGCGCGGCCAGGCCGGGCAGAAGAAACCCTGTTTTCCGAGTGAGCGAAGCCATATAGTCGGTCCTGCTGAAAGACGATGCATAAGGACATCTGGGACCGACGCTACGGCCGGTATGGTTAACAAATCCTTGAAAGCATGGACAATCGCCCTGGCCCTCCTCTGGCCGGCCATGGGCCGGGCGGCGGATCATGGCATCGCCATGCATGGCGCACCGAAATTCGCGCCGTCCTTCGACGCGGTGGATTTCGTCAATCCCGATGCGCCCGGAGGCGGCACGCTGCGCCTTTCGGTGGTGGGCGGCTTCGACAGCCTCAATCCCTTCATCATCAAGGGCGCGCCGGCCTTCGGTCCCATGGTGGCTTACAATCGCTATCTCAAGAATCTGGTTTATGAGACGCTGCTAAAACGCTCTCCAGACGAACCTTTCACCCTCTATGGTCTGCTGGCCGAGAACGTGCGGATGGCGGACGACCGGCGCTGGGTGCGCTTCACCCTCAACCCCGCCGCCCGTTTCTCCGACGGCATGCCGGTGACCGTCGAGGACGTGCTCTTCTCGTGGCGCACCCTGAAGGCGCATGGCCGCCCCAACCACCGCCTCTATTACAACATGGTGGAGACGGCCGAGCAGACGGGCGAGCGGGAGATCACCTTCATCTTCAAGACGCCGGGCGGCCAGGTGAACGCCGAATTGCCACTCATCATCGGGCTGATGCCCGTTCTTCCCGCCCATTATTTCAAGGACCATCCGTTCGAGCGCACCGGCCTCACCCCTATTCCCGGCAGCGGCCCCTATGTGATCGACACGGTGGAGGCGGGCCGCCGGGTCGTCTTCATGCGGGATGATGCCTATTGGGGCAAGGCCCTGCCGATCAACCGGGGGCTCTATAATTTCGACCGGGTGAGCGTGGATTACTACCGCGACGCCACGGCGGAGATGGAGGCCTTCAAGGCCAGCCTCATCGACTTCCGGCAGGAAAGCGACCCCACGCGCTGGCAGCAGATCAAGGCCATGCCGGGCATCGAGACGGCGGAAATCCGCAATGGCTGGCCGGCGCCCATGCGCGGCCTGGTGTTCAACACGCGGCGCGACCTGTTCGCCGATGTGAAGGTGCGCGAGGCCTTAGGGCTGGCCCTCGATTTCGAGTGGATCAACGACACGTTCTTCCACGGCGCCTATGTGCGCACGAAAAGCTGGCTGGACGGTTCGGAACTGGCGGCGCGAGGTGAGGCGGGCGGCGCCGTTGCCAAGGCTCTGAAGGCCGTGGGGGCGGATGATCCGGCCTATATGACACCCCCTGCCCCACCGCCCGCCGCACCCGACGCGGCGGCACTGCGCCGCAACCTCCGCCAGGCCAATGCCATGTTGCGGGATGCGGGCTGGCAGGTCCGGGGCGGCCGGCTGGTCAATGCGGACAACGGACAGCCCTTCACCTTCGAAATCCTCATTGCCAACCCGTCGGACGAGCGCATCGCCCTGCATTTCGCCCGCAACCTGGAGCGGCTCGGCATCGAGGCCCGGGTGCATACGGTGGATTCCGCCACCTATCAGGCGCGCCTCGACGATTATGATTTCGACATGATCATCTACCGCTGGGATCTGTCGCTTTCCCCCGGCAACGAGCTGGCCTTCTATTTCGGCTCCGCGGCCGCCCACACGCCCGGCACGCGCAACTATATGGGGATGGAGAGCCCGGAAGTGGACGGGCTGATCCGCCGTATCGTCTCCTCTCCAAGCCGGCAGGGCCTGGTGGCGGCGACACGGGCACTGGACCGCGTGCTCCTGGCCGGCCATTACATCATCCCGCTCTATCATGCGCCGGCCGAATGGCTGGCCTACCGCCCCCGCCTCGCCCACCCGGCCAAGGCGCCGCAGGAAGGCTATCTGCTGGAAGCCTGGTGGGCGCGGCAATAGATGTGTGGATATTAAGACTTTCTTAACACCTCTTGCCTGAAGGTTAAGCCCGTCTGTGGGGCAGGCTGTTCGAGGAGCATCTGGATGGATGTATCGAACTCTGGTCTGAACAGCACGGTCCGCCCGCCCATCGACCGGCAGACCGCCGCCGTGCCGGACGTCAAACGCCACACGCGGGATTCCGACATCGAACGTCGGGAGATGGAGAAGGCCGACGAGGGCCGACAGGAGCGGCGCCACTCCGAGCAGCGGGACGAACGGCATCGTGTGGATATCCGCGTCTGATACCCGGTTGCCGAGGGCGGCCAAACCTTTTATAAGCCGCCCTCACAGTCAACAGAATACGGGAAACACACGACCATGGCGACGGAACGCACCCTTTCCATCATCAAACCGGACGCCACGCGGCGCAACCTGACCGGCAAGATCAACACGATCTTCGAGGATGCCGGCCTGAGGATCATCGCCCAGAAGCGCATCCGCATGACAAGGGAGCAGGCGGAAGGCTTCTATGCCGTGCATCGCGAGCGCCCCTTCTTCGGCGAACTGGTGGATTTCATGGTCTCCGGCCCCGTCGTGGTGCAGGTGCTGGAAGGCGAGAACGCCGTGGCCCGCAACCGCGAGCTGATGGGCGCCACCAACCCGGCCAACGCCGCCGACGGCACCATCCGCAAGCTCTACGCGGAATCCATCGAGGCCAATTCGGTCCACGGTTCCGACAGCGCCGAGAACGCCGCCACCGAAGTGGCCTATTTCTTCTCGGACGATGAGATCGTCGTCTGAGGCTTCCTTTCGTCGTTCGCCGGTTCCCGGCGAATCCAGTACCCGGCTTACCGTTAAACCGGTGGGTGACGATTAAATAACAAGCCTCAGAAATGACTTATCATTTCTCCGGTGACATGAAGCCGGATGCGGGGGCTTCGGCCCCCGTGATCCGTACCGTCTCCCCGGTGATGCGCACCCGTCCCTCGGCGATGTAGCGCACGGCCTGCGGATAGATCCTGTGTTCCCAATGGAGCACGCGCTCGGCCAGGGTTTCGGGCGTATCCTCCAGAAGCACGGGTACGGCGGCCTGGATGATGACCGGGCCGGCATCCATCTCCGCCCGCACGAAATGCACCGAGCAGCCGGAGATGCGCGCTCCCGCCTCGATCACCCGCTCATGCACGTGCAGCCCCTTGAAGGACGGCAGGAGGCTCGGGTGGATATTGACGATGCGGTTCTTCCACTTGGTGATGAACGCCTTGGAGAGGATGCGCATGAACCCGGCCAGGCAGACCAGCTCCACGCCCGCCCGTTCCAGCGCCTCGTCGATGGCGTCCTCGAAGGCGTCCGACGTCTTGAAGCTGCGGTGGGAGATCACCTCATGGTGCACGCCGGCCCTGGCGGCGCGCTTGAGGCCATAGGCCTCGGCCCGGTTGGAGATGACGGTGACAATCTCCGCCGGAAAATCCGGGTCGGCGGCGGCATCGATGAGCGATTGCAGGTTGCTGCCGCGTCCGGTAATCAGCACGCCGATTTTCAACGCCATGAGCCTCTCCGGACCGAGTGCGGGTATCATCCCTCGGAGGGGATGATCCTGCCGATTTCGAAAACGGTTTCGCCATGCTCTTCGAGGATGCCGCGCACGGCACCGGCGGACGCCGCATCGACGACCACGGCCATGCCGATGCCGCAATTGAAGGTGCGCGTCATCTCCCGCTCCGAGACCTCTCCCGCCTGCTGCAGCCACTGGAAGACGGCCGGGCGCGGCCAGGCCGTGACATCCACCTCGAAGTCGCAGCCCTCGGGGAGGATGCGCGGGATATTCTCGTCCAGTCCGCCGCCGGTGATGTGGGCCAGCCCTTTCACCCGCCCCGTCTTGAGGGCGGCGAGCAAGGCCCGCACATAGATGCGCGTCGGGGTCAGCAGCGCTTCGCCCAGGGTCCGGGCCGCATCGAACGGCGCCGGTTCGTCCAGCTTGGCGCCGCTGTCGGCCACGATCTTGCGCACCAGCGAATAGCCGTTGGAATGCACGCCGGTGGAGGCCAGGCCCAGGATCACGTCGCCGGGGCGGATGCTCTCAGCCGTCAGGGCGTCGCCGCGTTCCATGGCGCCGACGGCGAAGCCCGCCAGGTCATAGTCGCCCGGCGCGTAATGGCCGGGCATTTCCGCCGTCTCGCCGCCGATCAGTGCGCAGCCGGCCTGCCGGCAGCCCTCGGCGATGCTCTCGACGACGATGGCGGCGCGCTCGATATCCAGCTTCGAGGTGGCGAAATAATCGAGGAAGAACAGGGGGACCGCCCCCTGCACTACCAGATCGTTGACGCACATGGCCACCAGATCGATGCCGATGCCGGCGTGCCGGTCGCAATCGGTCGCCAGCCGCAGCTTGGTGCCCACGCCGTCGGTGGCCGATACCAGGATGGGATCGCTGTAGCCCGCCGCCTTCAGGTCGAAGAGCGCGCCGAAGGAGCCGAGGCCCGCCATGGTGCCCGGCCGGTCGGTGGATTTGGCGAACGGCTTGATGCGCTCGACGAAGCGGTTGCCGGCATCGATGTCCACGCCGGCCGCCTTGTAGCGGTCGGTCCATTGCACGTCACGGTTGCCGTCTGAATCTTTCCTTTTCACTTATTTTGACCTGTACTCGGGCTCTGAATGCTCTAGTCTGGCCTCGATATCGAGGCTCTGTGTCATGGCGGCGTATTGGGCAATGTGATGGCACAAAGCGTGGAGACGCGAAAGGAAAAAGAGGCGTGTTTCGAGTTCTCCCGGCAATAATCGCTCTGCTGGCCGTGGTCGCCCTGTGCGCCCCTGTCACGACCGTCCGGGCGCAGTCGGCAGACCTGTTCGTGGTGCGCGACGTGCCGCTGGACAAGAGTGCGGCCACCGCCCAGGCCGCCCGCGCGCAGGCCCTGGCGGAAGGGCAGGACAAGGCGCTGGCCATCCTCCTGCAGCGCCTGACCCTGAGCCGCGACTGGGTGGCCTTGCCGGCACCCTCGGCCAATGCGGTCAACGCCATGGTCAACGCCATCCAGATCAACAACGAGAAGATCGCCGCCGGCAGCTATCAGGCCGACCTCACCGTGGAATTCGAGCCTTCGGCGGTGCGCAACCTGTTGCGCCGGTCCAGCATCGCCTTTTCCGAAGCGCGTTACCGGCCGGTGCTCGTCCTGCCGGTCTATTCCGCCGGCGGCCTCGTCGCCTACGATTACGGCGCCAATCCGCTGCGCGACGCCTGGGCGGCCATGGCCGGTAATGCCGGCCTCATCCCCTACCGGCTGGCGGGGGTGGGCGACGTGCCTCAGGTCTATTTCCCGGCCGACAGGGCGCTGACCCTGGACCCCGGCACCGTCGAGCGCATGAAGGCGACAACGGGCACGGCGGCGGTGATCGCCGTCAGGGTGGACGAGCTCGGCAGTGCCGACAGCCCGCGAATCAGACTGACCCTGCACGACTACAGCGGCACGCTGGCGCCGGAGGGCATCGGCAATGAATTCCTCCATGCCGAGAATGGCGAGACGCCCGACATGCTGATCGCCCGCGCCGCCCACATGGCCGCCACCCTGCTGGAAGACCACTGGAAAAGCCAGACGCTGGCCCGCTTCGACGAACGCAACGACCTGCTGGTGGAGGTGCCCCTCGCCTCCCTCACCCAGTGGCGGGACATATTGAGGCGCCTCAACGGCAATATCCTCATCGACCAGGTGGACATCCGCAGCCTCGCCAGCGACCGGGCGCGACTGCTGGTGCATGTGCTGGGGCCGGTGTCGCAGCTCCAGCTCTCCCTGGCGCAGGACGATCTGACCCTGGAGCAGACGCAGGACCCGCAGGCGCCGGCCGCCAGGGAAGCCCAATGGCAGCTCCGGCCGGGAACGCGGACGGACGGCTAGCCGGGCTTGCGCGGATAAGGCCATGTACGACCTTCCCAATTTCATCACCCTTGCCCGGCTCTTTTCTGTCCCGCTCATCGTGTGGCTGGTATCCACGGGACATCTGAAGGCGGCGCTGGTGGCGTTCCTGCTCTCCGGCCTGTCGGATGCGGTGGACGGCTTCCTGGCGCGGCGCTGGAACCTCGCCTCGCGCATCGGCGCCATCCTCGACCCTCTGGCCGACAAGGCCCTCTTGATGAGCAGCTTCATCGTGCTCGCGGTCTATGACTTCGTGCCGCTATGGCTGGTCATCCTGGTGGTGAGCCGCGATCTCCTTATCCTCGGCGGGTTTTATGTCACCGGCCTCCTGGGCCAGCAGATCGAGGTGCATCCGCTGAAGATCAGCAAGATCAACACCGGCGTGCAGATCGCCTTTGTGGGATTCGTGCTGGCGGATGCCGCGCTCGATCTCATTTTGCTCCCCCTCGTCAACGTATTAATATATGTGACGGCGCTCACCACCCTTGTGTCCGGGGCGGCGTATCTGAAGCGCTGGGTGACAGAGCAATCGGGCATGAGGCGCAAGCCCACCGGAGGAAACGAGGAATGAACAAGCTGCAGATCGGCTTCTGGGCAGGCTTCGTCCTGGTGCTCTGCCTGTTTTTCTATCTCCTCAACGACATTCTCCTGCCCTTCGTCATCGGCTTCGCGCTGGCCTATTTCCTCGATCCGGTGGCCGACCAGATAGAGAAATGGGGGGTGCCGCGCGGCCTGGCGACGCTTCTCGTCCTCTTCGGCTTCCTGCTGGTGCTGCTGACCATCGGGCTCGCCTTCTGGCCCATTCTCGCCGACCAGGCATCGAGCTTCATCAAGAACCTGCCGCAGCTCATCGACAAGGCCCTCAACACCCTGCTGCCCTGGGTCGACAATCTGATGACCCGCGTGTCCAGCATGACCGGCGGCGGCACGGTGGAGCCCAAGACGGCCCTGGCCGGCATTGCCGACAAGGGCGGGCAGTGGATGCTGGGCTTCATCACCGGCATCCTCAATCAGGGCCTCGCCCTTTTCAACCTGCTGGCCCTGCTCTTCGTCACACCGGTGGTCGCCTTCTTCCTCCTGCGCGACTGGGACCTCATCGTCGCCCGCATTGATTCGTGGCTGCCCCGCCAGCATGCCGAGACGGTGCGCGCCCGCGCCCGGGAGATCGATTACGTGCTCTCCGGCTACCTCCGGGGCCAGGCTCTCGTCGCCATCATCCTGGCCGCCATGTATGCCATCGGCTGGAGCATCGTGGGCCTGCATTATGCCCTGCTGCTGGCCGTGGTGGGGGGCGTGCTGGCCTTCCTGCCCTATGTCGGCGCCGCCATCACCGTCACCCTGGCGGTGGCCATCGGCATCGGACAGTTCTGGCCGGACTATCTCTCGGTGGGCATGGTCTTCGGCGTCTATGTCATCGTGCAGTCGCTGGAGGGCAATTTCATCACCCCCAAGCTGGTGGGCGACCGTGTGGGGCTGAGCGCTCTCTGGGTCATCTTCGCCATGATGGCAGGAGGCAGCCTGCTCGGCATTCTCGGTATCCTGTTGGCCGTGCCGGTGGCGGCCATCCTGGGCGTGCTCCTGCGGGCCGGGCTCAAGCGCTACAAGGACAGCCAGCTCTATTCCGACGACACGCAGCCTGCGCCACCGCCGCCGGCATCGGGAGACCCCGCCTGATGGCCACCGGCAACGCCGCGCAACTGGCTTTCGAATTGCCCCACCGCACGGCGCTGGGCCGGGACGATTTCCTGGTCACCGGCTGCAACGCCCGGGCCGTGGACTGGATCGACCGCTGGCCCGACTGGCCGGGCGGCATCCTGGCCCTGGTCGGCGCCCGGGCCTCGGGCAAGACGCATCTCATGGAGGTGTGGCGCGCCGTATCCGGTGCCGGCCGCATCGAGGCGGCGGCGCTCAGCGGCGACGGCTGGATGGACTTCACCCGCGGCATCGCCATCGACGGTATGAACGGCGCCGTCGACGAGGAGGCGCTTTTTCATGCCGTCAACTGGGTGCGCCAGAGGGGGCTGACCATGCTCATCGCCGGCGAGACCCCGCCCACCGCCTGGCCGGTCGCCCTGCCCGATCTGCGCTCAAGGCTCGCCACCATTCCGGTGGCCGAGATCGCCCGGCCCGACGATGCGCTGATGGATGCCCTCATCGTCAAGCAGTTCACCGACCGGCAACTGATGGTGACGCCGGAAGTGGTGGCCTGGCTGCGCCTGCGCCTGGAACGCTCGTTCGAGGCGGTGCGCGCCGCCGTCGCCCGCATCGATGCCGCCGCCCTTGCCGAGAAGCGTGCCGTCACGCTACCCTTTCTCCGGCATGTACTGGATGACGAAAGCCGGGAATAGCCCTTCCCTACGGTCATCCATAAGTAATATCTTCCCGGTAAGGTGCTGTTATTTCGAGAAAGATGGCTATCGCCGTGGACCAGGCCGCTCACAAGGACGATCACGTGGACACCCCGCCCGCCCCCGATGTGGAGGCGGTGGTGGAGGCCATCTCGGCCAATGATCGGGAGCGCTTCATCAATCGCGAGCTCTCCTGGCTGGATTTCAATGCCCGCGTGCTGGAGGAGGCCGGCAACCGCAAGCATCCGCTCCTGGAGCGCCTGCGCTTCCTCTCCATTTCCGCCAGCAATCTGGACGAGTTCTACATGGTGCGTGTCGCCGGCCTCAAGGGGCAGGTGGACAACGGCATCAGCACCGTCAGCCAGGATGGGCTCACCCCCGCCCAGCAGCTGCGCAGCGTCAATTACCGCGCCAATGCCCTGATGGCGCAGCAGCAGCGCTGCTGGCGCGTCCTTCAGCATGCGCTGGAGAATGTCGGCATCAGCGTGCTGGACAGCCGAGACGTGGGGCCCGCCGACCGGGAGTGGCTGGAAGGCTTCTTCCTGGAGCAGGTGTTCCCGGTGCTCACCCCCCTGGCCATCGACCCGTCGCACCCCTTCCCGTTCGTGCCCAACCTGGGCTTCGTGCTGGCGCTGGAGCTGAAGCGCAACCGCGACGGCATGCGCATGAACGCGCTCATCCCGGTTCCCGGCCAGGTGCGCCGCTTCCTGCGCCTGCCGGGCGAGAGCATCCGCTTCATCCCGCTGGAGCGGGTCATCATGCTGTTCATCGACCGGCTGTTCCCGGGCTACAGCGTGCAGGGCAGCGGCTCTTTCCGCGTCATCCGCGACAGCGACATCGAGGTGGAGGAAGAGGCGGAGGACCTGGTGCGCTACTATGAAAGCGCGCTGAAGCGCCGCCGGCGCGGCCGGGTGATCCGCCTGAAAATCGAAAGCTCCATGCCGGAAGACCTCCAGAGCTTTGTGATAAACGAGCTGGAAGTCACTGATGAAGATGTAACTCTGGTCGACGGCATCCTGGGCCTGGAGGCCACGTCCGCGCTCATCGTGGACGAGCGGCCGGAGCTCATCTTCCCGCATTTCAGCGCCCGTTTCCCCGAGCGCATCCGCGAGCATAACGGCGACTGCTTCGCCGCCATCCGCGAGAAGGACATCGTGGTCCACCACCCTTATGAGAGTTTCGACGTGGTGGTGCAGTTCATCCGCCAGGCGGCGGGTGATCCCAATGTTGTCGCCATCAAGCAGACGCTCTATCGCACATCGGAGGATTCGCCCATCGTCAAGGCGCTCATCTCCGCCGCCGAGGCCGGCAAGTCGGTGACCGCGCTGGTGGAACTGAAGGCCCGTTTCGACGAGGAGGCCAACATCCGCTGGGCGCGAGACATGGAACGCGCCGGCATCCAGGTGGTTTACGGCTTCGTGGACCTGAAGACCCACGCCAAGGTCTCGCTGGTGGTGCGCCGCGAGGGGGCGAATCTGCGCACCTACTGCCATTTCGGCACCGGCAATTATCACCCGGTCACCGCCAAGATCTATACCGACCTCGCCTTCTTCACCGCCGATCCGGGGCTGGGGCGCGACGCGGCCCTGCTGTTCAACTACCTGACGGGATACGCCACGCCGCAGGATTTCGAGAAGCTCAGCATCTCGCCGCACCTCCTGCGCACCCGCCTCATGGACCTGATCGAGGACGAGATCAGTCATGCCCGGGCGGGGCGTCCGGCCAATATCTGGCTCAAGATGAATTCGCTGGTGGACGCCGGCATCATCGACGCCCTCTATCGCGCTTCACAGGCCGGCGTGGAAATCTATCTGGTGGTCCGCGGCATCTGCTGCCTGCGTCCTGGCGTGCCGGACCTTTCCGAGAACATCCACGTCAAGAGCATCGTCGGCCGTTTCCTGGAGCATGCGCGCATCTACTGTTTCGGCGCCGGGCATGAGCTGCCGCATCCCGGATCCAGGCTGTTCATCTCCTCGGCCGACCTGATGCCCCGCAACCTCGACCGGCGGGTGGAAACCCTGGTGCCCATCGAGAACCCGACGGTGCACGCCCAGGTGCTGGACCAGGTGATGGTCGCCAACCTCAAGGACAATGAGCAGAGCTGGCAGCTCTTCCCCGATGGCAGCTACCGCCGCATGAAGCCGGGCAAGAAGCCCTTCAGCGCCCATAAATACTTCATGACCAATCCCAGCCTCTCGGGCCGTGGCGCCGCGCTGAAAAGCTCCAAGCCGCTGCCCAAGCTGGATATCTCGCAGGAACTGCACGGCGGCGACCATCTCTCGCAGGGCATCAAACGTTCGGAAGCGGCGACCGAGCCCGCCCCGCCTCGGGATGTGCCGGAGCCCGGCGCCGGATGACGCTGACACCCGGGATCGTACCGGCAACCTTCCCGCCGGACCTGCCGCCCCTTCTCCTCGTGGTCATCGACACGGAGGAGGAATTCGACTGGTCCGCGCCCTTCGACCGGGCCAACCGGGCAGTGGACTGCATCGGCGAGCAGCACCATGCCCAGAGCGTGCTGGAAGCACACGGCATCACCCCAACTTATGTCATTGATCATCCGGTGGCGGACACCCCGGCTTCCAGCGCGGTATTCCGCGACTGGGCGGCCGCCGGCCGCTGCATCGTCGGCACACATCTGCACCCCTGGGTGAGCCCGCCGGACGAGGAGGAGGTATGCACCCGTAACTCCTACCCCGGCAACCTGCCCGCCCCGCTGGAGCAGGCCAAGCTGAAGCACCTGACCGAGGTGATCGAGCGCAATGTCGGCCTCAAGCCCGATATCTACAAGGCCGGCCGCTACGGCCTCGGCCCCCATACGGCCGAGGCGCTGGACGCGCTGGGGTATGAGATCGACCTCAGCGTGCTGGCCTCCACCGACCTTTCGGAAGATGGCGGGCCGGATTATCGCGGCTATCCCCACACGCCCTACTGGTTCGGCCCGGGCGGCAGGCTTTTCGAGGTGCCGCTCACGCGCGGCTACCCCGGCGCCCTGGGGCGCTTTGGCGAGACCGTCTACAACAGGCTGAGCGGCCCTATGGCACGCAAGCTCCATATCCCCGGCATCCTGGCTCGTACAGGGCTGGTCGAGCGCATCGCCCTCACGCCCGAGGGCATCACCCTGGAGGAGAACCAGCGCCTGGTGCGCCACCTCGTGGCCCGGGGCCGGCGCATCTTCACCTACGCCTATCACAGTTCCTCCCTGCTGCCCGGCGGCTCGCCCTATGT
>Ga0182735_1001971_pt1 | contig 12991 bp, 16 predicted proteins | sample eDN5th30CKraftMG_FD_128524 | JGI IMG/M metagenome (GOLD analysis project Ga0182735, IMG submission 128524) | Enriched Miracle-Growth compost microbial communities from Emeryville, California, USA - eDNA 5th pass 30_C Kraft MG (version 2) (version 2) ... | reverse complement strand
GCGAGGCCGCGGCGCTGCAGGCCGCGGCGCGCGCTCGTCGTGAGCGAGCCGGACAGCGTCCGCACGCGCGCCGCGGAGCGCCAGCGGCCGCCGAGCCAGGCGGCGGTCGCGATCACGATGCCGAGGAACAGCAGCACGAGCGACGTGTCGCGCATCGCCCCGACGACCGTGAAGAAGATCGTGTCGAGCGTCGCGGACGGCACGCCGAGGCTCGCGGCGCTGAGGCTCAGCACGACGCTCGCGCCCGTCAGGGCCGCCGCGAGGAACCCGGCGCCGAGCGCGAGGCCGACACCGGCGCCGAGCGACGCGGTCGAGGTCCGGCGGGCGACGAGGATGCCGAGCACGAACAGCACGAGCGCGATGACGGGCAACCAGTATCCGACCGTCACGGCGAGGTCGTAGGTCGCGCTGAGGAGGAGGAGGGATTCGGACTGCGCGAGCACGATCGTCGCGTCGACCGTGGGGATGGCGGAGGCGAAGCCGAATCCCTGGTCCTCCAGCGCCGACTTCAGCTCGTCGATGATCGGGCCGAGCTGGATGCCGATGACGCCCTGCCCGTCGACCGTGAGGACGCCGTCGCCGCTGTTCGTCACGGTCGCGACGAGCGCGCGGTGGCTCACGACGAGCGCGCGCTGCCAGATCTGCGCGAACGCGTCGGACTGGACCACGGTCGTGACGGCCGAGTCGACGAGCGAGCGGACGCCCGCGGCCGCCGGCGCCCGCAGCAGCTGGAGCGCGTCCTGCGCGCGCGGCGGCAGGTCGAGCGTCGAGAGGCCGTCGAACAGGTCGTTCGTGAATCCGTCGATGTCGACCGAGGAGCGGATCGCCTGCGACGCCTGCGTGATGACGAGCGCCTGCACGCCGGGATCCTGCGCGAGCGGCGCGAACGTGCCGACGAACGCCTCCTCGCTCACGAGCTGTGAGCGCGCCCACGTGCCGACGACGGAGACGGGGACGAGGATCGCGGCGAGCACGATGCAGATCGCGGAGAGGAGCGCGCGCCATCGGCCGGAGCGGCGCGGGGCCCGGGGGGATGGCGCGGACACGGGCTCGGGGCGCGCGGAGCGCAGGGCGGAGTTCTCGGCTTCCAGCTCGCGGATGCGGGCTTCGAGCGCCTCGGTCGCGCTCATCCGACCGCTCTCGTCGGGCGATCGGCGCGCCGCCGCGCGTCTGAGGGGTTCCGCGAGCTCATGCGCGTGTTCCTCCGTTGTGTACGGGCACGGGACACGCTCATTCTGGCGGTCGCGCGCGGTGGGCGCGACCGCGGCCCGCGTCAGACGGCGCGGAGCAGCGCCACGACCTTGCCGAGCACGACCGCCTCGTCCCCCAGGATCGGCTCGAAGGAGGAGTTGCGGGGGAGCAGCCAGGTGTGGCCGTCACGCTGGCGGAAGGTCTTCACGGTCGCCTCGCCGTCGAGCATCGCCGCGACGATCTCGCCGTTCTCCGCTGTGCTCTGCGTGCGCACCACGACCCAGTCGCCGTCGCAGATGGCGGCGTCGATCATCGACTCGCCCGACACCCTCAGCATGAAGAGGTCGCCCTTGCCGACGAGCTGGCGGGGGAGCGGGAAGATCTCCTCGACCTGCTGCTCGGCCGTGATGGGGACGCCGGCGGCGATGCGGCCGACGAGCGGCACGAGCGCGGCGTCGCCGACGGCGGGCGCCGTGTCGGCCGGGTTCTCGGCCGCCGTGCCGGGGAGGTCGATGAGCACCTCGAGCGCGCGGGTCTTGCCCGCGTCTCGACGGAGGTAGCCGCTGAGCTCGAGCTGGTTGAGCTGGTGGGTCACGCTCGAGAGCGACTTGAGGCCGACGGCGTCGCCGATCTCGCGCATGCTCGGCGGATAGCCGTGGCGGGCGATGGAGCGCTGGATCACCTCGAGGATCGCGAGCTGCTTCTCGCTCAGGCTCCTGCGCCGCCGCGTCTGCGGCCTCCCGCCGGCGGGCGTCTCGGCCATTCCGTGCTCCCATCTTCGAATGTCGGGGGTCCGTGGTGTGGTGTCCGTGTCGAAACGGTATCCGGATACAAGGCCTCCCGCACGCAGCCGCGCGCGTGTCGCGTTCGATCCGTCTCCGATTCCCCTTCATCTTGACAGCACGAAGACTCGAATATAGATTCGGAACAGGAGTTCGCATCCGGTCGTCCCGGCCGGAGGGGCGGATGCGAACCTTCTCACCAAGGAGGCGTCATGAGCAGCATCACGGCATCCACCACGGCGTTCGCCCGTCCCGCGACGCGGCTGCGCATCACGGCGCGCGGTCGTCGCGTGCTCGCGGCCCTCGCCGCGGCGCCGATCGTGATCGCGCTCGCCCTCGCCGTCATCGGGGGCGGCGCGGCGCTCGCCTCACGGGAGGAGGGCGCGCCCGCCGGCACCTTCACGACCGTGACGGTCTCCGCGGGCGAGACGCTCTGGTCGATCGCGGAGGAGGTCGCGCCCGACGCCGACCGGCGCGACGTGATCGCCGCGATCGTCCGCCTCAACGCGCTGGACGGCGCGCACGTGGCGGCGGGGCAGCAGCTCGCGATCCCCGCCGAGTACGACGCGTCCCGGTGAGGCGACGCAGTCGGGCGAGGGATTCGAACGCGTCGGCGATCCGTCGCGCGGCATAGCATGGATCGGTGACCCTCCGCCTCGAAGACCTGCCGATACGAGCCGATCTCCGCGGCCAGAAGCCGTATGGAGCCCCGCAGGCACCTCTGCCCGTCGCGCTGAACGTCAACGAGAACACGCATCCGGTGCCGCCGGAGGTCGCCGACGACATCCTCGACGCCGTGGCCCGCGCCCTGCGCGAGGTGAACCGCTACCCCGACCGTGAGTTCACGGCGCTGCGCGAGGGCTTCGCGGAGTACCTCGGGCACGGGCTGACGCCCGACCAGATCTGGGCGGCGAACGGCTCCAACGAGGTGCTGCAGCACATCCTGCAGGCGTTCGGCGGCCCGGGCCGGTCGGCGTTCGGGTTCGCTCCCACGTACTCGATGTATCCGCTCCTCGCTCGCGGCACCGGCGCGCGGTGGGTCGCGGGGCACCGGGCCGACGACTACACCGTGACCGCCGAGGACGCCGCCGAGCAGGTGCGTCGCGCGGCGCCCGACATCGTGTTCCTCTGCGCGCCGAACAACCCCACGGGCACGCCCATGACGCTCGACGTGATCGAGGCGGTCTACGACGCGACGAACGGGATCGTCGTCGTGGACGAGGCGTACCAGGAGTTCGCGCCGCGCGACGAGCCGTCGGCCCTGACGCTGCTTCCGGGGCGGGAGCGGATGGTCGTGTCGCGCACCATGAGCAAGGCGTTCGCCTTCGCGGGCGCCCGCGTCGGCTACCTCGCCGCCGACCCGGCCGTGATCGACGCACTCCGGCTCGTGCGCCTGCCGTACCACCTGAGCGCCCTCACGCAGGCCGCGGCGACGGCCGCGCTCGGGCACGCGCCCGTCATGCTGCGGATGGTCGACGAGATCGTCGCGCAGCGCGACCGCATCTCCGCGACGGTCGACGCGCTCGGCTACGAGTCGTCCGAGTCGTGGACGAACTTCGTGTTCTTCCGCGGCGTGGACGACCCGGAGGCGGTGTGGCGCGGGCTCTACGACCGCGGCGTCCTCATCCGCGACGTCGGCATCCCGCACAGCCTGCGCGTCACAGCGGGCACGGAGGAGGAGACGACCGCCTTCCTCGACGCCCTCGCGTCGATAGGATCGGGCGCATGACCGACGCGCCCGCACGCACCGCCGCGGTCCGCCGCGCCACGAGCGAATCCACCGTCGAGCTGGAGCTCGGCCTCGACGGCACCGGGAAGAGCTCGATCTCGACGACCGTGCCGTTCTTCGACCACCTGCTCACGGCGTTCGCGAAGCACTCGCTGACGGACCTCACGGTGCGGGCGACCGGCGACACGCACATCGACGCGCACCACACGGCGGAGGACGTCGCGATCGTGCTCGGCGAGGCGATCCGCGAGGCGCTCGGCGACAAGCGCGGCATCTCCCGCTACGGCGACGCGCTCGTGCCGCTCGACGAGGCGCTCGCGCAGGCCGTCGTCGACCTCAGCGGACGCCCCTACCTCGTGCACGACGGCGAGCCGGAGGGCTTCGCCCTGCACCTCGTCGGCGGCCACTTCACGGGCTCGCTCGTGCGGCACACCTTCGAGGCGATCGCCTTCCACTCCGCCATGACGCTGCACGTCCGCGTGCTCGGCGGCCGCGATCCGCACCACATCGCGGAGGCCGAGTACAAGGCGTTCGCGCGCGCGTTCCGCCAGGCGAAGGCCCGCGATCCGCTCGTCGCCGGCATCCCCAGCACGAAGGGCGCTCTGTGAGCGATCTCCCGCGCGTCGTCGTCCTGGACTACGGCTCGGGCAACGTCCACTCCGCCGTCAAGGCGCTGCAGGCGGCGGGCGCGGACGCGGTCCTCTCGTCCGACCGCGCGCTCGCGCTGGAGGCGGACGGCCTCGTCGTGCCCGGCGTCGGCGCGTTCCGCGCCGTCATGGACGCCCTCCGCGCGAGCCGCGGCGACGAGCTCGTCGACCGGCGCCTCGCGGGCGGGCGCCCCGTGCTCGGCATCTGCGTCGGCATGCAGGTGCTGTTCGGCCGTGGGGTCGAGCGCGGCGACGACGTCTCGGGCATGGGGGAGTGGCCGGGCGTCGTGACGGAGCTCGACGCTCCCGTCCTGCCGCACATGGGCTGGAACACGGTCGACGCCGCTCCCGGCTCGCGCCTGTTCCGCGGCATCGAGGACGAGCGCTTCTACTTCGTGCACTCCTACGCGGCGCAGCAGTGGTCGCTCGAGACGCAGCCGCCGTTCCCGCCGGCGCGGCTCACGTGGTGCACGTACGGCGCGCCGTTCCTCGCCGCCGTCGAGAACGGCGCGCTGTCGGCGACGCAGTTCCATCCCGAGAAGTCGGGGGCCGCCGGCATCCGCCTGCTCGCGAATTGGATCGAGGGCCTGCGGGCGGACTAGTCTCTCACCTTGTGCCGACGCGAGCGTCGCGATCCGCACGAGGAGCCATGAACGATTTCGCCGCAACCCCCGAACTGATCCTGCTCCCGGCCGTCGACGTCGCCGGCGGCAAGGCCGTCCGCCTCACCCAGGGCGAGGCCGGCAGCGAGACGAGCTACGGCGACCCCGTCGACGCGGCCCTCGACTGGGCGCGCCAGGGCGCGCGGTGGATCCACCTCGTCGACCTCGACGCCGCCTTCGGCCGCGGCAGCAACGCGGGCATCATCCGCCGCGTCATCAAGCAGGTCAAGGGCGTGCAGGTCGAGGTCTCCGGCGGCATCCGCGACGACGCGTCGCTGGAGGCGGCGCTGGAGTCGGGGGCGGCGCGCATCAACCTCGGCACCGCGGCGCTGGAGAACCCGGAGTGGGCCGCCGACGTCATCGGACGCTACGGCGAGGCGGTCGCGGTCGGCCTCGACGTGCGCGGGACCACCCTCGCCGCCCGTGGCTGGACGCGCGAGGGCGGCGACCTGTGGACCGTGCTCGCGCGCCTGGAGGCGGCATCCTGCAGCCGGTACGTCGTGACGGACGTCGCGAAGGACGGCACGCTGCGCGGCCCCAACCTCGATCTCCTCCGTGACGTGTGCGCGCACACGCCCAAGCCCGTCATCGCGTCGGGCGGCATCTCGAGCCTCGACGACATCGCGGCGCTCCGCGACCTCGTGCCGGTCGGAGTCGAGGGCGCGATCGTGGGCAAGGCCCTCTACACGGGCGCGTTCACCCTCACCGAGGCCCTGGATGTCGCCGGAGCCTGACGAGTCGCACGACTCGGCGGGCGTCCCCTGGTCGGGGCGCGAGCTCCACGCGAACGCGCACGCGGGCGACGACGGCTCCGCCGACCCGGCCCTCCTCGCGGCGCTGGAGGCGTTCCGCGACGGCGCGGGCGACGAGGTCGCCGTCGTCGAGGCGTACCGCTCCGCGCGCCTGCTGATCCCGCTGCTGGCGGAGAAGGGCGAGGAGGGCGTCGCCCCCTCCGGCCTGCGCGTCGACAAGACGCAGGAGCTGTCGATCGTGACGGTCGCGGCGCCCGACGGCCGCCCCGTGCTGCCCGTGTTCACGTCCGTCGCGACGCTCGCGGCGTGGGACGCCGCGGCCCGCCCCGTGCCGGCGGAGGGCGTGCGCACCGCCCTCGCGGCCGTGGACGACGACACCGACCTCATCGTGATCGACCCCGCGTCGCCGACCGAGTTCGTGCTGCGACGCCCCGCGGTGTGGGCGATCGCGAGGAGCGAGCGGTGGGAGCCCGCGTTCCGCTCCCCGGAGGTCGCGGCCGGCCTGCACGCCAGCGTCGGCGGGGAGCTGGCCGTGATCGACGTGAGGCTCGAGCCCGGCGATCCGGCCGCCCGCCTCCGGGGTCCGGAGGTCGTGGTGCACCTGGACCTCGCCGCCGGCCTCGGCCAGGCCGAGCTCGACGCGATCCTCGCGCGCCTGGCCCGCCGCTGGGCCGCCGACGACCGCGTCGCCGTCCTGGTGGACTCCCTCGCGGTCAAGCTCCACCGCGCCCGCGCCTGACCTCAGGTGACGGGGCCGGTCCACTTCTCGCCGGGGCCCTGGCCGATCGGGTCGGGGATCGGGGACGCCTCGCGGAACGCGAGCTGCAGCGACCGCAGGCCGTCGCGGAGCGACCGGGCGTGCATGTCGCTGATCTCCGGCGCGGACGCCGTCACGAGGCCGGCCAGCGCGTTGATGAGCTTGCGCGCCTCGTCGAGGTCGGTCTGCGTGCCCGGGTCGTCCGCGAGCCCCACCTTCACGGCCGCCGCGCTCATGAGGTGCACCGCCGTCGTCGTGATGACCTCGACGGCCGCGACGTCGGCGATGTCGCGCGTCGCGGCGGCCGCGGGATCCTCGTATCGGTGGGCGTGGGGATCGGACATGGGCCAGGGCTGCGCTCTCTGCTAGACTGTGCGAGCACCGGAGCGTCTCGTTCCGGATCGAAAGAGGATGACATCCCACCCGCGCTTGCCGCTCCAGGCTACCGGGTCACGCACTCCGCCTCCGCCGCATCGACAGATCGGCGCGAGGTAGACAGGGTGCAGAGCCGGCGCTCGTGCGTCGTGCCGGGTGGCGTGCGTCCTTCTCTCGCCCGCGTCGCCCCGGCGTCGCGGTGGCTCCACCGCTACACATGAGGAGTCCGCATCAGCGATCCCCGTACCAACGACCGTATCCGCGTGCCCGAGGTCCGTCTCGTCGGGCCGAACGGCGAGCAGGTCGGCGTCGTCCGCATCGAGGTTGCGCAGCGTCTCGCACAGGAGGCGGACCTCGACCTGGTCGAGGTCGCGCCGAACTCGAAGCCCCCCGTCGTCAAGATCATGGATTACGGGAAGTTCAAGTACGAGGCGGCGCAGAAGGCCAAGGAGGCTCGGCGCAACCAGGCGAACACGATCCTCAAGGAGGTCCGCTTCCGTCTGAAGATCGAGCCGCACGACTACGAGACCAAGCGCAAGCGCGCCGAGGGCTTCCTCCGCGCGGGCGACAAGGTGAAGGCGATGATCCTGTTCCGCGGCCGCGAGCAGTCGCGTCCCGAGCTGGGCGTCCGGCTTCTCCGGCGCTTCGCGGAGGACGTGGCCGAGTTCGGCACCGTCGAGTCGAACCCGACGATCGACGGGCGCAACATGGTGATGGTGGTGGCACCCCACAAGAACAAGTCCGAGGCCAAGGCCGAGCAGAACGCGCAGCGCGCCGCCCAGAAAGAGGCGAACCGCGGCCCGCGTCCGGCCGAGGACGCCGAGGAGACGGCCTCCGAGTAGGCCGCCGACGTACGACGAAGGAAGAGAAGAATGCCGAAGCAGAAGACCCACTCGGGCGCCAAGAAGCGCTTCAAGGTCACCGGAAGCGGGAAGCTCCTGAAGCAGCAGGCGAACCTGCGCCACAACTTCGAGGGCAAGCCCACGAAGCGCACGCGCCGCCTCTCGCAGGACCAGGTCCTGGCGCCGGGCGACGCGAAGATCGCCAAGAAGCTCCTCGGCATCTGAGCCCGTGCACGAAAGAGGGACGATAGGAAATGGCTAGAGTCAAGCGGGCCGTCAACGCCCACAAGAAGCGTCGCGTCATCCTCGAGCGCGCGTCCGGCTACCGCGGGCAGCGCTCGCGTCTGTACCGCAAGGCGAAGGAGCAGGTCACCCACTCGCTCGTCTACGCGTACCGCGACCGCCGTCGCCGCAAGGGCGACTTCCGCCGCCTGTGGATCCAGCGCATCAACGCCGCGAGCCGCCGCAACGGCCTCACGTACAACCGCTTCATCCAGGGCCTCGGCCTCGCGGGCGTTCAGGTCGACCGCCGCATCCTGGCCGAGCTCGCCGTGACCGACCCCGCGACGTTCGCGTCGCTCGTCGAGACGGCGAAGAAGGCGCTGCCGAGCGACGTCAACGCCGCGAAGGCGACCGCGTAGAACGCTCCCCGCGAAGGCGCTCTCCCTCCGGGGAGGGCGCCTTCGTCGTCGCCGGGGAAGTTCTCACCATCGGGGCCGGTCGCGACCCTAAACTGGGGGCGTGCTCGAGAACCCGCGGTCGCCGCGCGTGCGCGCCGTCGCGAAGCTGACCAAGCGCAGCGCCCGCGCCGAGACCGGGCTCTTCCTCCTCGAGGGCCCGCAGGCCGTGCGGGAGGCCCTGACCTACCGCCCCGAGACCCTCCGCGAGCTGTTCGCGACGCCGTCCGCCGTCGACCGTCATCCCGACGTGCGCTCCGCGGCGCGCGAGGCGGGCGTCGAGGTCGTGCTGGCGAGCGAGGCCGTGCTCGACGGCATGGCCGACACCGTGACCCCGCAGGGGGTCGTCGCCGTCGCCCGGCAGTTCCCGACGAGCGTCGACGTGATCTTCGACGCCGGCCCGCGGCTCGTCGCGATCTGCGAGGAGGTCCGCGACCCGGGAAACCTCGGCACCATCATCCGCGCCGCCGACGCGGCGGGCGCCGACGCCGTCGTGCTGACGGGCCGCACGGTGGATCCGTACAACCCCAAGGTCGTGCGCGCGACGACGGGATCCCTCTTCCACGTCCCCGTCTCCGTGGGGGGCGACCTCGCCGACGTCGTCGAGCGCGCGCGGGCCGCCGGGATGCGGGTCGTCGCAGCCGACGTGAAGGGCGACGACCTCCTCGACGCGCGGGCCGCCGGCGTGCTCGCCGAGCCCGTCGCGTGGGTCTTCGGGAACGAGGCCCACGGCCTCGCCGACGACGCGGTCGGCCTCGCCGACGTCGCGCTGCGCGTGCCGATCTACGGCCGCGCCGAGTCCCTGAACCTCGCGACGGCCGCGAGCGTCTGCCTCTACGAGACGGCCTTCGCGCAGCGCCTCGTCTCCGCCTCCTGACCGGCGGCCGTCGTCGCGCCGCTCCCCCCCGTGCACGGGATCAGGTGATGCGGCCGAGTCAGGATGGTTCTCGGCGCGATCGTCCTGACTCGGCCGCATCGCCTGATCCGGCGGCGGGTGACGGCGCCTGATCCGGCGGCGGGTGACGGCGCCGGACGGCTCGACTCGCCGGTCGCCGGCCGCTGCGTGTCATTGCACGTGCGTGTCATTGCATGGTCGCGCGGGCGCCGTCAAGGACCTGGTCGTGACCGGACGGGACGCTATCGTGTTCGGATGGCGAGATCCGGCGAGCCCCTGCTGGAGATGACCCGGGTGCGGAAGCACTACGGGGACTTCCTCGCGCTGAACGACGTCGACCTGACCGTGCAGCGGGGCGAGGTCGTGGTCGTCGTGGGCCCCTCGGGCTCGGGCAAGTCCACCCTGTGCCGCACGATCAACCGCCTCGAGACGATCACGTCGGGCTCCATCGCGATCGACGGCGTGCCCCTGCCCGCGGAGGGGAGGGCGCTCGCGGCACTGCGCGCCGAGGTGGGCATGGTGTTCCAGTCGTTCAACCTCTTCGCGCATCTCACGGTGCTCGAGAACGTGACGCTGGGTCCCCGCCGCGTGCGGAGGATCGGCCGAGCGGCGGCCGAGCGCGAGGCGGGCGAGCTGCTGGAGCGCGTCGGCGTCGGCGCGCAGGCGGGGAAGCTCCCCGCGCAGCTGTCCGGCGGCCAGCAGCAGCGCGTCGCGATCGCCCGTGCACTCGCGATGCATCCGAAGCTCATGCTGTTCGACGAGCCGACGAGCGCGCTGGACCCGGAGATGATCAACGAGGTCCTCGACGTCATGGTGTCGCTCGCCCGCGACGGGATGACGATGATCGTCGTCACCCACGAGATGGGCTTCGCGCGCAAGGCCGCGAACCGCGTCGTCTTCATGGACGACGGCGAGATCGTCGAGGAGGCCCCGCCGGACGAGTTCTTCACGGCCGCGCGCAGCCCCCGCGCGAGGGAGTTCCTCTCCAAGCTCATCAGCCACTGACGCGATTCCCCCGGATCGCCGACACGAAGGAGACACGACATGCGAATGACGCGAGCACTCACTGGACTCGGTCTCGCCGCCGCGGCGGCGCTCGCCCTGAGCGGCTGCAACAGCGGATCGCCGACCGACTCGGGCGGATCCGGCGGCGACGCGAGCGGCGGCGCGGCGCTGTGGGAGGTCGCGACGGACGTCGACCTGGCCGGCAGCCCGACCTACGACCGCATGGTCGCGCGGGACGGCGTCGTCGTCGGCGTGAAGAACGACCAGCCCGGCCTCGGCTACGAGGACGCGATCAGCGGCGAGCGCACCGGCTTCGACATCGACATCGCGAGATGGATCGCCGCGTCCCTCGGGTTCGGCGAGGATCAGATCGAGTACAAGACGATCCCCTCGGCCAACCGCGAGCAGGCGATCGTCAACGGCGACGTCGACTACTACGTCGGCACGTACTCGATCACCGACGCCCGCAAGCAGCAGATCGACTTCGCGGGGCCGTACCTCATCACGGGGCAGGGGCTCCTCGTCGCGGCGGACGACGACTCGATCAACGGGCCGGACGACCTCGCGGGCAAGATCGTCTGCTCGGTCACCGGGTCGACGCCGCTGCAGCGGATCCGGGACGAGTACAGCCCGGGCGACACGGTCGAGTACGAGACCTACACGCAGTGCCTGGAGCAGCTGCGCGCCGGATCCGTCGACGCGCTGACGACCGATCAGGCGATCCTCGCGGGGTACGTCGCGCAGGAGCCGGACGCGTTCAAGATCGCGGGCGACGTGTTCAGCGAGGAGCGCTACGGCGTCGGCCTCCAGAAGGGCGACACCGCGCTGAGGGATCACATCAACGCGCTCTTCACGGACGGCGGAGACGTGTGGACGGCGCTGTTCGAGAAGCACCTCGCCCCGTCCGGCATCGAGGGCGAGCAGCCCGCGGTCGACGACTGACGGACGGGGCGACGGCTCTGTGGGCGTCATCGCGGACAACCTCGACCTGTGGCGCGACGCGCTCCTGGGCACGCTGATCCTGTTCCTCGCGGGGGGCGCCCTGGCGCTCGTGCTCGGGACGATCGTGGGCGCGATGCGGGTCTCGCCCGTGCCGATCGCACGTGGCGTGGGGGCGTTCTACGTGGGGACCGTCCGCAACACGCCCCTGACACTCGTCTTCTTCGCCTTCTCGTTCGCGCTCCCGCCGCTGCTGGGGCTGCGGCTGACGGACGGCGTCTCGCTCGCGCTCGGCGTCTGCGCGCTCGGCGTCTACACCGCGACCTATGTCGCCGAGACCATCCGCTCCGGCGTGAACACGGTGCCCGTCGGCCAGGCCGAGGCGGCGCGGGCGCTCGGCCTCACGTTCGGCCAGGTCATGTCGCTCGTCGTGCTGCCCCAGGCGTTCCGCTCGGTCATCCCGCCGATGATGAGCGTGCTGATCGCCCTTCTCAAGAACACGACGGTCGCCGCCGGGTTCTCGATCATGAACCTGGGCTCGGTGCGCAGCTACCTGAGCGAGCGCGGCGAGAACGCGTTCGTGGTGATCCTCTGGGTCATGGCGGTCTTCGTCGCGCTCGTGCTGCTGCTCTCCTGGGCGCAGCGCAGCCTGGAGAACCGGTGGAGGGTGGCGCGGTGAGCAGCGTCCTCTACGACGTCCCGGGCCCGCGGGCGGTCCTCCGTCACCGCGTCCTCGGCGTCGTCACGGTCCTCGTCGTCCTCGCGATCGTCGCCTTCCTCGTGTGGCGCCTCGCCGCGACGGGGCAGTTCGCGGCGCAGAAGTGGGAGGCGTTCACCTACACGAGCGTGTGGGCGCAGGTGGGGCTCGCGATGCTGCGGACCCTGGCGGCGTTCGCGGCCGCCGCCGTCGGGGCGCTCGTGCTCGGCTTCGTGCTCGCCCTCGGGCGGATGTCGGCGCACGCATGGATCCGCTGGCCGGCGACCGTCGTCATCGAGGTGCTGCGCGCGATCCCCGTGCTCGTCCTCATGTTCCTGCTCTACTACGGGCTGCCCGTGGTCGGCATCCGCATGGAGCCGTACTGGGCGGTCGTGATCGCGCTCGTCGCGTACAACGGATCCGTCCTCGCCGAGGTCGTGCGCGCCGGCGTCGAGTCGCTGCCGCGAGGACAGAGCGAGGCGGGCTACGCGCTGGGCCTGCGCAAGACCGGCGTCATGCGCCTCATCCTCCTGCCGCAGGCGGTGCGCGCCATGATGCCCGTCATCATCGCGCAGCTCGTCGTGACGCTGAAGGACACGGCGCTCGGCTACATCATCACGTACCAGGAGCTGCTCTGGTACGCGAAGTACCTCGGCACGCAGTCGAGCATCGGCTCGCCCATCATCCCCGCGACGATCGTCGTCGGCGCGATCTACATCGGCCTGTGCCTGCTGCTGTCGCTCGTCGCGACCCTCGTCGAGCGCCGCCTGCGCCGCAGCGGCCGGGTCGCCGCCGTCGCCGCGGCCGCGCAGCCGACGCAGGAGGTGACCGACACGGAGCTCCTCGCGACGCAGCGGACCGGCTCCCCGGACCGCTGAGCGCAGGGACGGGCGTCCGGTGTCCGCGAGCTCAGGGGATGCGGCGGATTCAGGTCCCTCGCGCCCCGGATCGGCCTGAGCCGGCCGCATCGCCTGATCCGGCGTCGGCGGATGGCGCGGCCCGCGAGCGGGGCGCACGCGTCGGTAGACTCGATCCTCGTGT
>Ga0182735_1001969_pt1 | contig 13007 bp, 14 predicted proteins | sample eDN5th30CKraftMG_FD_128524 | JGI IMG/M metagenome (GOLD analysis project Ga0182735, IMG submission 128524) | Enriched Miracle-Growth compost microbial communities from Emeryville, California, USA - eDNA 5th pass 30_C Kraft MG (version 2) (version 2) ... | reverse complement strand
GTCTTTGTCGTGAATGCGCGCATCGGGCGCGAGCGTGAGAACGCCGCCTTTGCGCATGCCGATGCGAACGCCCGCTTCATGTGCAGCCTGATCGAGCGCGACGACACGCTCGTGATCGAGCACGACCAAACCGGAAGTTGTCTCACTCGTGGACGACCAGCTCGGCTGGAAGACTTCTCGGCTGAGGTGCGGCAGATACACGCCGATCCACACTTGCATGGCGATTCAACAGGATAGGCGAATGGGTCAGTCCAACGACAAGCGGCTCATCACGCGCCGGGCCGCGGCGCTTGACGAACTCCAATGAAACGCTGTCGCGCGCAGGGCGTACAGCAATGCGAAGCGGGGCAGGCGACGTATCGCTCGCAGCAGCGAGCGGTCGGACCATGAAGAACAGCGATTCGCTCGTCTGCGCGGCAAGGTGCAGGCGGCGTAGCGCTTCAGGTCGCACATGCGTTTGCCAGAAGATCAGTGCGCCGAACGTCCCCGCGCGAAGAATCTGCTCACCCGCCCACAGCCCATCGGCGGTCTTCTGCGCGCGCACGACGTTGATCGACGTCTCAGGCAGACCCCAGTACGCCGCCGCTTCGGGTTGAAAGCGGTGAGGCGGCTGCAGAAAAGCAATGCGCCGGGACGCGACCGCCTTCAGCGCCGGCAGCAGCAATCGCATTTCACCCACGCCCGGCTGCTGCACCAGCAGATCGGTGAGCGCGCCCTTGGGCCAGCCGCCCCCCGGCAGTTCAGCGGCAAGCGTCTCAGATCCACACGGCACGACGTTCACGCGAGCAGAGGCCAGTTGCGAACCTCGCCACAAACTTGGATGAATGTCTTCGAGGGCTAACGCTCCCATGTCGAACCCCGTACTGTATGTTTGTACAGTAGTCTACAGGAAGGACAGCGGTTTGGTATGCCGGACAAGTGCAACAACTTTCTCAGCGCGAGTAAGCTTGTCGCAGTAAAACGTCAGTCTTAATTGCCGAATCAGTATGATTTACCTAGTTTCGGCGACGCCGGTTTCCGCCCGCGATGAGGGCGACTGTGCTCGCGCAAGCGCGATCAGTGCTGCAAAGGGTGCACAGACCCTCAGAACGAAGAATATTCCGTCGTGAGGACAGCGGTAGAGGGAGAAGAATCTCATTCCGCGCCAACGACTGCGAAAAGGCTAAGTTCCCCTCGCAAACGTTTACCCTGTGTAACTATTTGTTGCAAAGTGGCTTTTGTAATCAGACAATTCGTTCGCGCCTTGATTGACAGCGCGACGAGCAAGTCGAAATTACTCTCTGGTCTGCCGCTATGAACACCACCTCCGATCTCAGTGCTATCCGCGAATTGAACATGTCGTACCTCATGCTCGCGCAACGCGTTCTGGCATCGGACCGGGAAGCGGCACAGTCGCACTTGGGTCTCTCGGTGGATATGGCAGACATGCTTCTGAAGCTTTCGCCGGAACAGACGCTGAAACTCGCGTCGTCGTCGCAAGTGCTGTGCTTCTTCCGCATGAGCACGGATGCGATGCTCGCGGGCCTCGCCGGTCGCAGCCACGACGTTGTGGCGTCGCCCGTCGCTAACGACGTCCTTTTGGCGGCCTGATGATGACCACGACTACGCCTTCAAAGAGCCTCGCTGAGGAAGCTGCACAAGTCATGCGCGCCATCACGCTGATCAAGCTCGGCGCACGTATGCAAGTGCTGGAATCGGAAATCCCAACGATTTCGCGTGAGCGGCTCATTCGTCTGTATCGAGAAGTGAAGGGTGCATCGCCGCCCAAGGGCATGCTGCCGTTCTCGGAGGACTGGTATCTGACGTGGGCGCCGAACATCCATACGTCGATGTTCGCAAACGTCTACGCCTTTCTCGAAGCGAACAGCAAAGGCTTGGACCGCGTGGATCTGCTGACTCGCGCCTACTCGCTCTATGCCGAGCACTTCGACATGATCGGCGAGCCGTTGCAGATGGACCTGACGCGCGCCTGGACCTTCATCCGTTTCAAGGACGCCGGCATTCTGCGTCTTGCGGGCTGCACACGTTGCCGCGGCAAGTTCGTCGCGCACGCCCAAGAGCCGTCGCATTCGATGGTGTGTGGCATCTGCCAGCCGCCGTCACGAGCAGGCAAGACGAAAGCGGCCGCGAAAGCCGCGCTCGAGCGAGACGCCGCCTTGCAGGCAAAAGCGGCCTGAGCGTTTATCCGCGAGCGGCCTTCGGCACGTTGAAGAGCCGAAGCAGTTCGTCGCGAACATCCGAGATGTCGAGCACGTGTTGCGCGCGCGTGAGCGCGACATACAGCAGCCGCATCTCGTCCTCGTCCAAGGTCAGCCGACCGTCGACCATCTTGAAGCGGAAGTCGTTGACGATCCGCACCCGCTTCCATTCCAGCCCCTTCGCCCGGTGGATGGTCGAGATGACATAGTCAGCTTGGCCTTCTGGCGTTTGGCGTTGAGCGAGCGCGCGCAAGTAGTCGGTGCCGCGATCGTCGACGATCTCGACGACAGGCAGCAAGTCGCGTCCGACCGCGCTGCGCGCGAAAGCCTGCGCTTCTTTCCAGTTTTCGAATAGCGATAGGGCGATTGGTCGGAAGGTGCGCCTTCCGTTGAGCAACTGATCGGCGCCGTCCGCAAAAGCAATGATCTCGCTCGGGTTCATGCGAAGCGCTGGCCGGTGCCCCATCTCAATGCCCGCCGCGAACTGCCAGATTGCCGTCGCGTTCTTGCGGCAAAGCACCGCGTCCACGGGCGGCTGTACCGACGGATCTTCGACCATGATCGAGCCGATGGTCGGCTGGCCGCGGATCGGGGTGGATTCCCCAAGCAGTGCGAGCACACAACTCGCGAGTCCTGCGAAGGTCGGCCCGAAACGAAACGATTCGGTCAGCGGTCGCTCTGGCGCATTGATCTGTGCCATCGCGTTGACCGCGCCGCGCCACTCGTAGATCTGCTGATACGGGTCGCCCACGTAGATCGTCTGCGCGTGTCGTTGCTGGGCAAGAACGGACAGCATGATCCCATCGCTATCCTGGGCTTCGTCGAACAAGATGAAGTCGGCGTTGATACGCGGATTGGATTGTCCCCACACCTTCAGATAAACGTCCGGCTGTATGGCCTTCAGACCGCGGGGGTTGATGCTTTCCGCCCACAACCGCCCAACGCTGGGTGCGAGCTGCTCGCGCAGCCAGTCGGCCGCGTCGTCGCGGATCTTTTCGTCGACCGGTACATGGAAGGGCTGCGGCGTATGGTCGGCGGATCGACAGAACCGGCCGAGCCCGTCGGCGATCATGCGGCCAATTTCGAACGGCGCGACCTCCGCATTCTTTCCCGTGATGGTCGGCACTTCGATTGGCCCGAAGCCATAACGGGCAGCGAGTTCATGCGGTGGCTCAGACGGCAGATTGATGCGCGCGGTCAGCCACGCGGGAGCGCTTGCATAGGCGAGCGAATGGACAGTGCGCGCTGAGACGTTGGCCGGGAAGCCGCGCCGCGCCGAGTCCGCGATTTCCTTGTTGAATGCGAGGTAGCTGCCGCGCTGGCCGGTAAGCTGCTGAGCGACGAGCCGCAGCGTCGAGGTCTTGCCTGCGCCCGCGTACGCTTTGACTTTGAGATCACCGCCGCTTCTCGCGGCTTCGACGACCGCTTCCTGTTCCGCCGTCGGTTTGTATGCCTTGGCCACCGAACGCCCTTCCAACGAAAAGAAGCAGTGTGCCGCAAGTTCGTCCGACAGGCCTCGGATGGGCTTGCTGGAGGCTCTACTATTTGCGTCCGTCGGCGACGAAGCGGAACGGGAAGACAAGACGCCCCAAATCATCGCGCTCAAGCGGAACGTCCGGGCCGTCCAGCAGCTTCTCGACCTCTTCGACCTCGGGCAATGGCGGCCACGGCCAAGCTTTAGTTGCCCACGATGGAATCTCGGCCTGACGAACAAAGCCGAACTCCTCTGGCTCTTCCCATATCAAATCGAACGTCTCGTTGAGGATTTGCTGCATATAGGCGACGTGCTCACGACGCATCGACCACCAGTGACGGCGAATGCGGTCCTCGCCGGCGATCACGGTGCGCGATTTGAGGTCCAGCACGAACCGGTGCTTCATGTACGGGTCGCTGCCCCATAACGAGTCCCACTCGCCGACCGCGTATCGTTGTTTTACTCCTGCCAATAGTGTCCCCACTGGTGGTGCTCGCGTGCCTCGATGGCCACCGCCATGATCTCGCCTAGGCCGAACTCTGGATTGTCACGTTTTACCGCGATGAACCGGTCGACAAGCGAAGGCGCAACCCGGAGCATGCACAACGCCTTCAGCTCAACAAAGTCGAAGAGGCTAGTCATGATTGGCCGATTCGCGACTAGGGCGCTAATCTCGTGGCATAGCACCGCTTGCCGTCGATCCGGCAAGCCGCGCTTCTCCATCACGTCGGTGAACACTGCTCGTTGCGCGAGATTGCGGTCCTCAGGAGTGGCGAATTCTCTGGAATCGATCTCCAGCAGCGCGAGGTTGATCTCGTCACCGGCGGCGATGAAATCCGACAGGACTGGCGGTTCGTAGGACATGAAGGACATGGCGGTCGAAAGTTCTGGAATAAATCTGATTTAGCGGATGAAATCAGCCGTTCTTAAGGGGTCCGCCTAATAGTTGTGCGCATCTAATCAGTCCCGCAGGGCTTCAATAAGCCACGGCTCCGCAGGGCGACCGGCATCGACGTCCACAAAAAGCTCAGCGAAATTCTTAAGGGCTTACCGAAAAGTCCTTATTTGGACCGTTGTTTCAGAACCTTCAGCAGCCAAGCGTCAACGGGGCGGGCACTTGCTAGGTCCACAAATATGGGCAAACTGCCGCCGACGATGTCGCGCGACTCAACGGCGACAACCGCCGGTTTCCATGGTTCGCCAACTGGTCGAGTGCTCGGCAGGTCAGCCGCGTTGAAATCGAGCGAGTACTCGGTGAATCCCTGATCTGTTTCCACCACGACGCGCGTGCGGTCCACGCGAATGCCCCGAAGCTCTTGGCCGACAATGCGACCGATGACGACGTCGAGTTCTTGCTCTCGCGCGAAGCGAACGGTTCCTGCGTTGTGCTTACGAAGCAGGTGGACCACAACAGCCGCTGTGGGCTTTTCTTCGCGAAGCACCAAGCGGTAAGTCGCGACGCGAGGCTCCCGTTTCTCATTCGCGTAGACGATGTCCCTGAATTGACCTAGATACGCCATGCTTCCCTCCGTTAGCTGCCGCGACACTATCGTCACGACTCACTACCGAGCCTACGGAACGGCGAGCGAAGTCAAGGCAAGCCGGCAAACCGATCGCGGTGCGATGTGGCGTTCATAATGCTGTCGAGCAGCCATATGCCGCCGCTAACTTCACCGACAAAAAATGGACAGCAAACCGCCTAAGCCAGTAGTCAAGCGTGATCCCGAGGGGACTCGTCGCCGCATTCTCGAAGCGGCAAAAAGCCAGTTCGCCAAGTTCGGACTAGCCGGCGCGCGGACCGACGCAATTGCCCAGGTCGCGGGTACGAACGAACGAATGCTCTACTACTACTTCGGCAGCAAGGAGCTTCTCTACGTCGCCGTATTGGAGTCCATGTACGCGGACTACGCGAAGAAAGAGAGCGAGCTCGATCTAAGCGGCCTGCAACCTCGCGAGGCGATGGCAACGCTCGCCAGGTCCATCTGGGCGCACTTTTGGGACAACCCTGAATGGCTTGGCTTGATCAACAACGAGAACCTGCATCAGGGCCGGTACCTCAAGACTTCGCAGAAGCTCAGTGAAACGATCTCGCCAGTGGTTGACGTGGTCAGGTCGGTTCTTGAACGCGGAGCCGATGCGGGACAGTTTCGCAGCGGCATCGATCCGCTCGATTTTTACGTCACCCTAGTTGGGATGGGCTACTACATCGCCTCGAACCGCTTCACTATTAACGCGTTCACCGGTCGCGATTGTGCGCACTGGTCTGATCGGCAGAAAATCTCCGAAATGCATTTGGAGATGCTGGACGCCTATCTGCGTTCCGCAACGTAGCCGCGCGAACGCCGATGTGTCGAGTCGGCGCCGGCCGTTGCCGACCGAGGCTGTGTGGAAACGCGAAATGCAGGTTCGACGTGCGACGAATCTGCAGCAGCAAGTATAGAGCCGCATTGTGCTCTCGCAATCAATCAGTCGAGTGGAGAGCGCTGGGCGGCATCGTTGCCTCACTACTAGCGGCTTCTCGGTCTGTGTTGGGAACCTCGGTGCATCACGCACCCACGCGCCGCATTGCCCTCATCGTTCGCGAGAATCCCAATATCGCTATCACGCGCTTGAGGTTGTAGGCCAGTACATGCAGGCTCATCTCCGTGCTTACATTGGGCAGTCTGCGAGTCAGGAAGTGTGTGTAGCCCATCCAGTGCTTGAACGTTCCGAAGACGTGTTCAACGGTGCGTCTTCGCACCATCATCGCCTCCGGCATCCGGTCCAGTCTCCGCTGGGCGGCTTCCAGTACAGACTCATGTTCCCATCGTGTGATTCGTCGATAATCGCTTGGGGTGCATTGTGATTTAATCGCGCAACGAGGACAGGCACTGCTCCAGTAGCGATGCAGTTGCATGCCATGCTCCTCACGGGTGAAGCGATGAATCGCACGTTGTCCAGCCGGACACAGGTATTCGTCATCCCGGGCAATGTAGATGAAGTTTGCTCTGTCGAAGCGGCCATGGGCTCTTGCGCCTGACGTCAGGTTCTTCGGCAGAATGGCTGCAATGCCCGCATCCGTGCATGCTTTTATCTGCGGACCGCTGTAATACCCGCGGTCAGCGATAGCCCTCAGTCTCTTCTTGCCCATGGCATCGCGGGCAGCTTGGGCCATTGGACAGAGCTGCGCCCGGTCATGACCGGAGTTCGTTACCTCGTGGGCAACGATGAGGTGGTGCCGGGCGTTTACAGCCACCTGCACGTTGTAGCCCACCATGCCCGAGCCTCTGCCGCTCGTCGCCATGGAGCGCGCATCAGGGTCGGTCAGCGAGAGCTGACCATCAGGCTGCGTCTTGAGTTCTTCCTTGATCTGCTCAAGGCGACGCATTTGCCCTCGCAATTGCGCGATCTTCTCTTGCAGCCGGGTTGTCCTGGCTTCCAGCTCTGCCGGTTGTGTGCGGTCAGCAGTCTCCAACGCACTCAGATAGCGCTGGATGCTTTCCTCAATCTGTTGCTGCCGTTTGTCGATCTTGCCACTCGTGAAGTTTCGGTCGCGGGTGTTGGATGCCTTGAACTTGCTCCCGTCAATGGCAACCAGTGCTTGTGAGAACAGCTTCAGATCACGGCACAGAACAACAAACCGGCGACAGACGTTGCGAATGCCTGTTCCGTTGTCCCGCCGAAAGTCGGCTATCGTCTTGAAGTCCGGTGCCAGGCGACCCGTGAGCCACATCAGCTCGACATTGCGTTGGCATTCCCGCTCCAGCCGACGACTCGATTGAATCCGGTTGAGGTAGCCGTAGATGTATATCTTCAACAGCACTGCCGGATGGTAGGAGGGGCGACCCGTCGTTGATGGCGTGACGCCATCGAAGCCCATCGATTCCAGTTCGAGCTCTTCGACAAAGGCCTCGATGATCCTCACTGGGTTATCCTCGGCAACGAAGTCATCCAGGCATTCGGGCAACAGCGTTACCTGCTTGCGGTCTTCGCCTTCTATGAATCGCTTCATCCGGTCACCCACGCTGAATGAGTCAATTCAGTCTAAGCCATCTGATGCGAGAATGTTGAATCGAGAACTTACGGCGAGAAGGTAGTGAACCTGCATGTGATCTATACACGAGACAACCGGATCCTGCTGTCACGAAAGCAATACGTATCGTGGCAAGAAATACAGGAAGACATCGAAGACTACATGGCTTCACTGGGGCCTTGGCTACCCGAACAAACCATTGAATACTTGCAGGAAGAGCATCCGGGGCTGTCACCGGACGCGGCCGAGCAGGTGTGCGCGTTCCTTTCAATGAGTGAAACAACCATCACCCTTCGTTTCAAGCCTAGCGGCACCGATGACTAGCGAGTTACTCGACGGACAAGAGTAACGTGTTTTCACACAGCCTCGACCCATTTCGGCCTGTCGACTGAACGCGACGTAACGGCGAGATTCAATACGCAACGGACGTTCGCTTGGTCGCGTCAGAAGCGGAAAGGGATGCGGCGTGCGCTATGGTATAACCGTCCGAGCCAAACAACATGCCGGGGCCTCCAGGGGAGGCGCTCGCCCTCGTGCAACAAGACCGGCGGCCAAATTTGCTCGAAACAACACGTATGCCGCAAACCTCCGACCTCGACCCTGCCGAGAACCGGGCAGAAATCAGCAAGTCGTTAATCGAACGCGTTGACTGGTTCGCTCGCCGCTACGACATCGTCAGCCGTTACGCTTTTGGACCAAGCAGTGAGCGGGTCTATCTTGGCGAAAAAACCAAGCAGGTTTGCCGCTACTGCGGCCTTGCCGCTCCACAAGTCAAATTCAGGAAGCTCGCACATGCCATTCCAGAACAGATCGGCAACGACTGGCTCTTCGACTATGAGGAATGCGACGACTGCAACTTGCATTTTTCAAAGTACGTCGAAGACGACTTCGCTAAGTGGACCTTACCGTGGCGTTCTCTCGGGCGAATTAGAGGCAAGAGTGGCGTTCCGTCTCTCAAGTCGTCCGATAACCAGTTTCGCATAGACGCCTCGTTTAATAATTCGACAGCTGATAACTTGCCAGCAAGCAACGGTCGCTACGATCTCGAGATTCGGATGGCGCTGAACGATGCACGCCACGAACTTGATGAAGAGAATCGGACTGTGAAGCTCACGCTTGAGCGGCAGCCCTACATCTCTATGGGGGTCTTCAAGTGTTTGGTGAAGATGGCGATTGCGGTAGCGCCGCAAGAGGAGGAAAACCGCTGCGCTCATTTGAAGAAATGGATCCTCCTTACCGACCACACTTTCGAGAGCTATCGGTATAAACCGCTCAATATCATTTACCAAAGCGTGTCGGGGCCTTTACCCAACGATCGAGTCAGTTTCTGGCTGCTGCGTCGCAAGCCTGAGGGAGCGGATGATTGCTTCTACATGCAATTCATCTTGCAGCTAAGCAACCACGTCTTCCAGATCGCGTTGCCAATGCATGTCGAAGACAGAGGATTTCTCGAAGGGGCCACTTACCAAACCAAGCTGTGGCCGAACACCTTGGCTGGTGTTGATCATCAGATGCAATACGGCCGATCGGGCTACAAACTTTTCGACATGAGTGGTACCGATCAGGTCCGTGGCGAAACGACCTCGATAAGCTTCCGTTACGAAGAGCGCATAGAAGCGCCCGAGATCGCTGCGCGCTTAAACTCAATCGAACGATGACGCATGCTTCGGTGACCGCGGTCTTGAAGTTACGCATTCGTTAGTCTACGCTAGATTCGAAAGTAGCCTTGCATCGACCAAAAAGCCATTGACTGAGTAGAGCAAGCATGAGGGCGCGGCGCGTGATTGCGGAGAAATCTACCAGATGAAACAGCTATTCTAATTTCGAATGTCCGCTCAAGACGCGACTGAAAGACGCTTGATGGCCGTCCTCGGAATTTCGCCGGACTGGTGGCTCGCCTCCGGCCGCACCCATCGGCGAGCTTCCCTTGCCGGCTCAGTGCAGATGGTCAACTACTGTGGGCCTGAATCCGTACAATCGACAGTCAGTCATCAGCATGCGGTTTCCGACTAGCTAGACTTGTGCTAGTGCGACTTTTTATTTAACGTGAACATTCCGTCCTTTTCTGAGTAAAACAGCTTCTGCAGCACCGCACGGTCTTCCATGGCATGAAGACCTTGCTTGAGGAATTCATCAATGTCATGTCCCGGAGGTAGCTTGATTCCACCTGTTACATGGTGCGGATAGTTGTTTTCTCTTTCGAACTTGATCGAGGCGGCGACGTTTTCGTATTCTGTTGTGTCCACCTCGAGGTTGTGCTTCTCGGTATAGAGAAACAGCTTAACGCCGAAATTGAATATGGCGGGATAGATGTCTGCATAGTCCCTGTAGAAGATGCAGGTGTTCTTGATTGCGTCAATGCTCTCTGGGACGGCTCCTTCCAAGATATTATTAACGGTATCTATCGGTATTAAGCAGAGAATTCCTAGCTCCGCTTCGATTGGAATGAGTGAAGCCAGCGGCAGCGATTGCGTCACGTTGTATATCTCAGCCTGATGAATAGCGTAGTTTCTTATAGTTTTTATTGCTACAAATTCTTCCATTTTGAAGAAATTCGGATATCCTGCCTTCCTCAGTTTGTCATTAACGCTGTATGCGGAAGCGAGAACCTCTCTTACGACGTCTGGATCGGGACTCTCACAGAAACGTGAGTAGTGCCTGAAGAACCTTTTTATCTCTGCTAGGCAGTCGTTCTTTGTGGCCTTCTGCGACATAAAAGTGCTTCTCCTCGGTTGATGTCTTATCGACATTTTGACACGTGACCCCAGTCGTTACAGAAGGTCGGTGGGCGAATCTCTATTTTTGCCAAAACACGGTAGTCCGCTAGGCGACGCAGAACAGCCGAACAGCCGTTCGAGCGCCACGGCTTGGGATACGCTGAGCGACCGAGAGTGGCCGTCAGCCGAAGATTGTGCTCCGAGCGCCGTCCTCCTGCGGCGACCGTGGCCCGAACACCCGGACCCGACCCCGAGCGGTCGTTCAAACCGACACCATTTGAACGGCCGCCGTTGATTGTCAAGCAGCCAGTCGCAGTTGGCCGTGCAACTCAAGCGGCGCGGCAGGAGACAACGGTACGGACTACACTAACTTTATCCTTTAGTCGAAAGAGCCGTCTAATATGGCAACCCGCAAACCGTGGACCTACGGGAAGAATATTAAAGACCGTGCGTACCTTGAAGGCGCTCAGCCTTTCAACGACGTCGCACAAGAGATTTGCGACGCGTTGGAGCGTGCGCCGCTGCGTGCAGTTCGCTTCCAGCTAAACCCAGCTTCGATTAACCCGGAACTCGTTAAGAGAAACTGCAAGCGCGGCTGTTGGCATATTGAACTCGACGTTAGTCTTCTAGACAAGTTCTTCAACGGCAAGATGGGAATTCGTGCGCAGTATTATGAAAGCCCACAGCACGGGCATTTCATGAACCGAATACTCATCGATTCAATTGGAGAGCGCCTCGTCATGTTCGCTGTTGCAAGAGATCCCACCGTAGACACGTCGCTTTTAAGGCTTTCGTTGAATGCAGAATCCGCAAAGGTGTGGATCTCTGAGAGAAATCTTCGCGGTCAAACGATTATCGGCTGTCCCGCACCTAGTTTGGTCGAGGACGAGATAAGGAACGACTGGCTGGATGTTGCGCGCGGGGTGCAATGCGGGGAGTATGGACCTACGCACCGATCTGCGCTATACGGTGTACGGGCGCCCCTCGCCGACCAGCTAGAGATAAAAGGCGCTTGGATAACAGAGCCTGGTCGTGTTGAATACGTGCCCGAGGATAAACGCGACCGCGACCAGCAGTTATATGCGTTCGGATTCACCTGATCCATCTGTAGTTCTCTAGTCGGCGTCGACTAGAATGATGCGACTGGCGGGATGCGCACTTCGTGCGTGAACGGCCGCTATCGAAAGTATTTCGGCCAGATCAATGTCGGATCTCATTCGCGGCTCAAGGACCGCTTGTGGCCGCGTCAAACGATGAAACGACAGGCCGCTCGTCGTCGCTCGGGTCGCGACCGTCGCAAGCCGACCCAACGCGGTCACCCGACGAGAGTCAATGCTAATGTCTCAAATCGGATATCTTCCGTCGTCCGGCATCAGTGACCTCTGAAAATTTTCGTCGTTGTGGAATAGGCTTCAGCGAGAATCCGGCGAAAATTGAAGCGGCTTTCCTCGCGGTGAGGTTTTCAGTCCGACGACGGCACGCAAGATCACGGGTTGACCTCCACGCAATGATACGCATCCGAAAACCGAACGCGCGTGTATTCCCGCGTCACCAAGGACGTCAACGAGAACATCCGAAGCACCGTCGAGTACCTTCGCATGTTCTTCAAACGAAGCGTCCGCATTGACGAAGCCCTGTATGTCGAGTACTTGTTGCACGCGCTCGAGCGATCCAAGTTCTTCGCACAGCGTCAGCAGTAGCTCGAGAGCCGCGTCACGTGCGAATGCGATCCCGTCATCGAGCGACAGCGTTTGCCCTAAACGGCCCTTGGGCATCTTGCCGTCGACGGATCTACCCGCGGATTTGCCCGAGACGAAGACAAGATCTCCCCACCGTGTGATGTTTTTATAGTTCCCTTTCGGCCTTTGCGCCAAGCGATCGCCTCCGATCAGTCGATGTAGTCTGTCATCTGCACTCATGGCGCTCCCTTGGTCTTTGCGTATGCACCGATCAATGCCGTCATATTGACGATCCGCCGCACCGTTGCCGACGCCGTCAGCACGTGAACCGGCTTCGCCGCGCCGAGCAGGATCGGCCCGATGGCGATGTTGTTGCCCGCCGCCGTCTTCAGCAGGTTGTACGAGATATTGGCCGCGTCGATGTTCGGCAGGATCAGCAGGTTCGCGTCGCCTTCGAGCGTCGATTCCGGCAGCACTTCCTTGCGCAGACGCGCATCGAGCGCGACGTCGCCGTGCATTTCGCCGTCCACGTCCAGATCCGGCGCGCGTTCCTTGAGGATCGCGAGCACGTCGCGCATCTTCTGCGCGGTCGGCGCGTTGCTCGTGCCGAAGTTCGAATGCGACAGCAGTGCGATCTTCGGCGCGATGCCGAAGCGCTTCACTTCTTCCGCCGCCAGCTTCGTGATTTCGGCGAGCTGCTCGGGCGTCGGATCGACGTTCACGTGCGTATCGACCAGGAAAATCTGGCGGCCGGGCAACACGAGCGCGTTCATTGCCGCGTAGACCTTCGCGCCTTCCTTCTTGCCGATCACCTGATCGATGAAGTGCAGATGACGATGCGTCGTGCTCACCGTGCCGCAGATCATGCCGTCGGCTTCGCCCTTCTGCACGAGCATCGCGCCGATCAGCGTCGTGCGGCGGCGCATT
>Ga0182735_1001967_pt1 | contig 13018 bp, 11 predicted proteins | sample eDN5th30CKraftMG_FD_128524 | JGI IMG/M metagenome (GOLD analysis project Ga0182735, IMG submission 128524) | Enriched Miracle-Growth compost microbial communities from Emeryville, California, USA - eDNA 5th pass 30_C Kraft MG (version 2) (version 2) ... | reverse complement strand
TGCCTTCACGCGCCAGGCGGTACCCGCCATCGGCATCCTTCAAAGACGTAGCGGCGACATCTATGGCAATCAATACATCGCGCCCTGGCGTCAGGCCAGCTGCTTCGATGCACGCGCACATGAGCTGCAGGGCGTCCTTGCCAGTGGGACATCCGGGGCTCAATCCGCCTTCATCGGCAAGCAGGGTGGGAAGGCCGCGCGAACGGCATACCTGGGTGGCGGCGTCGCGCACCAGCGAAATGGTATGTATGGCCTCTTCGATAGATGTTGCACGCGCGGGAATCGCCAGAAAATCCTGCACATCCATGCCGCGGCCGGCGTGCAGCCCGCCGCTTAGAATATTGACCATGGGCAAGGGCATTAAGGGTTCAGGATTCCCGGCCAAATGGGCGATCCGCCCATGCAGCGGCTGTTTCAAGGCGGCGGCCGCCGCGCGGCAGTTGGCGATGGATACGCCGAGAATGCCATTGGCCCCGAGCTTTTCCAGCCGCTCCGTTCCATCGAGGTCGCGCAGACGGTCGTCCAGAGCGCGTTGGTCCATGGCATCCCAGCCCGTGATGGCCGCCGCGATGCATGTGTTGACATTGGCGACCGCTTTCAGCACACCCAATCCTCCGTAACGGCGGGGATCGCCATCGCGCAGTTCGTGGGCTTCATACGAGCCCGTCGATGCCCCGGAAGGGACCGCCGCCCGGCCGCGGCTGCCATCAGCCAGTTCGATGTCGACTTCAACGGTGGGGCGGCCACGCGAGTCCAATATTTGACGGGCGGTAACAGCTGTGATCGCGGTGCTTGCGCGCATGTTGGCATCCTTGTTGCGGGAAAATGGCGGCCGGGTTTGACGAGAGCCATTACAGCATAGTTCGCACACGTGTGCAATGTTGCAAAGCAGCGTGCTACGGCAGCAGCTGCGGCGTTCCATGGCTGCAATCGGAACACCGCGAGAACGATGAGCGCGCCGCCAGGCGAGGCGCCATAAAGCCCCTCTATAACAAGGGGTTAAATGGTAATATTGCTTATGCCCATCATTATGACAATGTCTGATCCAGGCAAGTCGCGGTTTTTGCTAAATGGCTAAAGATAAAGAAGCAAGAAAAGAGTCTTTGGTAGACATTGCGCATCGCGAGCTCGAAAGACGGTTCGTTACGCTGGAACTGGCTCCCGGGTCTATCTGGAAGGAAAGCGAATTAGCGGAGCTTGTCGCCATCGGACGGACGCCGGTGCGGGAAGCGCTGCAGCGCATGGCGTCCGATCAATTGGTGACGGTCCTGAAACGGGCCGGCATCATGATTTCGACCACGTCCATCCAAAATCAGCTGTGTGTCGTCGAGACTCGCCGGGCGCTCGAAGAGGTGGTGTCGATACGCGCGGCAAAGTATGCGTTGGAACGCGAGCGGCAATACCTGAGGGATGTCGCGGACTCCATCGAAAATGCCGGCCACAGGGGAGACGTATTCGACTACTTGAAGTTTCATTTTGAAACCAAGCGGATGGTGGCGGAGTTCGCGCGCAACCCTTATGCGGCGCGGGCCTTGAGGCCTTTGCATACATTTTCGCAACGCTTCTATTTCATCTATCACAGAAGATTCAACAATCTGGATGAAGTAGGGCACGCACATGCCGCGCTGTCGCGCGCCATCGCCTCGGGCGACATCGCCCTTACAAAAGAATGCAGCACGCGGGTCAGCGATATCGCCGAGAACTTCACCCGCGACATGCTGCTGGATATGCCCTGATTACGCCTGAATCGCATCCCCATATAAATCGTATTCGTCCGAATCCGTGATGCGCACGCGCACCAGGTCGCCGGGCTTGAGCATCTTGTCGGTGTTGACGAACACGCTGCCGTCGATCTCGGGGGCGTCGGCGCTGGATCGCCCTATGGGGCCGTCCTCGTCGATCTCGTCGATCAGGACATCGATCTCGCGGCCTATTTTTTGCGCCAGGCGGGCGCTGGAGATGGCCTGCTGGTGCTCCATGAAGCGGTTCCAGCGCTCCTGCTTGACCTCGTCGGGCACATGGCCGGGCAGCGCGTTGGCGCGCGCGCCTTCCACCGGCGAATACTGGAAACAGCCGACGCGATCGAGCTGCGCTTCGGTCATCCAGTCCAGCAGGTATTGGAAATCTTCTTCGGTCTCGCCCGGGAAGCCGACGATGAAGGTGGAGCGCAGGGTCAGGTCCGGACAGGCGGCGCGCCAGTTCTGGATGCGCGCCAGCGTGCGGTCCTCGAACGCGGGCCGCTTCATGGCCTTGAGTATCTTCGGGCTGGCATGCTGGAAGGGGATGTCGAGATAGGGCAGGATCTTGCCCTCGGCCATCAGCGGAATGACTTCGTCCACATGGGGATAGGGGTAGACGTAATGCAGCCGGACCCAGACGCCGAAGCGCGACAAGGCCGCGCAGAGCTGGGTCATGTGGGTCTTGATGGGCCGGCCGTTCCAGAAGCCGCTGCGGAATTTGACATCCACGCCGTAGGCGCTGGTGTCCTGCGAAATGACCAGCAGCTCTTTGACGCCGGCATCGACCAGGCGCTCGGCTTCGCTCATCACATCGCCGATGGGGCGGCTGACCAGGTCGCCGCGCATGGCGGGGATGATACAGAAGCTGCAGCGGTGATTGCAGCCTTCGGATATCTTCAGGTAGGCATAGTGGCGCGGCGTCAGCTTGATGCCTTGCGGCGGCACCAGGTCCACATAGGGGTCGTGGCTGAGATTGGGCGGCGCGGCCTCGTGCACGGCGCGCACGACCTGCTCGTATTGCTGGGGGCCGGTCACCGCCAGCACCGCGGGGTGGACATCGCGGATCATCGATTCTTCCACGCCCAGGCATCCCGTGACGATGACCTTGCCGTTCTCGGCGATGGCTTCGCCAATCGCGTCCAGCGATTCGGCCTTGGCGCTGTCGATGAAGCCGCAGGTATTGACGACGACGACATCGGCGTTGTCATAGTCCGGCGTGATGGCATAGCCTTCGGTGCGCAGCTGGGTCAGTATGCGCTCGGAATCGACCAGCGCCTTCGGACATCCCAGGCTGACGAAGCCGACTTTTGGGGAACTCATGGTTAACCTTTGAGCCGCAGGCTCGTTAAAAAAAAGAATTTCGGGGCGGCGGGAGCCGGCGCGCGGTTGAAGTGCGAATTGATGATAAAGTCCGATCAAAGAGAACACGCCCTGGTTTTTCAATAACGTGCCCGATACCTCCAAGCCCACTCGCAACGTCGCCTTGTCCGATACCATGCTGGCCAGCGCACACAATGTGCAGGCGGTATCGGCGGGCAAGTCCCTGTCGGACAGCCTGGCGGCGACACCCCCCGCCTTGCGGGCGTCGGCGCAGGCGGTTTCGTTCCACGTCATGCGCCGCCTTGGCCTGGTGCGCGCGATCAAGGAGATCATGGTGCGGCGTACGCCGCCCAACCCTTTGTTCGACGCCTTGCTGCTGGTTTCCCTGGCCTTGCTGGACGCCGCCATCGAATATGCCGACGCCGATGCCGGCCGGCCGGAACTGCGCCACATCCCGGTCTATGCCGTGCATACCGTCGTGGACCAGGCCGTGCGGGCCGCAAGCGGCGTACCGCGAATGCGCAGCTATAAAGCGCTGCTGAATGCGACGCTAAGGGGGTACATACGTGAAAGAAGCGCTATTTTAGCGCAGCTCAAGGAAGACCCGGTAGCGCTCCACAACCACCCGCAATGGTGGATAGAGCGCCTGCGCCAGGCCTATCCTGGGCAATGGCGGGCGATACTGGCCGCCGCCGATGTGCCGGGCCCCATGACGCTGCGGGTCAATATCCGCCGCTCGTCCGTCGATGGCATGTTGCGCGAACTCGAAGCGGCCGGCATGCCGGCCGCGCATGTGGGCGGCGAGGCGATAACGCTGCTCCATCCCCGTCCCGTCCAGGAAATCCCCGGGTTCGAACAGGGCTGGTGGTCGGTGCAGGACGCCGCCGCCCAGCAGGCGGCCATGTTGCTGCCTCTGGCGCCGGGCATGCGCGTGCTGGATGCCTGCGCGGCGCCTGGCGGGAAGACGGCGCATATCCTGGAGCGAGCCGATGTGGAGCTGGTGGCGCTGGACAACGACGCCGCCAGGCTGGAGCGCATCGGACAGAATCTGCGGCGGCTGGGCCTGGACGGCCCATCGGTCACACTGGCTTGCGCCGACGCGGCCGATCCTGAGGCGTGGTGGGATGGGCGCGGCTTCGATGCGGTGCTGGCCGATGTGCCCTGCACAGGCTCGGGCGTGGTACGGCGGCATCCGGACATACGCTGGCTGCGGCGCGATGCCGATCTTGGCAAGACGGCGGCTTTGCAGCGGCGCATCGTCGATGCGCTTTGGGGCGTGCTCAAGCCGGGCGGCCATCTGCTTTATGCGACGTGCTCCATTTTCCCGCAGGAAGGCGAGCAGCAGGCGCAGGGGTTTTGCAGCCGCCATGCCGATGCGCTGCGCCTGCCCGCTCCGGGCCAGATGTTGCCTTTGCCGGACGGCATCGGCAGCCATGACGGTTTTTTCTACGCCTTGTTTGCCAAGAAAGGGTGAGTGATACAAAAATGGAGCCTTGCCCGATGTCGACCACGGCCTCAAGCGCCGGCCCCGCTCTCCAGGACCGGAGCCGGACCGGGACGTCGCAGGCTCCGGCCGGCGATGGGGGCCGGTTCCAAAGGGCGCAGCCTGGCGGCCCTGGCCGTGTGTATTGGTGATTAATGATGTTGCGACTGCTGCTTACGCTTCTGTTGTGCGTTTTCATGACGGCCCAAGCCACCGACGCCGATGTGCCGAATGAAGGCGCGCGCGTGCTGCAGGTCGATCCCGTGGTCCATGACGGCCGCCTGTATGTGGATGCCGACGTCGATATCGTGGTGTCGGGCGACCTGCGCAATGCCGCCGAAAAAGGCGTTCCCATCTACTTCACGGCGGACGTGGAAATCGTCTCCAAGCGCTGGTGGTGGTTCGACAAGACAGTCGTGAAGGATCAAATGACCTGGCGCATCGTCTACAACGCTTTGACGCGCCAATGGCGCGTCGGCACGGGCGAGCTCTCGCTGCCGGAATCCTCGCTGGACGACGCCTTGTCGGTCCTGCGCAATATACGCGGCTGGGCCGTGGCGGACGTCAAGGATCTCGAGCACGACGTCACGTATCATGGCCGCATCCGCGTCAGGCTGGATACGTCGCTATTGGCTCGTCCTTTCCAGGTGGATGCCTATAACAGCAGTGCGTGGTCTCTTGCTACTCCATGGAAAAATTTCACTTTTTCGATCTCAATCGCCGAGCCCCGGCCCTGATCAAATGGGGCTTGCGCGGGGCGCTGGCCGTCGCCGCCTGCAGCGCCCTGGCCTTGCTGGCCCTGCTGGTCTGGTCCACGGGCAATGCGTCGCGCTACGCCCAGCAGTACGACACCTTGCTGGTGCTCAACGGCGTATTGGCGGTCGCGCTGGTTTCCTGGGTGGTGGTGCTGTCGGCGCGCTTGCTGCGGCAGATTCGCCGCCGGCAGTTCGGCGCGCGCCTGACCGCGCGCTTCGCGCTGTATTTCACGCTGATAGGCGTGCTGCCGGGCGCGCTGATCTACCTGCTGTCGGTGCAGTTCATGTCGCGCTCCATCGAGTCCTGGTTCAATGTGCGCGTGGACAGCGCGCTGGAGGCCGGCCTGAATCTGGGGCGCGCGGCGCTGGACTCGCAGCTGGGCGATCTGGGCGCCCGCGCGCGCGAGATGGCGGCCAAGCTCAGCGGCGCCAGCGATGCCGATATGGCGCTGACCATCACTCGCTTGCGCGAGACCAGCGGCGTCTCGGAAGCCCTGGTGTTCACCGGAAATAACCGCCTGGTGGCTTTTTCTTCGTCGGCCTATGGGAAGCTGCTGCCCGATCCGCCGCCCTCCAGCGTCATCAACCAGCTTCGGGTGTCTCGCGGCTATTCGGCGGCCGAGGCGGACGAACCAGCCGCGGCGCAAGGCGAAGAGCAGGCCGGCCACGGCCTGCATTTGCGGGTGGTGGTGCCCATCAATAGCAGCATGGACCGCCTCAGTTCGGCGCTGGGCATGGCGCCCGACACGCGCTGGCTGCAAGTGATCGAGCCCGTGCCGGAGCAGATCGCGCGCAACGCCAACCAGGTGCAGCAAGGCTTCCGCGACTACCAGGAACTGGCCTTGTCGCGGCTGGGGCTGCGCAAGCTGTACGGCATCACGCTGACACTGGCCTTGATCCTGGCGGTGTTCGCCGCCGTGGTGGCGGCGCTGGCAGTGTCCAGGCGCCTGGTCAGGCCCTTGCTGACCCTGGCCGCCGGCACGCAGGCGGTGGGGGTGGGGGACTATCGGCCGCTGCCCGAACCGCCCGAAAAAGACGAGGTGGGCCAATTGACGCGTTCGTTCAACGCCATGACCCGGCAATTGGATGAAGCCCGCCACATGGTGGAAAACAACCGCCTGCAGCTGGAACGTTCGAATGTCTATCTGGAATCCGTGCTCAGCCATTTGTCGTCGGGGGTGCTGGTATTCGACGAGATGTTCCGGGTGACGATGTTCAACCAGGGGGCGCAAAGCATACTGCGCGTGGACCTGCGTTCGGTCAAGGGCCGGCCGCTGGAAACGGCGGACGGCGCCTTCGCCTTTTCGCAATTGATACGCCAGGCTTTTTCGGCCCATGCCGCCGTGGGTTCGGAGCGCCTCTATTGGCAGCAGCAATTCGAGCTCGAACTGGAAGCGGCCAGCGACAACGAAAAGAAAAAGCATGTCATCACGGTGCTGGCGCGCGGCACGCATCTGAGCGTGGACGGCCGCGGCAATGGCTATCTGGTGGTGTTCGACGACATCAGCGAAGTCATATCGGCCAACCGCACCGTGGCCTGGGGCGAAGTGGCGCGCAGGCTGGCGCATGAAATCAAGAACCCCCTTACGCCCATCCAGCTCTCCGCCGAACGTCTGGCCATGAAGCTGGCCGATCGCCTTGACGAGGCGGACGCGGCCATGCTGATGCGCTCCACGAACACCATCGTGAACCAGGTGGCATCATTGAAGAAGATGGTCGACGACTTCCGCGAATACGCCCGCACGCCGCCCGCGCAGATGCAGGACGTCGACCTCAATGCCCTGATCGCCGATGTGCTGGCGTTGTATGGCTGGGATCCCGCCGTGGGGGCGGTGCGTGACGACGGCGGCAGCATCCGCATCGACGTGAATCTGGAAGCCGGCCTGCCCGTCATACAGGGCGATCCCACACAATTGCGGCAAGTGATCCATAATCTGCTCGCCAATGCGCGCGATGCGGCCACTCAAGACCAGCCGCTGTCCGCGGCCTGCATTTATGTGCAGACGAAAACCATGCATTCCAGCGCCGACGAAGAAGGGCGTTTGGCGGTCAGGCTCACGGTGTCGGATAATGGTCCGGGCTTCGCCCCGCAAGTATTGACACGCGTGTTCGAGCCTTATGTCACGACCAAGGCGAGCGGGACGGGCTTGGGACTTGCTATAGTAAAAAAGATTATCGAAGAACACGGCGGTCGTATCGACATTTCCAACCGCCGCGAGGGGGGGGCACGCATTTCCATCCTCTGGACGCGCCTTGCCGACGCCCAGCCCGCGCTGGACGTAGCTACGCAAGGGAACGATAATGCGGGAAAAAGATAGGTGACGCTTTATGGCCAGAATCCTGGTTGTTGACGACGAAATTGGTATCCGTGAGCTTTTGTCCGAAATCCTTTACGACGAAGGGCACACGGTGGAACTCGCGGAAAATGCGGCGCAGGCGCGCGCATCACGGCTGCGGGCGCGCCCTGATCTCGTTTTGCTCGATATCTGGATGCCCGATACCGACGGCGTAAGCCTGCTGAAGGAATGGAGCTCGCAGGGCCTGCTGGACATGCCCGTCATCATGATGAGCGGGCACGCCACCGTCGATACCGCGGTGGAAGCCACGCGCATCGGGGCGGTGGATTTTCTCGAAAAGCCAATCACGCTGCAGAAGCTGTTGAAAACCATTGCGGCGGGGCTGGCCAGGCCGGTGGTCACGCCGGCGCTGGTAGCCGCGGCCAGGCTGCCCGAACGCCGTTCCGACCCCGCCGAGCCCGCGCCCCTGACCACCACCCCCATGCCCGCCATGGCCGAGCCGCCCGGCGAATTGAATCATTCGCTGCTGGGCGGCATTTCGCTGGATCAGCCGCTGCGCGATGCGCGCGACGAATTCGAGCGCATCTATTTCGAATACCATCTGGGCCGCGAAAATCACAGCATGACGCGGGTGTCTGAAAAAACCGGCCTGGAACGCACCCACTTATATCGCAAACTGAAGCAGCTGGGCATCGATTCGTCCCGCAAGAAGAACACCAGTTGAACGGAGCAAGCATGTCCCGGCTTTTTGAACCCATCATCCTGGGCGGCCTGACGCTGCCCAATCGCATCATCGTATCCCCCATGTGCCAGTATTCCGCCGTCGATGGCAGCGCCACCGCTTGGCATGTGGTCCACCTTGGCAGCCTGGCGCTGGGCGGCATGGGCCTGCTTTGCGTGGAAGCCACGGCTGTCAGCCCAGAGGGCCGCATCACCCACGGCTGCCTGGGCTTGTGGAATGACGACAACGAAGAAGCGTTGCGCAAAGTGCTGAGCGCCATCCGCGCCACCTCGCCCGTGAAACTGGCCATACAGCTGGGCCATGCGGGGCGCAAAGCGTCCAGCGCGGTGCCCTGGCAGGGCGGCCAGTTGATTACGGTCGATCAAGGCGGCTGGCAGCCCCTGGCGCCGTCGGCCGTTGCGCAAAAAGAAGGCGAGCCCGCGCCCCGCGCCATGACCGCGGCCGATATCGAACGCATCAAGGCTGATTTCGTCGCCTCGGCGCGGCGCGCCGTGCGCCTGGGTTTCGACGCGATCGAGTTGCATGGCGCGCATGGCTATCTCTTGCATCAATTCCTGTCGCCCATCGCCAACCGGCGCAGCGACGAGTACGGCGGCAGCCTGGAAAACCGCATGCGCTTTCCCATGGAAGTCTTCCAGGCCGTGCGCGCGGCGGTGCCGGCGTCCGTGCCGGTGGGGGTGCGCGTGTCGGCCACCGACTGGATGGACGGCGAGCCCAGCTGGACGCTGGATCAAACGATAAGCCTGGGCAAGGCCTTGCAGGCGGCGGGAGCGGCCTGGCTGGACGTGTCCAGCGGCGGGATATCGCCCAAGCAGCAGATCCCGCTGGGGCCGGGCTATCAAGTGCCTTTGGCTGAAGCGGCGAAGCGGGAAATCGGCATGCCCGTCATGGCGGTGGGCTTGATCACTGAAGCCCGCCAGGCCGAGGCCATCGTGGCCGAAGGCCGGGCCGATATGGTCGCGCTGGCGCGCGCCTTCCTGTACAACCCACGCTGGGCCTGGCACGCGGCTGCCGAACTGGGCGGGCAGGTGGACGGCCCGCCGCAATATTGGCGATCACTGCCGTCCGGCAAAAACGCCGTCTTCGGCCGGACCAGCTTCGGCACGCGCTGATCGATTCATCATCGATCGATCCTTTCGATCGGACCGGCGCCGATCGCCCATCACCGATCGGCCTGTTTCAGCGTGAAGTCATTCATCCGGTTTGCGCGGCCTGACGGTGGGCCTGCCGATGGCGCTGGCCGATATGCGGGTTTCGCCCGCCATGCCGCGATGCGCCGCTGTGCGCCAGGCATGACCGTAGGCCACTTCCAGGCTCAGGTGTATGGTGCCGTCGATATGGCGGCGCGCTTCCAGCGCATCGGCCAGGCGCTGGCGCCATTGCCTGCCCGACAGCCCGGGCTTGCGGTCCAGGCTGGGGTTGCCGCCCAGGATGCGCATGTCGTCCAGCAGCTTGTCCGCGCTGCGATAAGTCAGCGTCAGGATTTCCTGATCCATCACGGGGTCGGCGAACCCGCGCTGGATCAGCAGGTCGCCGAAGTCATGCATATCGACAAATTCGGGAGTGGCCGTTTGCAGGCCCGCCTCGGCAACCGCACTGCGCAGTTCCGCCAGCGAACCGGGGCCCAGGCAAGAGAACATCACCAACGCCCCCGGCTTGAGGATGCGGCGCCACTCGCTCAAGGCGCGATGGGGTTCCGGATGCCAGTGCAGCGCCATATTCGACCAGACCAGATCCTGGCTTTCGGGCGGCAAGCCTGAGTCGGCCAGGTCCGCCTGGATGAACTGCACGGGCGGAGTGGGCCGGTTGCGCAGCTTCTGCCAGAAACCCGGCTTGGAGACATAACGTTCGCGGGCGACATCCAGCAGGCGCGCGCAGGCATCCAGCCCGGTGTAATGCAGGTCGGGGTAGCGCGAACGCAGCGGCTCCAGCGCGTGCCCCGCGCCGCAGCCGGCATCCAGCGCGGCGACGGGCGCGATGCGTATATAGCTGAGGCGCTGCAGCATGCGCTGGGCGATTTCCCCATACAGGAATTGGGCGGCATCCAGGGGGCTGCGGCGCGAAAACTGCTTGTTGACGTGGGCCGCGCTGATGCGCAGGCTGGGCGGCTGAGACATTGCTATCCAGGAATGTATGGCGCGCGCCGGATGGTTTGCCTAAGATGAAGCTAAGGCATGAGCTGCGAGCCCGGCGATTCCGAAACCTCTATTATGGCCCATCTATATGCAACGCGCGAACCCAGACCCATCCACGGCCAAGAGTCGTCCCGCCTTGTACGAGGCGTACGGCAAGCGCCTGTACGGCGTGCGCAAGGTATGCGGCGAGCGCCAGCACGCCTGGCGGGGCCGTCATCGCGATAGGAAATATGCATGACTTCGGTCCGGGACACAGCCTTGAAAAGAGGCGTATATAAGATGGGCGGCATATACGAGGCGTGTGCCAGCCTGCTCCGCCATATCCCTTCCGATTGCGGCCTGTGCGGCGAGCGTGCGCGGGGCGGCGCGCTATGCCCGCCCTGCCAGGGCAGCGTCACCCATAGCATGCGGCATGGCGGGGCGCGTTGCGGGCGATGCGGCCTGGCCCTGGGCGGGCTGGCCGTATGCCCGGATTGCAGCCTGCGTCCGCCCGCGTTCGAACGCGTCATTGCCGCCTTCGATTACGCCTACCCGGGCGATGTGTTGATCCACCACTTGAAAGCGGGGCGACGCTACGCCAGCGCGGGGATGCTGGCCGGTTTGCTGCATGCCGCAGTGCGCGCCGCCGAGCCGCCCTTGCCGGACGATACGCTGCTGCTGCCCGTGCCTTCCAGCCGCGCCGCCGTGCTGCAGCGCGGCTTCAACCCCGCGGCCGAAGTCGCCCGCGCGCTGGCCCGACGGCTGCAACTGGAATACCGGCCCGGCCTGGTGTTGCGGCGCCGCGAAGGCCGCCGCCAGGCGCATTTGTCCCGCGCCGACCGCCTGCGCAGCGTGCATGCCCTATACCATTGCCCGCAGCCGCTGCAGGGCGCAAAGGTAGCGGTGGTGGACGACGTATTGACCACCGGCAGCACCCTGCACGGCATGGCCGCCGCCCTGAAAGAAGCTGGCGCGGCGACAGTAACAGGCCTGGTCCTCGCCCGCACGCCTTACAGCGCCCACCGATGAAGCGCTATAGCGATGGTGGATTCACAATACGGCTTCCAACCCTTTACGTTCCTGCAGATCGAGCAGCTTGAGCGAAGGGCCGCTAGGGTGTTTTTCGCCGATTTCCCATTTACGGACGGTGGATGGGCTGGTATTGAGCAGCGAGGCAAGCACTGTCTGGCTCAGCTTGAGGTGTTCGCGCAGCGCGCGGATGCGGGCGCTGTCATAAGGTGGAATAGGCTCAAGGCACAGAATGTCCAGCTTCTGCTGTTTGCGCCTGTCGATGAACCCCAGGCGATGCAGGTCCGTGGCGGTCTCGTGCACCGCATCCAGGATCCGGCTTTTGGCTTTGGTTGTCATGAGTCTATCTCCTGTAAGGCGCCGTCTTCCACCGCGCCGTCCAATTGCTGGCTTGTCAAAGCCAGCAATTCATTCGCCAATGCCTGCAACGCTTCCAGCTCGGCGGATGAATATTGGGTTTTTCATTCTTCTCGAAACCGAATACGAAAAACCAGCGATCCGTTTTTCGGGTGGCGACCAAAGTGCGGGCTCGTGTCCCTCCGTGCACGTGCCGGCATTCAACGCCAGTGGCTACAATGGCTATTTTGGCCATGTTCCACATCGTCCTCGTTTCCCCCGAAATTCCTCCCAATACCGGCAACGTCATACGTTTGGCGGCGAATACGGGGGCTGGTCTGCATCTGGTGCGGCCCCTGGGGTTCGAACTGGAGGACAAGAAGCTGAAGCGCGCGGGGCTGGACTATCACGAATGGGCCAACTTGCGTGTGCATGACACGCTGCAGGGGGCGCTGGACAGTATCGGAGGCGATCCGTCGCGGCGCTTCGCCTTGACGACGAAAGGGGCCAGGCTGATAGGCGATGTGCCTTTGCTACCCGGCGATGTCTTTGTGTTCGGCCGCGAAACGGCCGGCTTGACGGAGGAGCAAATGACCTTGTTCCCCGCCGGCCAGCGCGTGCGCCTGCCGATGCGACCGCAGCAGCGCAGCCTGAACCTGTCGAACGCCGTGGCCGTTACGGTCTACGAGGCCTGGCGCCAGGCGGGCTACGCGGGCAGTGTTTAGTTCGCGTGTTTAAGGGTTAGCGCGTCGGCGTCATAGCGTAACAACGGTATAGCATTGCAGCATACGGCCGGCTGTGGCTGCTTCACCGTCATATGCTTTGCTTTTGGCATTTAGTCCAGGGGTCAGGCCCAAACGATTGATCACCGCGTCCCAGCGCTGCCTTATTTATTCTGACTCGCACAAGTGTTCGTGGCGCCGTTATTCTTTTCGCGCGTGCCGGGCGATGTGTGGTGTTACTTTGTTCTTCTGACTGGTGTCGGTGTTCGTGGCACTGACCTAATTTCTGACGCGTGTTGAGTGATGTGTGACGTTGCTTTATTCCTTTGACGCGTGCCGGGTGGTTTGTGGCGTTGCTTTGTTCTTCTGGCGCGGAACGGGTGGTTTGTGGCGCTGCTTTGTTCTTCTGGCGCGGAACGGGTGGCGGGGCCGGGCCTTGCTCCTCGTGGCCGGTCCGGCGCCCTGCGCGCCGGACTGCGGC
>Ga0182735_1001964_pt1 | contig 13027 bp, 9 predicted proteins | sample eDN5th30CKraftMG_FD_128524 | JGI IMG/M metagenome (GOLD analysis project Ga0182735, IMG submission 128524) | Enriched Miracle-Growth compost microbial communities from Emeryville, California, USA - eDNA 5th pass 30_C Kraft MG (version 2) (version 2) ... | reverse complement strand
CCGGCTCGGCTACGGCTACCTCGACACCGGCGCCGCCTACCGCGCGCTCGCGTGGCACGTGCTCGAGCGCGGAGCCGAGACCTCCGACACGTCGGCGGTGCTCGAGGCCGTCGGCGACTTCGATTACGCCATCTCTCTCGACCCCGACGACTACTGGGTGCGGGTGGGCGACGTGTCGGTCACCGACGCGATCCGGGACCCCCGCGTGTCGGCCGCCGTCAGCGGCGTGGCGCGCGTGCCGGCTGTGCGCGAGACGGTCAACGCGCTCTTCCGCTCGCTCGTGGCCGAGGCCGACAAGCCGGGCGTCATCGTCGAGGGACGCGACATCACGACGGTCGTGCTCCCCGACGCCCCTGTGCGCATCCTGCTCACCGCGTCGCCGGAAGTGCGCGCGGCGCGGCGCAGCGCAGAGCTGACCGATCAGGATGCCGCAGCCGTCGCGGCCGCGCTGCACAAGCGCGACGCCGCCGACTCCAAGGTCGTCGACTTCCTCAGCGCCGCGCCCGGCGTGACGGTGGTCGACTCGACCGAACTCGACTTCGAACAGACCGTGGATGCCGTGCTCGACGTCGTCCTCGCGGGAACGGGAACACGCTGATGGCCGCTGTGGACGACGAATACGAAGGCGGCCCCGACCGCCTCGAGGAGAAGCTCGCGAACCTGGACGAAGAGCTCGCCGACCAGCGCGCAGCGGCCCTCCGCGCCTCGCTCGCCGACTACGACCTCGACGAGGACGACGCCGAGCTCCTTGCCGGGTTCACCGCCGGCGGCGAGGTGGTCGAAGTGCTGCCGGCGCTCCCGGTGGTCGCGATCGTCGGCCGCCCGAACGTGGGCAAGTCAGCGCTGGTCAACCGCATTCTCGGCCGCCGCGAGGCGGTCGTCGAAGACACTCCCGGCGTCACGCGCGACCGCGTGACGTACAAGGCCGAGTGGATGGACCGCCGGTTCTCGCTCGTCGACACGGGCGGCTGGGAGCCCGACGCGCGCGGCATCGACCGCTCGGTGGCCGCGCAGGCGGAAGTCGCGATCGAGCTGTGCGACGTCGTCCTGTTCGTCGTCGACGCGATGGTCGGCGCCACCGCCACCGACGAGCACGTCGTGCGCCTGCTCCGCAAGACCGACAAGCCCGTGTTCCTCGTCGCCAACAAGATCGACGACACGCGCCAGGAGCCCGAGGCCGCCGCGCTGTGGAACCTCGGCCTCGGCGAGCCGTACCCCGTCTCGGCGTTGCACGGCCGCGGCGTGGCCGACCTGCTCGATGCCGTCATGAAGGTGCTGCCCGAGGTGTCGGCCGTCGCCAAGAACGAGATCGGCGGCCCGCGCCGCGTCGCGATCCTCGGCCGCCCCAACGTCGGCAAGTCGTCGCTGCTCAACAAGGCTGCGGGCGAGGAGCGCGTCGTCGTCAACGACCTCGCCGGCACGACGCGCGACCCGGTCGACGAGATCGTCGAGCTCGGCGGCAGGCTGTGGCGACTGGTCGACACGGCCGGCATCCGCCGTCGCGTGCATCTGCAGAAGGGCGCGGACTTCTACGCGTCTCTGCGCACCTCGGCCGCGCTCGAGAAGGCGGAGGTCGCTGTCGTCGTCATCGACGTGTCCGAGCCCATCAGCGAGCAGGACGTGCGCATCATCGACCTCGTGCTCGAGTCGGGTCGCGCGCTGGTGCTGGCGTTCAACAAGTGGGACCGGCTCAACGACGACGACATGGAGAACATCGACCGTCGCCGCTACCTCGAGCGGGAGATCGAGCAGGACCTCGCGCACGTCTCGTGGGCCCCGCGCGTCAACCTGTCGGCGCGCACCGGCCGTCACCTCGACAAGCTGGTGCCGGCGCTCGAGACGGCGCTCGAGTCGTGGGACCAGCGCATCCCGACGGGCAAGTTCAATGCCTTCCTCGCGGAGCTCGTCGCCGAGCACCCCCACCCCCTGCGCGGCGGCAAGCAGCCCCGCATCCTGTTCGGCACGCAGGCCTCGACCCGCCCGCCGACCTTCGTGCTGTTCACGACCGGCTTCCTCGACCAGGGGTACCGCCGCTTCATCCAGCGTCGCCTGCGCGAGATCTTCGGCTTCGAGGGAACGCCGATCATCACCAACATGCGCGTGCGGGAGCGCCGCCAGCGCTGACCGGCATCCGCGCCCGAATGACCGAGCCGCCACGTCCCTGAGGGAGCGTGGCGGCTCGGCTTTGCGCGGCTTCTCGTGGGGGAGCTTCGCGTCCGGCGTCAGTCGTCCTCGGCGCCGAGGGTGCCGAGGTACAGACCGATCACCTGCGGATCGTTGAGCAGCTCACGGCCGGTGCCGTGGTACGCGTCGCGTCCCTGGTCGAGCACGTAGCCGCGGTCGCAGATCTGCAGGCAGCGACGCGCGTTCTGCTCGACCATGATGGTCGTCACGCCGGCCTTGTTGATGTCGGAGACGCGCAGGAACGCGTCGTCCTGGCGGACGGGCGACAGGCCCGCCGACGGCTCGTCGAGCAGCAGCACCGACGGGTCCATCATGAGGGCGCGGCTCATCGCCACCATCTGACGCTCACCGCCCGACAGCGATCCCGCGCGCTGCTTGAGGCGCTTGCCCAGCTCGGCGAAGATGCCCGTGACGAACTCGAGGCGCTCGGCATAGATCCTGGGGTTCTGGTAGAGCCCCATCTGCAGGTTCTCCTCGATCGACAGCGACGGGAACACGTTGTTCGTCTGCGGGACGAACGCGACACCGCGCTGCACGAGCTTGTCGGCCTTGAGCCCGACGATCGACTCGCCGTTGACGGTGATGTCGCCGCTGCGCACCTTCACGAGACCGAAGATCGACTTCAGCAGCGTCGACTTGCCGGCGCCGTTCGGGCCGATGATGCCGATCAGCTCGCCTTTGCGGGCGACCAGGCTGGCGTTGTTGATGATGTTGATGCCGGGCAGGTAGCCGGCGACGAGGTCGGTCACCTGCACGACGATGTCGTCGGCGGCGATCGCGGCGGCGCCGTCCGGCGCTGAGCTGGGCGCGGCTGAGGCGCCCGTCGAGGGACCGGTCACTTGTTCTCCTCCTCCGTGTCGGCGATCGAGGCGGCTTCCTCTTCTTTGATCTCGTCGAGCAGCTCACGGGCCGATTCGTCGAGCGTTCCCGAGATGCGGCCGGTGACGACGCCGAGGTCGACGTCCTGGTGGCTTCCGAGGTAGGCGTCGATGACCGCCTGGTCCTGCATGACGGTGTCCGGCGGACCCTCCGCGACGACCCTGCCCTCCGCCATCACGACGACCCAGTCCGCGATGTGGCGCACCATGTGCATGTCGTGCTCGACGAACAGCACGGTGACGCCCAGATCCTTCAGGTCCAGTATGTGGTCGAGCAGCGACTGCGTCAGTGCCGGGTTCACACCCGCCATCGGCTCGTCGAGCATGACCAGCTGCGGGTCGCTCATGAGGGCGCGCGCCATCTCGAGGAGCTTGCGCTGACCGCCCGAGAGGGATGCCGCGAAGTCCTGCTCCTTGGCATCCAGCTTGAAGCGCTTGAGCAGGCCTCGTGCCTTCTCCTCGTTCTCCTTCTCCTGAACACGCCAGAAGCCGGGGATGAACGACTGCCAGAACTTCTCGCCGCGCTGACGGGGCGCTCCGAGCTTCATGTTCTCGAGCACCGTCAACAGGGAGAGCGCCTTGGTGAGCTGGAAGGTGCGCACCTGACCCATCCGGGCCACCTTGAAGGCAGGGATGCCGGCGAGGCTCTTCCCGTCGTACGACCACGACCCCGAGTTGGGCTTGTCGAAGCCGCACAGCAGGTTGAACAGGGTCGTCTTGCCGGCGCCGTTCGGGCCGATGAGGGCCGTGATCGCGTTGCGCGGGATCTCGAGGTGCTCGACGTCGACCGCCGTGAGGCCGCCGAACTGTCGTGTGACGCCGTCGATCACCATGATCGGGTCGACCTTCGCGATGCCCGGGACGGGGTCGCCCTTGGCCAGGCCGGTCGTCTTGGGCCGGCGAATGCGGCCGGTCACGGGAGCGGGCTCGGCCGCGCCGGTGCCGGGGAACTCATCACTTGACAAAGGTCATCTCCCTCTTGTCGCCGAGGATGCCCTGCGGCCTGAAGATCACGAGGAGCATGAGCGCCACGCCCACGAGGATGTAGCGGAGCGTGCCCGCCTGGATCGCGGTGATCGGCAGCCAGCCGGCCTGCGCCATCTGGGGGAGCAGGTTGCCGAGGAGAGCGATCACCATCCAGAAGATGACGGCGCCCAGCGAGGGTCCGAAGATCGTCGACGCGCCGCCGAGCAGCAGGATCGTCCACAGGAAGAAGGTCAGCGCGGTCGTGTAGCTCGACGGGATCACCGCCGACGGCAGCACGTAGACGATGCCGCCGAGCGCTCCGATGACACCGCCGACGATGAGCGCCTGCATCTTGTATGCGAACACGTTCTTGCCGAGTGAGCGGACCGCGTCTTCGTCTTCACGGATGCCTTTGAGCACCCGTCCCCACGGGCTGCGCATGAGCGACCAGACGACGAAGATCGACAGCGCCAGCACGATGAGGCCGAACACGATGATCCACAGCTGCTGCGGCGAGTACTGCCAGGGTCCGAATCCGTAGCGGTCGCCGGCGGGGAGCGGCGGGAACGGGTTGGCCGACTGGAAGCTGCCGTTGTAGTTGCCGAGGCCGTCGGCGGAGTTCGTCCACTCGTCGAACACCTGCGTCGTGAACAGGAGACGGACGATCTCCGCGGCCGCGATGGTCACGATGGCGAGGTAGTCCGCGCGCAGCCGCAGGGTCGGGACGCCCAGGACGACGGCGAACACGACCGCAAGCAGCAGGCCGACGAGCATCGCCAGGTACCAGGGGAGCCCGAAGGTGAGGATCGAGATCGCGTAGCCGTAGCCGCCGAGGGCCATGAAGCCTGCCATGCCGAAGTTGAGCAGGCCGGCGTAGCCGAAGTGCACGGCGAGACCGGTGGCCGCCAGCGCGTAGGCGATCGTGACGGGGCTCAGAAGGTAGCTGAGCGTGTTGTTGAAGATTGCACCCCAATCCATGGCGATCACCCCAGCCTTTCTTTACGACCGAGCAGACCTTGAGGTCGCACGAGCAGGATCAGGATCAGAACCACCAGTGCGCCCGCGTACTTGAGGTCCGACGGGATCCAGAGCGTCGACGTCTCGACGACGATTCCGACGATCAGCGCGCCCAGGAGCGCTCCGAACGCGGTGCCGAGGCCGCCGAGCGTGATGGCGGCGAAGATGAGCAGCAGCATCTGGGTGCCCATGTCCCACCGCACGCCGGGACGGAAGTAGGCCCACAGGATGCCGGACACGGCCGCGAGCGTGGCCGCCAGCACCCACACGATGCGGATGACACGGTCGACGTTGATGCCGGATGCCGATGCGAGCTGCGGGTTGTCGGAGATCGCGCGCGTCGCCTTTCCGATGCGAGTGCGCAGGAGGAAGAAGGCGACGGCCAGGATCACGACGACGCTGACGCCCATGCTGACGAGGTCGATGTACGACAGCGAGATCGGTCCGAACTGGATGGGCTCGGGGCTCGCGCCGGGAAGCTGCGACGTGGAGCCGCCGACGACGAACTGGAAGGTGTAGCGCAGCGCCAGCGAGAGGCCGATGCTCACGATCATGACCTGGACGATGCCCAGGCCCTTGCGCCGCAGCGGGCGCCACACGCCCGCGTCGAGTCCGAGGCCCAGCCCCGCGCCCAGCGCGATCGCGATGATGATCGCGAGCCACAGCGGGAGGCCGAACGTGCTCGTGGCGATCATCGTTACCAGGGCGCCCCACGTCACCATCTCGCCGTGCGAGAAGTTCGACAGGCCCGTCGTGCCGAAGATGAGCGCCGCTCCCATCGCGGCCAGCGCCAGCAGGAGCCCGAAGTTGAGGCCGTTCACGAGGCGGATCATCAGCTGATCGACGAACGACTGCGTCACGCGCTCGCCCTCGCCGAGGAACAGGTTGACGATCTTCGTCTTCGTCAGGCCGAACTCCACCTCGAACGACCCCGTCGTACCCGACACGGGCTGGAGGTCTTCCGGCAGCTGCGCAGGGTCGACGATGACGCCCTCGGGCAGGGTGTTCTCGTCGATGACGAGCGTGTAGGTCTCCTTCGCCGGCACGTACAGGCGCCAGCGGCCTTCGGCGTCCGTGATCGTCGATCCCTCGAAGCCGCCGCCGGAGATCGACATCGTGACATCGGGCACGGGCTCGTCGTCGAAGGTGATCACGCCGCCGAAGTAGAAGTCGGTCTTCTCCTGATCTCCGCCGGGGGTCTCGGGAGCAGCGGCATGCGCGGCGCCAGGACTGCTGAGGATCAGCAGCACCGCAGCGAGCACGGCCCCCAGGATCAGCACATCCCACCTGAGGGGTCGGTGTGCGGTGATGGTCGTGGGACTCAAAGGTTCCTCCAGTCCAGCGCACCTGTCGGGTGATGCGGTCGCATCTTCGTTGATGAACGACGGTACGAGCGTAATGTGTCGGCGTTGTTTCGCCTACGGATCGATCCGAAGCCGGAATGAAACCGTACCCCGACGAATTAGAATCAAGGAGCCCGGAAGACGCAGGAGAGCCACATGGTGCAAAACGACCCGTTCGGTTTCGTCGGATTGACGTATGACGACATCCTGCTGCTGCCAGGGCACACCGACGTCATCCCTTCTGAGGCCGACACCTCGTCGCGCGTGACGCGCCGCATCACGGTGGCGACTCCGCTGCTGTCGGCGGCGATGGACACCGTCACCGAGGCGCGCCTGGCGATCGCGATCGCGCGGGAGGGCGGGCTCGGCATCCTGCACCGCAACGCCTCCATCGAGGAGCAGGCGGCGATGGTCGACCGCGTCAAGCGCAGCGAGTCGGGCATGATCACCGACCCGATCACGACGACGCCCGACGCGACGATCGAAGAGGTCGACTCGCTGTGCGCCCAGTACCGCATCTCCGGACTCCCCGTCGTCGACGAGGAGGGCCGTCTGGTCGGCATCATCACCAACCGCGACATGCGGTTCGTGTCGGGCTTCGAGCGCCAGACGACCAAGGTGCGCGACGTCATGACGAGCGAGGGTCTCGTGACCGGGCGCGTCGGCATCGGCGCCAACGAGGTCATCGCGCTGTTCGCGCAGCACCGCGTCGAGAAGCTGCCGCTCATCGACGACGACGGCAAGCTCGCGGGCCTCATCACGATCAAGGACTTCGACAAGAGCGAGAAGTACCCCCTCGCCACCAAGGACGAGCAGGGCCGCCTGCGCGTCGGCGCCGCGATCGGGTTCTTCGGCGACGCGCGGCAGCGCGCCGAGGCCCTCCGCGACGCGGGCGTCGACGTGCTCGTCGTCGACACGGCCAACGGACAGTCGGCCGGCGTCATCGACATGATCAAGCGCATCAAGGCCGACCCGTCGTTCGATCACATCGACGTCATCGGCGGAAACGTCGCGACCCGCGAGGGCGCGCAGGCGCTCGTCGACGCGGGCGCGGATGCCGTCAAGGTCGGCGTCGGTCCGGGGTCCATCTGCACGACGCGCGTCGTCGCGGGCGTGGGCGTGCCGCAGGTCACCGCGATCTGGGAGGCCTACCAGGCCACCCGCGCAGCCGGCATCCCCGTGATCGCAGACGGCGGCCTGCAGTACTCGGGCGACATCGCGAAGGCGCTCGTCGCCGGGGCCGACACGGTCATGCTCGGGTCGCTGCTCGCCGGCACCGACGAGTCGCCGGGCGAGATCGTCTTCCAGGGCGGAAAGCAGTTCAAGATGTACCGCGGCATGGGGTCGCTGGGCGCCCTGCAGACGCGCGGCAAGAAGACGTCGTACTCGAAGGACCGCTACTTCCAGGCCGATGTCCCGAGCGACGACAAGCTCATCCCTGAGGGCATCGAGGGGCAGGTCGCGTACCGCGGTCCGGTCTCAGCGGTCGCCTACCAGCTGGTCGGCGGTCTGCGTCAGTCGATGTTCTACGTCGGCGCTCGCACGATCGAGGAGCTGAAGGCGCGCGGCAGGTTCGTGCGCATCACGCCCGCCGGTCTCAAGGAGTCGCATCCGCACGACGTGCAGATCGTGGTCGAGGCGCCGAACTACAAGCGCTGAGCCCCTCTCATCACAGACCCCGTGTCGCCCGGCTCCGGCCCGGCGGCGCGGGGTCTCCGCATTCCCGGCGGCCGGATGCCGGTCAGCGGAGGCGGAAGGCCGGGTGTGCCTGCGCCGTCGGGTCCTGCGCGAGGTCGGCGAGCACGGCGCCGACGCCGGGGGCGAACTTGAAGCCCTGACCCGAGAATCCGGCTCCCACGACGATGCGGCCGCGGCGGTCGAGCACGAATGCCTCGTCGGGCGTCGTCGTGTAGGTGCACGTGATCGGTGCGGCCGTGTCTGCGTCGAGCCCGGGCATCCATTCGCGGACGTAGTCGGCGAGCTCCTGCTGCCGGACGGGCAGGAACGGCCGGTCATCGGGGTCGACCTCGTCGCCGATGCCGTGGAAGCCGACCTTGATGCCCTCGCCGGGCGTGGGCATGCCGTACACGTTCGACGGCCACGAGCCGGGCGCGACGAAGTGGTTGAACGACGGCCACCGCGCCGCGGGGGCGCGGGGCGCGAAGTGGGCGGGGCTCTCCTCGGTCACGCGCAGCGCCGGGAAGGGGATCTCCGGCAGCAGCGTGCGCGTCCACGCGCCGGCCGCGACGATGACGACGTCGGCGGTCAGGGCGCCGCTGTCCGTGTGCACCGTCGCGGTCTCGCCGGTCTCGTCGATGCCCTTCACGCGCGTGTTCCACCGCACGTCGCCGCCGGCGGCGACGATGCGCCGCTCCAGTTCGCGCAGCGCCGCAGCGGCTCGGGCGACTCCCGCGTCGGACGAGTGCAGCACGGTCTCTTCGAAGCGCATCCCCGGCCAGCGCCGTGCCGCCTCGGCGCCCGTCAGCAGCTCCGCCGCGATCCCGCGGTCGCGCAGCCGAGCCTCCGTCGCCACGAGCCGGTCGGCAGCGGGCGATCCCGGGCGGTTCGCACCGTGCGAGACGATGCCGTGGAGCCGCAGCACCGGCTCGCCCTCGACCTCGCCCAGCGCATTCCAGCCCTCGCGGGCGCGCTCGAGCAGGTCGAGGTAGTGGTCCTCGGAGTAGGCGTTGTTGAAGTTGCGCGTCTCGCCGTGCGATGCGCCGCGGGTGTGACCGCGCTCGAACCGCTCCAGCACGACGGGGCGCGCGCCGCGACGGGCGAGGCTCCACGCGGCGGCGAGCCCCATGATCCCGCCGCCGACGACGATCGTGCGGTCGCTCATGCGGGCGTCCTCTCTGCGTGCCGGACGCTGCGCGCGAACACGAGCGCCGACCGTGCGGCCGCGTCGATCTCGCGAAGGACGGGGGAGTTCGTGCCGGGCACCGGCGCGATGATCGTGAAGACCCGGATGTCCTCGTGGGGGACGCCCACCGAGTAGACGCCCGGCACGGTGCGGCCGTCCGAGCCGATGAGGGCGCTGTCGGAGTGCCGGACGTCGAGTGCGTCGGTCGGGGTGCCGTCGGCGTGCCGCCAGGCGCGCGCGTATCCGCGGTCGATGAGCCGCCGCAGGAGCGGGTCTGCTGTGTGCTCGACGGTCGGCGTGGGAAGCCACGCCTCGACGAGGGCATCGGCGCGCACGTCGCCGTCGAGTCTGTGCGCGGTGACGCGCACGCCGTCTGCGTCGAGGGTGGCGGCGAGGCCCGGTCCGGCGAAGCGGACGATTCCTGCGTCGTGAAGCGCGAGCAGCTGCTGCGAGCGGCGCAGGGGCGGACCGGATCCGAACGATGCGGCCGTCGCGAGGAAGGCGCGATACGCGGGGAAGGATGCCGCGGTGAGCCCGCCGTAGGCGACGAGGTCGATGACGGCGCCGCGTGCGGCCGCGTAGGAGTGGAGGCCGAGTTTGAGCGGGCTGTCGGCGCCCAGCGCCGCCTCGGCGGCGTCGTGACGGACGAACTCCGCGACGAGCGCGTCGATGTCGGCGTGCGAGCGCCCCGCCAGGGCACGGCGGAGTGGGTCGGCTGCGTCGGCGAGATCGAGCCGGTCGGCGGGATCGGCGACATGCGCGGCGACCAGGGCGTCCAGGTCGTCGGAGCCGGCCACCAGCGCGGCCAGCAGCTCGGCCGGTGCGCTCACGGTATCCGGCCGCACGCGCGCGAGAGCGGCGTAGTAGTCGTAGAGGGCGTCGCGATGGATGAGCGGCAGCACATCTTGCGTGAAGTCGACCGGCCGCCGCTCGTGCAGCTCGGAGAGCGCGGCACGGAGGATGCGCTGCTCGGGGAGGAAGGGCGGTGCGCCGAAGACCGGCTTGGCGCGGTAGGGGAGCCCCCGCCGGGATCCGGCGATGATCTGCGGCTCCTGACCCGAGGGACGGTAGCCGTCGCCGGTGAAGACGCCGCCGCGGTTCTCGGTGAGCAGGCTCACGGTGTCGAAGAAGCCCATGCCCAGGCCGCGGACCACGACGGTCGACCCGGGGGCGATCTGCGAGAGGTCCTGGTCGATGGGGTTTCCCGGCGCGACGACGCCCGGGTGAGACGGCGTGTCGGAGCGGGGGAGCCAGCCGACCGCGAGGATCACGGCATCCGCCGCGAAACGGTCTCCGGACGACGTCGTGAGCGTCCACTCGGTGTCGCCGCCGGCGGGCGAGATGTCGACGATCGACTCGGCGACGGTGTGCACGGTCACCTGCTCGGGCGCGTCGCCGGTGATGCGCCGGAAGCACCAGCGCAGATAGTGGCCGTAGAGCAGGCGCGAGGGACTCGAGTCGTCGCGCGTCTGCGCCGCCTCCGCCGCGACGTCGGCCGGGAGGTCGGCCGCAGACGGGTCGGCCGCCACGAGCGCGCACCACTGCGCGAGGTTCGGCCCGGGAGTGATGGGGCCGTCGATCCTCAGCGTGTCGTCGGTGAAGACCGTCGACTGCGCGGCGACCGTGTTCATGATGAGGGTCTGCGGCTGGCCGTCGCGCCAGATGCGGCCCGAGCCCGGGGGATGCGGGTCGAACACCGTGATCCGCAAGGGCGACCCGTCGAGCAGCTCCGGAGCGCTTGCGATCAGGCGCTCGACGAGGGCGGTGCCCCGCACGCTCGCGCCGACGACGGCGATCTCGACGGTGCCCGTCATGTCGCCGGCCTCCTCGTGCGCGTGGGTGGTGGGGGTAGGCGGAGCCGCCCGAAATGCTGTGCTTCCAGTCTCCCAGGTGCCCGGAGCAGGGACGCGCCCGCGTTTCCGATTGTTTCGCGGGAATGGATCGGGTCGCAGACGACTTGGTTACATCGGAGACGACCGGCATCGTCGCGACCTCTGACGGCGACCCGAACTCCGGTCCACACAGCACCCCGCAACCCGCGCTCGGAAGAGCCCGGGTGCGTTCCGATGGGAGACCACCGCACATGACATCACGCCGCATCCTCGCCCTCGCGGGCGCCGTCGCCCTCTCTCTCGGTCTTGCCGCGTGCGCCGCGGGCGGATCGGACGCATCGGAGGGGTCCTCCAGCGACCCGATCCGCGTCGCCGCCCCGCTGCCGGAGACGGGCGACAACGCCCAGTACGGCGAGTACTTCAAGCAGGGCTACGAGCTGCGCCTCAAGGAGATCAACGAGGCAGGCGGCATCGACGGCCGTCCGCTCGAACTCGTCTACGAGGACTCGCAGTCCGACCCGGCCCAGTCGGCGTCGCTCGCGCAGAAGTTCATCGACGACTCGAGCATCGTCGCCGCTTTCGCCGACTTCGGCACGCCGGCTGCCGCCGCCGCGACCCCGCTGTACCAGCAGTCGGGTCTCGTGCAGTTCCTCTTCACGCAGTCCGGCTCCGACGTGACCGAGCCCGGCGACTACATCTTCGCCACGTGGGTCTCGCAGCAGTACGAAGCGCCGCGCCTGGCCGAGTTCGCACGCGAGAAGGGCGAGAAGGCGGCCGTCTTCTTCCACGACACCGACTGGGGCCTCGGCACGAAGGGGCACTTCGAGACCGGCGCCGAGGGCGCCGGTCTCGAGCAGGTCTACGAGACGGCGTACGACCCGAGCGGCAAGGACTTCCGCCCGCTGCTGCTGGCGGCCAAGAACGCGTCGCCCGACGTCATCGTCATCATCGGCTATGCCGCCGACGGTGCGCTCATCACGGCGCAGGCACGCGAGCTGGGCATCGAGCAGCCGATCGTCGGCATCAGCTCGATCTACAACCAGCAGTTCATCGAGCTGGCCGGCGAAGCGTCGGAGGGCGTCGAGACCCTCAGCTACTTCACGCCGCAGAACCCCGACGAGAAGGTCCAGGACTTCATCGCGACCTTCGCCGACGAGTACGACGTCGAGGTCCCGAGCGACTTCGCGATCCGCGCCTACGACGCCCTGAGCATCGTCGCCGCCGCGATCGAGGACGCCGCCGAAGCCGGCGACGTCACCCGTCAGGCCGTGCGCGACGCCCTCGATGAGGGTACGTTCGACACGATCCTCTACGGTCAGATCGCGTTCAACGACGACCGTCGGGTGGCGGATGCCGAGCAGTACCCGCTCGTCGTGCGCGACGGCTCGTTCCAGCTGCGCGACTGAGCTCCGCTGATCGACTGACGTCTCTTCGCCTCCGTCGGGTGGCCCTCTGAACCGAGGGCCGCCCGACGGGCGTCCACCCCCTGGAGTTCCATGGACACCCTTCTCGCCGGCGTCGTCAGCGGCAGCACGTATGCGCTGCTGGCTGTCGGCGTCTCCCTCGTGTTCGGCGTCTCGAACATCGTCAACTTCGCCCACGGCGCCGTGTTCGCCGTCGGCGGCATGCTGGGGTGGTTCCTCGCGAGCCAGCTGGCATGGCCGCTGTGGGCGGTGCTCCTGGCCGTCGTCGCGGTCACGAGCGCGCTCGGCTTCGGCATCTACGGTGTGGCGGTGCGGCCGCTGCGCTCGGCTCCCGGCATTGCGGTGCTGCTGGCGACGTTCGCGGTCGGCATCATCCTCGACAACACGTCGCTGCGGCTGTTCGGCGCCGAGACCAAGCGCTTCCCGACCCTCCTCGAGCGCAGCAACCTCGAGCTGTGGGGCTTCCGGTTCGGCACCATCGCCCTCGTGATCATCGGGGTGAGCGTCGCGTGCGTCGTGG
>Ga0182735_1001963_pt1 | contig 13041 bp, 11 predicted proteins | sample eDN5th30CKraftMG_FD_128524 | JGI IMG/M metagenome (GOLD analysis project Ga0182735, IMG submission 128524) | Enriched Miracle-Growth compost microbial communities from Emeryville, California, USA - eDNA 5th pass 30_C Kraft MG (version 2) (version 2) ... | reverse complement strand
GACGCGGCAAAGGCAAACGTGGAGGACTGCGCGTTATCTACTACTGGTGGCTCGGCGGCCAGCAGTTCTGGCTCTTCACCCTGTATAACAAGGATGAAATGACCGATTTAAGCACCAAGGAACGTCAGGCACTGGCCCAGATGCTCCAGCGTGAAACCCAAACGAGGACATCATGACCAAACGCAACCTGTTTGCAGAACTGACGGAAGGCTTCGAGGCCTTGGCGAACGAACGCGAGGGCAAGCTCACCTTGCGCCGTCACACCATTGAAGCCGCCCCGGCACTAGACGTTACCGCCGAAGAGCTCGTTACCTTACGCGAACATCTGCATTTGTCGCGCGGTGTCTTTGCACGCTACTTGCGCACGAATCCGCGCACGCTCGAAAATTGGGAGCAAGGCCGCGCCAAACCCAATGCCCAAGCATCCTTGTTAATCCGACTGGTACAGCGCTACCCGGACACGGTCCAACGCCTGGCTACGCTCTAAAGGCGTGCGTCCCAATTGCCATATACGACTATAGACGCAAAAAAACCCGCTATGTATTTAAACATGCGGGTTTCTATACTCTATTCAACTACTTTATACAGGTAGCTGGCGGAGACGGAGGGAAACTGGCCGTCAAAATAAAAATCGTTTAAAAACAATTACTTAACGAGTCGCCTGAGTACCCCTTTGTACCCAGATCTAGTCGCAATTTTGTACTAAATTTGGGGTCAACGCAACCCCACCACTGGTGTCTGTTGGTGCAACGTGAGAATGTCCGGTGTGTGCAATATAGAAATGTCCGGTTCAATGGTGTGAATGACATCATGAAGGCGGACAGGGGCGATGATCACGATGAGCCAGAAGGAAGTTGGGCGGTTACGGGTGCTGGAACAAGTTGTGCATGGCGTGCTGTCACAAAGCGAGGCAGCAGCACTGCTACAACTCTCGACGCGCCAGCTGCGGCGTATCCAGCGTGGTTACGAGTCCAAGGGCGAAGCTGCGCTCGCGCACGGTCTACGCGGTCGAAGTTCAAACCGCAAGCTGGATGACGCACTGGTGCTGCGTGCCCAGCAGTTGATTGCAGCGCATTACGCCGATTTTGGCCCCACCTTGGCCTGCGAGACGCTGGCCGAGCGACACGGCATTGTCCTGTCGGTCGAGAGCGTGCGCGCGCTCATGCGATCGGCTGGCCTGTGGCGCGCCCGGCGCCGGCGTCTGAAGCCCCTCCACCCGATGCGTGAGCGCCGCCCCCGGCGCGGCGAATTGATCCAGATCGATGGTAGCCCGCACGACTGGTTTGAAGGGCGCGCAGCGCGCTGCACATTGCTGGTGTTCATCGATGACGCCACCAGCGAACTGATGGCGCTGCGCTTTGTGCGGGCAGAGAGCACGACCGACTACCTGTTGACGCTGCGCCAGTACATCATCGAGCATGGGCTGCCCATGTGCTTGTACAGCGACCGCCACACCATCTTTCGCTCCACCGACGCCGAGCACCCGCAGAGCACTTACTTTGCCCGTGCTCTTGAACGCCTGGGTATTGAGGGTATCCAGGCCAGTTCCCCGCAAGCCGAGGGACGGGTCGAGCGAGCCAACCAGACACTGCAGGATCGCCTGATCAAAGCCATGCGCCTGGCGCGCATCGACACGATGGAGGCGGCCAACGCTTGGCTGCCGACCTACCTGAGCAGACATAACCAGCGCTTTGCCGTGGTCCCGGCCCAGCCTGAGGACGCTCATGTTCCTTACCGGGACAGTCTTGATCAGTTGGATGTAGCGCTGGCCTGCCACCATGAGCGACGACTCTCGAAGACATTATCGTGTCAGTTTCACCGGCATATTCTGCAGGTCCATACGGCACAACGTGCGCTGGTCGGGGAGCGCGTGCAGATCCTTGAGCACCTGGACGGCAGGTTGCAACTGCGACACGCTAAAGCCAGCCTGTCGTTCGAAGCGATAAAGAAAAACGACTACGTCAACCCCGTGGAGGATGCCAAGTCGCTAAATGAGCGGGTACAGACGGCGCTGAAAAAGCGGCCCGCTCCGCCGGCCGCTAGCCATCCATGGAGAGCCTGGCAAGGCACAACGCCCAGCACACCTCCAGCCACTCATGCCAACTTATGAGCCGGACATTTCTATTTGGGAGAAAACCGGACATTTCTATTTAGCCTTGACACCCCCACCACTGGTGTCTAACAACGAACCTCACTTGCGGCTGACAGCCCGGTACCGCGGCGAACGAATCTTGCAATGGGTCTTATCTTATGTAATACTAAGTATTATATAAATTTCGCTGAGACAGCTGTATGAGGGTGTTCAAGAATGCCTGGTTTGAGCGTTTTGCCCGAAAACAGGGCATCGCTGACGAGGCGCTCTTGGAAGCCATTGCTCGCGCAAACCGGGGGTTAATCGACGCCGATCTCGGCGGCGGCGTCATCAAGCAGCGCGTGGCACGTCCCGGCCAAGGTAAATCGGGCGGTTTTCGCACCATTATTCTGTACCGCACGGCAGAACGCGCCTTCTTCGTGTATGGGTTCTCTAAGAACGACCGCGACAATATTGACGATAACGAGGAAGTTGCATTCAAGAAAGCGGCTGGGTATGTGCTGGGGCTTTCAGACACTCACCTGGCCGAGCTGATCGACCAGAAGCAATTTACGGAGGTACACGATCATGACGAAGAAATATCGGAGTGAAGCCTACGCAGCCATCCACGAAACGATGGAAGCGCTGCACGAAGTCGGCGCCATCAACAAGCAGACCATGCGCGAGTTCGACGAAACCTGCCTGACGCCGGCGCTGCCCATGGCACCTGAAAGCATCCGCGCCCTGCGCGAACGCGAACATTTGTCGCAGCCCATTTTTGCCCTTTACCTCAATGTCAGCAAGAATCTGGTCTCTGACTGGGAACGTGGCGTCAAGAAACCGGGCGGCCCTGCTTTGCGCTTGTTGACCGTAGTAGAAAAGCACGGCATCCAGGCTATCGCCTAACGCCCATCCCAGCACGCACAAACATTGTGTCTATGTTGCACTAAGAGGCAGATGTATCATCAATTTGAGCACCATGTCCGGCCAAAATCCTCCAGCTCGCCTGCGCTACAAACAACAGTAAGCCAGCTACCGTGAACGCTACGCTTCAATCGCGTCAACCCAGCATAGATTAGCGACATGGCCTTTTGGTCAGCAGCATTTGAAATGTAAAACACGAGTAACCGAGCTTCCCAGCCTTTGAAGCTATGTAGCGTTGTCGCTTTAACCCTTGCGTCTCCCATATAGAACGCCATCTTCTGGCGACGTTGCTCATTGCTATCAGCATCGAAGGTATTAACCGTCTTAATCCCGTGTTCCCGTTCCAACCGGGTCACCAAATCAAGCCCAAATTTCGTTTCTGCAGTTAGGAAGGTTATATCGGCATTAGCCAGACCATTTTTTCCCGTCACGTCCATAAGGGCCAGTATTTCATCACTGCAAACACCAGATGCCGCCTGAGAATCGCACTGGACCCAGCGGAGTGTACATGGATACATATCCAAGCTCCCTTGGTCCTGTTCTGGCAGATTTATTGTTTCATGAGGTATAAACCGCTGAGCGAAATCACGCGCCTTATCCAATGCAACCGGCGGCAATCTATAACTCACGTCAAGTTGAGCCCAACGTCCGCCAGGGAAACCTGCGCCATGCATTGCCTCATCGGTCCAGGCAGTAGATTTTCCATAAATATCCTGGGTCGTGTCTGCAATTAAGAGCATTTCACCTCCAGGCTTACACGCGTTTCGCAAAGCGTTCCACCAACCAGGAGAATAGTCTTGCCCTTCATCCACCAGAATAGCGTCATATTTAATAGCTCCTGGTGCATTTACCGCATCGGCGGCAAGAGCAGGAATCTTAATATTTAGTATTTCTCTGCGGTTGTCCGAGCTATTAACGGTCATTTCGTAGAGCCCCTGCCAGCCAACCTCGTGACAGACCCGCTTGCACCATAAGTGGAAGTGCGTAAAAAAAATATTGCGTATCCCGCTTGGAGAATCCAAATCTCTTACGATAAGGTCTCTTAAATAATGCCAAAGCGTAATGTTGAAAGTGACAACCAGAACGGATTTTCCCTCGTTTGCGAGCCTCGCTGCGCGGGCAGCTAGCACCAGCGACTTACCCGCGCCCGCGGCTCCCTTGATGCGCCTATAACCGGATTCAGTACGAGTATCCGCAAGCAAACGTTGATTCCGATCCAAAGTTAACGGCTCCCTTTGCGTTGCAGCGAAATCGGGCTCAACAAGCCAACTGCGCAGGTCGTCAGCACAACCGTTACTCATAAGTTTCGAAGAAGAGCGAAGGGCTTCAGGAAAGACGGTTCGAACATCACCAGCTGACAGTTCGCCTGCCCCACTAATAGGTTGATATTGATCTGTATAATCCTTCCCGTCCTCCCTAGAACTAGAACGGAATGGATCCAACAACCTTGCTACGCCCTCCCGATTCGCGAATGGGAAGATGACGCCGGCCGTGACAGCTGCCCAACCAGCCTTCTTGTCTGATCTCAAGTTACCCCCAAGCCGCGGACAATAAAGCCCATATATTTCCTGCTTGTAAAGCATTGCCTTCGTGACTGGATTATGGGATTGAATGCAAAACTCCTTTCCATCCCTTTCAGCCCAAAGCGATCTCCCCCATCTATCAGGCTTCACGAAATAACGCATTGCGTCCAAGTTCCAATCTTTTACTTCGAAAACAGCCACGCCCACTGTCGGGTTCAATAAAACAAAGTCAGGGCGTAAGCCGTTAAGGTGGGGCTGTATATATATTTCCCATTCGGCGGGCAAGTATTGAAGAAAAAAATTCAGAACTATCTGCTCACCAGGCGTCAATTTTTGGCGTAAACGATCATGCTCGGCCAGGGGCGGGTCAATAACACGGGTCATTATTTTATGGATCCAGGTAAATTTTTATCTGTGATGATGCTCAGACGACACATGGCGAGGGTAGCGTTTCCTTACTGCCGATTGACGCGTCTATAACGTGCGCCCACAGTAACCACTTGCCCATCTACCAGAACTGCATAGCTGTCAAGATATTCGCTGAGCTTGCCCATAACACCCCCCACATAGCTTCGGATGTGTTTTTTTGAGTTGCGATCAAAATACACCACCTCGCCGCCTCGGTGATCGTGCTCACGACAACCAAATCTCATCAAAAGGTCTAAAACCAAAGGAGGCACGCCGCGCTGTTGGCCGCGGATAGATGCATGAGTGGTCATCATACTTTTCTCCTCACTTCCAACTTTCCGCTAGTCAACTGTATTTCTCCAGCGAATAGCTTTTGAAGAAATACCTGGGGTGGGATACCAGCTTTATTTGCTTCTTTTTGAATGACTTCGAAAAGTTGCGGCGTTATCTCAGCGGAAAAGCGTTTAGCCTTCGGTTGATCCCCCATTTCTTGCGTAGGTATAAATCCTTTACGTTTTGCGAGCCAACGTCGCGCCTCTTCCGGCTCAACCAATGAACGCCTACCGATCTGACACGTCACTAACGGATCTGCTAGTTTCGGATTTGCTGCATTTCTGACGCTGCGCTCTTCCATGTTTGCTAGCAACGCAACCTCCGACAAAGTCAAGTAACCATAGTTGCCGTTTCCCCACCCGTGCTCCTCGCTCGCGTAATCAACATGGCGCTCTCCACCATCTAACACCATACGAGCAATAGCCATCTGAGTCGTCCGCAACGCCAGGATGGGTAAAGAGATATTCTGGGTCGCCAAGTAAAGCCTCATCGGTGCAGTGTCAAATGACTGAAGAAACGTCGCCGTTTTTGCATAGAAGCCCTCAAGCATGCCGCCCGGCATCAACTCGTTGACGATGATGCCCTGTACCCCATAGTCGAACATCCCATCAAGAGAAGTCCAAATGGGTGAATTGCGCATTGCATCTTCCGCGCAATCCCTATCTCCGAAACCCATCAAATCCGTCATGTTTCCCCAGAACGCCTGGAGAAAAGACAGCAGTTCAGACTGCATTTGCTCTTTGGTCATTGAGGCCCCTTATTTATGACATTTGTGATAACACACGAATAATAATCGCCCAAAACATATATGTCAACAATGACATCATGAATATCATATAAAACATCGCTGAAAGTGAAGTCCCAAGAATTTGGACCACCTATTGGGTGGTAATGTCGCTCGCCGCGCAGGCCGGCATTCGCAATCAACGCATATCAGGCTGTCGTTTCCATTACCCTGAGCGCGCCGCCCAAAACGCCGACTGTACCGCCATCCGTGTCCACTGCCCTGGCTTTCGCGGCATAAACGGCTTCCTCCCCGCCAGGCGGGTCCCTTCCATATATTCCACGGTCCTGTTCATCAGCCCCCGCCAGCAGTTCAGCACGTCAAGGCGACGAACTCACGACAACGGCGGCAACCCCGCATGAACCGTATTACTGCGAACGCCGAAAACCTACGATCAGGCTCGGAATCTTCGGCCTCGGTCAGCAGGAAAACCAACCGGTTTTTGAAGGATAGGACCATGGAACACGTCAACCAGAACGCAGCTTTGGGCTATGACAACATGAACGCGGGGCAGACTCTTTATGTGCGCAGTCCGTCAGGCCGATATCGTGCCGCGACCGATTCGCACGTGCTGGCCGCCGCGCGGATCGCTGCGGAAAGTCTGATTAGTACTCGGGATGCAATGGGGAACCCGGATACCGTAAAACGATATTTCCAGTCGAAACTGTCGGGGATGGGGCATGAAGTTGCCGCCGTGCTGTACCTGAACAGCCAGTTTAAGGTGATCCGCTACATGGAGATGAGTCACGGAACGTTGACGCAAGCCAGCGTGTACCCGCGCGAAATCGTCAAAACCGCGCTACGCCTGGATGCTGCGGCGATCATCATGTCACACAACCACCCAAGCGGCACACCCGAAGCTAGCGAGGCTGATCTTGCTTTGACGCGGCACTTAAAGCATGCATTGGCGCTTATTGATGTTCGATTGCTGGATCACATTATTGTGACCGGACAAACCACTAATTCGTTAGCCGAAAAAGGCCAACTGTAGACACGGACCGGCGGGCTAACGCCCGCCTATGCTTGCAGCAGGTTAGGCCGACGCATTCGCACCAACTTTCTTGCGCCGCTTAGGACGAACGCGTTTTGTCACTACTACTTTTCCTGCATACATCCCAGCCTGAGCCACTTCACACTGCGGCCAGTTCGTGGCCGTTTTCACTTTCGCAAGCGCCGTTGTCAGCGCGTGTCGCCACTTGCTGTTCTGCATCGACTCACGACCCATAAGCTTCTTCAGAGTTTCAGGTAACATGGCATACGCGTGCTTATGAGAGGAATAGAACGCGTAGAGACCGCGTGCCAGCGGCTCCTTTGAAAGCTGCTTCCGTTCTGTGTCTGGCATAACCACCCAGTCATTGCGATCAAAGAAGGCTGCCACACCGGCCGCAATCGTAACTTGGTAATCATATTTGCTCTCTAGCCGATCACATCGCTCTACACGTGACAACAGTCGAGTTCGTCCGACTATACTCGGGGCCCGTTTCCGGGCAGATTCAGCGTCCGCATCATCGACGGCGCCGGGGTGTTCGCCATCGTCAGAGCGATGAAGCTCATATGTGAATTCTGCCTGGCCAAGACGGTCCAGCGAATCAGCAAGGAGCAGGTCTGTTTTGCCCCCACGCTTACGGCCAAGCTCCGCTAATGCTTCCTTGTACTCAAAGAGGGTCGAAGGACTTCCACTAGGATCGCCACGCCGGTAAATACGCGATAGCAACCAAAAAAACACATCGGCGTCGCTCTGCGACAAACGCACGCCTGCAATTTGTTCAACGCGATACTGCTTCATCGTCGCTAGCAATAACGGCTCTGTAATTACCGGGCGCTCGGCCGCACCGGCATATTCTAGTGTGCTGAATATGCTACCGCGCACCAGGGCATTAGGCGCAACAACAGCCTCCATCAGCAACCCGTACCGCAAGTCTAGTTTGGGCCACATCGGCAAGCTAGATCCCTTTTCCAAAACCGATCTCCATAGTTATGATGCAATAGTATAGGCAGAATGGACTGATGGATAAGGCCAATATGGACTGATAGCTAAACGATGTGGACTCAAGGATACTGCCTTTTTTAGATAATGGCTTATTTAAATACTTTCCAGAGGGATTCGGCCAGACAATTCATTTCTTTTACCCAGCCATTATTATAATAATTCACTGGGGGCATAGCCCCCTGGATCCTTGGGCAAGCATATATCGTTGACCGCTTCGCGGTCTGGCAACCAGGAGGACCAAGGTTGGTCGGAGCCCGAACGCTACTCGTACCGCAACCGCCCTACTTCAAAGCGGCCATCGTCCACCAACGCCCCTTCTACCAAACGGAACAAGCGCAATTCCTTCTTGTCTTTGCCGCTTACGCCCACCATAAATACCCGGCCGTAATGCATGTGCACGGCACCAGCCTTCTCCTTGTCGTACTGCTGCAACTGAGGGCCTTTGAATTCGACAAGAGCCACGCCGTCTCCGGCCTTGCGTTCTTTTACTGCGACCAGGAAGTCAGGAAAGAAACCAATACCACTAGACCAGCGGTACAAGGCCACCGACTCGGGTTGTCGTACTGGATTGCGATGCCACCATTCCACATCAGCGGATGTATCCAGTATTTCAGCAAAGCGCAGTTCTTCGGCTGACAAATCAGCAGGAAAAACACCGTACACGTTGCGCTTGGCTGGCTCAAGCCGATACTTGGATTTATGCACTGGCGGCAAAACACGAGTCTGGGTCTGAATCTGACTGGCACGGCAGCGCTTATGCGCTTGCCGAATCATGTTCGGATTTCGAACTAGCACCAGTTCCAATTGCTGCGTCAGCTCTTCATCGGTTTCAGGTAGCTCAAAGCCCCCGGCTTCCAACACATCACGGAAGCGCTGCAATAATCCTGCCAAAAAGCTGCGCCGGTCTACGTCGGGATACTCGAAGGCGATCTGCCTAGCTCGCTGGGCGATGTTAGCCGCCGACATCCTTGCCCATACATCCTCATCATCCGGGGTGTCATTCGCCTCAAAGATATCTATTGTTCTCTTGACCAGCTTGGTTCGGCTGCGATCACGGTCGGCCAGCACGCTAGTGAAATCCAAGAACGACACTAACTGCGCCTCAAAATCATCCGCATGGACCGGAAGGACTTCTGTCACCAATGGTGGCAACGTTTGAACCGCGAGTGGATAGTCGTATTGCTCTTCCGCATCCAGCTTGAACGCCTGAACCAGCCTAGTTGGCCCATCTTGAGCACCATGAGCCAGCTCAGCCTTGGCCAACTCAGGAAACAAGTGCTGGGCCTGTGAGAACCCGTGCTGAGCTTGGCCATCAGGCATGCCTGTACCGTCAAGAGCGAAGGCGGTTGTCATAGCGGCGGGCGTTGCATCGTCACGAAGTGGAAACATGACCGGCGTTTGGCCGGTTTTCACGACTTGGACAAACGACGAGTCCACGGTGAAAGTGACGACCGTTTCTGGCGTAACGTTTGCCGTATGCCCCTGCAGCTTATTGATAACGGTCGCCGCACCTGCAAGACCTTCTTGCGCTTCTCTATTGGCCAGGAAGACATAACCATAGTTCAGCACCTGCGGCGTTTCGGGGCGGCGTTGCAGCAGCGAATGCACGCGCATGATGCGGCCAACCACCTGGATGCCGAAGTTCGCATCTCGGGTGCCACGCAGTGCAGCTAGCGTAAAGGCACGCGGTGCATCGAAGCCCATCGCAATCGCCATCTTAAAAACCAGCACCTCGACCGTCGGGTCTTGCGCCAGCGCCTGCAAGTTGGGGTCCGGCTCTTCTGCGACGTGTACCTTCACGGCAGACTCTGGAAACTTAAGTGGTCCGGTCAAATACTCACGCGCCTTTTCCAACGCTGCGCCACCATTAGGCACCTGCACGAGCATCAAGGGCGTAAGACCAATACCAGCATCCGCTAGTACGCTCTTGATGTGGCGATGCATAGCCGCACATTCAGACATCGCGACTTCTTCGAAGTCCACCAAAGCCGCGTCATCATTGTTCCCTGTGAGAAACTGCGCCGTCTTCACACCTAGCTTTAGCAATCCGGCTTGATAGCCCTCAAAACGGGTGATGGTGGCCCATTCCGATGAGTCGCCCACCTGGTAGCAGGTCTTATCAGCAAAGCTGGCAATATCCGCATCCCTAGGAGTCGCGGTCATCATCAGGGCGTAATCTGGCTCCAACACCTCGGAGAAAAAACGGTATGCCTCCTTTGCTTTTACGAAACCGTGATGTGCCTCATCTACCACCACGCCGATCCTCAAGCCAAGGGCGCGAGCCTGAATGATCAGGTCATCCACCGACAAGCCTGCATCACCCGTGCTGCGTGCCAAGCGCGACTCCTTCGTCTTGGTTGCCACAGTCTGCCACGTAATCACAAAGAGCGCACCCGAAGCCAATTCGTCCGGGGTGCGTTGATGTTCGATGTTAAGAATCTTCAGCTGCGGCGCTTGACGTTGCAAGCTGGCCGCCGCCTGGTCAATGAGTGATGAATAGGGAGCCAACCAGAACCATACGACATCATCTAGCACAGAGAACCGGGCCACTGTCTCAGTCGCGATCAGCGTTTTCCCGATACCTGTCGGGGCTTGAAGCATGACCGCTGCCGACTGCTTACGCAACTTCCCCAGCTCTTGCGGATTGGTCAGGCGGTTGTAATTGTCGCGCAGGTTCTGGAAACGAGCCACGAGGGCGTCTATGTGTCGCTCTTGGAACAGCAACGGGTCGATACGGCTCATGCTTGCGCCCCTCCCAGCTTGCCGAATCGGAAGCCGCGCGTTAAATCTATCGGAACTTCTCTCAGATTATTTTCATTGACCATACCCACTAGTGCGGCAGGGGTCCAGGCATAGACAATCGCCTGCGGGTGCTGTTCCAGTTCCTTTTGCAAAGCTGCCTTCATCTTGCCCGTTGTGGCAGGCACATATATGAGCGCCTGCTCATTCCACTTAGACACGGACACCTGCGCACCAGGCGTAGTCAAAGGATGATGGTGCTTCATCTGAATATACGTCCACACCGAGCCGTCATCCAAGCCCTCTTCCAGTCGGTGTGCCGGAATGCGTTTGGCACGCATGTAGGCGAAGCCGCCACCCAGGCCTTCAACTTGAGCACCCTTCGCGGATTCATAGCCTTCGGCTGCGCGGCGCACACGAGCAGCGCACACATCGCGACATAAATTTATGGTGGGATCAGACTCGGTAGCTTCCGTACTGGACACAAGCACGAAACGGCGCTCACCACCATCTTCCTTGTTTAGCTGTAGGACCGCCTGACCAAAAGTGCCGGACCCTGCGAAAAAATCCACAACAAGATCGCCGGGCTTAGTCGCCAGGCGTAAGATGCGATCCATGAGCTGCAGTGGCTTGGGTGTCGAGAACACATTCTCATTGCGAGCGCGGGGCAAGATCTCGTTAAGCTGTTTCTTGGCATCCTGCGTATGTCCTACAGCATCGTAAGTCCACAAGGTCTGCGGTACGACACCCTGCTTTACTTCGGAAAGGAACCGCTTCTGCGCAGGGATGTTGTTCCCATCCTTGCCCCACCATACGCGATTATCGGCATCCAACTCATCAAACCGCGACCGCGACACAACCCAATATCGACCGGCAGGAGGTCCGTCAATGACCCGTCCAGACGGACATTTAATAGCGTAGCGCCCCTCTCCGTAGTAGTTGCGTGCAGTAAGATCGCTTGGCTTCCAAGGTCCGCGTGGGTCCTTATCAGGATTCTTATATGCTCTGTCCTGTTCGGCAGATCGTGGTAATGGATTGGGCCGCCAACTATCGCGATTGGCGGCATAGACCAGCACGTACTCATGATCATCAGAGAAGTGGACCGCTGTGTTCTTAGGAGAGTAGACCTTCTGCCAAATGACATTTGCGATGAAGTTGCTCTCACCGAAAACCTTGTTCATCAACAGCCCAAGATTGAACAGCTCGTTATCGTCGATGGAAACAAAGATGACGCCGTCTTCGGCCAGCAGGTCCTTGGCAAGCCTCAACCGCTGATACATGAATTCCAGCCAGGTAGAGTGCCGATAACGGTTGGCGGAATCAAAGTAGCTATCGTTATATACGAAGTCCTTGCGCCCCGTATTGTACGGGGGATCTATATAAATAAGCCTGACCTCCCCGGCGTGTGTGCTGACCAGGTTCCGCAGTGCATCGTAGTTGTCGCCCTCAATGATGAGATTGCGCCAGGGAGCTGGGCCGCACGACTGCTCAATGTCCAGTTCCAGCCCAACGAAATCACGATTCAGGCTCTTGTCGGATGCGATGCCTTGCCGCTCCCAGACCAAGCCGTATGGCGTCTGGCTATCGCGTCGCTTCAGCAGCTCAATGAGCGCTTCACGCGGCAGGCTTTCGTATTCTTTTGACATCCCGACCTTTTCCCTCACTTTGTCTATGAAGCGCCATTATCCCAGAACATGTATAAAACAAAAAAACCAACCCCTGGGTCGAGAATACTCGAACCGGGGGTTGGCCAACCTATATACAAGCGACGGCCAGCAACGCGTGCCGCAGGGACTTGGCCAATAAATTCGGGCCAGGACGAGAAAGGTTTCGTGATGCGCGGTGCCAGCCTGAACCGCGCCCATTGCCTACAATTTAGGGAAACAATGTTTCCTCAAAATGGTATAGCTCACTCTTGAAGGATAAAAGCATATTTATTTGCTTTGGAGCCCAGCCAGCCGTTTCTAAATCCTTGCGCAGTTTCGATTCAAAGGCCCGCGTACAAATAAAAATGACTCGCTCCCATTGTTGTCCAAGCCTCAACAGTCGTGAGCCGCCGGTCTGAATGCTATCTTGCAATACCCTGGTCAGCCAAATCAACAACGCCTTGTAGTCCTTGGCGTTTTTCCGAGATCGCTCTACCTCGATCTGTCAACGTCGGTTTAAAACTGACCCACTTTCCGGCTTTTCGGTCGGAGTAAATCTGACCCACCCGGGCATCGTATTTCTCTAAGCTTTTGCCTTTATCTGGCCGGCTTTGAGCTTGTCT
>Ga0182735_1001959_pt1 | contig 13053 bp, 13 predicted proteins | sample eDN5th30CKraftMG_FD_128524 | JGI IMG/M metagenome (GOLD analysis project Ga0182735, IMG submission 128524) | Enriched Miracle-Growth compost microbial communities from Emeryville, California, USA - eDNA 5th pass 30_C Kraft MG (version 2) (version 2) ... | reverse complement strand
TGGTAGACGGTGACGCGGTCTTCCAGCACGTGGGCGAAGATCAGCAGGTACAGCACCGCCGTCATCACCGGCGCGCCCACGGTCTGGAATCCTACCTTCCAGAAGCGCAGCATTTCCTTGTAGAACAACGTCAGGAAGCCGGAGCCCGCGTTCAGGTTGGGCTGCAGGCCGACGAAGCCCGCCGGCTTGCCGGCCTCGGAACCCGTGGTGGAAACGCCGCTCTCGGGCGGCCGTGCGACGACGCTCATGCCGCCTTCTCCAGCGACGCCGAGGCGGAGTCCCCGTGCATGATGTTCAGGAAAGCATCCTCGAGATCGGCGGGCAGCACTTCGATGCCGTCGATGATCCCGCCGGCCGTGCGGACCTGCGCCAGCAGGGACTCCAGTTCCGTGCTGTTGTCCAGGCGCAGCACCGCGCGGTTGTCCTGGCGCTGCACCAGCTTCTCGTCCAGGGTGCGGCTCTTGCCCGCAGGCCACCCCGATGCGCCCATGTGCAGCACCAGGCGCGAACCGCCGACCTTGGCCAGCAGCGCCCGCGTGGTATCCAATGCCACGATGCGGCCGGCCTTGAGCATGGCGATGCGGCCGCACAGTTCCTCGGCCTCTTCCAGGTAATGGGTGGTGAGCAGGATGGTGTGGCCCATGCGGTTCAGGCGCGAGATGAACTGCCACAGCGTACGCCGCAGGTCCACGTCCACGCCGGCGGTGGGCTCGTCCAGCACGATCACGGGCGGCCGGTGCACCAGCGCCTGCGCCACCAGCACCCGCCGCTTCATGCCGCCCGACAGCGCGCGCATGTTGTCGTCGGCCTTGGAGGTCAGGCCCAGGTTTTCCAGGATCTCGTCGATCCAGTCGTCATTGTTGCGCAGCCCGAAATAGCCCGACTGGATGCGCAGGGTTTCGCGCACGGTGAAGAAGGGGTCATAAACGATTTCCTGCGGCACCACGCCCAGCGAGCGCCGGGACTGCCTGAAATCGTCGACGACATCGTAGTCGCAGACGCGGGCGCGCCCCGAGCTGGCCCGGGTCAGCCCGGCCAGTATGGAGATCAAGGTGGTTTTGCCTGCGCCGTTGGGGCCCAGCAGGCCGAAGAATTCGCCGTGTTCGACCGTGAAGCTGACGTCGTCCAGCGCCTGGAAGCCGCGCCTGGCGGGCCTGCCGGCAAGCCAGCCCGTGAAGCCGCGGGATCGCGGCGCATAGACTTTCGAGACGTTTTCTAGACTGAGGGCTGGCATGGCTGATAAAAAAAGGCCCGGCTCCTGGCGAGCCGAACCTTGCATTATAGTGGGCGCGCCGCGACGATGCGGAATCAGTGCCTGGCCTGGTTCAGCGCGGTGATCAGGCCGTCTATGCCGTTTTGCGAAATCTGCTGTGCGAACTGGTTGCGGTAGTTCTGGATCAGCCAGATGCCCTCTACGTTCAGATCATAGATTTTCCAGCCCTGCGGCGTTTTTTCCAGGCGATAGTCTATGCCCACGTCGGGTCCGTTGCCCTGGGACAGCGTGGAGCGCACGACGACGTCGTCCGCATTGGCGTCCCCCCGGAATGGCAGCATGGTGAAGGCCGAGCGCTGGTCCACCCGCGTGAACGCGCCGCTGTAGGTGCGGATGAGCGTGCCCTTGAAGGCGTCGATCAGCCGCTTCTGCTGCTCGGGCGTGGCCTGGCGCCAGTAGCGCCCCGCGGCCAGGCGCGTGGTCTTCTGGAAATTGACATAGGGCAGCACGTATTCGTTGACGACCTGATTGATGCTGGAAAGATTGCCGGATTTGACGGAATTGTCTTTCTTGATGGCTGCCAGGGCATTGTCGGCGACGGCTTGCACGAAGTCATTGGGCGCAGCCTTGGGGTCGACCTTGCCCTGCGCCATGGCCGGCCCCGTTGCCAGGGCGAGGCCTAGCAGACCCATGCCGGCGATCCTGGCCGGTGAGCCCGTGAAAAACAACCATGAAAAAAACTTCTGCATGAATACTCCTGTTTACTGCGTCTTTTGGGCTGCGCCCGAGGGCGCGCTGCGAGCGGGCGCTGCTTCGGTGCTTGCCGGGCCGCCTGCCGGCGCGGCGTTCGGCTCTTCTTCGGGATCCGAATAATCGGGCAGATCCTCGTCGGAATAGTCGGGCACGCTGACACCTTGGCGGCGGCTGTCCACCATGGCTTTGCGGCGCTGAATGTAAGCGTCGCGAATAAAGCTGTAGCGGTCAAGGGCGACTTCGTTAACAAGTTTGTCCGCGTCCAGCAAATTGGCGCGCGTATCCACGATGTACAGGCCGATCAGCGAGTTGCGCAAGGGGACGTTGTCGATTTCGAAGACCGGCGTGACGGGTGACACCCCGGCCGCGAAGGTGCCCAGCGTGGCCGTGCCGTCGCGTACCGAACTGGAGCCCAGGAAAGGCAGGACCACATAGGGGCCGGAATCGAAGCCCCAGACGCCCAGCGTGACGCCGAAATCGTTGGGGATGCGCTTGGCGCCGTTCATGGAGGCGACGTCTATACAGCCGCCCAGGCCCATGGTGGAATTGAACAGCACACGGCCCAGGGTATTGAAGAAATCGTGCCCGCGCCCCTGCAGGAAACTGTTGATGGCCGACCAGGCATCGCCCACGTTGCCGAAAATATTGTGGATACAGTTTTGCGCCACGTCCGGCATGAGCTGGTCGTAGCCGGTGGCGATGGGCTTGAGGAAAGCGCGGTCCACCGTATCGTTGAACGTGAACATGCTGCGGTTGTAGCTTTCCCAGGGGTCTTGCGGGTTCGGGTTGGATACTGTGGCGCAGCCGGCCGCCAGGGCCGTGGCGCCCAGCAGGCCGCCCAGGCGCAGCAGGCGTTGCGAGGAACTATAAGGCGTGGTGTGCGAGGAAGTCATGTTCTTTTTTGCTTATCAACGGGCTCGTGGCGACAGGGCGAAGATTGTAAACGCGAATTCAGGGCTGCGTTTTTGCGGGCGCACCTTCGGGGGCGGGCGCGGCATTGCCGCCGCCTTCCTTGCTGGCCGAGCTATACAGGAATTTGCTGATCAACTCTTCCAGCACCACGGCGCTTTGGGTGAACTGGATTTCGTTGCCCTGCGCCAGCATCTTGTCATCCCCGCCGGGGGTGATGCCGATGTATTGCTCCCCCAGCAAGCCCGACGTCAGGATGGAAGCCGATGAATCGCTGGGGAATTCGAACTGCTTTTCCAGGTCCAGCGTGGCCACCGCCTGATAGCGCTGGTTGTCGAAGTCTATGCTGGCGACCCGACCCACGACCACGCCGCTGCTTTTGACGGGGGCGCGCACTTTCAGCCCGCCCAGATTATCGAAATGGGCCTTCACCTGATAGGTGGGCGCAAAAGAGAACGAGCTCATGTTGCCGGCCCGCAGCGCCAGGAATACCAGGGCGATGGCGCCCAGCAGGACAAACAGGCCTACCCAGAAATCGGTTTTTTCACGCGTCATAATTGATCCGTCTTTGCGTCTTTACGTTGATCCGGCTATTACGTTGATCCGTCTTTACGGTTAACTGCTGAACATCAGCGCTGTCAGCACAAAGTCCAGCCCCAGTACCAGCAGCGAGCCGCTGACCACGGTGCGCGTGGTGGCGCGCGACACGCCTTCGGGCGTGGCCTTCGCGGTCCAGCCGGCATGCAGCGCCACCAGCGTGACCGCGATCCCGAACACCACGCTTTTGATCACGCCGTTCAGGATATCGTCGAATACATCCACCCCGTTCTGCATCTGCGACCAGAAAGCGCCCGGATCGATGCCTATGAGCAGTACGCCGACGATCCAGCCGCCTATGACGCCCACCATGGAAAACACCGCCGCCAGCACCGGCATGGCGATGACGCCGCCCCAGAAGCGCGGCACCAGGACGCGGCGGATGGGGTCCACCGCCATGACCTCCATGGCGGCGAGCTGCTCGCCCGCCTTCATCAGGCCTATTTCCGCCGTCAGCGAGGTGCCTGCGCGGCCGGCGAACAGCAGGGCGGTGACCACAGGGCCCAACTCGCGGGTCAACGACAAGGCCACCAGCAGCCCCAGCGCTTCTTCAGACCCGTACCGGTTCAAAGTGTAATAGCCTTGCAGCCCCAGGACAAAACCCACGAACAGGCCGGACACGGCGATGATCAGCAGGGAATAGTTGCCGATGAAATGGACTTGCTGCGAAACCAGGCCGGGCCGGCGCAGGGCGATGCCGCTGCGGGCCAGTATGCCGCCGGCCAGGCGCATGAAGGCGCCCAGGCCGGTGATGCGCTGGCGCACGCGCTTGCCCAGCGCCGCAATGGAAAGCACAGGAGATCTCATGAGCGCCCTGTATGTTGTTCCAGCCATTTCGTGAAGGCCGGCGTAATCGGGTAGTTGAAAGCGATCGGGCCGTCGGGCTGCCCGTCCAGGAACTGGCGCACGTAGGCGTCCTGCGAGGCGGACAGCGCCTGGGGCGTGCCGCTGGCGATCAGCCGGCCCTGCCCCACCATGTAGACCTGGTCGGCGATGGCGAACGATTCGGCCACGTCATGGGTAATCAGAATGGAGGCGCAACGCAGCCGGTCGGTCAGGTTGCGTATCAATTGGGCGGTGATGCCCAGGGAAATCGGGTCCAGGCCGGCGAAAGGCTCGTCGTAGAGTAAAAGCTCGGGTTCCAGCACGACGGCGCGGGCGAGCGCCACGCGGCGCGCCATGCCGCCGGAGATTTCCGATATGTTCAGGTGGGCGGCGGCGCGCAGCCCGACGGCCTCCAGTTTGTCCAGCACGCGTTCCGTGATCTGGTTTTCCGACACGCGGGTATGTTCGCGCAAAGGGAAGGCCACGTTTTCAAAGACGTTCAGGTCGGTGAACAGCGCGCCCTGCTGAAACAGCACCCCCATGCGCTGCCGCAGTTCGCGCAGGCGTTCGCCGGACACGTGGGCGATATCGCTGCCGAACACCTCGATACGGCCCTTCTGCGCAGTGATCTGCCCCGTGGCGGCGCGCAGCAGCGTAGTCTTGCCCGAGCCCGATCCGCCCATCATGGTCACCACCTGACCGGGGCGGACCTCGAGGTCGATATCCCGCAAAACGGTGAAGTCGCCGTATCCAAGGGCGACATTCGTGAACTTGACGATGGGTTGATTGGCGTTGTGCGAATTCATGAGCCGGATAGCTGTAGATAAGCCCGCATTGTATCCTTTTGCGCCTACCTCTTTGTGTTGGCATGTTTCAGAGACCGGCGAGCTGCGGCCGGCGAGCTGCGGCCGCCGGTCCGGGGGGTGATCCGGGAGCAGGCTACCCCCGGCGGGCGATCCGAGGCAGGCCGCTACGCGTCCGGCGACTCCGGCGGCCGGCGGTGCAGGCAGCCAGCGACCGAGCGCACCATCGGTAGCAGTCGCTATATGGCTGCAGGGGGCCAAGGCGGTCCCGCTGGTGAATAGATAGATTTATCTTCCTTCATCCTCGATATATTCCATATGCGGATGCGAATTTCATATTTATGAAAAACGTGCATGGCGTTGGCTATCTGTAAGTCAGAGACGGGCTCGTTGGGTCATATTCAAGAGCAGCGAAATTGAGTATCGGTAGTCCAGCTCAATGAAGTGAATATTCATGATTGCAATACTGCCAGGCTCCGCTATCGCCCCGCCTACAGAACACTGAATTCGATTTTCCCTGCTAGCTACGAACCACGCCAGCTGGTCTTTTTGCTTCTCCTCAGCCCTCCTCCGTTTCGATTCAGCACCGAACGGCGCCTCGCCTCGCGTTGCTGGAGGGGGGGCGCCGACAAGCCTGGTGATGCCATTACTGCGAATCTAGTGAAAACCCTAGTATCTGGTATTTATTCAATTTACTAGAATTCAATCCATCATTATGAAAAAATAAATTAGATCACTAGGAGGCAGATGGAGATGCGACACTTTTTCAAATGGTGCATAGGTGTGCTTTATGCGTCGGCGGCGATATCGGTATGCGCGCAAGAGGTGCCCATATCAGTATTGGTCGGCCTGCCCCCGGGGGGAGCCAGCGACACCCTGGCCCGCTTGGTATCCAACCAGCTTGGTCAAGAGCTGAATAGAACATTCGTCATCGAAAACCGCCCGGGCGCAAGCGGAACCATTGCCGCGCAAACAGTGGCTCGGGCCAAACCGGATGGCAATACCTTGCTTTTCACGCCCAGCACTCATTCCACCAATGCGGTGCTTTATCCAAAGCTGGCGTATGACACAAAGAAAGACTTCAAAGCGGTCGGAGTCGTCGCATCGACGCCATATGTGCTGGTAGTCCATCCGTCCGTGCCGGCAAATAATCTTGATGAGCTGCTTGCTTATCTACGCGCTCAAAAGCAAAAGGCGTTTTTTGCGACGGCTTCAGCAGGCTCGAGCCAACATATTTCAGTGGCCCTGCTTAGCCAATTAACGGGCATCGATCACATCCAGCTAGTGCATTACAAGGGCAGCGCCGCGGCGTTGCCGGATGTCCTGTCGGGACGGGTGCCAATGATGTTCGACAACATTGCCCTGATGCTGCCGTACATCAAGGAAGGCAGATTACGCCCCGTCGCTGTCACGTCCAGGCAAAGATTCTCTTTGCTGAAAGATGTTCCGACCATTGCGGAAAGCGGTTTTCCTGATTTTGAAGTCACTGGCTGGTTTGGTTTGTTGGCGCCCAACCATACTCCGGACGCCGTCATCGCCCGGCTCGCCACAGCCTTGAAAGCGGTGCGCGCTAACCCCGAATTCGCGGCAAAGGTTCGAGACATTGGCGGAGTGCCGGTGGCATCGGGTGTTACCGAAGGCGATGCCGATGATTTCATACACAGCGATATAGATCGTATGCGCCGGATCATCGATAAAGCGGGCATCAAGCTGGAGTAGGGCGGGTTAACGCTGGAAGTACGCCGCCCGCTGCCTATCGGCCTCGAACGGCCTGGAAAGATTTAAAGAGTCAAGTCGTCACCAACAAAGGATATTCAAGATGAGCAAGTTCAAGTATCAAGCCTACAAACAGCTCCAACTCGCAACAGCCAATGTGTATGCGGATGCGCGCGAGGCTGCCGCCAAGTTGGGCATCACCGAAGAACTCAAAGGCCAACTTGGGCTGACGGGGGCGGTGTCCAACTGCCATGGCTTACTGACCCGGAAAGTGACAGAGGCTATGGAAGCCGGCGCCCGCAAGGTCATCAATAACGCTAATTTGAACGAGCGGGTGCGTGAACTGGTCAAATCGCATTACGGAGATGAATGGGATGCTGCGTGCGTGAACACCTGCGAGGCAGGCTTATGGGTGACTATAGACACCCTCTTCACCCCGCCGCTTACCGGGCGCGGCTCTCCTTACCGCGCTCGTTATATCGCACCCTACGAGCGCCATTTGCATCACCAGGGCGGCTATGGCCGACCATTTCCGCCTAGATACAAAGACTTATTTGCGGATCGGGGGACAACCGCCGGTGAACTTGGCTTTTCTGGCAAGCGACAGAATGAGCTCGATGTAATTTATGCACGCCTGTCTGGCGCAAATTACGATTGCCATGGCATCAAGTACCATCCTTGCCCTTTATTAGCCGATGTGGATGCGAGGGAAAGCGTGAAAGAAATCGCGGCGCTTGCAGATCGGCACGCGGATGCGTTAACTGGTTTTATCAGTTTGGGCTACGACTTGCCTGGCTACGGTTATGGCCAGCGATCCGAGAATGGCGCGCCTGCTTTGCAGCGGGGCATAGCGGAAATTGCCAACCGATACCATCTTCCCTATGTGGCGGATAACGCGTGGGGCACTCCGTTCGTTGGCGTCGATCCCCGGGCCAGCGGCGCGGACATCATGATCTACAGCATGGATAAGGCAGCAGGAGCGCCGACCGTCGGCTTGATCATCGGGAAGGAAGAGCCCATGGTGGCGGTACGCAGGGCTTTGGGCATGCATGGCGACCGATGGGGAACGACCACATCTCATGGTAAAGCGGCATACGTTACGAATGACCCCGGCAAAGAGGGATTATTGGGCGCGATAGCCAGCCTCGAAGTACTGCAATCGGACTCCGACGCATTTACCGATGCGATCAATGAACTGAACGGCATCGTTCAGGAGATTGCCGCGGACCAGCCGGCCGCGATCCGTGACGGTTTGCGTATAACGAAATCGTTTAATTCCATGGCTGTCGAAATCAATTATGAAGACACCTGGAAAAATGGGCGTCATGGTGTTCCCATCTTTTCAATTGAAGACATGTATGCGGGAAGCCACTTGATCCAAGGCGGTATGGCACAAATGGGCTTGGTGCCGACCATCGCCTATGACGCTAATCTGCTGATATCGCTTGGATTGGGTACTACAGACGAAGAGGGCCGTTTGATACGCGATCGAGCCCAGATCGTAACGCGGGCTGCCTTCGAGGCAATGCGTATTGTAAGCCGCCATAGCGGCTTTACGGATTGAAAGCGAAGTCAGCATGGCGATCCAGACTGAAGTGATCGAATGGCGTGGCGGCAGCGCTGAAGGAATAGTGATCGAGCTTCCACGCACAACTTTGCTGATCCTCAGTACCTCCAAGGGATATTTGATGTGTGGGGCGCTGGACATTCCCATACTCGACGCCTTGCATCCCGAGCGTGAAATCGTGGCGGCGAGGGCAGTGGGCGTGCGGAATTTGTCTCAATTGCTGGATGCGCCAATCAAGGATTGCACAAGGGCGGCCCAGGCTTTGGGCGTGTTCTCCGGGATGGCCGGCCGGGATGCATTAGTGCTAATGGCCTGACACCGTTCAATTTGAAGAAGGAAGGAATCATGTCCGGTGAATATCTGGATCCTTATGCAGAAGGCTTGGTGTCCAGTGATTTTTACGCTCAAAAGAAGCCGGTCGATTCCCGACTGGTTGTGGTGCTGCGTGGCGAGGTCGCCAAGCGTGGCTTGACTTTAATTACCACACCGACCCGGGCGGTGCGGGCGGGAGACATACATGAGCTGCTGATATCCGACGAATTTGGGATTAAGCCCGGGAGCGTGGTCAATCGAATTTCGTATGTGGGATTCGTCGAAATACTGACCGGAGGGGTCATCGCAGTTGGAGATGCGGTATGTGCGGAAGGAAAAGTCATCGGCTTGCTGGCGGGGTTTGATTACACGCACATGCCGAACCACATGAATATTGTCCTTTCCGCCAACCCGATGCTATCGGGGGAAATGCTCAGACTAAATCTGGATGATGCGATTTCTTTTACCTGCTAATTACACAGGAAGACAGTATGAATTCTATTGAGTCGAGATTGGCCGAATTGGGAATTGCATTGCCGCAGCCCCCCAAGCCAATTGCAAACTATCTGCCTTATGTCCTGGCGGGAGGCCTGCTGACCGTTTCCGGTCAAATTCCGATCAAAGACGGGCAGCTTATGTATCCCGGGAAATTGGGTGACGAAGTCGATATCGAGCAGGGTCAGATGGCGGCTCGGCTGGCCTTGGTGAATCTGCTTGCACAAGTCAAGATTGCTTGCGATGGGGATCTTGGGAGGGTGGTCCGTGTAGTCAGGCTAGGCGGGTTTATTGCCGCTACGGGCAATTTCTCCGGCCATGCGCAGGTGATGAACGGGGCGTCGGACTTGATCGTCGATATATTTGGGGAGCCCGGCAAGCACGCCCGAAGCACGGTAGGAGTGTCATCTTTGCCCGTCAATGCCGCTGTTGAAATAGAGGGTTTGTTTCAGATTCGGTAGTGCGATCCGCCACTTCAAGGAGTAGATAATGTTGCGACCATTTCTGTTTAGCTTGCTACTGTCGGCTACCGCGCTTTTCGGAGGGGCCGCGTCGGCTGCGGGCGCCGCCAATTGGCCGGACAAGCCGATTAAAGTTATTGTCGGTATACCCGCCGGGCAGAGTACCGATATGCTCATGCGAATGCTGGCGCAGCAACTGGAACCCTTGCTGGGCGTGTCGGTAGTGGTTGAAAATCGGCCTGGGGCAGCCGGTGCAATTGCCATGCGGCAACTGGCGAACTCGCCGGCTGACGGCTATACATTGGCTTTGGCTTTTTCCGCATCGTTCAGCGCGATTCCGCATGTCCGTAAAGATCCTGGATACACTATTTCGCAGTTCGACCCCATAAGTTCAGTAGCGGCCGTGGCGCAGGTCTTGGTTGTTCCCAGTGAATCCAGATTCCGCACGTTGGGTGATTTAATGGCTTATGCCAAGTCCAATCCCAAGTCTCTCAATTATGGGACAGCGGGTGTTGCCACGATGTCTCATCTGACAATAGAAATGTTGAATAATCGCGGCGGCGTTGAAATGGAGCAAGTCATCTATCAAGGTGGGCCGCAAGCAACCACCGACCTCATTGCCAATCGAATCCAGTTGTATGCGGACTCCATTCCGGGGGCGACGCCTAATATCCGGTCAGGAAAGATTCATCCTTTGGCGGTTTCGACTGATACGCGCCAACCGTTCCTGCCCGAGGTCCCGACAGTCGCCGAGGCCGGGTTTGAAGGCTTCAATGTACTGAATTGGATGGGCCTAGTCGCTCCGAAGGGCGTTCCCGATGCCATTCTTGATAAGTTGAATAAAGCCGTCAATCAAGCTCTCCAGGCGCCTGATTTCAAGAAACAGCTCGTCGATAGGGGTTTTATTGTGCTTGGTGGAACCAGGAAGGAATTTGGTGAATTCATCAATGCGGAGCACAGCAAATGGGGAGACGTGATCAAGAAGGCAAACATCCGCGTTGAATAGGCCGATTACCCGGCCTTGAGACGCCGCTGTCGTCCATGAAGCGATAGATCAAGCCTCTTTGACGAGCGCCGCCTTCTCTTCCGGATTTCCTGCTGTCTTATCCGCATCGTCGAAGCCGAGCTGTTTACTGATTTCAATCGCCGTGGTGATGGTTTCTTGGATCAGATAAGGCTTGTTGGTATTGAAGCGGCTTATAGGTACGGCAATGCCGACTGCGGCCACCAGCTCGCTTTCTCGATCGAATACAGGCGCGGAGACAGCGGCGATGCCTTCAATATGCTCATTGATGGATAGCGCATATCCCCTCTGCCGTATTTCAGCCAAGTCTTGAAGCAGTGCCTGTTCCGTGGTGATGGTAAGGGATCCGCACTTGATGAATTCCAAAGTGCCGAGCAGCTGTTTCAGGTGAGGTTCTGATTGGAACGCAAGGTAGAGCTTCCCCATGGCGGTCGCATGCAGCAGCCTGGGTTCGCCCAGAGCAATTTGCAGGCGAACGCTATTGCTGCCTTCGACTCGATCTGCATAAGTGATGCCGTTATCCTCAGCGACGGCGAGATAGATGTCCTCGCCGGTACGTTCCGCGAGCGCGCGGATAAACGGGCGGCCAATGTCGATGACGTCGATTACCGAAGTCAATTTGATGCCCAGCCGGTTCAGACGGGGGCCGGCCATATACAGTTTTGTATTTGGTATCAGCTTCAGATATTCCAGTTCCAGTAAACGCCGGATCAAGACGTGTGCTGAACTGACGGGAAGGTCCAGCTCGGAAGCAATAGCCGAAATCCCTACGCCGTTACGCCTGCCTGCTATGAGCTCCAACACTTCTACGACACGCGCTACCGTGCGCGAATTTTCCGGCTTTTTGCTCATCAGAGTAAATCTACCAATATGAAGAATCGCAGCCACGAAGCGTATCAGGCATGCTGAGCGTTGCTTCTTATTATAGATCAAGTAATAAGCGCGGCCGTGCCGCGCTTTGGATGAAACTTGCGAAGAATGCGAGCGTCAGCGCGGCAAGGCGGTGGTTCCCATCAGGAATTCGTCGACTGCCCGGGCGCATTGTCTGCCTTCGCGTATGGCCCAGACGACGAGGGACTGGCCGCGCCGCATGTCGCCGGCGGCGAATACTTTGTCCACGCTGCTGCGATAGTCTTCGGTGTTGGCGCGCGCGTTGCCGCGCGCGTCCAGGTCCGTGCCGAAAGCGTCCAGCACGTTCTTGACGGGCGCCACGAAGCCCATGGCGAGCAGCACCAGGTCGGCGGGCAATTCGAACTGGGAGCCCTCCATTTCGCGCATTTTCATCTGGCCGGTGGCCTTGTCCCTGAACCATTCGACGCGCACGGCGACGAGCTTTTCCACCTTGCCGTTCTTGCCCTCGAAGGATTTGGTGGCCACCGCCCAGTCGCGTTCGCAGCCTTCTTCGTGCGACGAGGATGAGCGCAGCTTGAGCGGCCAATAAGGCCATGTCAGGGCCTTGTCTTCCATGTCCGGCGCTTTGGGCATCAGTTCGAATTGCGTGACCGATGCCGCGCCCTGGCGATTGCTGGTGCCCACGCAGTCCGACCCGGTGTCGCCGCCGCCGATGACGATGACGTGCTTGCCCTTGGCGCTGATTTGCTTGCTTGGACGGTCGCCGTGATTGGCTTTGTTCTGCTGGCGCAGGAAATCCATGGCGAAATGGATGCCGCGCAGTTCGCGTCCGGGCACGGGCAGATCGCGCGGCGTTTCCGAGCCGCCCGCGAGGACGATGGCGTCGAACTCTTCCTGCAGGGACGCGGGCGTGCGCACCGCCAGGCCTTCTTCGGCGTGCTCGGCATTGCCCACGTAAGTGGACGGGCAGAACTCCACCCCTTCCGCCTCCATCTGCGCCAGGCGCCTGTCGATATGGATTTTTTCCAGCTTGAAATCCGGGATGCCGTAGCGCAGCAGGCCGCCTATGCGATTGCTCTTTTCGAAGACAGTGACCGAATGGCCGACTCGCGCGAGCTGCTGTGCGCAGGCCAGGCCGGCCGGGCCCGAACCCACGATCGCCACCTTCTTGCCGGTTTTCCGGGTGGGCGGCTGCGGTGTGACCCAGCCTTCGTGCCAGCCCTTGTCGATGATGGCGTGCTCGATGGATTTGATGCCCACCGGTTCGTCGTTGATATTCAGGGTACAGGCCGCCTCGCAGGGGGCGGGGCAGATGCGGCCGGTGAACTCGGGGAAGTTGTTGGTGGAATGCAGCACGTCCAGGGCGCGCCGCCAGTCCTGGCGGTACACCAGGTCGTTCCAGTCCGGAATGATGTTGTTGACCGGACAGCCGCTGGAGCAAAAGGGGATGCCGCAATCCATGCAGCGCGCGCCTTGCTGCCTGGCCTCGGCGTCTGTCAGCGTGTTGACGAACTCTTTCCAGTGCT
>Ga0182735_1001957_pt1 | contig 13064 bp, 12 predicted proteins | sample eDN5th30CKraftMG_FD_128524 | JGI IMG/M metagenome (GOLD analysis project Ga0182735, IMG submission 128524) | Enriched Miracle-Growth compost microbial communities from Emeryville, California, USA - eDNA 5th pass 30_C Kraft MG (version 2) (version 2) ... | reverse complement strand
TCCGGCAAGAAGCTGGAAAACGACGAGGATTTCGTCACCGAGCTTCTGGAGAGCGAGGGCGTGGCGGTGGTGCACGGATCGGCGTTCGGGCTCGGTCCGGCATTCCGCATTTCCTACGCCACCAAGAACAGCGACCTCGAAGAAGCATGCAATCGCATCCAGCGGTTCTGCGCCAATTTGCGGTAGATATTTGGAACTATTCTCGGCTTTGTGACTTGCAGCGGGAGGGCAGCGTGTTATGCGCTGTCCTCTCTCTTCTTCCTTCCCTATCCCAACGCATCAATCTCGATACGTGTAGCCGGAGACTTCCCATGCGACTCTCTTACCTCGTCGGCGCAGCATCCGCCCTTCTTCTTGCGTCGTTCGCGACCGCGAACGCCCAGCAAGGCGTTAACGTCGGCGTTCTTCGCTGCCACGGTGGTCCGAATGTCGGCCAGATCCTGTCGTCCACGAACCAGCTCGACTGCGTGTTCGAGGGCCGTGGCCGTCGTCCCGAAGGCTACGTCGCCACGATCCATCGCTTCGGCCTCGAGCTTGGCGCGACCAATCGGACCGATTTTGGCTGGCGCGTGCATGCTCCGACCGCTCAGGTTGGCGCTGGTGATCTGTCGGGCAGCTATGCGGGCGTTGGCGGCAATGCCGCGATCGGCGTCGGCGGCGGCAGCAACTTCCTGGTCGGCGGTTCGGCCAACTCCTTCGCGCTGCAGCCGCTCAGCCTGCAGGGCCAGACCGGCCTGAACGTCTCCGGCGGCATCGTCAACCTCGAGCTGCGCCCGGTCGGTTACGTCCACCGCGGCCATGCCAAGAAGCGGCATCACCGCCATCATCGTCATCACCGCTGATTTCACACAGCGGAATGGTTCGGACAGGCCCGCGCGAGCGGGCCTGTTTTTTATTGCGGGCCTGTTTTTTATTGGTTGTATCGTTTCTGCGGAGGCGATCCGGTTGAACTCTCCCGTCCGGAGGGGATAAAAAAGGACATGGCCGCTTTCTGAGTCCGCATGCGGCCCGATCGGGGGATTTCATGCGCCGCGCTCTCGCAGTTTCATCCTTTGCTGCCGCTGCTCTTTTCTCGCTCTCCGCCGCCGCCAATGCCCAGCAGGGCCGGGTGCAGGCCGGCGTCATCGAATGCCGCGGCGGGCCGCATGTCGGGCTGGTGCTCGGATCAAAGAACAACCTCGGCTGCGTCTTCCGTTCGGAGGGACGCCCTGATGATCTGTACGTCGCGACCGTGACAAAGATCGGTCTCGATCTCGGCATCACCGACCAGACCGCCGTGTCGTGGGTGGTGTTTGCGCCGACCCTTCAACTCGGGCCCGGCGATCTGTCGGGCAACTATGCCGGTGTCAGCGCCAGCGCGGCGGTTGGCGTCGGTCTCGGCGCCAACGCGCTGATCGGCGGCTCGGCGAATTCCTACGCCTTGCAGCCATTGAGCGTGCAGGGTCAAACCGGCCTTAACGTCGCGGCAGGCGTTCAGAGCCTCGAACTTCGGCCGGGCCGGTGAACAGTCAGACAGCACATCGGCCTACGGAGGCCTTGCCCCTGTCGCCCGGCAAGACAGCTGCGCCGACCTTTATCGAACTCTACACGCCCAAGCTCGTCACGGTGCTGCGCGAGGGCTATGGCCTTGCGAGTTTCCGCGCCGACGTGGTGGCGGGACTGACGGTCGCGATCGTCGCGCTGCCTTTGTCGATGGCGATTGCCATCGCCTCCGGTGTCACGCCCGACCGGGGACTCTATACCGCGATCGTCGGCGGCCTGTTTGTGTCGCTGCTCGGCGGCAGCCGCTTTCAGGTCGGCGGCCCGGCTGGCGCGTTCATCGTCCTCGTTGCGCAGACGGTGCAGAATCACGGCCTCGACGGCGTGATTCTCGCGACGATGATGGCTGGCGTGTTTCTGATCGCGGCCGGATTCCTGCGGCTCGGCACCTACATCAAGTTCATTCCCTATCCGGTGACGGTGGGCTTCACCGCCGGCATCGCGGTCATCATCTTCGCCAGCCAGATCAAGGATCTGCTCGGTTTGAATCTGCCGGGCCACGAGCCGGCGGCATTCCTGCCCAAGCTCGCCGCGCTCGGCGGCGTGATCGGAACGATCAATGTGTCGGCGGTGATGCTGGCGGCGGCCACCATCGCCATCATGATCGTGATGCGCATCGTGCGCCCGAACTGGCCGGGAATCCTGATCGGCGTGATCTTTGCGACGTTGGCGGCGGCGATGCTGGGCTTGCCGGTGGAAACCATCGGCTCGCGCTTCGGCGGAATTCCTGAATCGCTTCCCGCACCCGCGCTGCCGGTGTTCTCGCTGCAGAAGATGCAGGCGGTGCTCCCCGACGCCATCGCCTTCGCGCTGCTCGGTTCGATCGAGTCCCTTCTGTCGGCAGTCGTCGCCGACGGCATGACCGGGCGGCGGCATCGCTCGAACTGCGAATTGGTGGCGCAGGGCGTCGCCAACATGGCGTCGGCGCTGTTCGGCGGCATCTGCGTCACCGGCCTGATCGCGCGCACCGCCACCAACATCCGCGCGGGCGCGCGCAGCCCGGTGTCCGGCATCATGCATTCGGTGTCCGTGCTGCTGTTCATTCTGATCGCAGCGCCGCTCGCGAGTTACGTCCCGCTGTGCACGCTGGCGGCGGTGCTGGTCGTGGTCGCATGGACCATGGCAGAGAAGCATGAGTTCGCGACGCTGGTGCGCTCGTCGTGGGGCGATGCCGCAGTGCTGCTGGCGACGTTCCTGCTCACCGTGTTTCGCGATCTCACCGAAGGCATCGTCGTCGGCTTTGCGCTCGGCGCGATGCTGTTCATCCATCGCATGGCGTCGGCGGCGACCGCGACCGAAATTCCCGGCCCGTGGGTCGAGGACGACAAGGCCGATGGATCCAGCGAGCGGACTCCCTATGATTCGACCCTGGCCACCGACCCCGATGTCATCGTCTACCGGATTTCGGGTGCCTTCTTCTTCGGCGCGGCGTCCACCATCGGCGCGGTGCTCGACGAGGTGCCGAGCGGTCACAAGGGACTGGTGATCGATTTCGAAGCCGTGCCGCTGCTGGATTCCTCGGCTGCCAATGTCATCGCCCGCGTTGCTGCAAAGGCCAAGCAGCGGGGCATTCGCGTGGTTCTGACCGGCACATCGCATCAGGTGCGACGCGAATTGCTGATCCACGGCGCGCGGCCCCCGATGGTACGCTATCGCCGGGACATCGCGGGCGCGGTGGAGGAAATCAAGCGGCAGGCGGCGCTGACGAACCCGGGCGTTGCATGATTCGATCGCCAAACCGTGCTCGCGGATGATTCCAACGGAGCATCGCAGATGAGCGCAGATCCCGCCGCATGTCTGATCGGATGGCCGGCCGCGCATTCGCGCTCGCCGATCATCCACAAATACTGGCTGAAGCAGTTCGGCATTGCGGGCGACTACCGTATCGAGGCTGTTGAGCCTGCGGCCTTCGCCAATTTCATCGGCTCGCTCGCCGCGCGCGGCTATCGCGGCGCGAACGTCACCATTCCGCACAAGGAGCAGGCGCTGGCGCTCTCGACGCCGGACGCGCGCGCGCGCGCGGTCGGCGCCGCCAACACGCTGTTTTTTGCCAACGGCAGCCTGCATTCGACCAATACCGACGTCGAAGGGTTTATCGGCAACCTCGACGCCTCAGCGCCGGACTGGAATAAGAACGACGAAGCCGTGGTGCTGGGCGCGGGCGGCTCGGCACGGGCGGTGGTGTTCGGGCTCATAGAGCGTGGTGCTGCTCGCATCCATCTCGTCAATCGCAGCCGCGAGCGTGCGCAGGCGCTGGCGCAGCCTTACGGCGAGCGGGTTCGCGTCATCACCTGGGATGATTTGGGCGCGGTGTTGCCGAAGGCGGGACTTGTGGTGAACACGACCTCGCTCGGCATGAAAGGCCAGCCGCCTCTGTCTGTCGATGTATCGGTCCTGCGCGCGGATACGGCGGTCGCCGATCTCGTTTACGTGCCGCTCGAAACCGAGCTGTTGAAGGCCGCGAAGGCGCGGGGGCTGCGAACGGCCGACGGCCTCGGCATGCTGCTGCATCAGGCGGTGCGCGGGTTCGAACTGTGGTTCGGACAGCGGCCGCAGGTGACGCCGGAATTGCGCGCGCTGGTCGAGGCCGATCTCACCTCTGCGTGAGCGCCGAAATGTTCGACAGATTTGCTGCGTAACTTGAAGGCTGAATCACAGGAGAATTTCCATGCCGTCGTTACGCCTCCTCGCTTTTTGCGTCGCTGCCTCGCTGCTGACCTCGACATCCGCGTTCGCCGAAGCGACGGTTTCGCCGCGCGTGCGCGGCATGATCGAATCCATTAACGGCGACCTTCTGATTGTGAAGAAAAGCGATGGCCGCAACGTCACGATGAAGATGACAGCGAACGCCGCCGTCACCGGTGTCGAGAAAATCGCGATGTCGGATATTACGCCCGGCGCGTATGTCGGCGTCACGTCGGTCGCCGATGCGCAGGGCAACCAGCGCGCCACAGAGGTTCACTTGTTTCCGGATTCGCTGCGCGGCGCGGGCGAAGGCACGCGGCCATGGGACACGGCGGCCAATAGCAGCATGACCAATGGCGGCCTCGACAAGATGGTGGAGAACAACGATGGCCGCACTCTGACGGTGAAATATCGTGGCGGCGAAAAGCGGGTCGTCGTCACGCCCGAGACAACCGTGGTGAAACTCGTGCCCGGAAAACGCTCCGACCTTCATGAGGGTGCAAGGATCGTTGCCGCCACGGCGCGCACCACGGACGGAGCGCTGGAGACGTCGCGCGTCACCGTGGGTCTCAACGGCGTGACGCCGCCGATGTGAGCGAGCCGATGTGAGGCGGGTGCGTCTTCGTGCACGCCGTCGCTGCAAGACTGTGATGTTCTTCACCTCCGTTTGGAGCTATCGTTGCGTTGTCCGAGGCAAGAAGTGTTGAGCCTGCCGCAGCCGGCAGCCGTGCCTCGGCCGGATTTGTTCAGGGAGGCGATCATGGCCAGCCGGAACCATATGTCGGAAGCCGACAAAAAGGCGAAGTGCAATCGGGAAAAGCTGGAAGAGCAACTTGACGAGGGATTGGAGGATTCGTTCCCGGCATCGGATCCTGTCAGCGTGACGCTGCCCCATCTGCATCTGCCCCGCCGGGTACGGCCCCGGCGCGACACTGTCAAACGGTCTCAATGAATTCAATGTGTTAAGCTGAAAGCGCGGCGTTAAGCAGAATCCGCATTGTTCTGTTCCCGCCGCTTGGCGGCGGTAATGATTCATCATATTTTTTGAAGCGGTTTCAACCGCCTGCTCTTTATAAGAAGCATTCCTGACGAAACGCGCCATCTGGGCGGCGTTCGCGGCGGGGTTCAGGATTTCGGGGACAATAATGGCTCGCAAGTATTTCGGCACCGACGGCATTCGCGGCCGCGCCAACGGCCTGATTACGCCGGAACTGGCGCTGAAGGTAGGGCAGGCGGCGGGGCTGGTGTTCCAGCGCGGCGAACACCGTCATCGCGTCGTGATCGGCAAGGACACGCGGCTATCCGGCTACATGATCGAAACCGCGATGGTAGCGGGCTTCACCTCCGTCGGCATGGACGTGCTGCTGCTCGGCCCCATCCCGACGCCGGCGGTGGCGATGCTGACCAAATCGATGCGCGCCGATCTCGGCGTGATGATCTCCGCTTCGCACAATCTGTTCGACGACAACGGCATCAAGCTGTTCGGACCTGCCGGTTTCAAACTGTCCGACGATGTCGAAGCACAGATCGAGGAACTGATCGACGAGAACATCGACAAGCGGCTGGCGCAGAGCGCGCATCTCGGCCGCGCGCGGCGCATCGACGGCGTGCACGACCGCTACATCGAATTCGCCAAGCGCACGCTGCCGCGCGATCTCAATCTCGAAGGCCTGCGCGTCGTGGTCGATTGCGCCAACGGCGCGGCCTACAAGGTGGTGCCGGAAGCGCTGTGGGAACTGGGCGCGGACGTCATCACCATCGGCGCCGAGCCCGATGGCTTCAACATCAACAAGGAGTGTGGTTCGACTTCTCCCGAAGCGTTGAGCCGCAAGGTGCGCGAGATGCGCGCCGATGTCGGCATCGCGCTCGACGGCGACGCTGACCGCGTTCTGGTGATCGACGAGCATGGCCATCTGGTCGATGGCGATCAGTTGCTCGCCGTGATCGCGCAGAGCTGGAAGGAGGACGGCCGGCTGACGAAGCCCGGCATCGTCGCCACCGTGATGTCCAATCTCGGCCTTGAGCGTTTCCTCGCGGGCGAAGGCCTATCGATGGTGCGCACGCCGGTCGGCGACCGCTACGTGCTCGAGCAGATGCTGTCGCAAGGCTACAATCTGGGCGGCGAGCCGTCCGGCCACATCATCATGTCGGACTTCACCACCACGGGCGACGGTTTCGTCGCCGCGCTGCAGGTGCTGGCCGTGGTGCAGAAGCTTGGGCGTCCGGTCTCGGAAGTGTGCCACCGGTTCGAGCCGCTGCCGCAGATTTTGAAGAATGTGCGCTATCGTTCCGGCAAGCCGCTGGAGAATCCGCAGGTGAAGTCGGCGATCGCCGATGCCGAAACCAAGCTGAATGGCAGCGGCCGCCTTCTGGTGCGTTCGTCCGGCACCGAGCCGGTGATCCGTGTCATGGGCGAGGGCGACGACCGCGACAGGGTCGAAGAGGCGGTGGACATGATCGTGGCCGCCCTCGGATTCGGCGCTGCGGCCTAAATACCGTTACGATACGATGGACTTCAACGGCCGGTTGCATCGCTGCTATGGCGAAAGCCGTCTAGCGAAACCGGGAATCGCCCCGTAAGTTACGTACGATTTTAATCGTGCCCGGTGCGCATTTGAACAAGCCAGTCATTCTGTCGGAAGACGTCACTGCTGCTCCTATCGTGACCGATGATCCGCCGCCCGCGCAAACGCAGGCGGCGGCATTCACCGTGCTCGGCGCGGTGAGCCTTTCGCATCTTCTGAATGATCTGCTGCAATCGCTGCTGCCGTCGATCTATCCGGTTCTGAAGGACAACTATTCCCTCGACTTCAGCCAGATCGGCCTCATCACGCTGGCATTCATGGTGACATCGTCGCTGTTGCAGCCTCTGGTGGGCATCTACACCGACCGCCATCCGAAGCCGCAATCGCTCGCGATCGGCATGGCCTTCACCTTCTTCGGCATGATCCTGCTCAGCGTCGCACATCACTACTATGTGATCCTGATCGCGGCTGTGCTGGTCGGCACCGGTTCGGCTGTTTTCCATCCGGAGTCGGCGCGCATCGCGCGCGCGGCGTCGGGCGGACGTTATGGCCTCGCGCAATCGGTGTTTCAGGTCGGCGGCAATTTCGGCCAGGCGCTGGGTCCGATGGCGGCGGCGCTGATCGTAGTGCCGTTCGGGCAGGGCAGCATCGTTGCTTTCTCCGGCATCGCGGCGATCGCCATGGTGATCCTGTGGCGTCTGGGGGCCTGGTACAAGCCGCGCATGACCACGCGGAAGCAGGCGCATGCGGAGCGCGAATTGGTCGGCCTGCCCTCTGGCCGCGTAAGGTTCGCGCTGGTGGTGCTGGTCGTGCTGTGCTTCTCGAAGGCGTTCTATCTCGCCGGCATCAACAGCTACTACACCTTCTTCCTGATCCATAAGTTCGGCGTCTCGACACAGACCGCGCAGATTTATCTGTTCGTGTTCCTGGCCGCGAGCGCATTCGGCGTGTTCTTCGGTGGCCCGCTGGGCGATCGTTTCGGCCGCAAATACGTCATCTGGTTTTCGATCGTTGGCGCGCTGCCGTTCACGCTGATGCTGCCTTACGCGAGCCTGACCGGAAACCTGGTGCTCAGTATCCTCATCGGTTTCATCATTTCATCGGCGATGCCCGCGATCATCGTCTATGCGCAGGAGTTGATGCCGCATCGTTTCGGCATGATCTCCGGTCTGTTCTTCGGGTTCGTGTTCGGCATCGGCGGCATCGGCGCGGCCGTGCTCGGTTATGTCGCGGACCGCACCAGCATCGACTACGTCTATCAGGTGTGCGCCTTCCTCCCGGCGATCGGATTGCTGGCGGTGTTCCTGCCGCAGCTCAAGCGTCATCACGTCTGACGTTTGCCTGTCGTCATCGCGAGGAGCCATAAGCGCGTTTACGTGCGTCTGCGATGCGCTATGGCGACGAAGCAATACGGCTTTACTCAAGAATGGATTGCTTTGCGGAGCCTGTCATCGGGTCGCACTTTTGCGCGGACCCGTTGGCTCGCAATGACGAATGAGATGAGTGCTCGCTCTTCCGTCATGTCAGTGCTGCTGACTCATTGATCAACGCATCATTAACCGCTGTGGCTCGCGTGTTAGCGAAACGTTAATCGCGTCCCTTCACCTGCATTAAAAATCGCGGTTAAGAATTAGGGTTAAGTGCGATTTAAGCATTTGGTGCCATCGTCCGGCTGAGGATTTTTGAGTGAGGCCTTTGCGTCGTCCTGCCTCACTGGACGAAAGGACCATCCGATGCGTTACGTGAAATCGATTGTTGCCGCCGGTGCGGCCTCTCTGTTGTCGGGCGCGGCGCTCGCCGCCGATCTGCCGATGCCTCCGCCTTACGCGCCGCCGCCGGTGCAGGAATTCGGCGGCTGGTATCTGCGCGGCGATATCGGTCTCAGCAATCAGCGCATCAAGGACCGGCATTACGCGACGTACGATAATCCCGCCCAGATCATTCCGAGCTCGCTGCAGCAGAGCACGCATTTCGATTCGGCGGGTATTTACGGAGTCGGCGCGGGCTACCAGTTCAATTCGTGGTTCCGCATGGACGTGACGGGTGAATATCGCGCCAAGTCAAATTATCGCGGACGGGATACTTTCACACTTGCCGGCGGCGGTCCGGGCCTCCCCGACAACTATACCGGCCACAAGTCGGAATGGCTCTTCCTGACCAATGCTTATGCCGATCTTGGGACATGGTGGTGCATCACGCCGTTCGTCGGTGCGGGCATTGGCGCGGCGCGTGTCACATTGGGCGGTTTCCAGGACTTCCATGATGATGGCACACTCACCGGCATAGCGAGCGATGCTTCGAAATGGAATTTCGCGTGGGCCTTGCACGCGGGCCTTGCCTACAATATTGCGCCGAACTGGACGGTGGAATTGGCCTATCGTTACGTCGATATGGGGAATGGTGCGACGGGCATCCTCTACAATACCAACGGATCCACGATCAATCAGGCCATGCAGTTCAACCATATCACTTCGCATGACGTGAAACTCGGCGTGCGCTGGGCTATCGATCCGGCCCCGGCTTATGCGCCGCCGTTGATCACCAAGGGCTGATCTTTCCGAGACGATATAATTCGAGAACGGCGCGGGCTTGCCCCGCGCCGTTTTCTTTTGCGCGAGGAGGGGCTTGCACACGATTTGTTAGGGTTAACGGGGCATGATCGGACAGGGTTAAGCGTTGGTATCGAGGAGCGTTGCGATGCGTCGGCTGGTGGTGGCGATGATGGTTGCGGGAGCGGCGCAGGCCGCGCAGGCCGCGGATCTTCCGGATTTCTCAGCCTTGCGCGGGCCGGTCGGCATCAGCCGCGGTGTCGTGAACTGGCAGGGTTTCTATGTCGGCGGGCAGGCGGCTTACGGTTCTTCGGATCATAATTTCAACGGCGCGACGCGGGACATCATGGCGCAGCAGCTCGCGCTCACGACCGTCGAGCAGCTGATGTCTGTGTCCACCTGGCCTGTCATCGGAGGCAAGGTTTCGAGCAAGAACAGCGCGTTTGGCGGTTTCGCCGGATACAACACGCAGTGGGATGATATCGTGCTCGGCGTCGACGCGAGTTATATGCATGGAAATTTCGGCGGCAGCGCCAGCGGCACCATGGCTCGGCAAATCACGTCCGATGACATCAACTACAGCGCGGACGCCACCTCGAAGGCGGCGATCAATTTCACCGATGTTCTGACTCTGCGTGGTCGCGCGGGATATGCGATCGGCAGCTTTCTTCCTTATGCCTTTGGCGGCGTCGCCCTCGGGCTGGCGGACAGCACCAGGTCAAGCGTCGTCAGAAGCCAGGGCACTTATGTGGGCACGGGTACGCCGACAATCACGGATTACGACGTGACCTACAGCAGGACCGAAGACAAGCACAATCGGCTGATGGTGGGATACACCTTCGGCGTCGGCGTGGAGGCGATGCTGTTTGGCAATCTCTTCGCGCGCGGCGAATGGGAGTATGTCCGCTTCACCGGACCGATCGACACCAACATCAACACCGTGCGCGGCGGCCTCGGCTACAAATTCTGATGAGCTAAACTCAGGCGAGCTTGAGCGCCGCGGCGCCCGCGGCGATCAACGCGGCGGTGACGATGCGGCGCAGGCCGCTGCGCTCGCGCAGGATCAGCGTCGAGATCGCAACACCGAACAGCACGGATGTCTCGCGCAGCGCGGCGATGGCGGCGACGGGCGCCTGCGTCATCGCCCACAAGGCAAGGCCGTAGGCGCCGAGCTTGCAGCCGCCGCCGATCACGGCATTGAGGCCGTTGGTGCGCATCATGCCCCAGACCTTCGGGCGGTCGCGCAGCCACACCAGCAGGAACAACGGAATGCCGCTCAGGAGATTGAGCCACAGCACGTAGGCCACCGAATTGCCGGAGAGCCGCACGCCGTGGCCATCGACGATGGTGTAGAACGCGATCACCATCGCGTTGGCGACGGCGATCATGGTCGCGCGATGGCTGGCGTGACGATGAATCGCCAGCAGCAGGATGCCGCCGCAGATCAGGCCGATGCCTGTCCAGCTTGCTGCCGAAAGCGTTTCGCCGAGCAACTCCGCGCTGAGAAGGGCGACGATCAGCGGGGCGGTGCCGCGCATCAGCGGATAGGTGTGGCCCATGTCGCCCGCGCGATAGGCGGCGGCGACGAGCATGAAGTAAATCTGATGGACCGCCGCCGAGGTGATGACCCAGGGCCAGCTTGCCGGAGCGGGCAGGCCGACGAACGGCAGCACGCAGGCCGCCATCACGGCGGCGGCACCCGCGACCAAGCCGGTTTCCTCAAGCTTGTGCTCGCCGGATTTGACGATGGCGTTCCAGCTCGCATGCATCAGCGCGGAGAACAGGACGAGCAGAAGCACGTGGGTGGCCATCAGCGGTTTCCGTAGTGAGGGCGGATACCGCTATCCCTCCCATATTCATCAAACTGTCACAATCCGCAGCGGCGTATTGCTGCTCCTGCGAAATCGCTTGACCCGGCCGGGCCCGTTCGCGTATCCCCATCAGTGGGACACCTCCCCCCAACGGGAGGCTTACTATCTGGAAGGATAGATCATGACTGAAGCGAAGCCCGCTTTGCGGCCGAATATGCCGCATTTTTCCTCCGGCCCCTGCGCCAAGCGCCCCGGCTGGACCCCCGAAAATCTCAAGGACGCTGCCCTCGGCCGCTCGCATCGTGCAAAGATCGGCAAGGCCAAGCTCAAGCTCGCGATTGATCTCACGCGCGAGATTCTTGAAGTTCCCGCCGATTACCGCATCGGCATCGTGCCCGCGTCCGACACTGGCGCCGTGGAAATGGCGCTGTGGTCGCTGCTTGGCGCGCGCCCCGTCACCATGATCGCCTGGGAATCGTTCGGCGAAGGCTGGGTCACCGACGTGGTGAAGCAGCTCAAGCTCAAGGACCTGACCAAGCTCACCGCCGGTTACGGCGAGATCCCGGACCTTACCAGGGCCGACAAGAATTCCGACATCGTCTTCACCTGGAACGGTACCACCTCGGGCGTGCGCGTGCCGAACGCCGACTGGATCGCGGCGGACCGTGAAGGCCTGACGATTTGCGACGCCACCTCGGCGGCGTTCGCGCAGAAGCTCGACTGGGCCAAGCTCGATGTCACCACCTTCTCATGGCAGAAGGCGCTGGGCAGCGAAGGCGGGCACGGCATGCTGATCCTGTCGCCGCGCGCGGTGGCACGGCTCGAGAGCTACACGCCGGCATGGCCGCTGCCGAAAATCTTCCGCATGACCAAGGCCGGCAAGTTGATCGAGGGCATCTTCGTCGGCGAAACCATCAACACGCCCTCGATGCTGGCGCTGGAGGATTACCTCGACGCGCTCAACTGGGCGAAGTCGCTCGGCGGCCTGAAAGCATTGATGGCGCGCGCCGATGCCAACACCAAGGTGCTGACAGACTGGCAGGCGAAGACGCCGTGGGTGGATTTCCTCGCCGCCGACAAGTCGATCCGCTCCAACACCTCGGTCTGCCTCAAGGTCGTCGATCCGGCGATCACCGCGCTTACCGCCGACGCGCAGGCCGCATTCGCCAAGGCGCTCGTCGCCTTGGTGGAGAAGGAAGGCGCGGGTTACGACCTCGGCGCCTATCGCGATGCACCGCCCGGTCTTCGCATCTGGTGCGGCGCGACGGTTGAGACCGCCGATGTCGCGGCGCTGACGCACTGGCTCGACTGGGCCTTTGCGCAGACCAAGGCTTCGCTCGCCAAGGCGGCGTAATTCTCCGTTCACGTTCGATTGTCATGGCCGGGCTTGACCCGGCCATCCATCAAAAAGATGGACCCGCGGGTCGAGCCCGCGGGTGACGTTCAGCAAATGCATCAGCTTTCAGGATCACATCCCATGACCAAACCCAAAGTTCTCATTTCAGACGCTCTGTCTCCCGCCGCCGTGCAGATCTTCAAGGATCGCGGCGTCGATGTGGACTTCCAGCCGGCGCTCGGCAAGGACAAGGACAAGCTCGCCGAGATCATCGGCAACTATGACGGCCTCGCCATCCGCTCCGCCACCAAGGCGACGGCGAAGATTCTCGCCAACGCCAAGAACCTTAAGGTGATCGGCCGCGCGGGCATCGGCGTGGACAATGTCGAAATTCCCGCCGCCACCGCGCGCGGCATCATCGTGATGAACACGCCGTTCGGCAATTCCATCACCACCGCCGAGCATGCGATTACTTTGATGCTTGCGCTTGCGCGCGAGATTCCGCAGGCCGACGCCTCGACGCAGGCGGGCAAGTGGGAGAAGAACCGCTTCATGGGCGTCGAGATCACCGGCAAGACGCTCGGCGTGATCGGCTGCGGCAATATCGGTGCGATTGTCG
>Ga0182735_1001955_pt1 | contig 13077 bp, 10 predicted proteins | sample eDN5th30CKraftMG_FD_128524 | JGI IMG/M metagenome (GOLD analysis project Ga0182735, IMG submission 128524) | Enriched Miracle-Growth compost microbial communities from Emeryville, California, USA - eDNA 5th pass 30_C Kraft MG (version 2) (version 2) ... | reverse complement strand
GCAAGGCACCGAGAAGGCGCGCGTGCCACAGGACCAGCTGACCGAAGAACGCGCGGCAGTGACCGAACTGTGGGCCGCGGTGCTGGGCGAGGCCTCGCCAGCGTAGTGCAAGTGGGCGTAAAATAAGGGTTTTTACTGCTGCGACGCTGTTTTTGCCATGTCCGAACTCGTGCGCCCCCAACTCGAACTGCCCACCGGCCGCCGCAAGGTGCTGCTGCACTCGTGCTGCGCGCCCTGTTCGGGCGAGGTCATGGAAGCCATGCAGGCCTCGGGCATCGATTATTCGATTTTCTTCTACAACCCGAATATCCACCCGGTCAAAGAATACGAGATCCGCAAGCAGGAAAACATCCGCTTCGCGCAGCAGCACGGTATCGAGTTCATCGATGCCGACTACGACATGGACAACTGGTTCGAGCGCGTGAAGGGACTGGAAGACGCGCCGGAACGCGGCGAACGCTGCACGGTCTGCTTCGACATGCGTTTCGAGCGCACGGCGCTTTATGCGCACGAACATGGGTTCGATACGATCACCAGCTCGTTGGGGATTTCACGCTGGAAAGACATGAACCAGATCAACGGCTGCGGGGAACGCGCGGCCGCGCGCTATGACGACCTTGTCTACTGGACCTACAACTGGCGCAAGGGCGGCGGGTCGCAGCGCATGATCGAAATTTCCAAGCGCGAGAATTTCTACCAGCAGGAATACTGCGGCTGTGTGTATTCCCTGCGCGACACCAACCGCCATCGGCGCTCGCAAGGGCGCGACCGGATCCACATCGGCGTGAAGTTCTACGGGAAAGACGAGCTGGTGGACAAGACGACGTTGCAGGACTGATCGTTTTCCTGTTGCGGCGTGTTTTTTTCTGGCCGCCGGTGCGGGGCGGTGCTTGCCCGCTCAGCGGGTTCTGCTCGGGTGTTCCGCCAAGGTGTCGGACTCCCCGAAGGCTGCCTGACCCGGAAAGACCAGCGGACATTCCACCAGAGCGGCCTTGAGATCGACAGGCCCCGCCCGCAAAAAAGCTACCGCCGCAAAGACTCCCAAGTCTTCATCAGCCTCTTCACCGACACCGGCATGGGCGTCCGCAACTCCTGGGCAAACAACGCCACCCGCAGTTCTTCCAACAACCACCGGAACTCGTCCAATGCGGGATCCGGCGCGCCCTTCAAGGCCGCCCTGGCCCGCTGGTACTGCGTCAATAGCGGCGCCATTTCCGCCATCAGGCGCGCATCTCGCGCCGGATCGGCGCGCAGCTTGTCGATCCGGGCCACCGCGGCTTTCAGGTAGCGCGGGAAATGCGCCAGTTGCGCATGCGGCGTGTCGCGCACGAACCATTTGGGCATCAGCGCCCCGATCTGCTGCTGCAGGTCGGCATAGGCGCCGGCGTGCGGCTTGGCCTGCGGCAGCTTGCGCTGCAGGGCGCCGTATTCGACCAGCACCGCATGCGCCAGGCGCGCCGCTTCCTGGGCCAGCAGCCCCAGGCGCCCCTTGCCTTCCTGCCGGTGCGCCTCGAACGCCTGGGCGTCCGCGGGCCACGGCTCGGCCAGGCAGGCCTGGGCCAGCGCGCAGTCGATGATCTGGTCGCGCAGCTCTTCCTGCGTGCCAAGGTTCATGTACAGCATGCTCATCTTGGTCAGGTCGGGCAGGTTCTTTTCCAGGAACTTCACCTGCTCGCGCAAGCCCAGGCGGAACAGCCGCAGCAGCCCCGCGCGATGATGGCGGCGCGCCTCGTCCGGGTCGTCGAACACGTCCAGGTCGCAATGCGCGCCGCGATCGACCAGGGCCGGATAGCCGATCACCGACTGGCCCTTGCGCTTGATCTCCATGATCTCGGGCAGCGCGCCGAACGACCACGATGTCAGGTTCTCGTGCGCCAGCGCTTGCGCCACGCCGGCATCGCGCACCGCCAGTTGCTGGAACGTGGCCTGCGCCTGCTTGCCCAGCTCGGCCTTGAGCTGCGCCAGGTTGCGGCCGGCGGCCAGCATGCGGCCGTGCTCGTCGACCACCTTGAAATTCATGAACAAGTGGGCCGGCAGGGTCTCGAGCTTGAAATCGCCCGGCGCCGGACGCACCTGCACCTGGTCCCACATGTCGGCGATCAGGGCATCCACCAGGCCGCGCTGCGGGTCGGCCTGGCGCTCGTACCAGCGCTCGTAGAAACCGGCGGCGTAGTCCGGCAGCGGCACGCAATGGCGGCGCAGCTTCTGCGGCAGCGACTTCAGCAATAGGTGCACTTTCTCCTTCAACATGCCCGGCACCAGCCATTCACAGCGCGCCGGGTCGATCTGGTTCAAGGCGAACAGCGGCACCGACAGGGTCACGCCGTCGCGCGGCGAGCCCGGCTCGAAATGGTAGTCCAGCGGCATGGCCACGCCCTGCCACTCGACCTGCTTGGGAAACACGTCGGTGGTGACGCCGGCCGCCTCGTGGCGCATCAGTTCGTCGCGCGTGAGCAGCAGCGCGGCGGCGCCGGCCTTGTCCAGGCCGTGCACCCATTTTTCCAGCGCGGCCGTCTGCGAGATGCCTTCGGGCAGCTGGCGGTCGTAGAACGCGTAGATCAGTTCGTCGTCGACCAGGATGTCGGGCCGGCGCGCCTGGTGCTCGAGCTTCTCGATGCCGGCGATAAGCTTGCGGTTATGCGCCACGAACGGCAGGCGCGTGTCGATCTCGCCGGGCACCAGCGCCTGGCGGATGAACAGCTCGCGCGCCTGCTGCGGGTTGACGCGGCCGTAATGGATGCGGCGGCCGGCATACACCACCAGCCCGTACAGCGTGGCCCGTTCGTTGGCCACCACTTGCCCGGCCTTCTTTTCCCAGCGCGGATCGGACCAGTTGCGCCGCAGCAGGTGCGCCGCCACGCGTTCCAGCCATACGGGCTCGATGCGCGCCACGCAGCGCGCATACAGGCGGGTGGTCTCGACCAGTTCGGCGGCCACGATCCAGCGCCCGCCCTTCTTGGCCAGGCGCGAGCCGGGATGGATATGGAAGCGGATATCGCGCGCGCCGCGATACTGGCCGCCCTCGTCGCCTTTGAAGCCGATGTTGCCCAGCAGGCCCGACAGCAGCGCCAGGTGCAGTTGTTCGTAGGTGGCCTCGGCCTGGTTGACGCGCCAGCCCTGCTCGCCCACCAGCGCCGCCAGCTGCGTGTGCACATCGTGCCATTCGCGCAGCCGGATGGGCGACAGGAAATTCTGGCGCAGCAGGGCCACCAGCTTGCGCTGCGAAGCCTTGTGCTGCACTTGTTCGCCATACCAGCGCCACAGTTTCAGGAAGGAAATGAATTCCGACTTATCGTCGGCGAACTTGGCGTGCGCGGCCTCGGCGGCCTCGCGTTCGGCCATGGGCCGGTCGCGCGCGTCCTGTACCGACAGCGCCGAGGCGATGATCAGCATCTCGGCCAGGCACTGGTGCTCGCGCGCGGCCAGGATCATGCGGCCGATGCGCGGGTCCACCGGCAGCTTGGCCAGTTCGTGGCCCGTGCGCGTCAGCACGAACGACGAACCGGTGCGGGATGCATCCGGCGTATCGTCGTCGTCCGTGGTGGTGGCCAGTTCGATGGCGCCCAGTTCCTGCAGCAAGTGGTAGCCGTCGGCAATGGCGCGCCCCGGCGGCGCCTCGACAAAGGGAAACTGCTCGATGTCGTCCAGCTTCAGCGACTTCATGCGCAGGATCACCGAGGCCAGCGACGAACGCAGCACTTCCGGGTCGGTAAAGGCCGCGCGGCCGTTGAAATCGGGCTCGTCGTACAGCCGGATGCATACGCCCGGGCCGACGCGGCCGCAACGGCCGGCGCGCTGGTTGGCCGAGGCGCGGCTGATGGGCTCGATGCGCAACTGCTCGACCTTGTTGCGCCACGAATAGCGCTTGATGCGGGCCAGCCCGCTGTCGATCACGAAGCGGATGCCCGGCACCGTCAGCGACGTCTCGGCCACGTTGGTGGCCAGCACGATGCGGCGCGCGTTGGTGCGCGGATGAAAGATCTGTTCCTGCTCGGCCTGCGACAGGCGCGCGTACAGCGGCAGCACCTCGGTGCCGGCCGGATGATGCTTGCGCAGCGCCTCGGCCGACTCGCGGATCTCGCGTTCGCCCGGCAGGAACACCAGCACGTCGCCCGGGCCGTGGCGCGCGCACTCGTCCACCGCATCGACGATGGCATCGATCAGGTCGCGTTCTTCGTCGCCGGCCAGGCGGTCGCGGTCGGGCCGGGCGCCGGCGGGCGCGTCCTCGCCGGCCTCCTGGCGCACGGGACGGTAGCGCACCTCGACCGGGTACAGCCGGCCCGAGACCTCGATGACCGGCGCGGGGCGCGTTTCCGAGGCCGCGAAATGGCGGGCGAAACGCTCGGCATCGATGGTGGCCGAGGTAATGATGACTTTCAGGTCGGGGCGCCGCGGCAGCAACTGCTTCAGGTAGCCCAGCAGGAAGTCGATGTTCAGGCTGCGCTCGTGCGCCTCGTCGATGATCAGGGTGTCGTAGCGGCGCAGCAGCGGGTCGCGCTGCGACTCGGCCAGCAGGATGCCGTCGGTCATCAGCTTGACCGACGCGTTCGGCCCGGTGCGATCATTGAAGCGCACCTGGTACCCCACCACCTCGCCCAGCGGCGTGTTCAGTTCTTCGGCGATGCGCTTGGCCACCGACGTGGCGGCCAGCCGGCGCGGCTGGGTGTGGCCGATCATGCGCTGGCGGCCGCGGCCCAGTTCCAGGCAGATCTTGGGCAGCTGCGTCGTCTTGCCGGACCCGGTTTCGCCGCTGACGATCACCACCTGGTGGCCGGCGATGGCGCGCGCGATTTCGTCCCGCCGCGCGCTGACGGGCAGGTCTTCGGGATAGGCGATGGCGGGAATGGGCCGCTCGGGACGCGGCGCGGCGCCGCGCGCGGACGGGCGGGAGACTTCGGGCATGTACGGTTTATCCTGTGAACGCCTATTATAAAAATTTGCGATGCCGCCGCTTGGGCGGCCCAACCGGAGGAAAAGATGGATCTGGGAATCAAGGGCAGGCGCGCCCTGGTATGCGCCTCGAGCAAGGGGCTGGGCCGCGCCTGCGCCCTGTCGCTGGCGCGCGAGGGCGTCCAGGTGGTGATGCTGGCGCGCGGCCGCGAGGCCCTGGAGGCGGCGGCCGCCGAGATCCGCCAGCAGACCGGCGCGCAGATCGCCACCGTGGCGGCCGATATCACCACGCCGGCCGGGCGGGCGGCGGCCCTGCAGGCCTGCCCCGACCCGGACATCCTGGTCACCAACGCGGGCGGCCCCAAGCCGGGCGATTTCCGCGACTGGTCGCGCGACGACTGGGTGGCGGCGCTGGACGCCAACATGCTGACGCCCATCGAACTGATCCGCGCCACGGTCGACAAGATGATCGAGCGCCGCTTCGGCCGCATCGTCAACATCACATCGGCCGCGGTGAAGATGCCGATCGACATCCTGGGGCTGTCCAACGGCGCGCGCGCCGGCCTGACCGGCTTCGTGGCCGGCTTGGCCCGGCAGGTGGCGGCGCACAACGTCACCATCAACAACCTGCTGCCTGGCCCGTTCGCCACCGACCGCCTGGCCCAGACAGTGGCCAAGGCCGCGCAGACCAGCGGACGCAGCATCGAGGACGCCATGGCGGCGCGCCAGGCCGGCATCCCCGCGCGCCGTTTCGGCGACCCGGCCGAGTTCGGCGATGCCTGCGCTTTCCTGTGCAGCGCCCAGGCTGGTTACATGACCGGGCAGAACCTGGTGCTCGACGGCGGGCTGTATCCGGGCACCCTCTGACGCGGACCGCGGGCCGCAAGTGTTGCGCGCACGCCCATTTTGCGCCGGCCGACGCCGGCCCGGGCCGCGCGCGGTCATATAATTTCCGCCAGCGCCGCGCTTCGCGCGGCACCGGCCGCGCCTTCGGGCGTGCCCACTTTTCCAGGAAGCCCAACCGCCCATCATGCCCGACCAGGAACCCGACACCGTATCCGCCCAGGAAGCCCCCGAATTCGCCGCCGCGCAATTCGTCCGATGGTTCCGCGAAGTCGCTCCGTACGTGCATGCTTTCCGAGGCAAGACCTTCGTGGTGGCCTTTGGCGGCGAACTGGTGCAGGCCGGCGCGCTGAACGCGCTGGTGCAAGACCTGTCGCTGCTGTCGGCGCTGGGGGTGCGGCTGGTGCTGGTGCATGGTTCGCGCCCGCAGGTCAACGAACAATTGCGCCTGAAGGGCTATACCCAGCAGTTCGACCGGGGCCTGGCCCCCACCGACCCGGCCGCGCTGGAATGCGCCAAGGAAGCCGCCGGCGAGATCCGCCTGGACATCGAGGCCGCTTTCAGCCAGGGCCTGCCCAACACCCCGATGTCGCATTCGCATATCCGGGTCATTTCGGGCAATTTCGTCACGGCCCGTCCCACCGGGGTGGTGGACGGGATCGACTACAAGCACACCGGGCAGGTCCGCAAGATCGACGTCGAGGCGCTGAAGTTCGCCATCGAAAAAGGTTCGTCGGTCGTGCTGCTGTCGCCGCTGGGCTTTTCGCCTACCGGCGATGCCTTCAACCTGGCCATGGAAGACCTGGCCACCAGCGTCGCGGTGGCGCTGCGCGCCGAGAAACTGATTTTCCTGTCCAGCTCGCCCGGCGTGCTGGCGTCCGACGGCTCTATCGACACCGAACTGGCCCGCGTCGACGCCGACGCCCTGCTGCAACAGGGCGAACTGGAAGAAGACACCGCGTTCTACCTGCGCCACGCCTCGCTGGCCGTCAAGCGCGGCGTGGCACGCGCCCACCTGGTGCCCTACGCGCTGGACGGCAGCGTACTGCTGGAAATCTTCACCCACGACGGCGTGGGCACCATGGTGGTCGAAGACACCCTGGACGACCTGCGCCCGGCCACGCTGGACGATGTGGGCGCCATCCTGAGCCTGATCGAGCCCCTCGAGGCCGACGGCACGCTGGTACCGCGCCCGCGCAGCGTGATCGAACGCGAAGTCGAGCGCTTCACGGTGCTGGAACACGACGGCGTCATCTACGGCTGTGCCGCGCTGCACCCCTACCCCGAAGAACACATGGCCGAAATGGCCTGCCTGATCGTGCATCCGGAATGGCAGGGTTCGGGCGAAGGCGAGATCCTGCTGCGCCACATGGAATCGCGCGCCCGCGCCATGGGCGCCCGCCGCCTGTTCGTCCTGACCACCCGGACGTCGCACTGGTTCATGAAACGCGGCTTCGTGCAGGGCGGCATCGCCGACCTGCCGCGCGACAAGCAGCACAACTACAACCGCTCGCGCAACAGCCTGGTCTTCATCAAGAAGCTGTAATTCGCGGCGTACCAAGGTGCCCGGCCGACACGAGCCCCGTGCCGGCCGGGCAGGCGGGGCAAGAACGCAGCATCGCCCATAGCCCGTTAAAATGCCCTTTCCCCCACTGATACCGGCAGCATCATCATGTCCCGTACCGTCAACTGTGCAAAGCTGAAACGCGAGGCCGAAGGCCTGGACTTCCCCCCGTACCCGGGCGAATTGGGCACCCGCATCTGGCAGAACATCTCCAAGGAAGCCTGGGAAGACTGGAAACAGGTGCAGACCCGCCTGGTCAACGAAAACCGCCTGAACCTGGCCGACGCCCGCGCCCGCAAATACCTGCAGCAGCAAATGGAACGCTACCTGTTCGAAGACGGCAGCGTCGAAGCCCAGGGCTTCGTGCCGCCCTCGGCATGAACGCCCGGGCTTAGACCCCCAGCGCTTCCTTCAGCAACGCCACCCGGGGGTTGAAGGGCCCCTGCCGGCAGATCAGGGCCACCACGCTGGAAGGCGGCGCCGGCGTCACGCGTATCTGCCTGACCGAGCCCGCCAGCAACGCCCCGTGGTGCAGCAACGCCACGTCCGGCACGATGCCGATGCCCAGGCCCGCCGCCACCAACTGGACGCTGGTCGTCGGGCTGGTCGATTCGACCGCCGGCAGCGGCACCGGCACCCCGGCGTGCGTGAAATATTCCTCGATCAGCTTGCGGCCCATCGAGCCCTCGGCCGGCATCACCCAGGGCTCGCGCGACAGGCGGGCCCAGTCGACGCGCCGCGCGCTCGCCAGCGGATGCCCCGCCGACGCCACCACCGCGAACTGCACCTCGAACAGCCTGACATACTCGAACGCGCCCGCATCCGATTCCTGCATCCGCACCGGAAAAGTCGTGATCAGCGCATCCAGTTCGCCGCGCTGCAGCGCGGCGATCAGGGCGGGCACCCGCTCTTCCACCAGTTTCACCCGCACGGGCGCCGGCCCCTGCGCCAGCCTGGCAACCACCTCGGGCAGGTAACCCTGCGCCACGAACGGCGGGGCGCCGATACGGATATTGGCCGTGAAGTGGTCCGCGGTGGCGGCTTCGGCCCGCAAATGCGCCAGTTCCTGCAGCAGCAAGGCCGCGCCCCGCAGCACCACCTCGCCTTGTGCTGTCGGCGCCAGCCCGCGCGCCGTACGCGAGAACAGCGCAAAACCGAACGCCCCCTCGATTTCCGTGAGCGCCTTGCTCAAGGCGGGCTGCGTCAGGTTCAGCGCCTGCGCCGCGGCCCGCAGGCTGCCCCGGTCCCGCACTTCGGTCAGCAGACGCAGGTGGCGAAAGCGCAGCTTGGCCACCAGGTGGTCCGGTTCGAGCGACTCAGGCATCGTCAGATATCAAACATAAAGTTATCGTTATATAAAAACATATCACTTTTTCTATTCGCTGCAATTACCTATTCTTCCTTGTATTACAAGGAGACAACATGCAACGCCGCCACTTCTGCCTGGGCGCCCTGGGCGCCGGCCTGATGTTCCACGCCGCGGCACGGGCCGCCGATACCTACCCCACGCGGCCCGTGCGCGTGGTCGTTCCCTACGCCGCGGGCGGAGGGCCCGACATCATGATGCGGCAGTTCGGCCCCAAGCTCGGCGCCACGCTGGGCCAGCCGGTGGTGGTCGAGAACAAGGTCGGCGCGGGCGGCGTGCTGGCCGCGCAATACGCCGCCCAGGCACCGGCCGACGGCTACACCGCGCTGCTGGGTTCGAACTCGCACCTGATCCAGAAAGCGCTGCAGCCCACCCTGGCATTCGATCCCGTCAACGATTTCGTGCCGGTCACCGTGATCGGCACGTCTCCCAGCGTGCTGGTCGTGGCCGCCAGCTCGTCCTACCGAACCTTGCAGGACCTGGTCGACGCCTTGCGGGCGCGCCCGGGCAAGATGAACTTCGGTTCCGGCGGCATCGGCTCGGCGGCGCACCTGGGCGGCGCGACCCTGGTGACGCTGCTGCACGCCAACGCGGTGCACATCCCGTTCAAGGGCTCGGTGGAAATTCCGGTGTCGCTGCTGCGCGGCGACACCGATTTCGCCTTCACCATCGCGGGCACGGCCATTCCGCAGGTGCAAAGCGGCAAGCTGCGCGCCCTGGCCGTGACCAGCCGCGCCCCGCTGGCCGAACTGCCCGGCGTGCCGCCGCTGCACGAAGTGCTGCACAGCGACCTGGCCGTGCAGGAATTCTGGTTCGGCTTCTGGCTGCCCCGCACTCCGCCCGCCCAGGTCGTCGACACCCTCTACCGCGCCACCACCACGGCCCTGCGGGACCCCGCCGTCCGGAGCACGTTCCAGGCCGGCGGCACGCGCGTGGTCTACAGCGACAGCCCCCAGGCCGATGCGGCGTTCGTGCGCGACGAGGCCCGCAAATGGGCCGAGATCATCAAACTCACCGGCATCAGCGCCGGTTGACCGGGAAGTCTTCATGTCCAAACCCCTGGAAGGCGTGCGCGTGCTGGACCTGTCGCACGTGATCGCGGGCCCGCTGGCCTCGTTCTACCTGGCGCAGCTGGGCGCCGAAGTCATCAAGATCGAACCGCCGCAGGCAGGCGAAGTGCTGCGCTCGATGAAGGACGGCGCGGATACCGACACGCCCACCGGATTCGCGGCCATCAATGCCGGCAAGCAGTCGCTGGCCCTGGATATCCGGACGCCGCAAGGCGCCGAGCTGATCCGCGCGCTGGCCGCATCGGCCGATGTGTTCATCGAGAATTTCCGGCCGGGCGTGGTGGCCCGCCACGGGCTCGATTACGCCGCCATCAAGGCGATCCGGCCCGACGTCGTCTACTGCTCGATCTCGGGCTTCGGCCAGCAAGGCGACTGGGCCCAGCGCGGCGCCTACGACCATGTGGTGCAGGCGCTGACCGGCATGATGATGATGTCCGGCGAAGGGGACGACGCGCCGCCCATCAAGGTCGGCTTCCCCGTCATCGATGTGGCGGTGGGCATGCTGGCCGCGCTGTCGATCGTGTCGTCGCTGCACCGCCGGGCCCGCGAGGGCGTCGGCCAGTACATCGACGCATCGATGGTGCAGGCCTCGCTGATGCTGATGTACCCCAACAGTTGCGCCTACCTGACCGACGGCACCCCGACGCGCCGCGTCGGCAACCGCGGCTATACCGGCAGCCCGGCGGCCGACACGTACCGGTGCGCCGACGGCTGGCTGGCGGTCGCCGCCAACACGCCGGCCCAGTTCCGCAAGCTGGCCGCCGTCATCGGCATCGAGGACCTGTGCGACGACCCTCGCGCGCTCGACCTGGCCGCATTCAATGCGCCCAACGGATTCGTGGTGCCGAACGATCGCGACTATGTCGCGCGGCGCCTGCGGCAGGCGTTCTCGACCCGCCATGCGGCCCGGCTGGAACCCTTGCTGGGCGATGCCGGCGTGCCCGCGGCCAAGGTCAGGAAGATCGAGGAATTCCTGCGCGAGGTCGATGCCACCGGCTGCGTCGGCCTGCCGGACTACCGCTTCCGCCAAGGCGGGCACGAGGTACGCACCCGGGGAATCGGCTTCGCTTTCGAACAAGACGGCGGGCCCAGCACGGCCGGCGCGCCCGCGCTGGGCCAGGGCGGCCGCGCGGCGCTGGCACGCGCCGGCCTGGACGACGCGGCCATCGCCGAACTCGAGCGCGCCGGGATCGTCCGGACACAAGCCCCGGCCGCGCCTGTAGCATCGTGACTATTTCCACTAGCGGAGCATCCATGACCCCCCTTCTGCAAGACCGCATCGCCATTGTCACCGGGGCCGGCCGCGGCCTGGGCCGTTCCCACGCGCTCGAACTGGCGCGCCACGGCGCCAGGGTGCTGGTCAACGACATGGGAGCCGACCGGCCGGATTCCGAGGCGCAGGCCGTCGTGGCCGCCATTCGCGCCGCCGGCGGCGAGGCCCGCGCGCACGGCGCCGACGTGACCGACCCGGGGCAAGTCCAGGCCATGGTGCAGTACGCCGTCGAACAATGGGGCCGCGTCGACATCCTGGTGAACAACGCCGGCATCCTGCGCGACAAGAGCTTCGCCAAGATGACCCTGGAAGATTTCCGGCAGGTGATGGAGGTGCACCTGATGGGTTCGGTGCATTGCACCCATGCGGTCTGGAACGCCATGCGCGCGCAGCAGTACGGACGCATCGTGATGACGACCTCGTCGTCCGGACTGTACGGCAACTTCGGACAGGCCAACTACAGCGCGGCGAAGATGGCCCTGGTGGGACTGATGCAGACGCTGGCGCTGGAAGGCGAGCGATACGGCGTGCGCGTGAACTGCCTGGCCCCCACGGCCGCCACGGCCATGACGGAAGGCCTGATCGACCCGCAGGCCCTGGACATGCTGTCGCCCGCGTCGGTCAGCCCCGCGGTGGTGGCGCTGGTCGCGGAAAACGCGCCGACCCGCAGCATCCTGATGGCGGGCGCCGGCAGCTTCGAGCAGGCGCATATCACCATGACCCAGGGTATCTGCCTGCCTGGGGCCGAACTGTCGGCCAACGCCCTGCTCGACCGCCTGGATCAAGTGGCCGATCGCACCCAAGAAACGGTCCCGGCCACCGGCTTCGACCAGTTGCGCCACGAGATCGCCAAGGCGCAGGCGTGCCGCCCGATCGGCGCGGCCCAAGCCCCGGCGTGATGGCCTCGCCCGCCCACCCGCCTGCGGCGATCCGCGCGTTCGGATCGGTGCGGTCACTGGTCGATTTCGTGGGGCAACCGGCGATCGTCTCCGACACCATCGCGATCGACCAGGCCACCATCGACCGGTTCGCGCAGGTCACGCGCGACAGCCAGTGGATTCACGTCGACCGCGAACGCGCGATGGCGCAATCGCCGTACGGGGACACTATCGCCCACGGCTTCCTGGTGCTGTCGCTGCTGACTTACTGGCAGGCCAGCTGCATCGCCTTTCCCGGCGCGACCCTGGCGCTGAACTACGGCTTCGACAAAGTCCGCTTCACGGCGCCGGTGCTGTCCGGCGCGCGGGTGTCGGCCCGCTTCGCGCTGGCGCAGGTCACCGAAAGCCGGCCGGGCGAAGCGCGCTGCTGCTGGCACGTCGCGGCCCAGGCCGACGGCGCGCCGCGGCCGTCGCTGCACGCCGAGTGGCAGATTCTGGTGCGCTATGGGCAGGCCACGCCGGGCTGAGCGCGCCGGCCGCCCCCCCCGCCAGCGGCCGGCCGCAATCGAAAAACGGCCACCCCGCGGGGTGGCCGTGGCAAGCGTGACGCGCCGCCGGCGTCAGCCTTCGTCGGCCGATTGCGCCTCGGGAGCAGCCGGCTCGTCGTCGCCGCGGGCCTGGCGCTCGGCGTTCTTGACGCCGGTATGGCGCACGTCGGCCCCCTTGACCATGTAGATCACCCGCTCGGCCATGTTCTTGGTGTGGTCGCCGATGCGCTCGAGCGCGCGGGCGATGAACACCATGTCGATGGCGCGCGAGATCGTGCGCGGATCTTCCATCATGTAGGTGATCAGCGTGCGCAGCGCGCCCTTCCATTCGCGGTCGACTTCCTTGTCGCTGCGCACCACTTGCGCGGCCTGGATGGGATCCAGCCGCGCGAAGGCGTCCAGCACGCTGTGCAACATGCGGCCCACGCTGTTGGCCATGTGGCGCAGCTCGATCACCGGAATGTGACGCTGCTCGTTGTCGTACATGCGACGCACGGTGTTGGCGATTTTCTCGGCCTCGTCGCCACAGCGTTCCATGTCGGTCAGCATCTTGGACACGGCCAGCAGCGTGCGCAGGTCGATGGCGGTGGGCTGGTGGCGCGCCAGGATCAGGCTGATGCGCTCGTCGATGTCGACTTCGTAGCG
>Ga0182735_1001953_pt1 | contig 13089 bp, 9 predicted proteins | sample eDN5th30CKraftMG_FD_128524 | JGI IMG/M metagenome (GOLD analysis project Ga0182735, IMG submission 128524) | Enriched Miracle-Growth compost microbial communities from Emeryville, California, USA - eDNA 5th pass 30_C Kraft MG (version 2) (version 2) ... | reverse complement strand
GACGACACGCTGGTGGTGACGTTCGCGCCGAATCGCGCGCGCGACGTGCCGCTTTATGCGGCGACGCTGCCGATTTTCTCCAAGGCCTATTACGCTAAGCAGCCGTTCGAAGAGTCGACGCTCGAGGTGCCGCTGGGATCTGGCCCGTATAAAGTCGGCAAATTCGAGGTCGGCCGCTTCATCGAATACGACCGCGTCAAGGACTGGTGGGGAGCGGGCCTTCCCGTCGCGAAGGGCGCGTTCAATTTCGACACCGTCCGCTACGAATTCTACCGCGACCGCGACGTGGCGTTCGAAGGCTTCACCGGTCGCAATTATCTCTACCGCGAGGAATTCACCGCGCGCGTCTGGGCGACCCGTTACGATTTTCCTGCTGTTAAAGATGGACGAGTGAAGCGCGAAACGCTGCCGGATGAAACGCCATCCGGTGCGCAGGGCTGGTTCATCAACATGCGGCGCGACCAGTTCAAGGACCCGCGCGTGCGCGAGGCGCTGGGCTGCGCTTTCGATTTCGAATGGACCAATAAGACCATCATGTATGGCGCCTATGCGCGCACCGTCTCGCCGTTCCAGAATTCCGATCTGATGGCCACGGGCGCACCCGACGCCGGCGAACTCAAATTGCTCGAGCCGTTTCGCGGAAAGGTGCCGGACGAAGTGTTCGGTATGCCGTTCGTGCCGCCAGTGTCCGATGGATCGGGCCAGGATCGCAAGCTGCTGCGCAAGGCGGCGCACCTTCTGCAAGAGGCGGGCTGGACCATCAAGGACGGCAAGCGCGTGTCGCAATCGGGCCAGCGCTTCACGCTCGAATTCCTGCTCGATGAGCCGTCGTTCCAGCCGCACCATGCGCCCTACATCAAGAATCTCGGCGTGCTCGGCATCGACGCCAGCCTGCGCGTGGTGGACCCGGTGCAGTATCGCGCCCGCCGCGACGATTTCGATTTCGATGTCACCATCGAACGATTCTCGATGGCCTCGACGCCGGGCGAGGCGCTGCGCACGTTCTTCTCCTCGCAGGCGGCCGCGATCAAGGGCTCAAACAATCTGGCGGGCGTGGCCGATCCCGTGCTCGATGCGCTGATCGAGAAAATCATCGCAGCCAACAGCCGTGACGAATTGCGCATTGCCTGCCGCGCGTTCGATCGGGTGTTTCGCGCGGGCCGTTACTGGGTACCGCAATGGTACCGCAACAATCATCCCATCGCGTATTGGGATGTGTTCGGGCATCCGGCGCAACTGCCGCGCTACGCGGGTGTGGGCGTGCCGGACCTGTGGTGGTACGATGCTGCGAAAGCATCGAAGCCCGAACAGGCGAAATAGCCGATGGCAGCTTATATTGCCCGCCGCATCCTGCTGATGGTGCCGACGCTGTTCGGCATCCTGTTCGTGTCGTTCGTGGTGGTGCAGTTCGCGCCCGGCGGACCGGTGGAGCGGGTGATCGCGCAACTGTCGGGTGCGGACACGGGTGCGAGCTCGCGCATTTCCGGCGGTGGCGGGGACCTCGGCGCGCGCGGCGCGCCGGGCGCCTCGATGGACGCGATGAATTCGAAATATCGCGGCGCGCAGGGGCTGGACCCTGAATTCATCAAGAGCCTCGAGAAGCAGTTCGGTTTCGACAAGCCCGCGCCGGAACGCTTCGCGCTGATGCTGTGGAATTTTTCCCGCTTCGATTTCGGCAAGAGCTATTTCCGCGACGTCAGCGTGATCCAGCTCATCAAGGAAAAGCTGCCGGTGTCGATGTCGCTCGGCATCTGGATGACGCTGCTGACCTACCTGATCTCGATTCCGCTCGGCATCCGCAAGGCGGTGGCGGACGGCTCGCGCTTCGATACATGGACATCGGCTGTCATCATCATCGGGTTCGCGATTCCGGGATTCATGTTCGCGATCCTGCTGATTATCCTGTTCGCGGGCGGCTCGTTCTACGACATCTTTCCGCTGCGGGGGCTCACCTCGGACGGCTGGTCGCAATTTCCGTGGTACTGGAAGATCATCGACTATTTCTGGCATCTCACGCTGCCGCTGCTGTCGATGGCGCTGAGTTCGTTCGCGACCATGACGCTGCTGACCAAGAATTCGTTCCTCGACGAAATCCGCAAGCAATATGTCATGACCGCGCGCGCCAAGGGCTGCAGCGAACATCGGGTGCTCTACGGCCATATCTTCCGCAACGCGATGCTGATCGTGATTGCTGGATTTCCCGGCGCGTTCGTCCACGCGTTCTTCTCCGGCTCGCTGTTGATCGAGACGATCTTCTCTCTCGATGGCCTCGGCCTGCTCGGCTTTGAAAGCGTGCTGAACCGCGATTATCCCGTGGTGTTCGGTACGCTCTTCATTTTCTCGCTGGTGGGTCTCGTCGTGAATCTGTTGTCCGACCTGGCTTACATGTGGGTCGATCCGCGGATCGATTTCGAGGCGCGTCAGGCATGAGCGTAACCCCGCCGATCGAGACGCAAAGCCTGTCGCCGCTCGGAGAAGCGGTGCCCGTATCGCGGCGCAGCCTGAGCCTGTCGCCGCTGAACCGGCGGCGCTGGCAGAACTTCAAGGCCAACCGCCGCGGCTACTGGTCATTCTGGATTTTCTCGATCCTGTTCATCGTCTCGCTGTTCGCGGAGTTGATCGCCAATGATCGGCCGTTTCTCATTCAGTATGACGGCCATCTGTATTTTCCCGCCTTCGTCTCCTACCCGGAGACGGCGTTCGGCGGCGATTTCGAGACGGCGGCGGACTATCGCGATCCCTATCTGCAGAAGCTGATCAAGGACAAGGGCGGCCATATCGTCTGGCCGCTGATCCGCTATTCCTACGACACGCATAATCTCGACCTGCCGACGCCCGCGCCGTCGAAGCCGACATGGATGCTGACCGAGAAGGAATGCGCGCCGGTGGTGCAGCGCAAGGGCCTGCAGAGCTGCCGCGATCTCGAATACAACTGGCTCGGCACCGACGATCAGGGGCGCGACGTGGTGGCGCGGCTGATCTACGGCTTCCGCATTTCGGTGCTGTTCGGCCTCGCGCTGACGATCATCTCGTCGATCGTCGGCATCGCGGCAGGCGGCATCCAGGGCTATTTCGGCGGCTGGATCGATCTCGGCTTCCAGCGATTCATCGAGGTGTGGACGGCGATCCCCTCGCTTTACCTGCTGCTCATTCTGTCCTCGATTCTGGTGCCTGGATTTTTCGTGTTGCTCGGCATTCTGTTGCTGTTCTCATGGGTGTCGCTGGTCGGGCTGGTGCGGGCGGAATTCCTGCGCGGGCGGAATTTCGAATACATCCAGGCGGCGCGCGCGCTCGGCGTCTCGGACAGGACGATCATGTTCCGGCACCTGCTGCCGAACGCGATGGTCGCGACCATGACGTTCCTGCCGTTCATCGTCTCTTCCTCGGTGATGACGCTGACGGCGCTGGATTTCCTCGGCTTCGGCCTCCCGCCGGGCTCGCCTTCGCTCGGCGAACTGCTGTCACAGGCCAAGGCGAACATCCAGGCGCCGTGGCTCGGCCTGTCCGGCTTCTTCTCGCTCGCGATCATGCTGTCGCTGCTGATCTTCATCGGCGAGGCGGTGCGTGACGCGTTCGATCCGCGCAAGACGTTCGAGTGAGCGGCATGGATACAAGCTCGCAACCCTTGCTCGATGTGCAGGATCTGTCGGTGGCTTTCCGGCAGGGCGGCAAGACGTCCATTGCGGTCGATAAAATCTCGTTCACGATCAATCGCGGCGAGTGCGTCGCGCTGGTCGGCGAATCTGGTTCTGGCAAATCCGTCAGCGCCCTGTCGGTGCTGAAGCTCCTGCCTTATCCGACCGCCTCGCATCCTTCCGGCAGTATCAGGTTCAACGGGCGTGACCTGCTTCCGCTCGACGAGAACGAGATGCGCGGTGTGCGCGGCAACGACATCTCGATCATCTTCCAGGAGCCGATGACGTCGCTCAATCCGCTCCATACCATCGAGACCCAGATCGGCGAGACGCTGCTGCTTCATGGAGGCTTACGCGGCAGGGCTGCGCGCGCGCGAACGCTGGAGCTTCTCACGCAGGTCGGTATTCCCGATCCCGAGACACGGCTCGGGGCCTATCCGCATCAGCTCTCGGGCGGGCAGCGCCAGCGCGTCATGATCGCGATGGCGCTCGCCAACGAGCCGGACCTGTTGATCGCGGACGAGCCGACGACGGCGCTCGACGTTACGGTGCAGGCCCAGATTCTCCAGCTGCTCGCGGACATCCGCGCGCGGCTCGGCATGAGTCTCCTGTTCATCACGCACGATCTCGGCATCGTGCGGCGCATCGCCGATCGCGTCTGCGTCATGAACAATGGCAGGATCGTCGAGCAGGGGCCGGTCGAACAGGTGTTCACCGCACCCCGTCACGATTACACCAAGGCGCTCCTCGCCGCCGAGCCGAAGCCGGACCCCGCGCCGCCGCGTCCCTATGCGCCGGTGGTGATGCAGGCGGACGATCTCAAGGTCTGGTTTCCAATCAAGCGCGGGCTGCTGCGCAAGACAGTGGGTCACGTCAAGGCGGTCGATGGCGTGTCGCTCGCCGTGCGCAAGGGCGAGACGCTCGGCGTTGTCGGTGAATCCGGTTCGGGCAAGACTACGCTCGGCCTCGCGCTGCTGCGGCTGATTTCGTCGAGTGGTCCTATCGTCTTTCTCGGCAAGCCTATTCAGGGGCTGCGCTTCAAGGAGATGCGGCCGTTCCGGCGCGACATGCAGATCGTGTTTCAGGATCCGTATGGCGCGCTCAGCCCGCGCATGTCGGTCAACGACATCATTGCCGAGGGGTTGAGCGTGCACCAGCCATCCCTGGCGGCCGCGGAGCGCGATGCGCGCGTGGTCAAGGCACTCACCGATGTCGGCCTCGACCCGCAGGTGCGGTTTCGCTATCCGCACGAATTCTCCGGTGGGCAGCGCCAGCGCATCAGCGTGGCGCGCGCCATCGTGCTGGAGCCGGATTTTGTCGTGCTCGACGAGCCGACCAGCGCGCTCGACATGCTGTTCCAGGCGCAGATGGTGGATCTCTTGCGCGCCCTGCAGCGCAAGCGCGACCTCACCTACATGTTCATCTCCCACGATCTGCGCGTGGTGGCGTCATTGGCGAGTCATCTGATCGTGATGCGTCAGGGCAAGGTGGTGGAGGAGGGCGAGGCAGCCACGCTCTTCAGGAATCCGAAAACGGATTACACCCGCGCACTGTTCGCGGCGGCCTTCAATATCGAGGCCGATGCGGCGATCGCGCCGGAAGCGTGAAGCGTCTTACTTTAACCGCTTCACGCTCGTCACTTTGCTACCGGCCGCTTCGATCCGCGCGATAGCTTGCGCCAGCGGCTCATGCACCGTCGCCATGGCGTGCGCATTGGCGTGAACGAGCATATCGCGCTCGCTGACGATGGCGACGTGCCCTTTCCAGAACACGAGGTCGCCGCGCCGGAGGTCGCTCCATTGCGATGGCGGCTCGGCCTCGCCCAACGCATTTTCCTGCATGTCGCTGTCGCGCGGCGCCTTGATGCCCGCCGCGGCGAGCGACACCTGCACCAGCCCCGAACAGTCGATCCCCATGCTGCTCTTGCCGCCCCAAAGATAGGGCGTGCCGATGAACCGCTCCGCCACGGTCACAAAGTCGCTTTCGTGAACGCTGAGTTCCGCGAGATGCCGCGCGGGAATGTAATGTCCCTGGGCCGTGACGGCGAAGCTGTCGCTGGTTCTCACGATCTCGACGCGCGCGCCGAGCGGCAGGCTCTCGGTTGGCGGCAGTTTGATGGACGGGCCGGGAAAGGCCAGCGTCTGCTGCGCGATGACGTGATGCGTCGGCGTGGTGCGCGGAAGAACGAGTGCTGCTTCCGGCAACCAGCCGACATAGCCGTCGCCGTTCAACTGGCCCCAGGCCCAGCCTTCGCCGTCGCGGTCATAGATCGTGACGCGCTCGCCTTTCAGGGCTTGTGTGAGCTGCGTGGCGTTGTGCGAGGGCTCGCATCGCACCGGCGCGAGCGGATCGAACACTTCGTTCTCCTCGCCTTTGACAAACCGCGCGGCCTCGACCTTGCCTTGCAGGTGCTTGGCTGCGAGATCGGGCCTGGCCGGCGTGAGTCGTGGGTCGAGCTTCGTCTCAGCCATAGCGTTCGCTCAACACTTTATAGAACGCGCGCGCGGCCTGACATTCGCCGCCTTCGGGCCGCGCAGGCTTGGCCGATGGCGTCCAGCCATAGATGTCGGCGTGCAGCCAGCTCGTTCCGGTGCTGACGAAGCGCTGCATGAACAAGGCGCAGGTGATCGAGCCAGCGAAGCCGCCGGACGGTGCGTTGTTGATGTCGGCGACTTTCGAATCGAGCCATGCATCGTAAGGCTGCCACAGCGGCAGCCGCCACAGCGGATCGTTCTCCTGCCGTGCGTGGCGCGCGACATCGGCGGCGAGCGCATCGTCATTGGTGTAGAACGGCGGCAGATCGGGGCCGAGCGCGACACGCGCGGCGCCCGTGAGCGTGCCCATGTCGATCAACAGATCGGGATTGTCCTCGCAGGCGAGCGTCAGCGCGTCCGCCAGCACGAGGCGGCCTTCGGCGTCGGTATTGCCGATCTCGACCGTCAGCCCCTTGCGCGAGGTGAAGACATCGAGCGGGCGGAAGGCGTTGCCGGCGACGGAATTCTCCACCGCCGGGATCAGCACGCGCAGCCGCACCTTCAGCTTCGCACCCATCACCATCCGCGCCAGCGCGAGCACGTTGGCCGCGCCGCCCATGTCCTTCTTCATGATGAGCATGGCGCTGGAAGGCTTGAGGTCGAGCCCGCCGGTGTCGAAGCAGACGCCCTTGCCGACCAAGGTGATCTTCGGGTGCGAGGCATCGCCCCAGCTAAAATCGATCAGGCGCGGCGCGCGGGTCGAGGCCATGCCGACGGCGTGGATCAGCGGAAACTCGCGCGCCAGTTCCTCGCCGCTGATGCAATGGAAGGCTGCGCCGAATTCATCGGCCAGCGCCTTGGCGGCGGCCGCGAGTTCGTCCGGCCCCATGTCGTTCGGCGGCGTGTTGATGAGGTCGCGCGCCAACGCTGCGGCATCGGCCATGCGCGCCAGTTCGGCGGCGTCGATGCCCTCCGGTGGAACGAGACTCACTTCGTAAGGCTCCGCCTTCCTGTAGCGGCCGAACCGGTAGCTGCCGAGCGCGAAGGCGAGCGCCGCAAGGCGCGCATCGTGCGGCGTATTGGCGAAACGATAGGTGCCCTTCGGCAGCCTGGCGGGCAGTTGGCCCGCCCGGAATGGATCGGCTTGGGCCACATCGTCCTCAAGCCCGAACAGGACATAAGCGAGCTTGCCGTCCGCGTCCGGCAAGGTGAGGCATTCGCCGGGCTTGGCCTTGAAGCCGTTGGCCATCGCGAATTCGCGCGCCAGTGCGGGCAGGTTTCCGGCGACCGACTCCCACGTTGACGTGGTCGCGAACAGGATCGGAACGGCAGAGGAGGCGGGCGCGGTCGAAAAGGGGGCTGGCATCAGGCAACTCGGGATTGGAACGGCGGCGGAATGCGGATCGGGTATCGGTGTATCATGGCCGTTGCGAAATTAACCACTCATTAGGGTTAACAATTTACTGCTCAAGGGTCGGCTCACTTTTCTCGCCCGTCTTGCCCTGAGCGAATGCGCCATGCGTCCATCTTCTCATCTCGTGCGGTTTCTCGGCTCGGTCGGCTTTCTGACCATTGCCGCCGTTGGCCTTGCGGGTTGCCAGACGACAGGCGCGCCGGACATTACCGGATCGCTCGGCACCAAGGCCAGCAGCACAGCCGCGCCCGAGGCGGACGCCCGGCGCGCGGCGGAGATGTATGGCGAGAAATATCGCGCCAATCCGAAAGACCTCGACGCAGGACTGCGCTACGGACAGGCGCTGCGCGCCAACGGCCAGCACGAGCAGGCCGTGGCGGTGCTGGAGCAGGTCAATCTTGCGCATCCGGGCAATCGTGCCGTGCTCGGCGCCTATGGCCGTGCGCTGGCGGAGAACGGCAGTTTCAAGCTCGCCTTCGACGTTTTGTCTCACGCGCACACCCCGGCCAATCCGGACTGGCGCATTCTCTCGATCCAGGGTGCGGTGCTCGACCAGATGGGCAAGTCCAACGAGGCGCGCGGCTATTATGCGAGCGCGCTGAAGATCAGGCCCGACGATCCGTCGGTGCTGTCCAATCTCGGGCTGTCCTACGTGCTCACCAAGGAATTGCCTCAGGCGGAGGCGACGCTGCGCCGCGCTCATCAGCTTGCGCCGAACGATTCCCGCATCCGGCAGAACCTCGGTCTCGCGCTCGGCCTGCAGGGCCGTTTCGCGGAAGCCGAGGCCATCGTCCAGGCCGACCTGCCTCCCGGTGAGGCCGCCGCCAACGTCGCCTATCTCAAGAGCATGTTGAGCAGCGGACAGGCGGGCAAGACCGCTGTTGGCCAGCGCCGCGCCGCGCAATCGCGATCCTGAAGCCTTTATTCTCTGAACGTCTTCGGGTACTTCGTCGCGACTGAGCGTGCACACCATGCTTCGGCTTAGTTCATGTAGGCTGAGATCCTGATGCCGGTCGGTCCGAGAATGACCACGAACAAAATCGGCAGGAAGAACACGATCATCGGCACGGTGAGCTTCGGCGGCAGGGCCGCGGCCTTTTTTTCGGCCTCGTTCATGCGCATGTCGCGGTTTTCCTGCGCCATGACGCGCAGCGTCTGTCCGAGTGGCGTGCCGTAGCGCTCCGACTGCATCAGCGCCATGCAGACGGATTTGACGCCATCGAGTCCCGTGCGTTTTTGCAGGTTCTCGTAGGCCATCTTGCGGTCCTGCAAATAGGAAAGCTCCGCAGTCGTCAGCGTGAATTCCTCGGCGAGCGCCACGGACTGCGATCCGATCTCGTAGCTGACCTTGCGGAAGGCGGCTTCGATCGACATGCCGGATTCGACGCAGATCAACAGCAGATCCAGCGCATCGGGGAAGGCGCGCTTGATCGAAAGCTGCCGCTTGCTGATCGCATTCTTGAGGAACAGCATGGGGGTCTGCATGCCCGCCCAAGCGGCGGCGATGCAGATGCCGATTTTGACCGTCGCGGTGTGATTGAGCTTGAGGATCACGAAGATGTAAAGTGCGGTCACGGCCAGAAAGACCACCGGCGTCACGAGGCGGAAAAACAGAAAGGTGATGTAAGGCGCCTGGCCGCGATAGCCGGCCATCACCAGCTTGTCCTTGGCCTCTTCCTGCGCAAGCCATTTGCCGAGATTGAAATCGTGGACGATCTTTCCGACAAGTTGCTTCGGGCTTTGCCGGAGCGTCACTTTCTCATTGCGGCTCATGCGTTCGCGCTCGCGCTGGCGAATGCGCTCGCGCTCGCTGGCGACTGCTTTCATTCGCCGCGCCAGTCCGTCACCGGCGAACATCGGCGAAATCAGCGCGTAGGCGGTCGCACTGGCTGCGATGGCGGCAAACAACATCGTCAGGAAGCGGGTGTCGTGGAGTTTGTCGATCAACATGTCGAGCATGGCGGATCCATCAAAAATCGAAGTTGATCATTTTCTTCATGACGAGAATGCCGGCGGTCATCCAGACGGCGCAACATGCGAGCATGAAGCGGCCGGTCGGGTGGGTCCACAGCAGGGAAATATAGTCCGGCGACATGATGTAGACGGCGATCATGACGAACGGCGGCAGCGCGCCGATGATGCCCGCGGACGCCTTTGCTTCCATCGACATCGCCTGGATCTTGGCTTTCATCTTCTTGCGGTCGCGCAGCACCTTGGACAGGTTGCCGAGGGCTTCGGAGAGGTTGCCGCCGGATTTGGTCTGGATGCCGATGACGATGCCGAAGAAATTGGCTTCCGGCAGCGGCATCCGCTCATAGAGCCGCATGCAGGCTTCGCCGAGCGGCATGCCGATGCTCTGGGTCTCGATGATGGCGCGGAATTCCGAGCGCAGCGGTTCCGGCGAATCATTGACGACGACCTTGATCGAATCGAACAGCGGAAGGCCTGCCTTGACGCCGCGGACGATGACATCGACAGCATCGGGAAGCGCATCGAGAAATTTGCCCTCGCGACGGCGCTTGAGATAATTCAGCATCCAGCGCGGCAGACCGAGGCCTGCGGAGAGGCTGAGCCCGATCGTGGCGATCAGGTTGACGCCGAACATATTGCAGATCAGGAAAGTCAGGATTCCGAAGACGGCCGAGCCGATGATGAACTGCTTCTTCGTCCAGCTCACGCCGGCCTGGGTCAGCCGGATGTTCAGCGGAATCTTCTTGGCCTGCTTGGCGCGTTCGTCCACGTCCTTCAGCGTATCTTCGACCTGCTCGCGGCGGGAACGCTGATTGCGCTCGATCCGCCGCGTCGCGACTTCGGGGCGCGCGAAGGAGGCGCGACGCTTCTCGGCCAGACGTTCGCCGGACAAGAGAGGATACAGAAATACCCACGCCAGACCGCCAAGCGTCACCGCGCTCATGAATGCAATCGCAAGGGTCTGAAGATTCATGCGATCACCCTTTATCGCGTCGGATCGGGCGCTTCCGCCGCATCGAGCGCGGCGGCGAGACGCTTTTCCTCGCCATAATAGCGCGCGCGATCCCAGAAGCGCGGCCGTCCGATGCCGGTCGAACGATGCCGGCCGATGATGTTGCCGTTGATGTCTTCGCCGGTGATGTCGTAGACGAAAATATCCTGGGTGATGATGGTATCGCCTTCCATGCCCATCACCTCGGTGATGTGCGTGATGCGGCGGGAGCCGTCGCGCAGGCGCGCGGCCTGAATGATGACATCGATCGAGGCGCACATCATTTCGCGGATGGTGCGCGAGGGCAGCGCATAGCCGCCCATCGTGATCATGGATTCGCAGCGGGAAAGTCCCTCACGCGGATTGTTGGCGTGCAGCGTTCCCATCGAGCCGTCATGGCCGGTGTTCATCGCCTGCAACAGGTCGAATGCCTCGGGTCCGCGGACTTCGCCGACGATGATGCGCTCGGGCCGCATGCGCAGGCAGTTCTTGACGAGGTCGCGCATGGTGACCTGACCCTCGCCCTCGATGTTCGGCGGGCGGGTTTCGAGACGCACGACGTGCGGCTGCTGCAGCTGAAGTTCGGCGGCGTCTTCGCAGGTGATGATGCGCTCGTCTTCGTCGATATAGTTGGTCAGGCAGTTCAGCAACGTGGTCTTGCCCGAGCCGGTGCCGCCCGAGATCAGCACATTGGCGCGGCAGCGGCCGATGATCTGCAGGATCTGCGCGCCTTCCGGCGAGATCGCCCCAAAACTGACGAGCTGATCGAGCGTCAGCTTGTCTTTCTTGAATTTACGGATGGTGAGCGCCGGGCCGTCGATGGCGAGCGGCGGCACGATGGCGTTGACGCGGGAGCCGTCGGCGAGGCGGGCGTCGCAGATCGGGGAGGATTCGTCGACGCGGCGGCCGACCTGGCTGACGATCCGCTGGCAGATGTTGAGAAGCTGCTGGTTGTCGCGGAAACGAATGCCGGTCTTCTGAATCTTGCCGGCGACTTCGATGAATACCGTGCCCGCGCCATTGACCATAATGTCGGCGATGTCGTCGCGCGCGAGCAACGGCTCCAGCGGGCCATAGCCCAGCACGTCGTTGCAGATGTCGTCGAGTAGTTCTTCCTGCTCGGCGATCGACATCACGATGTTCTTGATCGCGATGATCTCGTTGACGATGTCGCGAATTTCCTCGCGTGCCGATTCGGTGTCGAGCTTGGCGAGCTGGGCGAGGTCAATCGCCTCGATCAGCGCGCCGAAGATCGTTGCCTTGACCTGATAATAGGTGTCGGAGCGGCGCGAATCGTTGACCGGCGGCGGTGCGGTGCGCGCGGGCGCCAGCGGCGGGGCCGCGGCCTTCGGCACATCGACGACCGGCGCGCGCGGAGCCGCTGCCGGGGCCTCCGCCGGTTTAACGGCGGCACTGCCCGGCCGGATCTCCGTGTCTACTCCGCTACGCTTGCCAAACACGCTCTACCTCAAGCCGGATTACTTCCGGCGCAACTTGCCCAGCAGGGGGGCCAAAAGTGAATTGCCTGATTTCTTGGATTCGCCGCGGCCGGTGAGACGCTGGGCGATTTGCAGGAACATTTCCGCGGTCCGGTGGCTGGCCGAGATTTCCGCGATCATCTGACCGTTGTTGGCGGCGGAGCCGAAAATCTGCGGCTCGAACGGTATCGAGACGATCGGATCGCTCTCGATGGCCTTGGCGAATTCGCCGGCTTTGATCTCGGGCCGCTTCGGCACTCCGACCTGATTGAGACAATAGATCGGCGCCCGGTCGTTCGGGCGGGCGGCCTTCAGCGTATCGAACATGTTCTTGGCGTTGCGCAGATTGGCGAGATCGGGCGCCGCCACGATCAGGATGTCGTCGGCCCCGATCAGCGCGCGCTTGGTCCAGCCGGACCATTGATGCGGCACGTCGAGCACGATGCAGGGCATGGTTGTGCGCAGGGTGTCGAAGATCGCATCGAAAGCGTCGGTGCCGAAATCATAGACGCGGTCGAGCGAGGCAGGCGCGGCCAGCAGATTGAGATGGTCGGTGCATTTCGACAGCAGGCGGTCGAGGAAGGCGGTATCGACGCGGTCCGGCGAAAACACGGCATCGGCGATGCCCTGCGGCGGATCCTGGTTATAATCGAGACCTGCGGTGCCGAAGGCGAGATCGAGGTCGGCGACCACCGCGTCGAGCGCCAGATCGCGGGCTATGGCCCAGGCGACATTGTGCGCGACGGTGGAAGCGCCGACGCCGCCCTTGGCGCCGACGACGGCGATGATGCGGCCGACCGCCTTGGCTTCCGGTGTCGTGAACAGGTTGCAGACCGACCGCACGATGTCGATCGGGCCGACCGGCGCGATCACGTAATCGCTGACGCCACGCCGCACGAGTTCGCGATACAGCGTGACGTCGTTGATGCGGCCGATGACGACGACGCGCGTGCCGGCGTCGCAAACCGAGGCGAGCTGATCGAGCGCGGGAAGGATTTCCGTCCGGTTCTCGGTTTCGAGAAGAATGACGTTGGGCGTCGGCGCGGTTCGATAGGCTTCGATCGCGGCAGCCATGCCGCCCATCTGGATTTTGAGGTGTGCCTTGGCCAGCCGGCGATCCTCGCAG
>Ga0182735_1001949_pt1 | contig 13102 bp, 12 predicted proteins | sample eDN5th30CKraftMG_FD_128524 | JGI IMG/M metagenome (GOLD analysis project Ga0182735, IMG submission 128524) | Enriched Miracle-Growth compost microbial communities from Emeryville, California, USA - eDNA 5th pass 30_C Kraft MG (version 2) (version 2) ... | reverse complement strand
TTCAGGCGATCGCGCTCGGCCGCTTCGCCGCGCAGGAGCGCGATCTGCTCCGCGTTCTCGCGCACGCGCACGAGATCGAAGCGGAAGTCCGCCTCGTAGCGCTGCTGCATGAAGTTGAGGCCGATCAGCGGGCGACCGATCAGATGCGTGAGCCAGGTGCCCACGGCGGCGTAGATCAGCGCCGCCCACACGAGATAGCCGGGGATCGGAAGCGGCGCGCCGAACAGATGCAGCGGCGCTGCTTCCGACAGCGACCACAGGATGACGATGAAGGAGCCGAGCGTGACGATGGAGGAGAGGAGGCCGATGCCGATCGAAAGCGTGCTCTCGACGAACGACTTGATGTCCTCGGCGATGCGCTGGTCGGGGTTGTCTGCGCCGTCGCCGAGCAGCTGCATGCGATAGTGGTTGGCGTGGTCGAGCCAGCCTTCGAGGTAGCGCTCGGTCATGAACCGCCGCCAGCGGATCTGGAGCCACTGGTTCAGATAAAGCTGATAGACCGCGAGCACGATGAAGATGGCGGCGAGCCCGCAAAAATAGAGAAGCTCGCTCACGAAGGCGTCCCAGTTGCGCTCCTGCAGCGCGTTGTAGAAGCGGTTGTTCCAGGAGTTCACCAGCACGGTGATCGCGACGATCCCGAGCTCGATGCCGATCACCGCGGCGAGCAGGATGCGCCCGGGCCAGCGGTCCTCCGAACGGAAGTAGGGGAGAGCCAGCCGCCAGATGACGGCGAGGGTCGAGAAAAATCGGGACACGGGGTTGCTCCACTCCGGCGCGCTGAGGTCGATCGGGTCTGGCAGGTCCGCCGCGAGGACGGAAGTCGAAATAATTCGGCCTGGATGAAGGACGTGCCGGCCCTAGCACGAAATACGCGGCAAAACCGCGGCGAAATCCTTACGTATACGTAACGGTCATGCCACGTTCCGGTGCGGATAATCGCGTTTTGTCGTTTTGAACCGCACCGGCGCCTTTCGCCGTTCTCCGTCATGGCCGGGCTCGTCCCGGCCATCCCGCCGAGGCGGGCAACAAGGGCGGGCATGACGAATGCGCGCTGACCCCTCACGCTGCCTTTGGCGGATTGCCGAGCACCTCGCGGAACAGGCCGAGGGTGCGGCCCCAGGCCAGCTCCGCCGCTTCCTTGTTGTAGCGCACGCCGGCGGTGTCGTCGTTGAAGGCGTGCTGCGTGCCCGGATAGATGAAGATCGAATAGCGCTTGTGGTTGGCCTTCAGCGCCGCCTCGAAGGCGGGAATGCCCTTGTCGATGTTCTCGTCGTGCTCGGCGTAGTGGAGCATCAGCACCGCCCGGATGTTCGGCACCAGATCGGCCGACACCTGCGCGCCATAATAGGGGACCGCCGCCAGCAGGTCGGGGCTTCCCGCCGCCATCCGGTTGACCACGCCGCCGCCGAAGCAGAATCCGGTCGCGCCGACCTTGCCGGTCGATTCCGCGTGCTTTTGCATATGGGGAACGGCCGCAAGCGCCGCCGCGATCATCGCCTCGCGATCCGTCCTGTTGTGCAGCTCGCGGGCCTGATCGTCGTCAGGCGGCGTGCCGCCGTTGACCGAGAGAAGATCGGGCGCCAGCGTCAGGAAGCCTTCGAGCGCCATGCGGCGGGCGACGTCCTCGATGTGCGGATTGAGACCGCGATTCTGATGGATGACGATGACGGCGGGCCGCAGGGTCTGTCCCTTCGGGCGGGCGAGATAGCCCTTGATGGGGCCTTTGTCCGAATCGTAGGTCACGCGGTCGAGCGCGAGGCGCGGATCATTCTCCGGCACCGTGGCCGCCTTCGAATAGTCGCACTGCAGCAGCGGCAGCAGCGCCGCGCCCGCCGCCGCGGAGCCCGCGAGCTTGTTGAGGCGCTCGATGAAAGCCCGGCGGTTGATCTCGCCGTGGGTAAAACTGTCGTACAGATTGATGATCTGCTGGTCCACGCGCTTTCCTCCGAAGTTCTGGAACCGCGCCCAGCATAGCTTCCCGTTTTTCGCTTTTCCGCCGCCCACGCAATTGTGACGAAGCCCCGCGAGGCCGCTTGCCTCCTCGCCGCCGAGTTGCATAGTCGCGGGGAAAGAGGGGATATCGCATGCGTTCCAGGTCTCGGTGGCTGCCGGTCGCGGCAGCCTTTTTCGCGACGGCGGTTCCGACGGTGGCGGCGAGCGCGCCGGAGCACGGCTTTCCCTACGGCAGCGAGCTGCGCATGGATGCGCGGCCCATCGCGGGTTCGAAGCGCGTTCCGCTGCTGGAAGTCGAAAGCGACGGCGCCGCCGCGCTCGACCTGTGGTGCGACAGCGTGCAGAGCCGGTTCGTCGTTGCCGGCGACACCGTGACGATCATCCTCGGCCCGAGGACGCAGCGCGCCTGCACGTCCGCGCAGACGCAGGCCGACGGCGAACTGCTCGCCGCGCTGGAGGCGGTCACGCTCTGGCGGCGCGAAGGCGATGGCGTGGTGCTGGTGGGGCCGCGCGAGCTGCGCTTCATGCCCTCGACGAACTAGCCGCATTCGCGCGTACGCGCATACGGACGGGCCGCCCTTCGATGGATTGCGGGGCGGCAGGCCGAGGCCATCGGCTCCATGCTGCTCCGGGTGAAGAAACGCCCCGCCCTTGATTCCATCAAAACCGGAAAGGCTCTAGCCTGTGCCGAGACGATTCGCTTCGGGAAGCGGCATGCAGGCTGCGTTGACACAGGCGTTTGCTCTGGAAGAGCAGGGGCGGCTGCTCGAAGCCGACATGGTCTATCAGAACATTCTGGAAACCGACCGCAAGAACGGCATGGCGATGTATCGCCGTGCCGTGCTGGCGTCGCAGCGCAACGAGCATGACGAGGCTGTCAGGATCGTTCAGTTCGCGCTCAGGCACGTTCCGAAAATCGTCCGCGACCGCGCCACCAGGGATTTCGGCGTGATCATGCGCAGGCACGGCGAGTTCGCGCTGGAGCAGGGGCGTTTCAGGGAAGCGCTGGATTCCTATGTGCAGGCGACGAGCCTCAATCCGGCCGATGCGCACGCCCAGTTCGGCGAGGCGCTCTGCCGCCTGACGCTCGGCGATTTCGCGAAGGGGTGGGACAAATATAACAAGTGGCGGTGGAAGGCCAACGATGCCGTCGCCGAACAGCCGGGCGGCGCGCGCGCCGTGTGGACCGGGTCGCAGCCGCTTGGCGGGAAATCGATCCTGATCACGTCCGAGCAGGGATTCGGCGACACGATCATGTTCGTGCGCTACGCGCATGTGTTGTTGCAGCGCGGCGCCAGCGTGACCGTATCGGTTCACTCGCCGCTGCGCGCGCTCATCGGCGCGATGGAAGGCGTGAATGTCGTGCAGAACGGCGATCGGATGGCGCGGCCGGATTTTCAGTGCAGCATGCTGGATCTGCCTGCCGCGCTGAAAACCGATCTGTCGAGCATCCCGGCGGAGGTGCCCTATCTTCACACGATCCAGAGCTACGATGAAAAGTGGCGCGGCGCGGTGCCGGACGGCAAGCGGCTGCGCGTCGGGCTGGTCTGGTCCGGCGGCACGGCCTTCGCCCATGACGCGAGGCGTTCGATCAGGCTCGCCGATTTTGCGCCGCTGCTTGAGCGCGCCGATATCCGGTTCGTGAGTCTTCAGCGCGAAGTGAGGGACCATGACGCGGCGACGCTGGCCGCGTGCCCGGACGTCTTGCATTTCGGCGAGCGTCTGGCGGATTTCGCCGACACCGCTTCGATCATTGCTCAACTCGATGCCGTCATCAGTGTCGATACATCGGTGGCGCACCTCGCCGGCGCGCTCGGCAAACCCGTCTGGATGATGTTGCCGTTCGTGCCGGATTTCCGCTGGATGCTGGAACGCACCGACAGCCCATGGTACCCGACCATGACGCTGTTCAGGCAGGACCGCCTCGGCGACTGGCCGGGCGTCATCGCGCGTTTGAAAGCGGCGCTCGAAGCGTTTGCTCCGGTGCGGTAGCGTCCGGGCTGGTTGCGTCGTATTCGTAGATCCACGAACGGCTGAGCGGCGGCGGGCGGGGAATCTTGCGGTTGTCGTCGAACTGGCGGCGCGACATCAGTTGCACCTTGTGCGCGCGGCCGATGCGCTCCGCCTCGTAGGCCGCGAGCGCGCGCGCCGGCCGCTCGTGGGTGTCGAGGCAGCGCGCCAGCACGTAGCCGTCCTCGATGGTGATGGCGGCGCCTTGCGCCAGCGTCGGCATCATGGCGTGGGCGGCGTCGCCCAGCAGGCTGGCGTTGCCCTTCGACCACTGCGGCAGCGGCTCGCGGTCGAAGAATGCCCATTTGTAGACGTCCTCCACCAGGCCGAGCACGCGCCGCAGCGTCGGATGCCAGCCCTCGAACGCGGCGATCATCTCGGCGCGCGTGCTCGGCACGGTCCAGGATTCGTCCGCCCATTCGTCGGTGAACTTGCCGGCGAACACGTTGATGAGCTTGCCTGCGCGCAGCGGGTAGAACAGGGCGGTGCCGTTCGGGCTGCGCCACATCACCACGTCCTTGCGGTGCAGCGCCCGCAGGTTATCGTCGTCCATCGCCGCCAGCGCCTGCTCCATCGGCAGGACGCCGCGCCAGCCGAGATAATGGGTGTAGCGCGCGGTGGTCTCGCCCCACAGCGCATCGCGCACGGCGGAATGGATGCCGTCGGCCCCGATCACCACGTCGCCCTCGGCGTCGGGACCTCCGGCAAAGCGCGCGACGGCCCCTTTCGCCGTCGAGGCGACCGACAGGCAGCGGCGGGAGCGATGGATCGCCGCCGGATCGACGGCGCGCATCAGCAGGTCGTGAAGGTCGGCCCGGTGGGCGACGAGATAGGGCGCCCCGTATTGTGCGAAAGCTTCCTGGAACGGCTCGTGATGGACGAACGCGCCGTCGTCCCAGCGCAGCGTCGCGGTGCAGTCCGGCGCGCAGGCGACGCGGTGGAGTTCCTCGCGCAGGCCGAGCGCGTAGAGGACCTTCACGGCGTTGGGCCCGAGTTGCAGTCCGGCGCCGACCTCGCCGAGCTGCGCGGCCTGCTCATGGAGTTCGACCTGGTGCCCACGCAACGCCAGCGCGCGTGCCGCCGCCAGTCCGCCGATGCCGGCTCCGACGACGATGATCTTGAGCCGCCGCTTCATGGGGCTTCTCCGCGCTTACGTTGGCGCGAACTCTAGGAGCGGCGCGGGCCGGCGTCGATCCGCTGTCACGGCAAGGCTGGTCTCCGTCTCTGCTGCCCTTGACAGAATGTCGCACCGCCGCGGCGCGGATCGGTGCCGTCGCAGAAGGGCGTGGAGAACGGAGAAGGTGGGAAAGCGTTGGGCGCGCCGCCATGGGGCGGCGGCGCGGACCGGGAAGGCTACTTGTCCTTGACGATGTCGGCGATCTTGCCGGCGTTGACGCCGTCGCCGCTGTCGACGATCACCACCTGATCGTCCTTGACGAAGTAACGATGCGCCTTGAGCGCCGGCACCTTGTTGAGCGCGAAGGCGGGAAACTCATAGGTGGTCACATTCGCGGGCACCTTCTCGCCGATGGCGACCTGGACGTCCGCGCTCTCGCGGTGGACGTTGGCGTCCTTGAGCACGATCTCGCGGATCGTGTGGCGGTCTTCCTCCGTCAGGTTGATGGAGCGCTGCGGCAGCGCCACCGGGCCGCCGGGGGCGGTGCCCTGCGCGAACAGCGACACCGGCATGCGGGACAGCGTGATGCGCGCCGCCGTACCTTCGCCGGGCGCGACGAACAGGCCGCCGACGATGACCAGCAGTCCTCCGACCGGCAGTGCGAGGATCGAACGCATGGGTGTCTCCGTATGCGGCGGATAACGCCGGCGGAGCGGTGCTTGTTCCGCCGCCGGCCGCCAGCCGATGGCACGGGAATACCGAAATGCGGAGCGGAGATGGCGGAACCGGCCTTTCCCACCGGGACGGCTTCACTTTCGTGCGACACCCGGGCCGGAAAGGGACCGTCATGAAAAAAGGCCCGGCGTGAGCCGGGCCTTTCCGTTTGTCTTGAAGATTGCGCCCTGGACGAACGGCCTAGAAGCCCATTCCGCCCATGCCGCCCATGTCGCCGCCGGGCATCGGCGGGGCCGGGGTCTTGTCCTTCGGCACATCGGCGACCATCGCCTCGGTGGTGACGAGCAGGCCGGCGACCGACGCCGCGTCGGTCAGCGCGCGCTTCACGACCTTGGCCGGATCGATGATGCCCTTCTGGACCAGGTCGACGTACTCCTCGTTCTGGGCGTCGAAGCCGAAGGTCTCGGACTTCGATTCCATGACCTTGCCGACCACGATCGAGCCCTCGACACCGGCGTTCTCGGCGATCTGGCGCAGCGGCGCCTCGACCGCCTTGAGCACGATGTTGATGCCGGCCTGGACGTCGGCGTTCTCGTTCGACAGCCGGCCGACCGCCTTCTTGGCGCGCAGGAGCGCAGTGCCGCCGCCCGGCACGATGCCTTCCTGCACGGCCGCGCGGGTCGCGTTGAGCGCGTCGTCGACGCGGTCCTTCTTTTCCTTCACCTCGATCTCGGTCGCGCCGCCGACGCGGATCACCGCGACGCCGCCCGCGAGCTTGGCGAGGCGCTCCTGCAGCTTCTCGCGGTCGTAGTCGGAGGTGGTCTCCTCGATCTGCTGCTTGATCTGGGCGACGCGCGCCTCGATGTCCTTCTTCTTGCCGGCGCCGTCGATGATCGTGGTCTTCTCCTTCTCCATCACGACCTTCTTGGCCTTGCCGAGCATGTCGATCGTGACGGTCTCGAGCTTGATGCCGAGGTCCTCGGAGATGAGCTGGCCGCCGGTGAGGATCGCGATGTCCTCGAGCATGGCCTTGCGGCGGTCGCCGAAGCCCGGCGCCTTGACGGCCGCGACCTTGAGGCCGCCGCGCAGCTTGTTGACGACGAGCGTGGCGAGCGCCTCACCCTCGATGTCCTCGGCGACGATGACGAGCGGTTTGCCGGTCTGGACGACGGCTTCGAGCACCGGCAGCATTGGCTGCAGCGAGGAGAGCTTCTTCTCGTGCAGCAGGATGTAGGCGTCGCCGAGCTCGGCGATCATCTTCTCGGCATTGGTGATGAAGTAGGGCGAGAGATAGCCGCGATCGAACTGCATGCCCTCGACGATCTCGACGTCGGTCTCGAGCGACTTGGCTTCCTCGACGGTGATGACGCCCTCGTTGCCGACCTTCTGCATCGCTTCCGCGATCATCTTGCCGATGTTCTTGTCGCCGTTGGCCGAGATGGTGCCGACCTGCGCGACTTCCGCGGAGGACGAAACTTTGGTCGAGCGCTTCTCGAGGTCCTTGATGACGGCGGCGACCGCGAGGTCGATGCCGCGCTTGAGGTCCATCGGGTTCATGCCGGCGGCGACCGACTTGGCGCCTTCGCGCACGATGGCCTGGGCGAGCACGGTGGCGGTGGTGGTGCCGTCGCCGGCGTTGTCGTTGGTCTTCGAGGCGACCTCGCGCACCATCTGCGCGCCCATGTTCTCGAACTTGTCTTCGAGCTCGATCTCCTTGGCGACGGTGACGCCGTCCTTGGTGATGCGCGGCGCGCCGAACGACTTGTCGATCACGACGTTGCGGCCCTTCGGGCCGAGGGTGACTTTCACCGCGTTGGCGAGAATGTCGACGCCGCGCAGCATGCGGTCGCGCGCGTCGGCTGAGAACTTGACGTCTTTGGCGGACATTACTGACTACTCCGATTGAGGCTTTATGATTTCGTCATCGCCGGACTTGTTCCGGCGATCCGCTTAGGTCGGCACGGTGCTCTCCCTATCGGGATGCCCGGCACAAGGCCGGGCACGGCGACGGAGGAAGCACCGGAAATTTCCGCGTTACGCGATCACGCCCATGATGTCGGACTCCTTCATGATCAGGAGTTCCTCGCCGTCGAGCTTCACCTCGGTGCCCGACCACTTGCCGAACAGCACCTTGTCGCCGGCCTTGACGTCGATCGGGATGAGCTTGCCGGCTTCGTCGCGGCCGCCCGGGCCGACGGCGATCACCTGGCCCTGCATCGGCTTCTCCTTCGCCGTATCCGGGATGATGATCCCGCCGGCGGTTTTCTCCTCGGCGTCGAGGCGCTTGACGACGACGCGGTCGTGCAGGGGACGGAACTTGGTCTTGGCCATGGCTTCCTCACTGCCGCATCAACGCGCGGCTGGCTGAATTGGGAGACTTTGGAAGTCGTTAGCACTCAAAATTTGGAGTGCTAACGGCTCCGGCGGAGATAGGGCCTGCTCAGGACGGAGTCAAGTATTCGGCCCGTTCCGGGTGCGCCGGCGGGACCCGCCCGGTAAACGCTGCGGCTTGCGCTCGGCCGCCGCGGAACGCAAAGTGCGCCCGGCGGCAGCGACTCAGGCTTTGTGCGCCGCCGCCATGCCGGGGCGGGAAACCAGTCCGGGCGCGGGCAGCCGCGCCGGCGGGTTTCGCAGCCGCAGACCGGCCGTCGCCGTGAGGAGAATCCATATGCTTCATTTCCCCGCCGTCACCCGCTCGTGGCCGAGCCGCGCCGCCGTGATGCTGGTCGCCGGGCTCGCGCTGGCCGGGTGCCAGGGAATGAACAATCCGTTCGAGTCCAGTCCGCCGCCGGCGGCCGCCCCGACCTACAAGCCGAGCATCGCGCCGGCGGACATCGTCGGCCGCTGGGGCATCGCCTCCTATCATCGCGAGCAGGATCGCGCGCGCACCGAGAACGCCGCGCGCAACCAGTGCCGTCAGCCCTATGTCATCAGCAGCGGCCAGGCCGGCGGCGTGATGATGCTCGGCCATGACAGTCCCGACATCATCGAGCACATGATCAAGGCGAATGCCGAGGGCAAGACCTTCATCGGTCCAGGCGCCGAGCCGGGTGCCGCCGACGACCGCGAGGTGGTGTCCTTCGACGGCCGCGTGCTGGTGCTCAAGTGGGTCGATCCGGAAGTCGCGAGCCGGTACGGGATCATGGTGCTGGTGCGCTGCGGCGCCGAGGGCACCGCGCCGCCGCCCGCGCGCAGCCGGGCGCCCGCGCGCGCCACCGCTCCGGCTGCGCGATGAGCACGGCGACGATCTGGCACAACCCGCGGTGCAGCACCTCGCGCAAGGTGCTCGAGGGCTTGCGTGCCCGCGGCGTCGAGCCGGAGATCGTGCTTTACCTCGAAGCGCCGCCGGGACCGGCCGAACTGAAATCCGTCTGCAAGGAAGCCGGCATCGCGCCGCATGAACTGGCGCGGCGCAAGGAGCCGCTGTTCAGGGAACTCGGCCTCGAGGATGCGGGCGACGCCGAACTTCTCAAGGCGATGCACGAAAACCCGATCCTGATCGAGCGTCCGGTCGTCAGGACGGGCAAGGGCACGCGCCTGTGCCGCCCGGCGGAGAAGTTCGAAGAAATTCTATAGCGCGGTTCGATTCTTCATCTTCACCCTTCTTCCGTGAGCTTGCGGGCGGCGGGAAGGTGCGGCGGCCGCGCTCCGTCTCAGGCGATATTTCCGCCTCGCGTGCGGGCGCGGTGCGTTAGCGGATCGCTAACCATCGCCGGCAAGCGCGCGTTAACGCTGCGGCGGCGGCGTTTAGCTCCGGTGAACCATAAGATGATGAACGGGGTGCTGACACGCTTTCCTGCGTGCGCGCCGCGTCGTGGTTTACCGATTGCTTCGACGTTTGGCCTCTACTCGGCGGGCGCGGCGCTTCGCGCCGTCGAAGTTCAATGACGATTTGTAATGAGTACGCCTATGAACCGTGCCGCTGTCCGGCTGCTGACCGCCATCTCGCTTTGCGCCTTTCCGGTTGCGGCTTCCGCCGCTCCGCTTGCGATCCATCCCGCCGACGCGCCGTCCACGGAGCCGGAAGCCGCGCAGGTCCAGCGCGTGAGCGCGCGGCACGGCGACATGGGCGGCGGCTTCATCGAGTTCCTGTTCGGCGGTAACAACAGCCCGCCGCCGCAGCCCTACTATCAGCCGGAGCCCTCCTATCAGCCCGAGCCCGTCGCGCCGCCGGCCATGATGATGCCCGCGCCGGAGCAGGAGCCGGGATATCCGCCGGCCTATCCGCGGCAGGCGGCGCTGCCGCCCGCGGCCGCGCATCCGCCGATCGACCCGCGCTATCTCAAGCAGGTCGTGCGCTATACCGGCGCCGAGAAGCCCGGCACGATCATCATCGACACGCGGCTGAAGTTCCTGTTCCTGATCCAGGACGACGGCACCGCGCTGCGCTATGGCGTCGGCGTCGGCAAGCCGGGATTCCTGTGGGCCGGCGTCAAGACGGTGACGCGCAAGCGCGAATGGCCGGACTGGACGCCGCCGGCGGAAATGCTCAAGCGCCGGCCGGACCTGCCGCGCCACATGGAAGGCGGCATGGAAAATCCGCTCGGGGCGCGCGCGCTCTATCTCGGTTCGTCGCTCTATCGCATCCACGGCTCCAACGAGCCGTGGACCATCGGCACCAACGTCTCCTCCGGCTGCATCCGCATGCGCAACGAGGACGTGATCGATCTCTACAAGCGCGTGCCGGTCGGGACGAAGGTGGTGGTGATCTGATCGCCGGTCGAACGCGGCAGCGTCTTCACTCTCCCCACCAGGGGAGGGCGAGAGCACCGCCGCCGCGACAATCTCGGTCACCTCTCCCATGGGGAGAGATGGAGGGAGTGCGCCGCGAGCCTGCGCGAAATCTCCTGAGTCGGATTCAACCTACGCCGCGCTTCTCGCGCCGCGCCCCCACAATTCGCGGCTGGCGATCTCCGCGCCTTTCACCAGCGCGCCGAGCTTCGCCCACTGGATCGAGGGATGCACGCGCCGCGTGAACGGCCCCTGCGCGAAGCCGCAGTCGGTCGAGGCGATGACGTTCTCGCGGCCGACCAGTTTCGCCAGCCGCACGATGCGCTCGGCCACCAGTTCGGGATGCTCGACGATGTTGGTCGCGTGGGTGACGACGCCCGGCAGCAGCTTCTTGCCGGCCGGCAGCTTGATGTCCTTCCAGATCTGCCATTCGTGCTCATGGCGCGGGTTCGCCATCTCGAGCGAGATCTGGCCGACGTTGAGCTGCAGCACGAGGTCCATGATGTCGCGCGCGGCGATGTCGTTGGTATGCGGCCCGTTCCAGCTTCCCCAGCAGACATGATAGCGGATGCGTTCGGCGGGCAGGCCCTTGATCGCCTCGTTGGTGGCGTCGATGCGCACCTGCGCCCATTTGCGGAAGTCGGCCATTGTGCCCGGCGGCACCATGATGTCGTAGTAGCTCGCCATATAGGCGTCGTCGATCTGCACGGTGAGACCGGCATCGAGGATCGCCTTGTATTCCTCGCGCAGCGCGCGGGCGATGGCGAGCAGCGATTCGTCCGCGCTCTTGTAGTATTCCTCGCCGCGCTCGGGCGCGACGCTCGCCGGCGCGACGACCGGCAGGAACGCGCCCTCGACCTTCACGTTCTTGAGCGCGGCCTTGAAGTCCGCGATGTCGCGGGCGATGGCCTTCTGGCCGGTGTAGCTGATCGGTCCGGTGACGTACCACAGGCCGAGCTTGGCGAACGAGCGGCCCATGCCGACGAAGCCGTTGGCCTTCTCGTATTCCTCGTAGAACTCCGCGAAGTCGCGGCGGTCCTTGCCGGCGGTCGCGCGCACCGAGCCGACGCCGCTGCCGTGGCGCTCCTCGAAGCCAGCCATGCGCTCGAGCACGTAGCGCGACCAGCTCAGGTTCTTGCCGAATTCGCCGTCGCTGACGATGTCGATGCCGGTCTCGGCCTGCTTGCGCACGATTTCGGTGACGGATCTGCGCAGGCAGTCCTCGTAGGCCGCCGTGTCGATCGCCTCGCCGTTCTGTTGCTTGAGCAGGAAGTCGGTCAGCTCGGTCGGACGGATCAGGCTCCCGACATGGGTGGTCAGGATACGGTCTTGGCTCATGGCTTCCTCCCGATCGTTGCTGTCGTCCGCGGTGTTGTTGTGCGCGGTCGCGGCCGTGCTTTTTCGTTATTTTCCACCGCCGGCCGGCGAAGGCCAGCACCCGGTATTGTGGCAGGCGGCCGGTCCCGGCCGTGGACCGGCGATTTGGAGGTCGCCGGCGGTAACCAAGCCCGGAAAAAGCCGCCATTTCCGGCGCGTCCGCCGGCGTGCCGCGTTGCGCGCGCCGCGGCCGCGTGGTCTGCTTGCCAGCGGGGGAGATGCGTACGGCCGTCCAGCGGCCGCCCCGCAAATCGTCTGGGGCCACACAGACCGTCGGTTTAATCGGGTGTGTGCGTATGCGTATCTTGGGTGGGGAAGCGGAGCGGGCTTCGCGCGGCGTTCCGGGTATCCGTCTTGTCATCGCCGTTGCCGCGGCAGCGGCTCTGGGCTTGGCCGCCACGGCCGCGCCGGCCGGTGCGTCGGCTGCGGCGAAAGCGCCGTCCGGAAAAGCCGAATCGAAAAAGCCGCTCACCGCCGCCGCGCGCAAGAAAGCCGCCGTCGCCGCGCGCCGGAAGGAGGCCGCGCGGGTTGCCCGCGTCATCCGCGCCGCCGGTCCGCCGCCGCCGGTCCGGCAGCATTACGACGGTATCGCCTCGTTCTATGGCGAAGGCCAGCGCGTCGCCTCGGGCGGCCGGTTCAATCCGAACGCGATGACGGCAGCGCACCGTTCGCTGCCGTTCGGCACGAAGGTCCAGGTGACGGACAAGCATAGCGGTCGCAAGGTCGTGGTTACCATCAATGACCGCGGACCGTTCAAGAAGGGCCGCATCATCGATCTGTCGCGCGCCGCGGCCCGCGCGCTCGGCATGGGTCATCGCGGCGTGAGCCGCGTGCATGTCGCGGTGCTGCCGAAGCATCCGGTCAAGGTCGCCGCCGCGGCGCAGGGCAAGAAGCCTGCGGCGAGGAGGCCGGCCGAATCCGCGCATCCATCGCTGCGCAAGAGCGCGGACGCGGCCCCGTCAGATAATCGGTGAAGTCCGCTGCCCCATAAAAAAAACGTCCGGCGCATGCGCCGGACGTCGTGACGCCGCGTGAAAGCACGCGGGAAGCGGTTACGCGTCGCTGATCGGGAAGCGGTTACGCGTCGCTGATCGGGAAGCGGTTACGCGTCGCTGATATCGTCGCCAAAGCCGCTGTCGAAATCGCCGTCGTCGTAATCGCTGTCATCATCGCCGTTGCCGTCGTCATTGCCGAACAGGCCGGCCGGCTGGGCATCTCCGCGCGCGCCGCCGCGATCGC
>Ga0182735_1001947_pt1 | contig 13120 bp, 15 predicted proteins | sample eDN5th30CKraftMG_FD_128524 | JGI IMG/M metagenome (GOLD analysis project Ga0182735, IMG submission 128524) | Enriched Miracle-Growth compost microbial communities from Emeryville, California, USA - eDNA 5th pass 30_C Kraft MG (version 2) (version 2) ... | reverse complement strand
GACCAGACCATCGGTGATCATCTTTTTCAGATCGCCGGCAGCCTTGCGCTGCATGCGGGCCGGGATTTCCTCGGAAAAGAGTTCGAGAAGTAAGTCAGGCATTACTCGCCCTCACGCTTGAAATTGAAACCACCGGCATCAGTCAGAAGGAATGCCTCGCCGCACTGACGCGCAAGATTGCGCACGCGCAGAATATAGCTCTGGCGCTCGGTGACCGAGATCACGCCGCGCGCATCCATCAGATTGAAGACGTGGGATGCCTTGATGCACTGGTCATAGGCCGGGAAAACGCTCTTATGCATTTTATGATTGGCGTCAGGAGCAGGTGCACCAGCTTTCAGAATGGCCTCGCATTCGCGCTCGGCATCAATGAAATGCTGATGCAAAGCTTCGGTATTGGCCATTTCAAAGTTGTAGCGGGAATATTCCTGCTCGGCTTGCAGGAACACTTCGCCATAGGTGACCTTCTCGTCGCCTTCGAGGCCGTTGAAGTTGAGGTCGTAGACATTGTCCACGCCCTGCACATACATGGCGAGGCGTTCCAGACCATAGGTCAGTTCGCCCGAGACAGGCGAGCATTCGATGCCGCAGACCTGCTGAAAGTAAGTGAACTGCGACACTTCCATGCCGTCGCACCAGCATTCCCAACCGAGGCCCCATGCCCCAAGCGTCGGGCTTTCCCAGTCATCTTCCACGAAGCGCACGTCGTGCAGCGTCGGATCGAGACCGATGGCGCGCAGCGAACCGAGATAGAGATCCTGAAGGTTCGGCGGCGATGGCTTGATGATGACCTGATACTGATAATAGTGCTGGAGACGGTTCGGGTTTTCGCCATAGCGGCCATCCTTGGGACGGCGCGATGGCTGCACATAGGCAGCTTTCCACGGCTTCGGCCCGAGCGAACGCAGCGTCGTTGCCGGGTGGAACGTACCTGCACCAACTTCCATGTCGTAGGGTTGCAGGATGGCGCAACCGTGCTCCGCCCAATAGTTATGGAGCGTCAGGATCAAACCCTGAAAGGAACGGGTGGGATGCATATGTGCTGGCAACGTACTGGACACGGGGTCGGGCCTCGTAATTGAAATGATGGCCCGGTCTAATTTGTCAGCACGGCAGGGTCAAGCACAGGCTGCCGGTTTCGGTGTCACACCACCTTGAAACCGGCAGCCTGAAGCCGTCAGTCCGTTGTCGGCTTTTCAGGAGCCGTGTCGGAAGGTGCCGCAGGCGCATTCGATGGCGCGGGGGCTTCCGGCTTCTGCTCAGCAGGCTTTACCGCATTGGCGGAAGACTGTCCCGGAATATCCGGGAGCCCTTTCTTCAGCTTTTCCTCGATCTTGGCCAGATCTTCCGGCTCGGGCTTGCCGGCAATGGCATGGTTCCACTGGAACGTTGCTTCCAGAAGGCGCCCGACGCGCCAATAGGCATCGCCCATATGATCGTTGATCGTCGGATCTTCCGGACGAAGCTTCACCGCCTTTTCCAGCTCGACCACCGCTTCCGGGTAGCGGCCCAGCATGTAATAGGCCCAGCCAAGCGAGTCGACGATATAACCGTCCTGCGGGCGCAGCTCGACCGCCTTCTTGATCATGCCCAGCGCTTCATCGAGATTCTCGCCGCGGTCAACCCAGGAATAACCAAGATAGTTCAGCACCTGCGGCTGGTCGGGATAAAGCTCCAGCGCCTTGCGGAAATTGGGTTCCGCCTTGTCCCATTCCTTCAGGCGCTCATAGGCAATGCCGCGCTGATAAAAGACCGGCCAGTCCTTGCGCTCCGGCGTCTTTATCTGTTCGACGGCAGCATCATAAATCTTCGCCGCATCGGCGAAATTCTTGTCCTGCGCATAGACGCCACCGAGCGCCAGATAGGTGCGCATGTCGGTCTTGTCGCGATCCAGCAGGATTTTGAGCTGCTTGATGGCTTCCGCCGACTGGTCGTTTTCCGCCAGATTGAGCGCGCGCTGCATTTCGGCATCACGGCGATAGGGCGACTTCTCCGGCACGCGGCCATAATATTCGATGGCCTTTTCCGGCTGGCGCAATTTCGCGGAAATATCACCGAGCTGATAAAGCGTCGCGTCATTGTCCGGGCGCAGTGGCAGCGACATCTGCAGATAAAGCTTTGCAAAGGCTTCCGCGCCGCTGCGGTTGATCGCGGTTCCAAGCGTATAGAGCGCCTCGGCGGCACCTTCCTGCGCGGTCTTGATCAGGCGGCCATATTTCTCGCCAGCCTCAATCTTTTCGCGCATTTCGGTGATCGTCATGCGGCCGTTGAGAAGCTCCTCGGCATCTTTCAAAATCTTGATCGCGCCTTCCTTGTCGCCCTGGCGAAGCTTGAAGGAGGCATAGGCCATCACAATGCGTTCATACGTATCGGGCGCGGCACTTCCGCCCGGCCGGTCATCGAGGGCCTGCTGATAGAAATCACGCGCTTCCTGCTTCTGGCCGGCAAGATCGGCTATCAGGGCGGAATTATAGGTGCGGAACAAGCCGTACCATTCCGGGCCCTGCATCTTCTGGATGTCGGCGAGCGCCTGTTTCGGGTTGCCTTGCCCGACCTTGACCCAAGCGCTCATGAAGCCTGTCGAAAGACGATCCATATCGGATTGCAGCGACAGCATCAGAAGCGGGCCGACCTTGCGATATTGCTTGCGGTTGATGGCATCGATGGCGAGCGCCACGCGGGAAAAACGCTCGATGTCCGGTATATTCTTCAGTTCTTCCGCCAGAGGCAGCGCGTCATTGAAACGGCCCTCGGCCAGCAGAACCAGCAGCAGGTCCTGCTTGATCTGCGCGTTGCCCGGATCGAAGGCCATGGCCTGACGGTAGAAATCCACAGCAGCGGCTAGATTGTTGTCGGATTCGGCTGTGCGTGCCGCCAGATATGCCCCGGCGAATGAGCCGGCACGGACAGGAGGCGATGCAGGATCGGTTGTCGCCTTGGCCAAAGCACCGCTTGCCGGAATCGCGATTCCCGCCAGAAGCGAGAGCAGCAAACCGTAAAGCGGGCGGTATTTCGATCCTTGCCGCATAAAGCCCTATCCTCTTCTCAAATCCCTGTGACAGATACCGGAAAGCAAACCACAAGAGCTCCGAAGTGCCGGGCACGCTGTCTCTTTACCGGAAAAGGCACCCCAAGCATGGCCTTTTTGGGATGGCGGGGCAAGAAAAGCATCCGTGATAAGGTGCTTTTCCCGATTATCCCTGGCCCCGAAAAAGCGCTGGCCGGAGTTTTACAGCTGCTGCCGGTCAGTTCACGCGGCTGATGCAAAAATCGATGACTTCGATCAGCGCGTCCTTTTGCGGCGTGGCTTTCAAAGGCGCCAGAGCATCGCGGGCAATTTCGCCGAAATGCCGCGCGCGCTGCACCGTGTCGGAAATCGCGCCGTGCTTCGTCATCAGGCCGATGGCCTTTTGCAGCGAAGCATCGTCGCTAGCGCCTTCTTCGATCGCGTGCTTCCAAAAAGCGCGCTCATCGTCGGTGCCCCGGCGATAGCTCAGAATCACCGGAAGGGTGATCTTGCCTTCGCGGAAATCGTCGCCGGTATTCTTGCCGAGATCGACTGCCGAGCCGCCATAATCGAGCGCGTCATCGACAAGCTGGAAGGCAAGGCCGAGATTGAGGCCGTAGTCGCGCAGGGCTGCGCGATCCGCCGGCAGCGCACCGGCGATGATCGGGCCGACTTCGCCGGCAGCCGAGAACAGCGCCGCGGTCTTGGCCTTGATGACCGCCAGATATTCGTCTTCGGTGGTTTCCATGTTCTTGGCGGCGGCAAGCTGCATCACTTCGCCTTCCGCGATCACCGAAGCGGAGGTAGCCAGAACATCCAGCGCATCGAGCGAGCCGACATCGACCATCATCTTGAAGGCCTGACCAAGAAGGAAATCGCCGACGAGGACGCTCGCCTGATTGCCCCAGATCATGCGCGCTGTGCTTTTGCCGCGGCGCAGATCGCTTTCATCGACCACGTCATCATGCAGAAGCGTTGCGGTGTGCATGAATTCCACCGCGGTCGCGAGGCGCACATGGCCGTCGCCCTCGTAGCCGAACATGCGGGCGGCTGCGAGCGTCATCATGGGACGCAGGCGCTTGCCGCCGGAGGAAATCAGATGATTGGCAACTTCCGGTATCATTTCGACATCGGACCCGGCCCGGGAAAGGATCATCTCGTTCACCCGCGCCATATCGGCTTTTGTCAGATCGACAAGCGGCTGAACCGATCCTTCCTGTTTCTTTTTACCGTCCAGATTCAGAACCAAACCCAATGCCATTTCTCCTAGCTGCCCGGCCACATTATTGAAACGGACCGGATTGCTCAAGTCGCAACTGCCTCCAAAGCACCGTCTATGCGCTCCCGGGCGTTACTTTTCCGACGCCTGTTCACCATTGAAGGAAGCTGTTGTCAATGCGGTGCATTCGCTACAAAGTGTTCACATGATCGAACTTATCCGCACGAATGATTCCGTTCTGCTGTCCTTTGCCGAAGCCTTGATGAAAGAGGCCGGGATCGCTTATTTCATTGCCGACACGAATATGAGCATCATCGAAGGGTCTCTCGGCATCTTGCCGCGCCGCCTGCTCGTCAGCGAAGACCAGCTTGAAGAAGCGCGGCAAATCCTGATCGATGCCGAGATTGAACACGAATTGCGCGATCAATGAATCTGGAAAACGAAAATGAGGCCGGAGAAACCCTCGATGTGTTCCATCGTGGGGCATTTCACCTCGTCCAGCCCGCATTGAAAGGCCATCGCTCGGGTGTGGATGCGATGATTCTGGCAAGTGCCGTTCCAAACGGATTTGCCGGGCGCGTTGCCGATCTCGGCAGCGGTGCCGGTGCCGCAGGACTTGCCGTCGCCTCCCGCTGCGCTGACGCCACCGTCACTCTTGTCGAACGTTCGGCCTTCATGGCCGGATTTGCCCGCAAGAGCATCGCGCATCCGCTGAATGCCGGTCTGGCGGACCGCATCAGCGTGATCGAAGCCGACGTGTCCTTCAAAGGCAAGGCGCGCATCGCCGCCGGACTTGCCGACAACAGCTTCGATTTCGCCATCATGAACCCGCCCTTCAACGAAGCGCGGGATCGCAGCACGCCCGATCCCTTGAAAGCGGAAGCGCATGTCATGCCGGAAGGCATGTTCGAACAATGGGTGCGCACTGCGGCAGCAATTGTGAAGCCCGGCGGCGGCGTCGCCATCATCGCCCGGCCCGGCTCCATTTCTGCCATTCTCGAAGCACTTTCAGGACGGTTCGGCGGGCTGAAGATCGTTCCCATCCAACCTCGCCCGGATGCGGCAGCGATCCGCATCGTCGTGACAGGAATACGCGGGAGCCGCGCCGGTCTCTCGCTGGTGCCCGCGCTTGTTCTCCACGGCAGCGAGGGACATGGTTTCACGCCGCGCGCCGACGGCATCAATAACGGGCTCGACGCCCTCTTTTAGAATCTAGCTTCGCGGCTGTGCCAGCACGACGAGATTGCGGTCCGGGTCGCGCAATCTCAGAATCATCATAGAGTCCGCGGTCTCAATATTGCCGGGGCGAATCCCGTCGAATGAAAGACGCGCGTGTTCGGCCCGCACATCGCGGACGATGAGCGTCAGCGTGCCGTGCCCGGCGTCAGCCGCATTCTGGTAAAGCTGGAAGCCTGCGGAGGGGCCGTGATGCCATTCAGCCAGCCCCTGCATTGGCCGCGCATCCGGATTGCGGTCAAAAATCGTGGCAAACCAGTCCGTACTGCGTTCGAGTTCGGAACAACTAAGTTGGGCGACAATAGTTGTGAGCACCATCGTGGTCTCCTCCCGGACCGGATAACACGGCAGCATTTCATAAGTTCCAACGACCCAGAACTTGCCTATTTCAATCCAGGCAGGTGATTTTGATTGAAACCCTATATTCGAGCCAATATTCCTAAACCGCAATTTTCGTTCTGCGGCTCCCCGCCGCCCTTTTCCGAAAAAGCGCAAACAACAAAACGACAAGAACAGGCAACGGGAACCAATGAACCATAGCCCAAACAAAACCCGTCCCGTATCGATCATGCGGCGTTTCCTGGATAGCGAATCCGCTGGCGGCATAAGTCTCATGGCGGCGGCAGCGCTCGCGCTGATCGTGGCGAACTCTCCGTTTTCGCACGCCTATTTCGAGGCGCTGCATCTCTATGTCGGGCCGCTCAGCCTTTCTCACTGGATCAATGACGCCTTGATGGCAGTATTCTTCCTGCTCGTGGGACTGGAAATCAAACGCGAATTTCTCGACGGACAACTGGCCAGCTGGCCAAACCGCATGTTGCCCGGCATTGCCGCGGCTGGCGGCGTCATCCTGCCCGCCATCATCTTCACCGCGTTCAATTGGCACGATCCCGCCAAGGTGCGCGGCTGGGCTGTGCCATCCGCAACAGACATTGCTTTTGCGCTCGGCGTGCTGTCGCTGCTGGGGTCGCGGGTTCCCTCGAGCCTCAAGGTGTTTCTGGCGACACTTGCAATTCTTGACGATCTCGCAGCCGTCGTGATCATCGCCATTTTCTACACCGCCGAAATCTCCATGCCCTATCTCGGCGGCGCTTTCGCCGCCGCTATCGTACTGCTCATCATGAACCGGATGGGCGTGATGAAGCTCCTGCCCTACCTGATCGGCGGCGCAGTGCTCTGGTTCTTCGTGCTCAATTCCGGCGTTCATGCAACCGTTGCCGGCGTCGTGACTGCGCTGATGATTCCGCTAAAGCCCGCGCCCGGCAGGCCTGACGACATGACCTCCCCGCTGCATGTGCTGGAGCATGCGCTGGCCAGGCCCGTCGCTTTCATCATCGTGCCGATTTTCGGTTTCGCCAATGCGGGCATATCATTTGCCGGTCTCGACGCCTCGGTGATGCGGGACACCCTCACGCTTGGCATCATGCTCGGCCTCTTCGTGGGCAAGCAGCTCGGCGTTTTCGGCGCGGCCTGGCTCGCGATCAAGACGGGCCTTGCGCAGAAGCCGCTCGGCGCCACATGGGTACAGCTTTACGGCGTGGCGGTCCTCTGCGGTATCGGATTTACGATGAGCATCTTCATCGGCCTCCTTTCCTTCCCGTCCGAACTCATGCAGGCGGAAACCAAGATCGGCGTGCTGGCCGGTTCGGGCCTGTCGGCGGTTTGCGGCTATATCCTGCTGCGGCTGGTCACAAAGCCGAAAAACGCCTGACGAACAAATACCGCCGCCCGGAAACAAATTTCCGGGCGGTTTTCTTTGTGTTTCCGATATTTCTTCCTACATTTGCCGCTGAGAGTTTTTCGTAGGAGTTTACCTTGCCCGGTTTATTGACGCGCCTTGTTCCGCGCCGCTTCCGCCCGGTTTCCATCGAGATACCAGTCGTGCGACTGCATGGCGCCATCATGTCTGGAGGATCTGCCTTCCGTCCGATGCTTTCATTGGCTTCGACGGCAGCGGTTCTTGAAAAGGCGTTCGCCGACAAGGAAGCGCCCGCCGTCGCAATTTCGCTCAATTCCCCCGGCGGCTCGCCGGTGCAATCCCGCCTGATCTACCGGCGTATCCGTGATCTCGCGGCAGAACACCAGAAAAAGGTTTTCATCTTCGTCGAGGATGTCGCCGCCTCGGGCGGCTATATGATCGCGCTGGCCGGCGATGAGATCATCGCCGATCCGTCATCAATCGTCGGCTCTATCGGCGTCGTATCGGCCTCATTCGGTTTCCCTGAACTTTTGAAGAAGATCGGCGTGGAGCGCCGCGTCTATACGGCAGGCTCCAACAAGGTGACGCTCGATCCCTTCCAGCCGGAGAAGAAAGCCGATATCGAGCGGCTGAAATCCTTGCAGCTCGAAATCCACGAAACCTTCATCGACATGGTCAAGGAGCGTCGCGGCGCCAAGCTTGCGGAGGACGACGACCTGTTTACGGGGCTGTTCTGGACCGGCATCCGGGCTCACCAGCTTGGCCTGATTGACGGGCTTGGCGATATGCGCAGCTTCCTGCGCAAGACCTATGGCGACAAGGTCAAGCTCAAGCTGGTTGAACAGAAGCGCAGCCTTCTGGGACGCAAGATGCCCGGCGTTGACATGGCGCTTAACGGGGTGTTGGGAAATCTTGAACCGGCTTCCATTGCCGCGCATCTCGGCGACGGCCTGCTTTCGGTCGCAGAGGAAAAGGCGCTTTGGGCGCGTTATGGCCTTTGAAAAATAAAGCGAAAAATAAAGCGCTGGCGAAAAACACCACCGATTTTCCAACCAATGCTTTGAATTCCTTCGTTTCACCATGATATGGTGTCAGAAAGCGGGGCGGGCCGGTTCCCGCCCTTCCATGAATATCCGGGAACATCCGGCGTTTCGGCCTTCGCGATCCGGCGATCCGATGCGCAACCCTAAGGACTTGAGGCCATGCCCCAGCTCATCTTTCTGCTGCTGATCATCGCCGCCGCCTGGTACGGCTACCGCTCGTTCAAGCGCGAGGCCTCGCGCGTGTCCCAGCGTGTGCGTCAGGCCGAAAAGGAAACGCAGAACCGGGCTCACGGCACGTTGGTACAGGACCCTAAAACCGGCGAATATTACGTCAAGAAGGATTGACCTTCCTTCACGAGCAACCGCCGATGAAGCGGCGTGATCGCCATGTTTTCCCATGTCCCGGTCCGTAATCAGAAATGACTGTTTCCCTGAAAGCCAAAACGCCTGTGAATGCCGGGGCTGCGCGTGCGGTTACGCGTCTGGCTCCCGCCAAGATCAATCTCGCGCTGCATGTGACGGGGCGTCGCGACGATGGCTATCATCTGCTCGACATGCTGGTGGTCTTTGCGCGCTATGGCGACATCATCCGTATCGAACCTGCCGAAGTGGACAGCTTCAAGGTTGGCGGCCCCTTCGCAACCGGCATCCCGCTGGATGGCGGCAATCTGGTTCTCAAGGCGCGCGAAGCGCTGCGCGAGGAAACGCAGCGGTCTTTGCCGCCGGTCGCAATTTATCTGGAAAAAAACCTTCCGATCGCTTCCGGCATTGGCGGCGGATCGAGCGATGCCGCTGCAACCTTGCTCGCGCTTGATGCGTTGTGGGGGCTCGACCTGGGTTTCGAGCGGCTCGCCGCGATTGGCCTCGGTCTTGGCGCCGATCTGCCCATGTGCCTCCATGGCGCAGCGAAGGGCACCCCGCTTGCCGCACGCGGAATAGGTGAAGAGCTGACGCCGGTCAGCGGATTACCTGCCTTGCCGATGCTGCTCGTCAATGATGGAACCGCTGTGGCAACGCCCGATGTCTTTCGCGCGCTTGAAAAGCGCGATCATCCGGCACTGCAACTTGCGTCCGATGCAGATATCGCCTCTCTTTGCGCCTATCTGCGGACAACCCGCAACGACCTCCTGCCCCCGGCGCTGAAACTTGCACCACGGATCGGCGACAAGCTCGGCCTGCTTCGCGCTAGCGGATCGCTCTACGCACAGATGTCCGGTTCCGGCGCGACGTGCTACGCGATCTACGAAGATATGGCGGCCACCGAACGGGCAGCGACACGCTTCTCGGTCGAAAGACCTGATTGGTCCGTAATCGCGACCCAAAGTGTCCCTTCCTGAAAATAATTTCTGAACGGCTTCCCCACCGAAACTCCGCAAAACCGCGCTATTGTTCACTCTCATTGGACAATATATTGGGACAGACTGTTCGCGCTTTTTGAACAAAAACCCTTCTACAACAGTTTTGTGAAGACTGTGATACACTTCAACACTTTGAATTTATTATATTATTCTGAAATAATTATTTACGTCTTGTAAAATTGGCTGCACGAATGTGTGATCAAGAAAACATTTTCGTGACTGGAACTTTTGCTCACTGTCACCCATTTCAGCTGCATCGGAACGACGAACAAAACGCCGCTCCAGTTTCCAAGGAGATAGGAAAATGAAAAAGATTGTTCTTGCTGCCGCTGCCCTCGCTCTTAGCGCCGGAGCTGCCTTTGCTGAAAACCCGCGCGTTGGCGAACCTGCCGATCTTTACGCAAACGACCGCACCCCGGTCGCTTCCCAGAAGGTCGACTACACCGCTCCCGCTTCGATCGGCCAGTCCTCCTTCCAGGACGGTTCGGCTCATCGCTTCGGTGACGCATCGCCTTCGAGCTACCAGAACTAAGTCTTTTCCGAAGACTTGACGCAGGGCGTCGTCAGTGGCCTCCCAGCCGATGACGCCCGGTGAATTCCGGAGCTGGAAATTCCTCCCAATCATCCAGCTTCGCCCAGTTATCTCCCCGATGGATGGCATGGGTGCCACCCGGGAGCCCCGGAAAGGCTTCTATGCCATCCGAAGGGGCGGTTTGTTTCAATGCATTTGTGCGAAGCCGAATGTGTCCATTTGACCGCAAAATGCTCGATAAGGATTATGAAAATGAAGAAGTTTGCTCTTGCCGCCGTTGCCGTTGCCCTTAGCGCCGGTGCTGCTTTCGCTGAAAACCCGCATGTAGGCGAACCTGCCGATCTCTATGCAAATGACCGCACGCCCGTTGCAACGCAGAGCCAGAAGCTCGACTACACGGCTCCTGCCTCGATCAACAAGGCTCCGGTCTATCAGAACGGTTCGGCTCATCGCTTCGGCGACGCTTCGCCGTCCAGCTACGAGAACTAATCCAGACAGCATGTCTGTTGAAAAAAGGCGAAGCTTCGGCTTCGCCTTTTTGTTTGTTCAGTCTCTATCCGGCGGGAGGATGGCGTGTTTGAGCCGGACGGGCTTCAAACGCTGCGGAAGCTCATCGAACGACACGCCGTCGAGCAGCAGCGGCTTCACCACATCGAGCTGAATCAGAAGCCCGGCATCAAGCGTCGCCTTGTGACCGAAGAGGTTGCGGACTGCTCCGAGCCCGCTATCTTCGGGCAATGAAAAGCGCGCAGTAGCGCCGCCATGTTCCATGTGTCGACGCAGAGCTTCCTCCCAACCCTCTTGCGGGATAGCGCCCGGTCTCAACAGCAGCACCCATGGCGTGCGGATTTCATCGAGCGCTGCCTTGATATCCTTTTCGGCATGGAACGCGCAGCCCGCACCCAGCGCCACCAGGGCGGTCTCATCCGACGAGCCCCTGTCGATGACCGATACGCGTCGCAGCAAACCCTCCACCACCGCTGGCACCAAAGCCGAAAGCGTGTGGGCCAGCGCTTTTTCTGAATTCAGGGTTTCGAGCACGACGGACAACATGGGCGCTTCATATATCAATAACACGTGAGCGGAAAGCTGGCGCGGATATGTTCTTGATTTGTTCTCGAACTTGCGATAGGAATAGATTCATCAGAACAGAGTCGCATGGCAGCACGGCACGCGCCACAAAACAGTTCCCGCTCTTGAAAGGCGCTGTTCCCCGGCCAGGTTTCGCCGTGGCTGTGAGTGGCCAGATGTTTCCATGCAGGGAGACGACGATGGAAGTGATCCACCAGGCAGACATCATCAAGCAGGCCGACAGGGCTGCCTTCGGTAGCGGGCGGGCGGATCACGCCAATGCGGTGATTGGCGAGGCCGGATTGCGCATCGATCACGCCCGGCGGCGTGGACGCGGAGCGGGTATCAATCCGACCGGGCGCTTCGAGCCGACGACGCGCCAGGATTTCGACGATGGCTGGACCACGCTGGAAGAACTGCCGCCGTTCAAGACCGATGTGCAGATCGAGAAGCCGCGGACGATCATCACCCGCAATGATTCCCCCGACATCAGCTTCGACCGTTCGATCAATCCCTATCGCGGTTGCGAGCATGGCTGCATCTATTGCTTTGCCCGGCCCACGCATAGCTACATGGGGCTCTCTGCCGGTCTCGATTTCGAATCCCGCCTCTTTGCCAAGCCGGATGCCCCGCGCCTTCTGGAACGTGAGCTGGCCAAGCCCAGCTATCAGCCGAAGACCATCGCCATCGGCACCAATACCGATCCCTATCAGCCGGTCGAAAAGAAGTGGCGCATCATGCGCGAAATTCTTGAAGTGCTGGAAGCGGCCAATCATCCGGTCGGCATCGTGACGAAATCGGCTTTGGTCGTGCGTGACATCGATATTTTGAGCCGCATGGCCGAGAAGGGGCTGGCCAAGGTCGCCCTGTCGGTCACGACGCTCGACGCCCATCTGTCCCGCACGATGGAACCGCGCGCCTCCACGCCGACGCTTCGGCTGCAGGCCATCCGCAAACTGGCCGATGCGGGCATTCCCGCCTCAGTCATGATGGGGCCGGTCATCCCCGGCATCAACGATCACGAGATCGAGCGCATTCTGGATGCCGCCTATGCGCAAGGGGCGCGCGAGGCGGGTTATGTCCTGCTGCGCCTGCCGCTGGAAGTCGCGCCCTTGTTCAAGGACTGGCTGCTGCGCAATTATCCGGATCGCTACCGCCATGTCATGTCGCTGGTGCGTTCCATGCGCGACGGGAAGGATTATGACGCCGAATGGGGCAAGCGCATGCGCGGCACGGGTCCATATGCATGGCAGATCGGCCGCCGTTTCGAAATCACCGCGCGCAAGCTCGGTTTCAATGCGCGCCGTCTTCAGTTGCGCACCGATCTGTTCGAACCGGTCGAAAAGGGAGGCAAGCAGCTTTCGTTGTTCTAGAGAGGACCAAGGTGGAGCTTACCTTTGGCCCGCGCCGCTTTTCAAACTGCATGACCTGTCAGTTGTCTGTTCAATTTCCGTCTGATTGTCCTACAGACGGAGGGGCTGCCTGCTTTCACGCCACCATCCTCGAGCAGGGCCCTTGCGGAGAATCGGAAGCAATGCGAGCATTGCCGCCAAATGAAACGCTCGGCTTCTGATTCTCCGCTCCTTTTCGAGATCCCGCTCGCGCCTGATTTCTCTCAGGAGAAAAGGCTGCTTTCGCGTGGATTGAAGCATATCGTCGGCATAGACGAGGCGGGACGTGGGCCATTGGCCGGTCCGGTGGTTGCCGCCGCCGTCGTTCTGGATGCCGACAATCTCCCGGACGGGCTCGACGATTCCAAACGCCTCACGGCTGCGAAACGCGAGGTGCTCTACGAGATCATTCTCGCAAAAGCCATCACCGTTTCGGTTGCAAGCCTCAGCGCCCGCAGCATCGATGGAAGCGATATCAGGAAGGCGGCGCTTGAAGCCATGCGGCGCGCTTCCATCGGGCTGACCCTGCGACCATGTCACGCGCTGATCGATGGCCGCGACGTT
>Ga0182735_1001945_pt1 | contig 13122 bp, 12 predicted proteins | sample eDN5th30CKraftMG_FD_128524 | JGI IMG/M metagenome (GOLD analysis project Ga0182735, IMG submission 128524) | Enriched Miracle-Growth compost microbial communities from Emeryville, California, USA - eDNA 5th pass 30_C Kraft MG (version 2) (version 2) ... | reverse complement strand
TTGTGGATAACTCGCAAAGACCCTCACCTGTGCAGGAGGCGATGGCGTCGTGAGGACGCCGGCGGGCTCCGGCCACACCTCCACGGTCGTTGAGCGAAGCGGCGCAGCCGCGAAGACGAAACGCCCCCACACGTCGTGCTGGGAGCCGCCCGCTCCCAGCAACCCCATGACACCTACACGGCCTGCTCCCAGCGCGCTGGTAGTCTTGACAACGGTGCCGGGGGGCGCTGCCGATCGTGGTCGGCAGATGTGGAGAGCGCGGTGGGTGGAGATTTGATGCGGCCAGAGACGACAACACGTCACGCGGCGGAAAGCGCATGCTGATCGACGATCGAAACAAGACGTCCACCAAGTCGTCGAAGCCCGCGCCTAAGCTCCCCTCGCAGCAGGGGAGCAAGTGGCCGTCACCCTCTGCTCGCGTGCGTCGCTGGCAGCATGCTTTCGCCGCCGTCCTTTCGCTCGCCGATGCCGCGGTCATCACGATCGCCGTGTTCGGCGCTCAGCTCATCCGTTTTGGCTTCAGCGGGCACGACGTCGCGCTGCCCGGCATCAGGTCGACCGACGTGGTCATAACGTACACGCTGGTCTCCGTGGGGCTGATCGTTCTGTGGTCACTATCGATGGCGGTGTTCGGCACTCGCGACTACCGCATCGTCGGAACCGGAACGCTCGAGTACAAGCGCGTAACCAACGCCACGTTCGCCTTCTTTGGCGCGTTCGCGATCGTCGCCTTCGCAATCAAGGCACCGATCGGCCGGGGTTACCTGATGATCTCGCTGCCGCTCGGGTGGGCGTTGTTGTTGCTCGGCCGGTGGCTGTGCCGCAAGTGGCTGATCTCGCGTCGAAAGATCGGACGGCTGATGAGCCATGCGGTGCTCGTCGGCGACCGCGCGAGCTCGGTCCACGTGTCCGAACAGATCCGCCGTAACCCTGGGAGCGGTATCCGCATCGTCGGTGCGGTCACCGAGCACGGCTCGACCGATCGCGACCTCGTGGATGGTGTCCCTGTCATCGGGTCTTTCGCCGATGTGCTTGCGCAGGTCGACCAGGCGAAGGCCGACACCGTGATCGTCACCAGCAACCATTCCCTCAAACCTCGGCAGATGCGCGAACTGGGATGGGGTCTTGAGGATCGCAAAGCGAACCTCATCGTCGCGCCCGCGCTCACCGATATTGCCGGACCTCGCATCCACTCGACGCCCGTCGCGGGATTGCCTCTCATCCACGTCGAGTTCCCCGAGTTCACCGGCGTCCGGCTTACGCTGAAGCGCGCGAGCGACATCGTGATGTCGGGGATAGCGCTGCTCATCTTGTCGCCCATATTCCTGATCGTCTCTGTGATCATCCGATCGACGAGCCCCGGGGCAGCGTTCTTCCGCCAGGAGCGCGTGGGGCTGAACGGCCAGCCGTTCAAGATGCTCAAGTTCCGCACGATGGTCGTCGACGCCGAGGCGCAATTGTCGTCGCTGCTCGACGCCTCGGAAGGAAACGGCGTGCTCTTCAAGATGAAAAACGACCCCCGGATCACCCCGGTCGGGCGCTTCTTGCGTCGCTACAGCATCGACGAGTTCCCTCAACTGTGGAACGTGCTGAAGGGCGACATGTCTCTGGTCGGCCCGCGCCCCCCGCTGCAAAACGAAGTGGAGGCCTACGAGCACTGGGTCCACCGCCGCTTGCTCGTGAAGCCCGGCATCACGGGCCTGTGGCAGGTCAGCGGGCGCAGCGATCTCTCCTGGGAGGACAGCGTTCGACTCGACCTCTATTACGTGGAGAACTGGTCGATGACGACCGACCTCGTCATCCTGTGGCGCACGGTGCGCGCGGTACTCAAGAAGGATGGCGCGTACTGACGCGTTGACAGGGTTAGCCCAGGCAGTTCCTCATAGGCTGAAGGCGATGTCTGAGCAGCCGCACCCCGCGCCCGAGAGCCGTCGTTCCCGTCGAGCCACAGTGACTCGGGATGTGGCGACGGTCAAGCCCACCAAGCGGCGCAGGAAGTGGCCGTGGATCGTGGGCGGCGTCGCCGCGATCGTACTCGTCGGCGGTGCGGCGTGTGCTTACTCGCTGTACAGCCGCGCGATGGACATCCAGAGCGAACTGACCGCGGCACAGAGACTCATCCCCAGCGCAACCGCGAGCGTCGCCAATCTCGATATCGACGGCGCAACCGTGATATACGAAGAGATCGCGGCTCACACAGCCAAGGCAGCGTCGCTCACCGACGACCCCCTGTGGAGGGCCGCAGAGAATCTGCCCTGGGCGGGTATCACAGTGGCGGCGGTGTCCGATCTGGCCGCGATCACAGACGATGCGGTAGCTGCTGCAGAGCCGATCATCACCGTCGCTCCATCATTCATGCCTGAGAACCTCAAGCCCGTGGACGGGGCCTTTCCAGTTGACGTGATTGCGAGCGCCGCAGGCACTGTGTCAACGGCTTCCTCCGCCTTCAGCAACTTGAGCGATCGCGTCGTCTCTGTTAACACCGACGGCGCGGTCTCTCAGGTCGTATCAGCAAAGGCACAGCTCGTCGACGCGCTAGCCAGTCTCGATGGCACCCTCGACACTGTTGATACCGTGGTCTCCGTCCTGCCGACCATCCTGGGCGTCGACGGTGAGAAGCGTTACCTCTTGGTCTTCCAAAACAACGCCGAGGCGCTCGGGCTAGGCGGAAGCTCGGCATCGCAGACACTGGTCACTGCGCGCGAAGGAAAAGTCGAGATTGCCGAGCAGCAGTCGAGCCAGACCTACGGGCAAGACGAGCGCGTCAATGTCGAGCTGCCCGACTCCGCGTTCGCACTCTACGGCGAGTACTACGCGAAGCGCATCAACCTCACCCCATCGCGGCCGGACTGGCCGAGCGATGCACAGATCCTGAAGGCGTTCTGGCAGCGCGATATCGACCCCGGTCAGATCGATGGAGTTGTGTCCCTCGACCCACTGGCTCTCGCGCGCATGCTGGAAGCAACTGGGCCGGTGTCCGTCGCCGGCACGGAGCTCAACTCAAGCAACGCCGTCTCGACACTCCTGCACGATGTGTACGCGCGATGGGACAGTGCAGACCTTGTTGAGGTGAATCAAGCAACCGATGCATTCTTCGCAGCAGCTGCGAACGCTGTATTTGATCGGCTAAGTACTGGCGAGTTCGACATGCTCAATATGCTCGACGCATTCGGCGAGAGCATCGACTCGGGCAGCCTCATGTACTGGACAGACGATCCGGCAGTGTCCACGGTGCTGAACCAGTCTGGCTCACGCATCACCGGCGTTCTTCCTATCGACAACTCAGACTCGACGACCGTGGGCGTCTACTTCCGCGACACGTCCTCCTCGAAGATCGACTACTTCATGGACTCATCCGTCGACGTCGCGACGGCATGCGCCGATGGTCAGATGACCATGACAGTCACCGCAACACTGCGTCTCGACTTGACACTCGAGCAGTCCGTGAACTTGCCTAGCTATGTAAGAAGCGGAGGTTGGAAGGGGACCAAGTACCGCACTCAAGTCTTTATCTACGCCCCACCCGGGATGGAAGTAACGAACACCACAACCGAGGGCAAAGACGTCGCACCGTTCCGCGCGGGGCACAACGACCTGGGTCGCACAGTTGCCCCCTTCCAGTCCGTGCATGCCCCCGGCGATAAGTTCTCAGTGACGGCCACGTTCACCGGCCCTGTCACGGACAGCCCTGTCGAACTACGGATCACGCCGATGGTCCGCCCAGCAACTGTGGCGATCGCCGACAGCTGCAACTGAGGCCCCGCACGACCGTAGCGTGCTAAGATTTGGCTTAGGCGTAGCCCGCTCTTGGTCTCGGGTTGCGCCTATTATGCGAGCGCGTGAGCTTGGATTCCATCGACCGCTCTCGCTTGCGACACGAGACTGTCGGAAGATGAACATTTTTGAGTACTGAGATCCCTTACCCCGACTGGTCCCTCGTGACAGTCACGTACAACTCGGCCGCGAAGCTCCGAAACTACTGGAGCAAAGTGGTTTTGCCGAGCTCCGTAGAGTGGATTGTCGTTGACAACGCCTCCACCGATGACTCAGCCGCTGTCGCGCATAGTCTTGGTGCTCGCGTGATTAGGCTCGCCCAGAACCTCGGCTTCGGCGCAGCGAACAATCGCGGATTCCGAGAGAGTCGCAGTCCTTACGTTGCATTCCTCAACCCGGACGTCACCCCCAAACCTCGCGATCTTCCGACGCTTGCGAAGTTCCTCGACGGCCATCCGAACTCGCTTGTCGCTCCGCAACTGGTCCACGACAGCGGAACTCCCCAGCCGAACGGACGTGGTGCGCCGATACTCTGGCATAAGGTTATGCACCGCATCCGCCCGAGCTTACTCGACGGCTCGTACCGCCTCGTCGCGTCGCGCGGCGAGGTAGCAACGGCCGATTGGCTGACTGGCGCGGTCGTCGCCGGAAAGCGAGCACACCTGGACCGACTAGGACCATGGGATGAGCATTTTTTCGTCTACTACGAGGACACAGACCTCGGCGTTCGTAACGCGAAGACGGGCGGCCAGTCCTATGTGATGGGTGACTGTACTTGGGTGCACGGATGGGCGCGGGAGACCGCCCGGTTCGCCCCCACCGCGTGGCGCCTTGAGTTACAGTCGATGTTGCGGTTCTACCGTAGATACCCGCACTTTCTGGCGCCCTCACTCCCAATCTCTGGGCGCACCCAGTCGGTTGTGGACGCGCGGTGAAAGTCTTGTTCGACCTTCTCGGCTCGTCGGAGCGCTCGGGGGGTATGCGGCTGCATGCAACCGAACTTGTGTCGGCGTGGCTGGATGAGTTTCCCGACGACGAGATCACACTTGTCGCTCCGCCGTGGGCAAAGGCGGTCTTCAACGAGAGCGTCGGTGACATTCGGGTATGGCCAAACGAGTCGCCCCTTACCCGTGCGCTAGGGCAGGTATTGACCACTGCTGCGGCTTCATGGGTCGCTCGCCCTGATGTCGTTGTGTCGCTCAGTCCGATCGTCTCACCCCTCATCCCCTCGGCGAAGGCAGTATGTTTTCAGCACGACTGGCGACATAAACGCAACCCGCACGAGTTCTCAAGAATCCAGCGCGCATACCGCAAGCTGTGGGAGGTGTCGGCGGGACGAAGCCTCAACGTGTGCATTTCGCAGAAGGCTTCGCGGGAGACTCAGCAATACGTGAACGGTGCGCGGACTGCAGTTGTCGAGAATGGGTGGGACCACGCCAGAGGATGGACTCGGCGGCACACTCAGGATTCACGCCAAGTGACAACCTTCGGGCATCACAACAACAAGCGACCTGACCTCGTGATCCGCGCCGTCGCGAGTGCGATTCGCACAACTGAATCACCAATCGAGTTGGTCGTACTAGGAGCTCGCGGGCGCGAAGCCGATCAACTGCGTCAACTCGCCGAGTCACTCGGGATTGGGGCACAGGTATCCCTTCCGGGATTCGTCTCCGACGCTGAGTATCAAGCGGCGATTTCCGATGCAGGGGTCGTAGTTCTGGCGTCCACGGACGAAGGCTTTGGCTTACCAGTCGCGGAAGCTCAGTACCTCGGAATCCCAGCCGTCGTGACGAGCGACAGTGGGATGCACGAAATCTTCGGAGACTCTGTGATCGTGGCTGAGCCGACACCCGGCGCACTCGGCGCCCAGATCACGCACGCCCTGGCGTCGCAGCATCACATCGACAAGCGGCCCATGTTGCGTACTTGGAAAATGACCGCGCTTGAGCTGCGTTCACTGATCGCGAGCCACTCAGTACGCCGAGATGCCGATGTCTAGCGCCGTTGAAATCTGGATCGTGAACTTCGAGTCTTCGACATTGGTGGACAAGTGCATCAGGAGCCTTCCCGATCGCGGCGCCGCACGCGTTATCGTCCTCGACAACGGATCCAGCGAGGACGACTACCACCAACTTGTCGAAGTCGCGCGCAAGCATCCATCCGTTCACATGATCCGTTCTGACACCAACCTGGGATTCGGCGAAGGGCACAACCTGATCTCGCGCCACTCCCATGCGAAGCCAGACGATCTAGTCTGGCTTCTTAACCCAGACGTTGAAGTGCTTCCCGGTGCTCTCGCTGGTCTGAAAGAGGTCCTGGACGACTCGCGAGCAGACATCGTCTCGCCAGCAATAGTGATGCCGCGAGACGGAGCCACTCGGCTCTGGTTCAGCGGCGGGTCGATCGATACGGCACGCGGCAGCGTGGTTGACTCACAACTCGGAAGAGATCCATTGGCGCTCGAAGGCGCCCCCGAGCTTCTGCCGACAGGCTTCATCACCGGCACTGCGCCGATGATGAGGCGTGATGTCTGGGACGCGCTCGGAGGTTTCCGACCAGATCTCCACCTCTATTGGGAGGATGTCGACCTCAGCCTTCGCGCCGCAGCGATGGGCCTACGGATGGCCGTTGCCACTGGCGCTCGCGTCGAACACGCTGAGGGCAAGTCATCGCGGAGCAGCAAAGCGCTGCGGGTGACGTCTTACTGGTTCATGAGTCGCAATCGAGTGCTGGTTTGCCGGAGGCCAGGTACTCGGGGCATTGGGCTGGTGTTGGGTCCCGGAACCGGCGCGCTCGCTCGCCTCATGGCTTATTCGACTGCTCGCGAAGGGCGCGGGCGTGTCCGGCGCCTGTTTGCAATTGCGGGCGGGGCAATTACTGCGCTGCGCACATCGCCCAATCTCAGACTCGAGAGATGAGCTTCATGAGTCGTGGCCGTGTCGCACCGCAGTACCGAGCGTTAAGTAATCGCACACCGCTATACGCGACTTTGATCTGCGGCGCCATCGTGGCGGCACCACTTCAAATGGCGTTCACGCTCCCGGAGCCGTTCCCAATACGTCTGCCAACTGACGTGCTTGCACTCGCAGCCCTAGCGGCTTACGTGTTACGACGCAGACGACCTGTCGCATTCGGCCCGACTGGAGGATTTCGTAGCGCAAAGGTGCCAACTGACGGACTGCTCGTCGGAGTCCTGGCCGTCATTGTGACGGTGACCGCGATACTTGCGAGCTTTCTCCCCCCAGGGAGCGAGGCGCTTCGAGCCTTCTCTATCTCACCTGAGTTCGACTTACTATGGTTCACAGTACGCGCACTCCTGGTTCTCGCCTTATGGGCGGTTGCACGACACGTGCAGAGCAAAGCCATGACGCGAGCGTTCGCGATCTCCGTAGTGGTAATGCTAGTTGGCGTTCTCCTCCAACAGACCCTGAAAATGCTTGGCATGGACGCCGCGCTCGAGTTGATGGGTTACAACACCGTAACATCCGGCATCGTACTCACGGATAGCGGACAGTCGTTTGCGCGCTCAGGGACATTTCCAAACGGGCAGGAGCTCGGTTTCTTTGCGGGCGCAACATTCTTCATAATGCTGAGGGCACGACAGTACGTGCTCGCTACCGCATCCGCGTACTGTCTTGTATATGCGCTGTCCACAACTGGGCTACTTGGAGTTGCGGCAGGGTTGCTGCTCCTTGCTTTCGCCTCACGCTCGACACGAGCACGGATGGTCGTAGTCTTGGCAGCGATCGCGGCAGCCGTCGCGGTCGCCTCGTCCTCGTACCTCCAAGCGTTCGCCGAGTTTCAGTTGGCTAAGGTTGGACTCGCGACGAGCACGATCGCACAGGCGGGACAGTCCCTGGAAGTGCGTGGCACGAAGACCACCATAGGGTTCGAGATGATGATGACGAACCCCTTCATCGGCGTTGGTACCGCCCGATTCGGTAATCACGCCGGCGAGAACCCGCTTTCGGGCACGGTGCCGAGTCGTACGCTCGTCACAGTGGAGAATGCCTACGCTCAGGTCGGTGCCGAGCACGGCGTCTTTGCCTTGGCAGTCTTCGCCCTACTGATCGGGTACTTCGCGTGGAAGCCTTGGCGGCTGAGACTCGATTACGACGCTGCTCTCGGTGTCTTTATCCTTGTCGGTATCGCTACCCAATCCATGTGGACACAAATGGCGATCTGGCTGATGCTCGCACTCATTTCAGCCCGCGTGCGCGAATCACAACAATTAGCAACATCTGAGCGGAGAACGACTGGCAATGCGAGTATTGGTACTCTGGGCAAACCCTAAGGCAACGAACCTCGGCGTCCAGGCACTTGCGGGCGGGACGGAAGCGCTGGCCAGGCGAGCATGGGGAAGTGACACTCGAGTTGAGTTTCAGGATTTTGCCTCCGGCACCGACAAGCACACTCAGTTCGGGGGGCGGTCCGTGCTCCGAGACATTGGAACGCGTCGACCGATCACAGAGCGGTTGCAGCATTTCGACGTCGTCGTCGACACTGGCGGTGGAGATAGCTTCACCGACATTTATGGTATGCGCCGAATATCGACCATTCACTACGTTCACCGCGTCTGTCACAGACTCGGGTTGCCTCTCATTCTTGGCCCGCAGACCGTTGGGCCCTTCTCGCACCCTGTAGTCCGCCGCCTCGCCCAACATTCGGTGCGTATCGCACATACGGTCATTGCGCGCGACTCAACCAGTCTCGTGGCCGCGGAGGAGTTGCAGAGCACCCGCGTGGCACTTGCCACTGACGTTGTATTCGCACTGCCCCAACCAGTGTCGCTTGCCCAGAAACGGGACGTCATCATTAACGTGTCGGGGTTGCTTTGGAACAACAACCCGCACGTCGACTCCGCCAAGTACCGACGCATGACGGTTGAGCTCATCGACTCACTCCTGGCTACGGGGCGCGGAGTATCTCTCCTTGCCCATGTCCTGAGTAACGATTCAAAAGACAACGACGTTCCCGCGGTCGAGGAACTGGGGGCACGTTACCGAGACAGAGTGGAAGTCGTCATTCCGGAAAGCCTCGATGGCGTCCGGTCGATCCTGGCGAGTGCAAATATAGTGGTCGGCGCCAGAATGCATGCGTCTCTGAATGCTCTCTCCGTCGGGACACCAGCGATTCCTTGGGCGTATTCGCGGAAGTTCTCACCGCTCATGAACGATCTTGGTTGGGCTACCGTGCAGGACTTGCGCTCCGACGACTTTGTTGTCCCACATACCGTCGAGTTCGTAGAGGGCGCTAGCGAACTCAAGTCTGATGTCGCCAGCGTTCTCGCCCGAACAAACGTCCGCCTCGACGCCGCCGAACAAGCATTCCGGGAGGCAATATCGCCCGACATGTGAACCGACTCCGACGATCTGATGGCTTTCCGGCGGGTGTCCGACATCGCTCCTCACCGCGAAAGGGCCGACGCGCTTGGGGAGCAAGCCTCACAGACGCATTACGTTCAGAGTGTCCTCATTGCGCGACATAGCTGATGAGACTGGACAGCTGCAACACACGCTTGCGCGCCGGCGACCGCCCATCCGACGCCAACGACGGAGAGCCGACCGGACATAGCTGCAATACCGACGAGAACGGCTACGGTGCCCACCATCGAACTGTACGAAACCGCCGCGCTGCGTCCAAGCGGCACCAGACAGGAGTTGCCGAGCACCAGTGTAAACAGGTTGAGCCCCAAAGCCACTCCCAGCGGGATCGCCAGGGTGTACTCCACCGACACTTGAGCTGCACCAAGAAAGTAGCTCACCGGCGGGGCGAATAGAGAGAACCCCAGAGCCGAGGCAAGTGCCCCGATCGCGGCAAACTGAACGGCTCGTCGTACCCTGCTACGTAACTGGTCGCTCGATGCGGCCCGCGGCACCCACCCCTGAAGCGTCTGCCCAATCGGGGTAAGCGCAGCCATGCTTTGCTGCTTGAGGCGGTCGGCAAGAGCATAGGTGGCTGCGTATGCAGGTACCAGGGTCGACACCAGAACGAGGGGTGCCGTCAAGTACAGCGACGAGAAGACCCCGATGCCGAGGCCGTGCACGTGATCTGCGGATACCCTACAGAGTTCGCGGAAGCTCGAAACACTGAGTTGCCCGTCCATGCGACGAATCGCGATGCTTGAGAGCACAATCGCGATAGTAGCCCCAAGAACAATGCCAATTCCGGCGTAAATGAGTTGCCCAGTCACAACAGTGCCAACGCATCCTAGAACTATCCCCGCGATCCGTGGCAAGGTGTCACAAGCAAGAAGGCTCTTCGGTCGTGATGTCCCGACGAAATACCACGTCGCGCCGCATGCCAGAAGGAGTGAACCCAGTGATGCGATCGCCGACGCCACGTCTGGCTCGGGAACCACAAAGAGCGTCACCATCACGCTTAGTGGGCCCGTGACGAAGAGTATGCCAAGGCGCACTACCAAGCTGTTCGCGTAGTGACGAACTCGCGTCGCAGAATCAGCGAGTGCAACCTCGGACGGCCCAATCTGAAGCCATCCCAGGGATGTGACTACGCCAAAGAGCGAGCCAACGGTCTGCCCCACTGCGAACGATGCCCAGCCCAGCGCACCTCCGAAATGAACCAGAAGTGGTACGACCGCGAGAGAAACAAGGCCAGTAAGCACAACAGATGCTGCGAAGCCGCCGAGCCGCCCGGCCGCGCGTGATACAAAAGACAACTCGCGGGCTCTAGAGTTCGCTCAGTGTCCGCGTCAGCGGGGGGCGCGGGGATGCTGCGACTCGGTAGGTTTCCTTCAAGTTGCCAAACGCGACGAGCATGATGATGGCTTCTTCCTCTGGGATGGAGAAAGCGCGCCTGAACTCACGGTCTACGCGGGATCCCTTACTCCAGTTCAGGCAGACACTCCCGAGGCCAGCTGCATGGAGCCCGAGGACGAACGACATCGAAAACATCCCGCCGTCCGTCCAGGCCTGACTGCGTTCACCCGCGTGCCAGAAGTTCCGCAGGTTCGTTGTGATCACGGCCAGTGCTGGCACATTGTCAGCGAACCCGCGCGCGCCTCCTTGGATGCGGAGCGCTTCTGAAATCCGTAACCTGTCGGTAGTCACGTAGACACGCGAGAACTGCCGATTGCATACAGCGGGCGACTTCTGTGCAGCTCGGACCGCTGAGCGGATCTTTTCCTCGTCGACAGACTCGGGAGAGAAGTCACGAACTGAGGCTCTCATCTCGAAGAACTGATCACCCACGTGTTCTACTGCGTCAAGCGTCTCCTGCCGAGTTCGTGTAACTGCTCCCCCGGCGCCCGAATATCGAGTCTCGAGAAGAAGCGCCCGAATCTCTATGGCGTGAGGCGTCTCGCGGTCAGTGAGCCCACTCGCCACACAGAAGTCCTGGTAAGCAGTCAGCGCGTTTACTGCTGCAATCGTCACGTGATCCTCACCGTAGGTCGCCCTGTACTGCTTGAGCAAGATAATCAGCCGGCCAATGACGTCTCGACCGAACCCCGGCCGTGGCGATGGCAGAGACAGTCCCTTCTCGATATTGTGGTATGTCTCGGTGAGCTTACTGGCAAGGTTCTGCTGCGAAATCGAGTGCCCGTGAGTCGACGAATAGCGCATGAACCGACCGAAGTCGTATAGGTAGGCCATCGCGACTGACGCGGTCGACGTGCATCTTGCCGCGAGCGGCCTGAGTGGGGGTGGTACGAACCTCTTCAGCTTCTCAGACACGGCGCGACGACTCCTTCACTTCACGTTGCGCAGCTTGCGCCCCGCATCCGATTTTATGCCAACTTAGCTCGCCGGACTCTCGACGCCTCTGTGATGATTGCGTCGAGACTGAGGCAGGCTCCGTCTGTGCACTAACACTGGACACCCCGGGCCACCCCACTCGATCGAAGCCCGACCACATTCGGAATGAGCCCTGGGGCCACTTGATGGTTCTCATCACGCCGCGGACCATGCTCAACAACAGCAACACCCCCCAGCACGGATTCGAAATGTTCTGAGCGGAACGCAGGCCGGCGCAGCGACTCGGCACGCCGCGCACTCGAGACAAGCCTCGGCGGGCTCGGGCTGACGCCGCAGAGACCGCACCCCCGCGCTCAGACGCGGCGGCGACGCGCGGTCAGACCGAGGCCCGCGGCGATCAGCAGGATCGCCAGAACGATAAGCGGAGCGGGGACGGTGCCACCGGTGGCCTGCAGGGTCTCCCCCGCCGCAGCGGCCGGCGTCTCCGTCGCGGAACTCTCGTCCGTGCCGGCTGGCGGCGTGGACGATGACGGGCCAGGCGTCACAGACGGCTCCGGGGTCACCGAAGGCTCGGGCGTCACGGTCGGTTCGGGCGTGACCGTCGGCTCCGGCGTCACCGTCGGCTCCCGCGACACCGAAGGCTCCGGCGTGACCGTCGGCTCGGGCGTTACTGACGGCTCCGGGCCCGGCTCGGGCTGCGGATCCGGCTCGATCACTGCCGGGATGCGGACCACTCCGACATCCCAGGTCGGGTCGATCCCCTCCGTGGCCCGCACGCCGTCGTAGTCGGTCGTGAGGTAGGCGTTCGCGTCGTCCAGCGTGATCGCGCCGGAGAACCCGAGCGGGCCGGCATCCGAGTCGGTCGTCGCATCGGAGGTGTCGGCGTTCGCGGTCGTGAACGTGTACAGCTCCGCCTGGGCGTCGGTCAGGATGAACCGCACCATGTATACGCCGGTCTCGAGCTCGTCTACGAGGTAGCGGCCGTTCTCATCGGTGACGTCCGTGAGCCCGGTGTCCTCGAACTCGCCGTCCGCGATCTTGCTGCGGCCCTTCTCTCGAAGAGACCCTCTCCCGGTGGGTTGAGTGCGACGTGACATCACGCCGGCTGCGCCGCACCGCGCTGAACGGTGGCAGGGTAGATCGTATGGTTTCGCAGATCGCACTCAACGACGGCAGCACGATCCCCCAGCTTGGCTTCGGAGTGTTCAAGGTCGACCAGGCCGAGACGGAGCGCGTCGTCAGCACCGCGCTCGAGGTGGGTTACCGGCACATCGACACCGCGGCCGTCTACGGCAACGAAGAGGGTGTGGGTGCGGCGATCGCGGCCTCTGGCATCCCTCGCGAGGAGATCTTCGTCACCACGAAGCTGTGGAATGCCGACCAGGGCAGCGACTCGGCGCGTCGCGCGCTCGAGACGAGCCTCGGCAAACTCGGGCTGGACAGCGTCGACCTGTACCTGATCCACTGGCCGCGCCCCGACCAGGACCGCTACGTCGAGTCGTGGCACACTCTCGCGCAGCTGCGCGATGAGGGACTGACCCGGTCCATCGGCGTCTCGAACTTCCACGAGCCGCACCTGCAGCGTCTGCTCGACGAGACGGACGTCGTGCCGGCGGTCAACCAGATCGAGCTG
>Ga0182735_1001944_pt1 | contig 13132 bp, 13 predicted proteins | sample eDN5th30CKraftMG_FD_128524 | JGI IMG/M metagenome (GOLD analysis project Ga0182735, IMG submission 128524) | Enriched Miracle-Growth compost microbial communities from Emeryville, California, USA - eDNA 5th pass 30_C Kraft MG (version 2) (version 2) ... | reverse complement strand
TCAACACTGCCGTGCGCACCACCGAGATCGAAGGTTTCCACTTCATTCCGCGTGGCCAGATCCCGCCGAACCCGTCCGAATTGCTGATGCACCCCAACTTCACGGCCTTCCTCGAAGAAGCCAGCCGGCAGTTCGACCTGGTAATCCTGGATACCCCGCCGCTGCTGGCAGTGACCGACGCTGCCATCGTTGGCCGCCAATCCGGCACCAGTCTGATCGTCACTCGCTTCGGCCTGAACCCGGCGCGGGAGATCGAATTGACTATCCGCCGCTTCGCACAGAACGGTATTGAACTCAAAGGCGCCATCTTCAATGGTGTCGAAAAGCGCGCCTCGGCCTATTACGGCTATGGCGGCTACGGCTACTACCACTACGAATACAAATCGGACAAAGCCTGATCGAGGACAGGCCAGGGAAGGCCTTATCCATATACCCGCCCGCATTTCGGGCATTGGAAGCCGCAGGAGCAATCAGTCCTGCAACGAGGGAATCATGCCGGACGCAACCGGGAAACGCTGGTATCTGATCCAATGCAAACCACGTCAAGCCCCAAGGGCTTTGGAGCATCTGGAACGCCAGGGATACGAGTGCCTACTCCCCATGCATCGGATCGAGCGCCTGCACAAAGGACAGTTGCAGCAGCTTAGCGAACCTCTTTTTCCAGGCTATCTCTTTATCCATCTGGATAAAGTAGAAGACAGTTGGTTGCCCATTCGCTCTACCCGCGGAGTGAATCAGATTGTCAGTTTCGGCGGTAGCCCTACACCAGTACCTGACATTGTCATCAACCAACTGGCCAATAGAAAAGCGTTTGTACTACCTGCGCTTTCACCAGGCGACCAAGTTCTGATAGACAACTCCAACCTGCAGCAACTAGAGGTCATATTCCTGAGCAAGGATGGCGACGATCGAGTGTTACTCTTGCTCAATATATTGCAGCGAGAACTTACTATCAGCCTTCCTATTGATCGACTGAGGAAAAAAGAAGCCTGAACTGCAATCGCCAACCAAAGGACTATCACTAAATACCAAGTTTTCCATAGCTACCAAATGCCTCATAATCCAGAGGCTACTTTTAAATTCATAAAATCTCGTTCCTGCATGCAGCTCACAAACAGAGCAAACATCTCCGAAAGGGGACAAACTAAACATTAAGGAAGATCTGCAATCCCTGCAGATCCTTCTATTACTGTGCGCTTCTGCAGTCAAAAGCCAAGCAGAACATGCACGGTCCCGCTGCCATCTTGTGTCCTCAGGAAACCGACCGCAAATCCTGGGGCGGTAGCGTATCAACTCCCATACTCGAGCCATCCGGAGCGAAGGCTAGCGAGCTCTTTTCCAAATCAATTGAGCATAATTAGAATGTCCAAATACCTATCGCAACTTTCGAGCAAAGTCGAAAACAAGGAAGCAATAATTGGCATCATAGGACTAGGCTACGTTGGGCTGCCTCTTATGCTTCGCTATAACTCTATAGGTTTCAGAGTCCTCGGCATTGATATTGACGGTGAAAAAGTCTCCAAACTCAATGCCGGTGAAAGCTATATTGAGCACATTTCCTCCGAAAAAATCAAACAAGCACTGACCTCTGGCTTCATTGCCACGACCGACTTTAGCCGCGCCCAAGAGTGCGACGCTCTCATCCTATGTGTTCCAACTCCTCTAAATAAATATCGTGAGCCAGATATGAGCTTCGTGATCAATACCACGAATGCTATTAAGCCTTATCTGCGCGCTGGCCAGGTTGTATCCCTAGAAAGTACTACTTACCCTGGTACTACTGAAGAGGAACTTCTTCCCCGCATTCAAGAAAACGGTCTTATTGTGGGGGAGGATATTTTTCTCGTTTACTCACCGGAGCGAGAAGACCCTGGCAACCCAAACTTCGAAACTCGAACCATTCCAAAGGTTATTGGCGGCCAAACTAAAAACTGCTTGAGCATAGGAATTAGTTTGTATGAGAAAGCTATAGACCAAGTAGTACCGGTCAGCTCAACCAAAGCAGCCGAGATGACTAAGCTACTAGAAAACATCCATCGCGCTGTCAATATTGGATTGGTCAACGAAATGAAGGTAGTCGCTGACAAGATGGGCATCGATATCTTCGAAGTGGTTGACGCAGCAGCAACCAAACCATTCGGCTTTACTCCATATTATCCTGGCCCCGGCCTCGGTGGACACTGCATTCCAATTGATCCTTTCTACCTGACTTGGAAAGCACGTGAATTTGGCCTCCACACTCGCTTCATTGAGCTCTCCGGCGAAGTAAATCGTGCAATGCCAGAATATGTCGTATCAAAACTTGCTGACGGCCTAAATAACCATGGAAAACCATTAAAAGGGGCAAAGGTTCTGGTTCTTGGTATCGCATATAAGAAAAATGTTGACGATATGCGTGAGTCTCCCTCTGTCGAAATAATGGAACTCATTGAGCAAAAAGGAGGACTAGTCGCATATAGCGACCCCCATGTACCGACTTTCCCCAAAATGCGTGACCATCATTTTGCATTAGTTAGCGAAGAACTGAATGAAGAGATGCTCCGCAGATTTGATGCTGTCGTACTAGCTACCGACCATGACCAATTTAACTACGATCTAATCCAAAAAAAATCACAGCTAATAATTGATAGTCGCGGCAAATATCGCCAGTCGGCAGAAAATATAATTAAAGCCTAATCTCAGGAGAATTTTTGTGAAAAAGTTTTCTCTTATTGGTGCCGCCGGATATATAGCTCCTCGACACATGCGTGCAATCAAGGAGACAAAAAATACTCTTGTCTCTGCTTATGATATCAATGACTCGGTCGGCATTATTGATAGTATATCTCCGCAAAGTGAATTTTTTACCGAGTTCGAAAGGTTTCTTGATCATGCACACCGACTCAAACGCTCGCCAACGCAAAAACTCGATTATATATCCATATGCTCCCCTAACTATTTGCACCTTCCACATATATCATCCAGCCTTCGTCTAGATTGCGATGCGATATGTGAAAAGCCGCTAGTTCCTACCCCTAAAGACCTAGATGAGTTGGCACTAGTTGAACAAGAAACTGGACGACGCGTCTATAATATCTTGCAGCTTCGCCATCATAGCTCAATCTTGAAACTAAAAGAAAAAGTTTCTAACGAGCCCATCCCAAACAAGTATGACGTCGATCTGACCTATATCACTTCCCGCGGCAAATGGTATATGGAGAGCTGGAAGGGAGACCCAAGAAAATCTTACGGAGTGGCGACAAATATAGGCGTTCACTTCTATGACATGCTCCATTTTATATTCGGCAAGCTGCAAACAAATATCCTTCACTACTCTAACGAGAGAAAAGCAGCAGGTTACTTGGAGTATGAAAAGGCTCGTGTACGTTGGTTCCTCTCTATTGACGCGAATGATCTACCATCCGAAGTTCAGGGCAAAAAACCTACCTATCGCTCTATTATAATCAATGGAGATGAGTTGGAGTTTTCTGATGGCTTTACCGATCTTCATACCGTAAGTTATCAGGAAATACTCGCGGGCCGAGGATATGGCATAGAAGCGGCACGACACTGTATCGAGACAGTAGATACTATCCGGACGGCTCCCTTAGCCCCCTCCAGAAATAATGAGGGGCACCCGTATCTTTCGCATATCTTATAAATTCCTTCAACTCGATAAGAGCTTCCCAAATGAATTACTACCGTCACGACAGTGCGATTGTAGATGATGGTGCACAGATCGGTGAAGGCTCTCGTATATGGCACTTTGTTCATGTATGTGCAGGCGCTAAAATCGGTCGATCCGTCTCCCTTGGACAGAACGTTTTTATTGGAAACAAAGTCCATATAGGAGATAACTGCAAGATCCAGAACAACGTCTCGATATATGACAATGTGATCCTCGAAGAAGGAGTATTTTGCGGCCCTAGCATGGTATTTACAAACGTCTACAATCCTCGAGCACTTATAGAGCGAAAGGATCAGTATCTAGATACGCTTGTGAAGAAAGGGGCAACGCTGGGAGCTAACTGCACCATTGTTTGCGGAATTACCATTGGTAAATATGCATTTATTGGTGCAGGTGCATTAGTCAACAAGAATGTTCCAGACTATGCCTTGATGCTTGGAGTTCCTTCGCGACAAGTAGGCTGGATGAGTGAATATGGTGAGCGTTTAGACCTTCCTCTACATGGGATAGGTTCAGCTACTTGCACTCATACCGGTGCCCGCTATGAGCTAACGGGCGAGAAATTAATTAGAGCCGATTATTCTTATGACAATTGAATTTATTGACCTTAATGCGCAACAGCATCGCATTAAAGAAAACATTAACTCATCCATTCAGCGTGTGCTTTCCCATGGTCAATATATACTTGGCCCAGAGGTGCATGAGCTCGAAGAAAAACTTGCAAAATTTTCTGGTGTAAAACACTGCATCAGCTGCGCAAATGGAACAGACGCTCTACAAATCGCCCAAATGGCGCTTGGCATTGGCCCAGGTGATGAAGTAATCACCCCCGGTTTTACATATATAGCCACGGCAGAAACTGTAGTTCTACTCGGCGCTAAACCTATATATGTAGATGTTGACCCTAGAACCTATAACCTTGACCCTGAACGACTGGAAGCTGCAATCACATCACGTACAAAAGCGATAATCCCAGTTTCCTTGTACGGTCAATGCGCTGATTTTGATGCCATAAATACGATTGCCAGACGGCATAGAATCCCAGTTATAGAAGATGCTGCACAGAGTTTTGGCGCTAGTTATAAGGGAAAGCGCTCTTGTAGTTTGACGGATATTGCATGTACCAGTTTCTTTCCGAGTAAGCCCTTGGGATGCTATGGGGACGGGGGGGCGATATTTACCAATAGCGATGAACTAGCCTCAATTCTTCGTCAGATCTCTCGCCACGGACAAGAGCGCCGGTATCATCATGTTAGAGTAGGAGTCAATAGTCGCCTAGACACTATTCAAGCTGCTATTTTGCTTACAAAACTCGAGATATTTAACGAAGAGATAGGGTTACGACAAAAAATAGCTAGCATTTATGACCGTGCACTTTCAGAGATGAGTAGTAATTTCTCTACCCCCTATATTGAGCCTCATAATAAAAGCGTATATGCGCAATATACTATTCGTACGAATAATCGCAGCGACCTGCAGAAGAAATTGAGCAAACTAGGAATACCAACAGCAATTCACTACCCTACACCGCTAAACAAACAACCAGCAGTTCTCGACACCGAAACCAATCTCCCAGTTGGCGATAGACTTGCTACAGAGGTACTTAGTCTTCCAATGCATCCCTATCTGACGGAGCAGCAGCATTCTGAGATTCTAGATGCACTCTTCAAAAGTATCTAGCTTCTAGAATCCACAAACATGCTTAAAAAAATACTTACAATACTTCAAGAAAAAAAACAGTTACGCTCTGTACTATTACTGGTCAGTGGCACTGCGGGGGCCCAAGCTATTTTGGTTTTAGCTCTGCCAATATTAACTAGAATATATAGCCCTGAGGATTTCAGCACACTCTCTGTCTACGTAGCTATTTTGGGAATAATCTCTACAGCGGCATGCTTACGATTAGATTTAGCTATACCACTACCAGAAAATGACTCAGAAGCAATAAACCTACTAGCCTTAGCACTATTTTTTTCTCTGACCACCTCAGTTATAACTTCGCTATTACTGCTACTACTACCTAATAACTCAATCCGTAATCTGCTGACTCCAGCTCTCTTTGATTATGTATGGCTTCTACCACTTGGAGTCTTCCTATCCAGTACCTATAACGCACTTCAATACTGGGCAACACGAAAAAAACTGTTCCCCACGATTACGAGAACCCGCTTAGAGCAATCTATTGCCGCAGTATCTACTCAAATTGGACTTGGCTACATCACTCAAACCCCATTGATTTTGATACTTGGGCAAATCCTAAATAGTAGCGCAGGGATATTTCGCCTAGCAAGCAATGTAATTAAGCTAGAGAAAAACATACTAAGATCGATAAGCCCTCATTCTATGTACAGGGCTCTTGGGAATTATAAAGATTTTCCAAAATACTCAACCTTTGAATCTTTAGCCAATACAGCTGGCATACAACTACCTTTTATTATTATCGCATCAACCGTTGTAGGGCCTGAAGCGGGATGCTTGATGCTTGCATCTCGGATACTCCAAGCACCGTTATCGTTATTAGGTAGTGCAGTTGCCCAAGTATATTTGACACATGCTCCGCAGGCCTGTCGCGACGGCACTTTATCAACGCTGACTTATAAGACGCTTGTTAATTTAATGAAAGCAGGAGTTGGCCCACTTATTTTCCTTGGAAGCTTATCCCCGATGATATTTCCTTATATTTTTGGGGAAGAATGGTCGAGAGCAGGTAAATTAGCAGCATGGATAACACCTTGGGTAGTTTTACAGTTTATCTCATCTCCAATTTCTATGGTGGGACATATCCTCGGCCGCCAGAAATTAATGCTTTACCTTACTCTTTTGGGGTTTATATTGCGTACAGGAGGCGTAATTTACCTAAGCTATGCAATTAAGTCCCCCTATGTATCTGAGTATTACGCTGTATCAGGCGCTATATTTTACTTAATCTGCCTTTTAACTTTTACCACCCACGCAAGCATAAGTAAAAAACAAATTTTTCAAGCAGTATTTGAATCAAAATATTATATCACCCCCTGGCTTTTAGCTGGAGGCGCTGCAAGCTATCTGGTCAAGTGGCTAACATAAAATGAATATAAAGATAATATTAAAAAAACCTTTGCGGGTTTTACTACGCATATTCTTTAATAGCAAATATTTAAGTGGTCGATGGTTCGAAAAGCACTCCTCCGGCTACCTCTGGGCTGCCAGAACAATTTGGCAGCGGAGCATACTTAGAATTGAAAGACCAGCGCCCTGGCCGATAGGACTAACCTGCAAAGTATCAAACTATAAAAACATCAGCTTTGATCCAGACGATCTAAATAATTTCCAATCACCCGGAACTTACTTCCAAAACTTCAACGGACACATATACATCGGAAAAGGAACCTATATAGCCCCTAACGTTGGAATAATAACATCCAACCATATCTTATCTAACCTTGACCAGCATGACGTTGGTCGAGACGTGAGAATCGGAAAAAAATGCTGGGTAGGAATGAACTCTATAATTCTCCCTGGCGTTGAGCTCGGAGAGTCCACCATAGTAGCGGCGGGTTCAGTCGTCACAAGGAGCTTCACCGAAGGAAACATATTAATCGGCGGCTCTCCAGCAAAAGAAATAAAAAAACTTTCTTAAATACATATGTCATATATTATGCATTCGCCCTCGCCCTCCCTTTCCTCATCACGCCGGCACGCTATTTTTTTAAATTGCCATAAAGATTTTGGCGGTGCTGAGCGTAGATTCGCCAGAACTTTCTGTGACCATCTCTGTAATGATAAGAACATTACTTTAATAACAAACAAAGCCTCTGTAAAAGCACTTATGTCAGCAGGCATAATAAAAACAAAAGAAGGAATAACAGAGATGCCAGGCGGCATTATAGAGCCAGGGCTGACTTATAAATTTTATCACATAATAAATTTTATTCTATTAACTTTCTATGCTTTAAAGAATAGAGTAAAGCATATTCATTACCCCGTCGACCCATCACCTTATTCGCTTTTCCACTGTGTATTTCTCCGCCTGCTAGGAATTAGCTATTCGTTATCCATTGTAGACTCCAGCCGAACCAAACCTAGCGACTTTGGTTTTTTTAGAAAGCTTATCTGGAAATACAGCATAAAATACGCCCAGGGAATAGAATTTCTTTCAGATGGAATCCGGAAAAATATATCCTGTATTTTTTCAGCTCAGATGTCTCCTTCTCAAAAGACCAGCGTTTCTCCTTGTTCCTTTACAGATTACAGTAAGGCACACTTCTCATATGAGAAGAATTACGACCTTGTTATGGTATGTCGCCTCCACCCCAAAAAAGGACACGACCTTCTTTTTTCTGCGCTACAGCACATCAAGGAACTGGGGAAATCTCACGAAGTCAGTTCTATTGGAATATTTGGGAGCGGCTCTCTTGAGACACAAATACGTGCAGAAATTGATAAGCTTAAAGAGTTCAATATTTCCCTAAGAAAAACTAACGACCCTTTCGCAGTATTCGCGAAATCTAAGTTTCTACTTTCATTACAAACCGATGAGAACTATCCTTCTCAGGCAATACTGGAAGCACTTTCTTCTGGTGCAGGTATAATAGCAACCGATGTTGGAGAGACATATAAAATTGTCCCAGACAAAGTAGGATTTAGGGTGCCCCATAGTGCTGTCGATTTGGCCAAAACCATACTGCACGCATTAGGAACGTATAAAGTTGACTATTCAAAATTCCGTCTACTCAATGAGTTCGTTACTACCGAGCACAGCGCAGAACGATTTAGTCTTTATCTGAGAGAATTTATTCTTGAAAGTGCAGGGCAGGATAGCTAGTGAAAGTCAATATAATATTAGGCGCTCGACGCTCTAATTTAGTAACGACTCCAATTTTAATTTTGGCAGCACTAAGCGTCCTACTTAATATATCTGCCGAAGAATCGCACGCAACTTTATTTTTTGAAATTATAGTTTTATTGTTTTGCGCCGTCCCTAATCCCAGGCTGCCCAGTAAGCAACTATTAATAATAATAGCAACGTCTATTTATATAACATGCTCCTTCTTATACGCTTACTTCCTTAATAACACAGGTTTTCTTGACTTCGCCCTAGCATATAAAGCCTTCTATTATTTAATACTACTCTCATTCTGCTCCAGTAATGCTCACTTTCCACTAAAAAGATTAGACATCCTCCTCAAGTTACTCATTGTATTTTTTGTCATTAAATATTCGATATCTCGACTTATCCTAGGAATATCAAGGCCAATATTATTTACCGAGAACAACTACGAGTTAATATTTGTAATAATCATATATTATATAAACTTTACCCTTTTAAAAAAGCTTCAGACATCTTGGCTTCTACTTCTTATCTTGGTTTTTCTACTTTCTGGCTCTAGATCCTCAATTGCCGCTCTTGCCTTTACAATTCCATTTATGACAATGCGGCGAATTGATCAGAAAACGGTAATAGGAATAATACTTCTATCAATTAGCACGCTTAGCTTATATTATATCTTTTCAGATCGTCTCGCTGGAAACAGTATTGATTCGATAGACAGAGTGAAGTTTTTAAATCTATTCCTTTACGAAGTTAGGGATTGGAATTTATTGAACTTCCTTCTTGGCTCCGAACGTTTGACACCGCTAAGTAACTATACGTGCCAAAGCCTATCATACTATCAAACACTAATGAGCTATAAGGGAGATGGCTCTTGTTATTCGGTAGCTCTTCACTCCTATATACTTAGAGCAATATTTGATCACGGATTAATTGTGCTTTCCGCCTTAACCCTTTCGATAGTATTTCTATTATCTCGGGCAGGCTACTCTAGAGCACAAATTCTATGCATCCTCGGAATAATTACAATTACGTCATTTTCCGTTTCCTCTTTAAACAATGCATACGTAGCCCTTGCGCTAGCGATAACAATAGCGGCAGGACGGACACGACTACTGGCTAACATGGATAGCAGAATCCAACCCCATGAATATAACTATCAACTCAAAATTCCATCTTGATACGGGAAGTCTCTACACGTTTATAAACCCATTTTCCTTCCGGGAAATATGCAACTCAAAAGACAGAGATAGCATATTTAATAACTTTATTATTCATCCCGATGGAATATCCATCTGCATGATACTTTCACTTTTGGGGAGGAAAGTTGAACGTACGAGCTTTGATGATACATCAATAGCACCTAATATTTTTAGACAGGCAGCCCAAGAAAAGTTCACGCTGGGACTAATAGGTTCAACCAAAGTAGTTATTAGTGGCGCTCAAAAAATACTTGAAAGCACATATAATATTAAAAATATAGTTTCTAACTCAGGCTACTTCTCTGATGGAGAGAAGCCTGAAATACTTAGCAAATATCTTAAGTGCGATATTGTAATTTGCTCCATGGGTACACCAAGGCAGGAAATCATTCTGCTTGAATTACGTAAAATGGGATGGCAAGGAACCGGATTTACCTGTGGTGGCTACTTTGACCAACTAGTTAGCAGCGATGGAAAGAATTACTATCCTTATATCATAGATAAATTAAATCTGAGATGGGCTTATCGAATTTTTAGAGAACCCAAACGCCTTTGGCGGCGCTACTTATTGGATTATCCTCTCGGAGTGATAAAGCTCACTGCGAGCATAAAACGACTTAATATACGCAAAATATAAAATAGGCACAACAAAATATACGTAGACACTTAAATATTAAAAACCCATGAAAAACATGCTACTTGTCACAGGCGGGGCCGGCTTTATTGCCTCTCACACTATTATCAGCTTACTCGAAAATGGCTACGAAGTTGTGGCGGTGGACAACTTTACCAATAGTAATAGATCATGCATAAAAAGAATTGAAGAAATAACAAAAAAGAAAATATATTTCATCCAAGGCGATATTCGTGATAAATCAGTTCTAGATATGGTATTTTCTAAATACTCTATAGAATCTGTTCTTCATTTTGCCGGTCTGAAAGCTGTTGGCGAAAGTATAAAATACCCTCTTAACTATTACGACAACAACGTAAACGGAAGCTTAAATTTATTCAAAACAATGGCAGAGCATGGTGTATTCAGAGTTATATTTAGTTCATCCGCAACTGTTTATGGCCCACCTACAGAATTGCCTATAACCGAGGCACATCCAACTACTGTTCCCCAGAACCCATACGGTCGCTCAAAGCTTATTGTTGAACAGATGCTTCAGGACATGGCTGTCAGCGGAGACCACTGGAGTATAGCTCTCTTACGTTACTTCAATCCGATTGGCGCTCATGAGAGCGGACTATTAGGCGAAGCACCCAATGGTGTTCCAAACAACTTATTACCATACCTGAGCCAGGTTGCCATCGGCAAACTCAAACAGCTTTCTGTCTTCGGTAATAACTACCCTACCCATGATGGAACATGTATTAGAGACTACATTCATGTCGTTGACTTGGCACAAGCTCATGCAAAAGCCTTGAAGTATCTTGAAAACAATACCGGCATTCATACCTGGAATTTAGGTACAGGAATTGGCTATAGCGTAATGCAAATTATAAACGCCTTTGAAAAAGCTACTGGTATCTCCATTCCTTATCAAGTAGTGGATCGCCGTCCTGGTGATATCTCAGAATGCTGGGCGTGCCCCTCCAAAGCAGAAAAGGAGCTAGGATGGAAGGCCAAGCATGATCTACACACTATGGTAACAGATACTTGGCGATGGCAAAAAAACAATCCAAACGGCTATTAGACCAGCAATAAATTTCCGGATTACTAAACTAGTTACCTTATCGGAAAACGACGCAATTGCCACAAAAGGTAGACATGATGAATAGCATGGATCGCGGAATTCTCCGTCCTCACCAAGCCAGTATTTCTATTTTGCAGAGGCTACTGGACCTTTTGGTAATCCTCTCTAGCATGGCTTGTATTGTGGCTTGGCATAAAGAAAAATTCAGCGATAAGCATGTCATCGCCACACTAATGGCCTTAGTTATATTTTACCTGTTTAGCGATTTTGGTCAGCTTTATACTTCATGGCGTGGTGAACGAATTCGTGAAGAGCTTCGGAAAATTGGTGGAATTTGGGCAGTGAGTTTCATCGGAGTATTCATTGCTGAATACTTTCTGATTGAGGTCCCTATGTTGGGGGACACTGTACTATTACAATGGTTTGCTCTAACTCTTTTCTATCTCTGTAGCTATAGAGTCCTACTGCGGACTGTTCTCCATGTTTTACGCCGTAAGGGTTTCAATACTCGATCAATCGCTATCGCTGGAGCAGGCCCTGTAGGTCAGAGGCTTGCGAGCAACATTGCCGGGGCTCCCTGGATGGGCCTAGACCTTTTAGGTTTTTTTGATGACAAGCGTCGCGATCCCATACGCTTGGCAGGTACTAAAGTACGGTTACCAATATCCGGTTCACTTGAACAGTTGGTAGAGCAAGCACGGGCAGGTGAAATTGATCGCGTATACATAACCCTGCCAATGCGTAGCGAAGCACGTATTAGATGGTTAGTTGATAAACTTAGTGACACCACCGCCTCTGTTTACATTGTGCCAGATGTTTTTGTATTTGAACTTTTGCATGCACGTAGCCAGAATATAAATGGCGTACCTACCATTAGCATCTTTGATAGTCCTATGACAGGCGCAAACAGTATAGTTAAACGCCTAGAGGATATTTCCCTATCGGTCCTCATACTCTGCCTTATTGCAGTGCCTATGTTAATTATTTCCATTGCTATCAAATGGAACTCACCAGGACCTGTCTTTTTCCGTCAGAAACGCTATGGTATTGATGGGAGAGCCATCGAGGTTTGGAAATTTCGTAGCATGTATGTTATGGAAAACGGTGCCAAAGTGGTTCAGGCCAGCCGGGACGATAGTCGTATAACTCCAGTTGGGGTTTTCTTACGCCGCACATCTCTAGATGAATTACCTCAATTTATCAATGTTCTTTTGGGTGACATGTCCATTGTTGGTCCTCGTCCACATGCGGTCGCACATAATGAACAGTATCGTGGGCAAATTAGCAGCTACATGTTACGCCACAAGGTTAAGCCTGGGATTACAGGATGGGCTCAGATCAATGGCTGGCGTGGAGAAACTGATACGCTAGACAAGATGCAAAGGCGCGTTGAGCACGACCTCGCCTATATTCACAATTGGTCCCTTTGGTGGGATCTGAAGATAGTTTTTCTCACAGTGTTTAAGGGATTTATCCACAAGAACGCTTATTGAGAGCTCAGAAAGCCGAAAAGCACCGGGCTTCGCCAGCGGTCAGACAACTGAATCTATCAGGCCTATATGGGCGAGACAGGCTCATTGAATCTCCGCTAGCGCCGGTGTTTTTTTGCTTGCGCTGGCTTCGTGCCAGTCTTAACCTTCCTTCTTTCTGAAGGAACGACCCCACAAGGAGTCTTAACGTGAAAAAACTGCTGACGTTCGCCGCCCTGGCGACCCTGAGCACGTCGCTGTTGGCGGCGGAAGCACCGGCCGAC
>Ga0182735_1001943_pt1 | contig 13133 bp, 19 predicted proteins | sample eDN5th30CKraftMG_FD_128524 | JGI IMG/M metagenome (GOLD analysis project Ga0182735, IMG submission 128524) | Enriched Miracle-Growth compost microbial communities from Emeryville, California, USA - eDNA 5th pass 30_C Kraft MG (version 2) (version 2) ... | reverse complement strand
TCGGGGTCGTAAGCGTCGTCCTTGACGTTCTTGTTGTAGCCCCAGACGCTTGGCGGCAGCGGGTTGACCGACGGGACCGCCGAGCCCAGATAGACCGCATCGATGATCGCGGCCTTGTTGACCGCCATGTTCAGCGCCTTGCGGACACGCACATCGTCAAACGGCTTCTGCTGGGTGTTGTAGGCGAGGAAGGAGAGGTTCAGGCCCTCCTTGTGCAGCATTTCGACTGCCGGGTCCTTCTTCATTTCCGCAAGATCGGCAGGGTTCGGCGCGGCAATGACATGGCATTCGCCGGACTTCAGCTTCTGGTAGCGCACTGCCGCATCCGGCGTGATCGCGAAGATAAGATTGTCGATCTTCTGCTTGCCCGCCCAGTAATCGGGGTTGGCCTGATAGCGGATGGCGCTATCCTTCTGATAGGCGACAAACTGATAGGGCCCGGTTCCGACCGGCTGCTGGCTGAACTCCGAAATGCGGCCTTCGGCGACGAGCTTGTCGGCATATTCCTTGGACTGGATGACGGCGAATGTCAGCGACAGCGTCGAGATGAACGTCGCTTCGGGATGCGCCAGCACGAACTTGACGGTGTGATCGTCGATCTTTTCGATTTTCTCGATCAGCGAAGGAAAGGAGTAGGCCCCGAACTGCGGCCACGTGCCCTGATTATAATAGGGATTGTCCTTGTTTCCCTGACGGTCGAAGGTGAAGACCACGTCATCTGCATTGAATTCACGCGTCGGGGTGAAAAAACTCGTGGTGTGGAACTTCACGCCCTTGCGCAGATGAAACGTATATTCCTTGCCATCGGCGGAAACGTCCCAGCTTTCCGCAAGGCCCGGCTCCAGCTCGGTGGAGCCGCGCTTGATCTTGATAAGCCCGTTGGACACATTGCGCGCCGATGCGTCATAGACGGCGCCCGATGTCGTTTGCGCCGCGTCGAACATTTCGGGAGATGCCTCTGAGCAATAGATCAGTGTCTTGGCGAAGACCTGTCCAACTGCCGTGCTGTTGAGCGCGGCCGCGACCAGCGCGGCTGAAAATAGTTTTCCGTATGTGTTCATGAGGCTGCATTCCCTTGCTGACGACGCGACCGACCCTTGGTGGTGTGTTGTTCAGTATCGACTTTTCCAGATGATTCTAAACAGCGGTGCGATTTTTATATGAGCGCGCAAAGCTGCATGAAGCAAGCCGGTCTTTGGAGTTCCAGCCGCTAATTCGCAATTGCCGGGCCCGTGTGCGGACTGCGGGCGGGCATTTGCCAGCGGTGGGAAACTCCAATAGTTTTGCGCCTGCTGATCGAATGATAAACGTAGCTGATGCGATATTCTGCCTGAGCAGGCTGATACCGGGATGCAATTCATGAACTTCAACAACAGAAGCACCCGGGGAAATATCCGCTCTGCACTGCTGCCGTTTTTCGTGTGGTTGCTGATCAATCTTGTGGCAATGGGCGGCCTTGTCGTCTACCAGCGCGCCGCACTGTTGTCAGAGCTTCAGACCGCCAGTTTCACATTGCACCGCGAGGCCTCGCAGCGCGCAGGCCAGCATGATGCCCATCTGACTGCGCTTTCCACGATAGCCCAGTCCAAGGCGCGAACCGCCGATGCTTCGCAGAATGATGTCTTCCTCGAAGTGGCGGCGACGATTACCCGGTTCTATCCGCGCATCGATGAAATCCAACTGGTGCCGATGGACCCGTCCCTGCCCGTGGCCGGTACCAGAGCGCTGGAACCGGAACTGGCTGAGACCATAAGGGTGGCTGTCCGTTCCTACCGCGGCGTTCCTGAACTGTTGGCGCCATCTGCGCGGCCCGGCCACTACATGATGGTAAAACGCAGCCCCAATACCGACAATCCGCATGACGGCCTGACACTGTCGATAGATGCCGGCAGCCTGATCAGTTCCGACGATGCGTTCTGGAGTCGTAAAGGTGTGGCGCGACGCTTCCTCATGCCCGACGGCACGGTACTTTTCAGCCATCCGGCTTCCTTTGACGATGTCGATTTCTCCAAGAAGCTCGGCAGTGCCTCGCAGCCGCTGCTTTTCCAGACTGCGCTTGCGATGAGCTGGGGCGACCTGCTGCCGTTCGACCAGCTGATCCCGCTTCTCATCCTCACGAACCTGCTGTTCTTCGGCGGATTGATCATCGTGCGCCAGACGCAGCGCACCCGCCATGCGGAACGCCGCGCGGAACTGAGCGGCTTCGAGGCGCGGCTCGCCCATGCCTCGCGGGTCAATACGATGGGCGAGATGGCAAGCGGCATGGCGCATGAGCTGACGCAACCCCTGACCGCCCTTCTTGCCGGTGCACAGGCAGGGCGCCGCCTGCTGAGCCGCAACAATACAGCGGCTCTCGCGGGAGCGCTGGACGATATGGTGGAACAGGCGCGCCGGGCATCCGCCATTCTGGACCGCCTGCGCAACTGGTCTCGCCCGCAACGGCGGCAGACGACCCATGCCGATCTGCGCCTGTCGCTTCAAAACGTGCAGACCCTGCTCGCCTCGGAAGCTGCCCGCCGGGACGTCAAGGTCGAGCTTGGGATGCCGGAGATACCGGTGATGGCAGCGGTCGATCCGGTGGAAATGGAACAGGTCATGTTCAATCTCCTCCGCAATGCGATTGAATCCTTTCATGAGGGTGATCGGAACCGGCATGTTAACGCATCGCTGAAAGCTGACGGAGCGGTGGCGGTTCTGGAAATTGCGGATAATGGTCCCGGTGTCGCGCCCGACCTGTTGCCGCGGCTCTTTACCCCCTTTACGACAAGCCGTCCTGACGGAACCGGCCTCGGTCTGGCCCTCAGCCAGCGGCTGGTCGAACGTTTTGGCGGCGAGATTTCCTATATCCCACAGGAGCGCGGCGCGCTGTTCCGCGTCGTGCTGCCAATCGCCGAAGAGACAGGAAGTTAAGAGAATGGTTCAGCCCGTCTATCTTGTCGACGACGATGAAGCAGTGCGAAAGTCATTGAGCCTGCTCTTGTCGACCATAGACATGGAGGTGAGGAGTTTTGCCGATCCGTCTGCATTTCTGGCGCAACTGCCACGATTGAAGCCGGGCTGCATGATCTTCGACATTCGCATGCCGGTGATGACCGGCCTGAAACTCCAGGAGCTTCTGGCCGGACAGGAAATCGACTGGCCGGTGATCATCATTTCGGGGCATGGAGACATCGAAGCCTGCCGGCGGGCCTTTCGGAATGGTGCGGTTGACTATCTTTCCAAGCCCGTCGATGAGCAGGATCTGATCGACGCAATCCAGAAGGCACAGCAATTGCTCGAGCAAAGGCTCGGAAGCAAGGCCCTGAGGGCAGAAACGCTGGCGCTCCTGGACACGCTGACAACACGTGAGCGCGAAGTGCTCGGCCGCATCGCCCAAGGGTTCACCACCCGGCAGATTGCCGATGGCCTTGAACTGTCGCCGCGCACGATCGACAGTCACCGTGCCGCCATCGGAGCGAAACTCGGGACGACCTCGCAGGCGGAAATGACGCGCTTGTGGCTGGAAGGGCAGTCCAATCCGTAGAACTACCGAGAAGTTTGCAAGAGCTACGGATTTCGTCGCTTGCCGACGAAAACTAAATGTTCCTCGTCACAACCGAGGAACGACCATGATCCGTAAACTTGCAATTGTCGCCCTGTCGTTGGCTCCCGCCACCGCCTTCGCACAAACTCTTCCCACTACGCCTTATCTGCCGCTCGATCTGGCAACCAAGGCCGCGCAGGCTGCGCTGAATGCCTGCGTCGCCAAGGGCAGCAATGTGAGCGTCGCAGTCGTTGCGCGCGACGGGGCAACCAAGGTTCTGCTCAAGGCCGATCTTTCCGGCCCCCACACCGGCAACAGCGCTGAAGGAAAGGCATTTTCGGCAGCCGCTCTGGGCCGGGATTCGGGCGAGCTTGCGGAGTTCATCGCTTCGAAGCCAGCCAATAACGGCATGCGCGACATGGATTCGCGCTTCGTTATCCAGGCGGGCGGTCTGCCGATCAAGATCGGCGACGCGCTCGTCGGCGGCATCGGCGTCGGCGGCGCGCCGTCCGGTGCGATTGACACGGAATGCGCGCTCGCCGGTCTGAAAGCTATCGAAGCAAAGTAAAAGGCGGGCAGGACCGGGCATTGTCCGGTCCTGCCTTTTTATATGCCCAGCGGCGAAATCGCCGCCGCCCATGCGGTGATTGCCGCAGGCTCCGCAAAATTAGTGTTGTTCAAGGAATATGGCTTGCTTCGGGGCGCGCGGGCTGTTTTTCTGCTCGCCAAAGCCGAAGCATCGACGGCTTCGTGGCCGGCGGAACACCGCATCTGCGGATTTTCTGACACGCTTGCATCGCAGACCCATAGCCACCGTGATCCGGGGTGAGCAATCTGTCCTGCGCGCCCCGGCCTGAAACGTCGCGTGCTCCGGATAACGCGGAGGGGACAGAATGGCCGCAAGTTCGGCAAAGCGACTGACAGCATTCGGCATGGTTATTCTGCGTGAAGCGGTCGGCGTCTACTGGACGCTGATCAAGATCATGCTGCCGGTTATGGTGCTGACACAACTGGCTATCGAAATGGGCTTGATCAAGGCAATCTCGCCCGCCTTCGCTCCGGTCATGCAGTTCGTGGGCCTGCCGCCGGAGGCAGGTTTCGTCTGGGCGATGAACCTTCTGGTTGGCATCTGGAGCGGGGCCGTGGTGATGTTCGCCGTCTTGCCGGTTGACACGCTGACAACAGCGCAGGTGACAATCCTCGGTTCGCTTTTCCTCTTTGCCCATGCTCTTCCCATCGAACAGCGTATTGTCCAGAAGGCGGGTCCGCGCTTGATCGTCTCAACGCTGATCCGGCTTGGCGGCGGACTTCTCTTCGCCTGGGGAATTAACCTGATTTCAAGCCGTACCGGCTGGCTCGCGGAACCGGCTGCGCCGAACTGGGTGCCGGGCCATTACGATGCAAGCTGGGGCAGCTTCCTGACCGATACGGCTTCGACGCTCGTCTGGATATTTATCGTCCTGCTCGGTCTGGTGGCGGTGCTGAGAACAATGGATGCACTTGACGTGACGCGCTTCCTCAATCTGCTTCTTTCACCCCTGCTGCGCCTGCTCGGCATAGCGAAGGACGCCGCTCCGCTAACGGTGGTCGGTCTGGTGTTGGGACTGTCCTATGGCGGGGGCCTTATCATTCGCGAAGCGCAGCGTGGACACATTCAGCCTCGCGACGTTTTTCTCGCGTCGAGCTTCATGGGGCTTTGCCACAGCCTGATCGAGGATACGCTGATCGTCGTGGCTCTTGGCGCGGATATCTACGTGGTCCTTTTTGGCCGTTTGGTTTTCTCGGTTCTGCTGGTCGCAATCCTCGCCAGAATTCTGCGAGGAACGGGCGATACCTTCTTCTTCCGCTTCCTCTACCGGGACCTGCTGCATGGCAAATCTCAATCGCAATATGAGCCTGCGGTGGAGCGACCATTGGATTCATAAGGCAGCACCGGATTTGACAGCTTGCCGGGCCGGATGCGTGCAGCAGTTCCTCGTCGAACGAAACCAGTATGATAACGACAAAAGGCCCCCACGCGAGGGCGTAGGGGCAAATCGGGGCATAGAATAATAGGGGGGAAGCAACCGAGGGGAGGAGCCTCCATGTAAATAAATAATCAAGAACATTTTTAGACCAACGACGGGGTCGAAAGCTGTTCGTTCTATCAATGCTGATAGAAAGCACCTTTTCCGGCTGCAACTCAATCGCAACAAGTAGATGGGGAGAAATTGGGACCTCGAAGTGTGGGTTGGCGGCGATCTCCGCGGAAAAAGAAACCCCGGTGCTGTTGCAACGCCGGGGCTGTGCACAGCAAGGGCCACTCTCACCACCTGCCCTGCACAAACCCAGTGTAAGAAAAGATTGGAAAGCGTGAAATCCCATGGTTGCGGGAGAGTGTTTTTAGGTCGCACCCTGGCTGGCAGACGTCGCCTGTCAGGATTGGAAGCGAAATACGCAACCTGTTTGGGGAGCTATCTGGGTCCCGGCAGCATCAATCAGATTTGAAACGCGGCTATTGTTCCAGGCTACGCCGCAGAAACAGCGCTTCGGCTATCGTGGACAAATCGCGGTGGCGAGCACTCAGCACAAATCCGGCAAAGCGCTTGCTGTCCAGCCTGGGATTGTCCGACAGGGCGAATATGAAAGGTATAGCGCCCTGTTCCAGTTCTGCGATGAGAGGAAGCACGGCTTCCGGCTCGAGGGCGACATCCATGACGACCGCGTCTATCTGTTCACTTTCCAGATAATCCAGCGCCTGATCGGCAGTGCTCACAGGACCGAGCACGACAGCACCGACGTTCGCCAGTCTGGCCGCTGCTTCCTCCGAAAGCAGAAACCCATCCTCAAAAACCAGAATGCGCTTTCCTGAGAACAGGCGCATAGTATCATCGTTAAACTTATTCATTACAAGCAATTGGTCATGTCTGAGACAGAATGACAAGATGCCTCGTGCTGAATTCACACCACGAGCCACAACACGATTCCGCAGGAGACGATGTCTCGATAACACTCTCTAGGCTCCATCCACCATGTCGTGAAGTCTATGACGGGCGCGATGCAGGCGGCTTTTCACCGTTCCGATCGAGCAGTCGCAGAGCTCGGCGGTCCGTTCATAGCTTTTGCCTTCCAAAACTACCAGCGCCAGCACCCGGCGATATTTTTGGGGCAGGGCGTCCATCGCCGCCTGCACGTCGCGGGCTTCCAGTGTCAGTTCCTGCGACGCCTTGACCGATGCCACGGGTGAAACACACTCGGTTGCGCCCGGTGCTTCACGCTTCTGAATGCGAATGCGCGTGCAGAACGTGTTGCGCATGATCGTAAAAAGCCATGACTTCAGCGGCGAGTAGGGAGTGTATTTTTCCCGGTTCGCCAAAGCTTTCATCAAGGTTTCCTGCACCAGATCTTCGGCATCTTCCTTCTGGCTGTAGAATGTGCGGGAAAAAGCGCGGAGAGCCGGTATCATCTCGACGAGATGATCCGGCTCCAGCATATAGTCGGGGTCTGGCTTGAACGACATGGTCTTGGCCTTTCCGAACCGGCGTCCGGCTAGAGAATGGGGCGGCACTCGGCCGCCCCCTTAAATCACGAGTTCTTATGGCTCTGCTGGCCTGCCTTCACATGCTGTTCGTGGGATCCGCCACGCGAAGAAGACTGCTGCTTGTCGCCGCCGCCTCCGCTGCTGGCCTGCTTGCCGTCGTTCTTGTGGCTTTGCTGTCCGGCTTTCACGTGTTGTTCGTGTGTGCCACCTTGCGTGTGGTTCTGTGCCATTCTCTTTCCTTTCAGTGGTTTCTTACCATTGATTTCGGGAGTGGAATTTGTCGCGCGTGACATAAGCCTAACCATGGGGGGCGGACGATGTTCCAAGAAAAAGACTGTAATAAACTTCACGTTTCGGCGGCGCGTCCGAACTCCGCGACTTTTGCCAGTTCCTGGAGAAACATCGACCGTTCGCGATCAAAGCCGCTTCTGCCGCGCAAGCGCAGCAGATAGGACGGATGGATTGTCACAAAGATGCGGCGGTTTTCGTGATGCAAGATACGGCCCCGTACTGCCGCTATTTTTACGGGCTTGCCAAAAATGGCGCGAGCCGCAACAGCGCCCAGCGCCACGATGATATGCGGTCCGACGAGTTCGATTTCCTGTTGAAGCCACCAGCGACAGGCTTCTATATGACTGGTCGACGGGCGCTGGTGGAGACGTCTCTTGCCACGCTCGATGTGGCGAAAATGTTTGACCGCATTGGTGATGTAGCATCTCTCGCGGTTGATGCCCGCTTCGGCGAGACAGGCGTCAAAGACCTGGCCCGCAGGACCGATCAGCGGACGCCCTCCGATATCCTCCTTGTCGCCCGGCTGTTCTGCGACAAAGAAAATTCGGGCCCCGACCGGGCCTTCGCCAAAAACTGTCTGTGTCGCATCCTTGTAGAGCTCGCAACGCCGACAAGTCCGCGCTTGCGCGCAGACTTGCTCTAGGTCAGGTTGGCGGCGTGGAACTGCCGGGGCCAGTGCTGTCATTGCCGCCCCGTTGCCGAGGGCGGCGGCTGCGATTCCGTGGATGCTGGCGGTTTGCTGTTGTCATCCATGAAACCGCGACCCGGACGCATCTTGCCGTAAAGTTCCACACCGCCCCAGACGATCATTGCCAGCACCAGGCTGGAGATGAGTATCGTTAGGATACGCCGTCCATCCAGCCCCTGACGGGCCCTGCGCGGATCTACCTCTTTCATCGGTGATCCACCTAGCCCCAGCGCTGGCGCTCACGTTCGATTTCGTCCGCCGTGTAAGGAGCGCCCGATGCGTTGAAGCTCTCCCATCCCTCTTCCAGATAAGCGTCGCGTCTCTGCCCGATATTGACGCGTCCCCAGTCTTCCAGAATGGCTTCGACCTTCTCGCGTTCGGTTTCGTCGCAACGGACTGCGACCAGAGCGCTGCCCCGGCGAATGGCTTCGCTGTAGGCCTCTGCTTCTTTTTCCGGTACACCGGTTTCAACGAGAGCGCCAACGATGCCGCCCGCAACGCCCCCGGCTGTCGCGCCGCCGACCAGCCCGACCAGCGTGGCAGTCAGCCAGCCACCAGCCACGACCGGACCGACGCCGGGGATAGACAGGAGCCCCAGGCCGGTCAGCAGCCCGGCACCGCCGCCCGCGACCGCGCCGAGACCGGCGCCGGTTTCCGCGCCGGTGACAGCGCCGTCTTCGTCCTTGAGGGCGTCGCCTGCATATCGGCCGTCTGTATTATTGGAAATCAGGCTGATGTTTTCAGCCGAAATTCCGGCTTCCTCAAGGGCGCGGACAGCATCGGCTGCTTCATCATAGTTGTCGAACAGACCTGTGATATAAGCCATTTTCATCTCCTTTAATTCGTTCGCCCGTTACAGCCGGGCCACTGCCCGGATCATTGGGTGGTGATGTTTCCCTGGAAGTCGAAGAGGACCTTGACGGGCTGGCCGTTGCGCGCAGCGTCGGCGCGCCAGACGCCGTCTTCGCCGAGCTGAAGGTGCATGATGTTGGTATAGCCTTCTTCCGTCAGGCGATCCTTCACCTGATCCTCGGTGAAGCTGTTCTGCCCCGGCACCGGTGCTTTCGGATTTTTCTCTCCGGGCGTGGTGACCGCTGGCGTCTGCGACTCTCCGGAAGGAGTGGTTTGGGCAAGCGCTGCCGGTGCGAGCAGCAGGAAAGCTGCGCCTGCGACATATGGAATAGACCGTTTCATTGTTGGCTCCCTTGTTTCAGAGGGACTGTCCCAACCAATGAGCCGTTTGATTGTTCCCCAGGAATTTCAGCGCGCGCCGAGAACCATTTCCCTGATCCAGCGGGTCAGGAGCTGATTGTAGGTCTTCTGGTGAAGCTCTTCGGTGAGCGCATGGTCTGCGCCGCCCAACATGCGAACCGTCAGCGAACGGGAATTGATGAAGGCGGTTTGATAACTTGCGACTGTCGGGTGGGGAACGATGACATCGTGCTCGGACTCGACCAGCAATACATCGCCGCGAAATTTCCGCGCTTGCCGCAAAGCCCGATTGTCGTCAAAACTCACAAGTGCCGAGCGATAGGATTCCAGATCCTTGCGATCGAGCCTGGCCTTCGGGATTTGCCAAAGCTCGTCGCGGTACAGCGCAGGCGCCCTCAGCGCCAGCCAGCGGACGGGACGAAACTCGGTCAGCAACGTCGCGAGATAACCGCCATAACTGCTGCCTATGACCACGATCGAGCCGTCTTCGACCATTTTGAGGCTCGCCAGGCGGTCATAGGCTGCGATTGCATCATCAAGGTTTTCGCCGCGCGTTACGGTTTTGTTGTTCGACAGCAGTTCCCCATGGCCGCGCATATCGAAAGTGAGGCAAACGCAGCCAAGCGATGATATTGCATTCGCCCTTTCAATATCGCGTTCCTGGCTGCCGGCCCAGCCGTGAAGAAACAGAACGCCGGGAATGGTGGTATCCGGAGAGATTACAGTTGCGGCCAGTTCATACTGGTCGACACTAACGGCGGTAGCATTACGGATCATGATAGATTTTCTCGATTCTCGCATATTTATGCAGGGGTCGACCGAAATCGTCGGCACCGGCATAGACGATGAAATCATCGTCCCTGAACGGCGGTGTCTGATCGTAGCTCTCGCGCAGAATGGCCTGCACGGCGGTAACGGTTTTGTCCTGCATCAGTTTTTCCATAGCAAGGAGTTCAGCGGGAGAGGCGCCGCCCACACGCCACGACTGTTCCAGCACCCCACAGCGCACGCCATTTTCCGTTATCGGCCCGACGAGGACGTCGTAATTGCTGCGCGACGCGATCAAACCCAGATGTTGCCGCGCGGCTTCATCGTAGCGTCGCGCATTTTCCACAATCTTGCATGCGACAGGTGATTGCAGGAGCTGAAGAAGCGCATCCCAGCCGCCACGAACCACGCGCAAACGGCTGCCAGCGTAAAACTCGTTCCCGTCCTTGTCGCGGGAAGTGTACTGGCGGCCAAGATAGCTCCCGACCAGATTTTCAAGCTGGACCTGCCCGACGGAATAGGTGGTTGAATTTTCCACATTCTCTTCGACGACCAGCCCGTTTGCCATATCGCCATCCGGAACCGTGGCGAGAAAGTCGTCGAGCGCGTGAGCGGTGTCGATGACTTTCTGGTCCTTACCGCCGGATGCGTACGGGTTCTTGAAACGTATTTTATGCTTTTTCAGCAGGACGCTGGCCGCTTCCAGCGCGTGGCGATGTGAGAACACCGAAAAGCCCGGCAGGACACAGTCCTCCAGGCATGCCGCAAAGTGTCCCGTCCAGCCTTCCGGCAGGTTGTCATGGTCATGCCAGTGCGGGTGGGTAACGAGCTTGGTGGCCATGAAACCGTGGTGAACGATACCACCATAAAAACGGTCCACAGGCATTTCCGGGATTCCGTCCTGCCGGACAAGGGCAAAGGTTGGAATGAAAAACGTCTCGTCGTTTTCGTCAAAGCTTTGTCGGGTGGGGAGTAATTGCCGGCCGGTCAGCGCACATAAACGCGCAGCCAGCGCTTCCACGCTGGCTACGTTGTGCGGGCTGTCCGAAGACCGGCAGACGACGCGAATTGTCCGCATGGGATCGTGACCTTGCTGCAGGTCCTGGCATGTCTCTGGTCAAGCCGCTTCCGCACGGAGATTGGCGGATGACTCGGCGAGCTTCGTGAGGTCCTTGTCGGTCTGGCCTTCCTCCTGCAGGGTCTGATCAAGAAGTTTGGCGACGTCCTTGTACCCCAGGGTTTCGGCCCAGCGTTTCAACGTGCCGTAACGCGTGATTTCGTAATGTTCCACGGCCTGAGCGGCGGATATCAAGCCCGCATCAAGGGCTGGGCTGTTCGAAAACTCTTCGATGATTTCCTCTCCCTCAGCGATAATGCCTTCAATGGCATCGCAGGTCTTGCCCTGCGCACGCTTGCCGAGAATCTCGAAGCATTGCTGCAGGCGTTCCACATGCCCTTCGGTCTGCTCCCGGTGTTTTTCGAACGCGTTCTTCAGCTTTTCATCGGCGGCTGCACGGGACATTTTGGGAAGCGTTTTCAGAATTTTGCGCTCCGCATAATAAATGTCCTTGAGGGTGTCATAGAAAAGATCTTCGAGATTGCGTTGCTTGGTGCTGGCCATTTCAGGCTCCTCCTTTGGTTCCGAAACTGTCCTCGTCGTACAGCGGAAAATTCCGACGACGGCACACCTAACTCGCCAACAACGCTTTTGTTTCCCAGCGGGCGGCAAAAAATCGAGGCGTACGGTCAGCGCTGCGTGGGAGAGCCGGGCGGCTGGCTGGGGCTCTCCGGAGAAACGTCACCCTTGTCCGAAGTGATGAACAGGCTTCCGAGACCGAGCAATGCGACGGCGAACATCACAACGGCAAGCCATTTGAGAGTAACCATCGTTATTCCCGTTCGTGTGATCAGGATTTCGACTTATGCTCGGGCTTCCCCTTCTGCTTGGTGGAAGCCATTTTCTCGAGCTCTTTTTCGCTCATGGATTTGGCCATTTCCTTGGACGCTCCACGCAGTTCGCTTTTCGATTTGTCGCCGCGCTTTGCAGCCAGAGCCGCACCGGCAGCCTGTTGCTGTGCTTTGGATTTTGCAGGCATCTTCACCTCCTGTGATGGGTGGCTTCGGTTGGGTTACGGCTTTCCTGCCGCAGCTCGCGTGCGCTGGGGTTGGCCAGATCGTTCGGGCGCTCGCCGTTGGGGCTGTCGAAATCGAAATCCCTCTGCGGGTCGTCCGGTTGCGGCTGGCGCGGGTTGCCCGGTGCATTCGACTGCTCATGGGTCGGCCGCGCCTGATGGTCGCGCGGTTCGCGCTCGGACGGTTCGCCCGCTCCGACGCGATCCTTGTCGAAAAAAGGGCGTCTGATGCTCGAGTAGGCATCGTAGAACATTGCGGTTTCTCCGGTTGGATACATGATAGCTGAACGTGCCTCCCAACCGTCTGGCGGGTGCTTTGTTCCATCAAAGGCAACGACGCCAGCCGATGCCGCAGACAGATGAACAGGGAACATGGGCAGCGGTCGGCAGTTATCGAACCTCCCAAGCGAGGAGTTTTGATATGAGCCAGACAAGAAAATGGTCAGCCGAAGTAACCGAACACAGCGACGCGCTTGATCTGGAGCCGCATGTGTTCGAGCAGGACGATCCAAAGAAAATTGCAGCTTCCCTCAAGCGCTCAGCCGACAAGAGCCATAAGCGCAAGGCAGAGCCCTTCCGCTCGGCCATGTCCATGCTGACTTTCTACATCAACCGCGCCGGCAAGAATTTGCCGGAAAAACGCAAGCAGGTGCTGGAAGCGGCCAAAGGTGAATTGCGCAAGGCCTATGGCAAGCCGGACCACGCCTGACGCCCGCAATTGGCAAGGGAGAAATCCAATGAAAATCCAACTGGACGAAAACGGCAAATGGTTCATGTCGGGAAATCCCGAACAGCCCTCCGACCCGCCGGAGATACCTGAAAAGGAACCGGAAGGCATTCCCGTCGAGCCGCCGGAAACCATTCCGCAACCGGACAAGGGGCCGTTCAGCCCCGATGAACCGGAACAGGTGCCGCCGCTTCCCCTGCCCGAACATCCTTCGCCCGGTCCGACAAGTCCGGGCCAGCCGACCATGGTGTGGGGGTAGTCTTGTCAATGTG
>Ga0182735_1001940_pt1 | contig 13136 bp, 5 predicted proteins | sample eDN5th30CKraftMG_FD_128524 | JGI IMG/M metagenome (GOLD analysis project Ga0182735, IMG submission 128524) | Enriched Miracle-Growth compost microbial communities from Emeryville, California, USA - eDNA 5th pass 30_C Kraft MG (version 2) (version 2) ... | reverse complement strand
TTCCCCGTTATATATTAGAAACAGGTAGGCCGGGCAGCTCATATGCTTTTGAAATAGCACAGAAAATAGGATTACCCAAAGATGTCTTACAAGCTGCCAAGCAAAAGATAAGTGTGCATCAGAAAAAGATTGATACGTTATTGGTCGATTTAGAACGAGATAAAAAAGAATTGTATGATGCTAGGCAGCAGCTTGAAAAGCGAGAAGGAAGCGTGAAGAAATTATTGCAAGAGAATGAAGCTTTGCAGCAGTATCTGGACGAAAACAAAAAGAACATACTCAAACAAGCCAAATTAGAGGCACAGCAGATTATCAAGGATGCCAATAAATTGGTAGAGAACACCATTGCAGAAATCAAACAACATCAGGCCGATAAAGAGAAAACCAAAGATTTACGACAACATTTACATACTGCACTTAAACAGCATCATGTAAATGAACCGAAAAATATTTCTTCTGATAAAGACAATAGGGCAGCTGTTTTAGCGGTTGGCGATTGGGTGAAAATCATCGAATCTGGAAATGTCGCACAGGTATTAGAAATTGCCAAAGATAATGTGATTTTGGCTATGGGCGACCTGCGCTCGGTTGTGAAACGTAAACGGGTAGAGAAGATAGCCAATAAAGAGGTTCCGAAAGCGGTTAAACGGGCTAACCGTACTTCTGTAGCAGAAGATTTAGCTAGTTTTTATCCCGAATTGGATGTACGGGGAATGCGAACGGAGGAAGCTATTCAGACCATCGAACAGTTTTTAGACCGAGCTGTTATGATGAGTTTTTCTAGTCTGAAAATCATTCACGGGAAAGGAAATGGCATTTTACGTAAAATGATTCGCGACTATTTGCGAAAATATGCCCACGTCCATCGGATGGAAGACGAGCACCCGGATAGAGGGGGAGATGGCATCACTTATGTATATTTGAATTAACCCATAAGCTTACAAATATTATCTTTATTTTTGGTTGCTTAACGAAGCATTTGCAGTGTGTATTCCAATTAGGAAACCCTAAGTTTAATACCTATTATCTGTAATTTTGATTATGAGGCCGAAATTTTACCTAATTTGTTTGTTTATCTTATGCGCTTACTTATCGCCTGTATTTGGCCAATCTTATGGGCTTGGCTTTGCCGGACAGGAAGTGGTGCAAGACAAACGAACTGGCCTGGATTTGAGTGCTGAGAAATCGCTTTGCTTTGACGAAAGTTTTACTTTATCTTTTGATATTGGTTTTATACCAGGGTACAGTGACTATTTTGGCTATATTTTTAGAATCATTGACGAAGGCAAACGAAATATTGATTTGATATATGATAAAAGTTTGCAAACGAGTACACATTTCAAGCTGATTATTGGAGATCACGCCTCTGATATTGCCTTTGATATTCCACTGAGTAGCTTGTATAAAAATTGGCATCGAATAACCGTTACCTTTAACAAGGATACACAGCAGATTATGGTATCCGTACATGGAAAAATTTATTCGCAATCCATCAACATAGCAAATACCTGTTATAAAATTCTTTTTGGTGCAAGTAATTATAAAGAATTTCGTGCTACCGATGTACCACCGATGAAAATTCGTCGGTTAAATATATCTAAAAAAGGAAAGGTTTATTATCAGTGGCTGCTGAATGAAAGCGAAGGAAATGTGGCACATGAAGAGAAACGAGCCATCGATGCCGCGGTATCCAATCCGCTTTGGTTGAAAAAACAACATTATGATTGGCAACACATTCAATCTTTTGAAATAGGGGGAGCAGCAAGTTTTGCATTTAATCCGGAAGATGAAACCCTGTACATAGTATCCAAAGACTCATTGGGTGTATACGATGTCCCGCTGCGTAAACTAAGTTATATACCGTATGAGGGGAAACCACTCCATTTATTGCCAGGCAACCAATCACTATTTGATACCTTACATAATCGGTTGTTAAATTTTTATTTGGACGAAAAATTAGTGACTGCATTTGACTTCAATGAAAAACAATGGAGCCAAAATTATAGTGGTCCAGATACGGTAACTAATTATTGGCATCCCAACAAATTTTATCAAGCAAATGAAAACGCGCTTTATGTAATAGGTGGATACGGGCATTTTGCTTACCATCGGATGGGTTATCGCTATCGTTTCCAAGAAAAAACATGGGAAAAGTTTCTACTTGATGAACCCTATATACCACGCTATCTAGCCGCTTTGGGCACCAGCACGCGGGGAATTTATATTTTAGGAGGGTATGGCAGCAGTACTGGGAAGCAAATCTTAAATCCAAAGAATATTTACGATTTGAGTGTTTACGATGCGAAGAATAATCGATTTAAAACGCTGTATCACTTTACTCCAAAAAATGAGGATTTCGCCTTCGCAAACTCCATGGTTATTGATGAATCAAAACGACTTTTCTATGCGCTTTCGTTTCCTAATCATCGATATAATTCACATTTGCAACTCATTAGAGGGGCTTTAGATACGGCACAATACGAATTGGTGGGGAGTGAAATTCCTTACACATTTCATGATATTAACTCCTTCGCAGATTTATATTACTGTCCTACCAGCAAGGTGTTTGTAGCCGTAACGATGTTGTTTAACCTGCAAACTGATAAGAGTCAAGTCAATATCTATACCTTATTAGCACCTCCTAAAACAGTTGCTCAGTTATTACCATCCAATAAAGAGTCGGCTAATCAGTTGTGGTACCTGGTAATGAGTGCACTGCTCTTAGTAGGGCTTGGATGTTGGTATTACAAGGGGCGTAAACGGCAAAGAATAAAAAAGCATCCGCTAGAACAAGCCATGGCCAGCCAACCCACTGAAGCGGAACCACTATTATCCGCACCGTCGAAAGAGCAGAAAATACCGATCGACAAGATAAAGAACAGTATCTTGCTTTTTGGCGATTTTCAGCTTTTTGATGCCGAAGGGAATGATATTACGAAGCATTTTACACCACTAATCAAAGAACTCTTTTTGGTTATATTACTTTATACTTTGCTTTGGGAGCGGGGGGTTAGTACTGAAAAATTAACCGAATTACTCTGGTTTGATAAGTCTGCAGAAAGTGCTAGAAACAACCGATCGGTCAATATTGCCAAGTTAAAATCCATTTTAGAAAAGCTAGATGGTGGTCAGATATCCAGGGAGACAGGTTATTGGAAATTTAATTTTAATGATGCGCTGCTTTACATTGATTTTTATGAATACCTTAAAATCATTAAACAAAAACGCAGTATCAATAAGGCGGATATTGTTGCGTTGGGGAAAATTACCCAACGCGGTGGTTTCCTAACCAATATAGAATATGATTGGCTGGATATCTTTAAGTCAGAAACATCCAATGAAATTATAGATACCTATTTGCAATTTGCAATGACGCTGGACGCTTCAGAAGACCCTGAAACATTGATTCACATGGCCAACAACATATGCTATTTTGACGCCGTTAATGAAGAGGCCATGGTCATGAAATGTAAAGCACTTGTTTCATTAGGGAAGCACTCTTTGGCAAAGACTAGCTTTGAACATTTCCGCAAAGATTACGCGGCTATCTATGGTGAAGAGTTTGATCGGTCATTTCAAGAAATTCTCCAATAATCCGATTACTCCTTACTCCCACTTTTTAATTAAGCTGAAAGGTTTATTAAAAAAATCAACTGATTTTTTCACGTTAAGATTTTATTAAGCTTTCTGTTAAGCAGTAGAAGCTTATTTAGCCTATGTTTTAGCGATTAGTAAAACGCTGAAATCATATTAATAAACCACTAATCCAATTATTCAATGATGTTAAACCTGATTGTATGATGAAACACAATGATCTATTTGCTGCAAAAAAAATAAGGCAGCTTCATTTTTCTCTTTACCTAGCCAGTATCTGCTGGTTGATTTTTCCAACGGTGCTTCAGGCGGCAGTATCTCCTCCTTTATCTACCCAACAAGAAATGAAAGTCAGTGGAGTCGTAACAGACCGCGACGGTCATCCCATGCCCGGGGTGAGCGTACTGGTAAAGGGCACTCGAAATGGCGTTAAGACAGATGAGAAAGGCCATTATACACTTCAAGTTCAAAATGAACAGCAATATCTCGTATTTAAATATGTGGGCTTTGCAGAAAAAGAAGTGCTGATTGGTACCCAACGCTTAATCAACATAACGTTGGATGATGATATCCAACGCATGGATGAAGTCGTTGTAGTGGGGTATGGAGAACAGAAAAAAGCCACATTAACGGGTGCAGTAGCCTCGGTTTCTAATAAAGAAATCGTTACTACCAAAAATCAAAATGTACAGAACATGCTTACCGGTAAGGTGCCTGGATTGCGTGTGGTGCAACCAACATCAGAACCTGGTGATTTTTCGAATCTGTTCGATATCCGTGGTTTTGGGAGTCCGTTGATTGTAGTAGATGGTGTACCCCGTGGAACCATTTCTCGGATCGATCCCAATGAAATAGAAAGTATTTCAGTACTAAAGGATGCGGCGGCCGCAGTTTACGGGGTACGAGCGGCAAATGGTGTAGTACTCATTACCACGAAGAAAGGACAGCCTGGTCGTGCAAAAATTACCTATTCAGGTTATTATGGCTTTCAACAAGCAATTGGACTACCCAAACCAGTAGGAGCCATTGATCGGTTTACTTTGATGAACGAGAAGACCATGCATAATGTCAATGGTGGATTTTTAAGTTACGACGATGATGACTTTGCTCCCTATCTGGATGGCACGAAAGTCAGTACCGATTGGTATGATTTAGTGATGCAGCAACAAGCGCCGCAATACCAGCATAATTTAAGTGCGAGTGGCAGCTCGCCAGATAATTCCATTGATTATTTTGTCAATTTAGGTTATGCTTATCAAGAAGGTTATTGGAAAAGTAAATCGCTAAACTACAAACGGTATAATCTACGGTCAAATATCAATGCCAAAATTACGGATCGGATAACCGCCTCCTTAAAAATCAGCGGAATATTAGAAGATAAATCCAATCCTACCAAAGGCTCTTGGGAAATCTTCAAAACTTTATGGCGTGCACAACCCAATGAGCAGTATTATGCTAATAACGATCCAGACTACCTATACAAATTGGTGGATCTTCATCCGGGAGCCTATGTAGACGATGAGATCTCGGGATATATAAAAGACAAAAATAATTGGTTGCAAAGCCAATTCTCGCTCGATTATAAAGTTCCTTATATCGACGGCTTACTAGCCAGAGGGATGTTCTCGTATGATACACGTTTCAATGATAATACCAATTATCGCAAATCTTTCAATGTGTACGATTATAATGCGGCATCTGCCACCTATGCACCATTTTTGAACAATGGTCCCGATCAACTTCGAAGGGCCTATAGTACCAACCCCTCTACGCTCATGCAATTTTCTTTAAATTATACCAAGCAATTTGAAGAGAAGCATCATGTGTCAGGTTTGCTCCTATATGAAGAGAGTACTTATGAAGGCGACAATTTCAATGCCTCGAGAGAATTAGGAATCCCATTGCCCTATCTATTTGCCGGTGTTTCTCTGAACCAGGTAGCAAACAGCGATGCGAATGGGATCAATAAGAATACCAATAAAGGTCTTGTGGGAAAATTCAGCTACGATTTTAAAGGGAAGTATTTGGCCGAGTTTAACTTTCGATACGATGGCTCCTCTAAGTTTCCAGTGGGCAAGCAATGGGGATTCTTTCCATCGGGTTTTTTGGGCTGGCGCTTGTCCGAAGAACCGTTCATTAAAAACAACGCGAATCTTTCTTTTATTGGTAACCTCAAAATAAGAGCCTCTTATGGCGTTTTAGGTGACGACAGTGCTTCTAGTTATCAGTTCATTTCTGGCTATGATTATCCTTATCACGGCGATGGACAAAACTTGCCGAGTGGTTATGTGTTTGACGAAGCTTTTGTAAACGGTGTTGGGTTCAGAAATTCACCCAATATGTATATTACCTGGTATACTTCTAGAATGGCTAACATAGGTTTGGATGCTGATTTTTGGAATGGGAAGCTGGGAATTACAGCAGATGTTTTCAGACGTAAACGCGAAGGTTTATTAGCCAATCGCTTAGTAACTGTACCTGGTACTTTTGGAAGTACCATGCCGCAAGAAAATTTGAATAGCGACGAAACCAGTGGTATTGAATTGGCCCTCAGCCACCGAAATCGGGTAAATGATTTAGGCTATCAAATCAGCGGGAATATTTCCCTTACCCGTACAAAAAATCTATATGTAGAACGTGGTCGTGCAGGTAGCTCCTATGATAATTGGCGAAATAATAACAGTTATCGTTATAACGATGTCTGGTTTGGTTTTGGTTACGTAGGACAATATCAAAGTTATGAAGAAATTGCAAATTATCCGGTCTACACGGGTAGGGCAACCCTTCCGGGCGACTACATTTATGAAGATTGGAATGGTGATGGCGTTTTTGATGAAATGGATCGTTACCCCATCGCAACCTCCCTCAATGCAAGCGACGCTAATAATAGACGAAATTATCCGTTGCTTACTTTTGGGTTGAACCTAGGATTAGATTATAAAGGATTTGATCTCAACCTGTTGTTTCAAGGTGGTGGCATGTCTTATGTTTCTTATGGCGAGCAACTTAAAGAGCCCTTGGCTTGGGATGGCAATGCCTTGAATGTATTCATGGATCGATGGCATCCCGTTGATCCGAAGGCTGATCCATATAATCCTAATACACAATGGATCGCTGGTTATTATGCTTATACGGGTAGTACCTTGAACGATAACTCCCGAAGAAGTATTCAAAACGGAGCTTACTTACGCTTAAAAAGTGCCGAGCTAGGTTATTCCTTGCCTCCATCATGGTTAAGTAAAATAGGTATACAAAGCATCCGGGTATATACCAATGCCTATAACCTATTTACTATAACCGGTGTAAAAGGCTTAGACCCTGAACATCCCTCTCAACTCTATGGATATATGTATCCGCTCAGTCGAACAATCAATTTCGGTACTAGTGTAACTTTTTAAAGCTAAAATAGATTACAACCATGAGAAAATCATTCAGATATATGGCGTTTATACTGTTTTTAACCACCGTATGCGCTTGTAATAAATTAGATGTACCACCAACCAATATCGTACAAGACAAAGATGTTTTTACCGATGCAGGTATGCTGGCTTATATGGCGGCTCTCTATAGCCGAATGCCCATAGAGGATTTTAAGTATAGTGCAACCGAGGGAGATGAAGGGTTCAATACCTGGAATCAAATCTGGTTGCCTATGTTGAATACGGGCGAAAATGCCAATCGTAATACCAATGGTTTTCAGAATCCAGCTAGGGGTTATTGGAAATCGGGCTATCAGGTTATTCGCAATGCGAATTATTTGATTGAACAGCTTCCAGCATATGCCGCCACACTAACCCAGGAGAAAGTTGATCGCTGGATTTCAGAGGCACGTTTTGTACGGGCATTTACTTATTTCGCTTTAGCAAAACGCTATGGTGGAGTGCCGATTATTGATCAAGTACAAGCCTTAAATGATGGTAATATTGCACCCCTGCAAGTACCACGCAACAGCGAGCAGGAAGTGTATGATTTTATTTTGGGTGATCTCGATTATGCCATCGAGCATATGAGAGAGCAAAGTGAACAACAAGGGCGGGCGAATAAAAATATTGCGGCAGCGTTCAAATCGAGGGTAGCGTTATTTGCAGGTTCTATTGCGCGTTATGCGAAACCTTATGTGGTAGATGGGGTTATGCTTAATGGTATTCCGGCAGAAAAAGCCAACGATTATTTTACCCAAAGCTTTCAAGCTGCTAAAATGATTGAAGGCAAATATACGTTGTACAAGAAGAAATGGTCTGCAATAGATAAAATAGCGACAGCCGATAACTTTGCCGACTTGTTTTTAGACGCAGAAAGTCCGGAAAACATCTTGGTTAAAGGTTATTTCTATCCCGATGCATTTCACAGTTTTGATGCGGTGTACTCACCTCCACACATGACATCGACTTATGGCGACCGCTTTAATCCAACACTTGATTTTGTTGAACTATTCGAGGGGTTGCCAAAAAATGAAAAAGGGCAACTAAAAACAACCCACGATGATGGCACCTATGTCGTGTACGATGATGTGGAACAATTGTTTGAAGACTGTGAGCCGCGACTTCGAGGTACTGTTTTATTACCCGGACAACCTTTTAAGGGTATGCATACCGATTTACGTCGAGGTACCATTGAAGAAAGCGTCGACCCGGCAACACCGATCCAAAAATTTGTTGGCGAAGGTTTAACCGCCTCTTACAATGCCAATACGTTCTATGCTACTCATGTGAAACAATCGGGTACCTGGAATAGCCAAACACCTATAGAATTGTCTACAGGTTATAGTATCAATCCAACGGGGTTAGACGGCCCTACATCAGCCAATAATGCTACAGTTACGGGTTTTCATGGCCGTAAATATTTAGACCCAAAAATTACAGCAGCCGAAACACAATTGCATCGTTCTACCCAATCGTGGATTGAAATACGATATGCAGAGATACTCTTGAATCGGGCTGAAGCTGCATTGGAACTCTACCAACATGGAGTGACACAAGTTGATGGAGTTGCGTTGCAGGAGGATGCTGCTAATTGCTTAAACCAAATTCGCGAAAGGGCAGGAGCACCCCTGTTAACGGGGTCGACGGAGTTATCGGCCGATGCACCGTTAGCGGTAGGTACCGGTGTCGGTTCGTATGTGTTGGCACCAACCCGAGGCTTGCAAATTATTCGGATTGAACGCCGAAAAGAATTGGCCTTTGAACATAAACTATGGTGGGATATGCTCCGGTGGAGGACGGCCGATCTCGAAGTAAACGCACGTATATGGCGCAAATTAAATCCGTTCTTGTTTGCAAAAGGAGCGGTTCCTGAAGCACCTGATTATGTGCGAGGTAAATACATTTTTGATGGTCGTTTTGACGAACGAAATGCACGATTCACCGTTGCAACCAAATATTATTATGAGGCCATTCCGGGCGGAGAAATTGCTGCTAACCCCAAACTGGAACAAAATGAACAATATTAAGGCTAATCTAGAAATAATGAAATTCATGAAGACGATTATCTGTCATATATTATTCTTCTTAGGAATTACGCTGATGTATTCCTGCGAAAAGGATAACTACGAAACACCCAATGCGGTGCTACAAGGCACTGTTATAGATGCCCATGATGTGCCTTTACAGTTGGAGCAAGGGCAGGGCACAGGACGTATCCGTATGGAAGAAACCAGTTGGAGCGATACGCCCATTCCATTTTACCTCAATTTAAAACAAGATGGCAGTTACGTGAACAATAAGCTGTTCGCCGGTACTTATCTGGTTACACCGGTAGAAGGTGCTTTTTATCCCGTGCAAGGCGAGACCATTGAGATTAATGGAAGTACCCAGCATGACTTTCATGTAACCCCTTATCTACAGGTCGAATGGGTGAACGAGCCTACCGTATTGGCAGGCGGTCAGGTTACGGCAACCTTTAAATTTACAAGGAATGCTGGACCTGCAGGTGAAGCCATGCCTAATCTCTTAGATTATCAGTTATTTATCTCAACTACTCAATATGTAGGAAATAACAATTTTGATGGGACTGTTGTAGGCGGCGTTGTATCTGTTGCAAATGATAAAGAAAACATGCCGATTACGATCACATCAACAGCACCAATGAAATATGCGACAACCTATTGGGTACGGGTGGGGGTTCGAGTTAACGACTCGTATAAAAAATACAACTATACGACCATTAAAACGGTAACAGTACCTTAAAGCCTTAAAGACTACTAAATGGGCTGTCTAAAAAGTCAATGATCACCATGTTGCATATGGTATGGCTTTTTAGATAGCCCTATATCTAATCATTGTGAATTTAATGTTTGATTGCAGGAAACTTACATGCATCGTAACCATTTAAAATAATCATTCGAATGAAAATAATAAGAAAAACAACCATATGGAACACGCTTTGTCAAGGAGCGATTTATGCTGGTCTGATTTTACTGCTTGCTTGTACTAAAAGTGAAACCAAAACACTTCCTGCAGATGAGAAACCTGAAGAACAATCTGAAGATCCTATGCCCGAATCCTCTCCAGAAGGAGATGTTGTAGGCAAAGTAATTGTTGGTTATCAAGGTTGGTTTGGTTGTAGCGGTGATGGCTCGCCATTTAATGGATGGCGCCATTGGGTGGCATCCGGTCCACCAGCTCCCAATAACCAGAGTTTCGAATTGTGGCCTGATATACGCGAATACGACCACTTATACAATACAGGGTATGCTCATTTGGGAAATGGCGAACCAGCTAAATTATTTTCTTCTTGGGATGAGCAAACGGTAGACGTTCATTTTAAATGGATGAAAGATTACGGTATACATGGTGCTGCTTTACAGCGATTTGGAAATTACTTGAATAAAGATCCAAGAGATAAAAATTTTAAAAATGGGTTGCTTGAAAAAGAACGGACAGCAGCAGAAAAGTACGGTGTAAAGTTCTATGTCATGTATGATATCTCTGGTTGGGATAATTTTCAAACCGAGATAAAAGAAGATTGGACCAACACGGTTGCAACTTATACTAGTTCGACGATGTATGCCCAGCAAAATGATAAACCTGTTGTATGTATCTGGGGTATGGGTGTTTCGGGAAGACCAGGTAATGTAACAAGCTATACGGATGTTATTCATTGGTTTCAGGAACAAGGTTGTTATGTTATCATAGGTACAGCTCGTGGATGGCGGAATGATGCTGCTAATTTACCCGCTTTTGATGAAGCTAACATGATCACCCCTTGGTCGGTAGGATCCTTTACAGATTTAAATGGAGCAGACAACTATGCTACAGTGCTCGCGGCTGATGAAGCATATTGTACAGCTCATGGTCAAGATTTTCAACCGGTCGTTTTTCCGGGGTTTGCTTGGTCCAATTGGAAACCGGGTAACCCTCCTAATCAGATCCCGCGTTTACACGGCGATTTTATGTGGCGGCAATTTGCTAACATACGTAATAATGGAATTACACAGGCTTATATTGCCATGTTTGATGAATACGATGAAGGTACAGCGATTGCTAAAGCTGCGGAGAATAGTTCCATGATACCTTCTGATCAGTATTTCCTCACCTTAGATGCTGATGGCATAGTCTGTTCATCTGATTTTTATTTACGGCTAACCCGTGATGGGGCAAAGATGGTTCAGGGCGAAGAGCCCTTGGTTTGGGATCACCCTACAACCCATCAATGATAGGGTAGTTGCCCCGTAGATACTTATTACAGCAAAACAGTATATATGAAGTTTAAATTTTTTCTCGTTATTACGTTGGGAAGTGTACTGACGGTAAGAGCACAAAAGCTCACCACGTATGTCGATCCTTTCATCGGTTCTGGGGGGCATGGCCATGTCTTTGTAGGGGCCAATGTTCCATTTGGCGGTGTGCAGCTCGGCCCCGACAATTTTTATAAAGGATGGGATTGGTGTTCAGGTTATAATTATCAAGATAGTGTAATACGGGGTTTTTCTCATACACATTTAAGCGGTACAGGGATAGGCGATCTTGCAGATATTTTGATTATGCCTTATACGGGTACGGTCAAAACCGATAAAGGTGACGAGCAAGTGCCCGGAAGTGGCTATGCATCGCTTTTCTCTCATCAAGATGAAATTGTTAAACCCGGTTATTATGCCGTGCAATTAGCCAATGGTGTATATGTCGAATTAACGGCTTCTGAGCGGGTTGGTTTTCATCAATATCGCTTTCCTGTCGGAAAAGAAGCACATGTGATCATTGATTTGAAGGAGGGTATCAACGATCAGTCGACAGATACCTATATAGAACAGGTAGATGACTATACATTTAAGGGCTATCGTGCTTCTGCTGGCTGGGCAAAGAAGCAACGTGTATATTTTGCTATCAAAACATCGTTACCCATCAAACATTTTACGCTTTATGATAATAAGACGATGCTCGCCGGTAAACGTGCAAAAGGAGTAGCCCTTAAGGGTCTGATTAGTTTTCAGGCCGCACCCGAGCAATTGCAACTTAAAGTGGGCATATCTCCGGTAAGTGTAACAGGTGCATTGGCTAATATCTCGGCAGAAATTCCCGATTGGAACTTTGATGCGGTGGTTGCCACTGCGGATCATAAATGGAACCAGGCACTGGAAAAAATGAGCATTAAGACAAAAAATGAAGTCGATAAACGAATTTTTTATACGGCTTTATACCATGCACAAATGCACCCTTCATTATTTAATGATCATAATGGCGACTATCGGGGAGCAGACGGTCATGTATATACCCATCCCGATTTTACAAATTACTCGATATTTTCTACTTGGGATACCTATCGTGCCGCTCATCCTTTATATACATTGATCGATCCCGGTCGTGTAAATGATTTTGTGAATACCATGTTGGCAATATTTGATCAGCAAGGTGCGTTGCCAATATGGCATCTTATGGGTTATGAAACCGGAACGATGGTAGGCATAAGCAGTGAGCAAATCATCGCTGAAGCATATATGAAAGGACTCCACGGGTTTGATGCAGAACGAGCTTTCCACGCCATGAAGACGACGGCTATGTCTGGTCTGCGCGGACTAAACTATGTGCGCGATTTGAAGCCTATTCCCTCAGATGTGCAATTAGGTCGGCCTGTAGCGAATGCATTGGAATTGGCTATAGGTGATGGTAGTATCGCACTCATGGCAAAGGCCATGGGCAAATCAAACGACTACACCTATTTCAAAAAGCGTGGAGAAAATTATAAATTGTACTACGATTCGGCTACGGGATTTTTCCGAGGGAAAATGGCTAACGGTACTTGGAATCCCGTGTTTGATCCCATAAGAAGTGTACGTCCTTGGGCAACGGATTATGCTGAAGGAAATGCTTGGCAATACCTGTGGTTGGTTCCGCAAGATGTAAAAGGGTTGATGCACCTCCTTGGGGGTACGGATATGTTTACCAAAAAATTGGACACTTTTTTTTCTCTTCCGCCAGATAGCAGTGAAGCCCTCATTGATCTTACAGGAATCATCGGACAATATGCTCATGGCAATGAGCCCAGCCATCATGTGGCTTACTTATGTACTTTTGCAGGCCAACAGTGGAAGACAGCTGAAAAGGTAC
>Ga0182735_1001936_pt1 | contig 13147 bp, 9 predicted proteins | sample eDN5th30CKraftMG_FD_128524 | JGI IMG/M metagenome (GOLD analysis project Ga0182735, IMG submission 128524) | Enriched Miracle-Growth compost microbial communities from Emeryville, California, USA - eDNA 5th pass 30_C Kraft MG (version 2) (version 2) ... | reverse complement strand
TTTTGGATGGATCCAGATATCGGGCGTTCCGCGCACAACGGCGCTTCTCCATCCCATGATCTTTTTCCTGCTTATGCTGTTTCTTCGGCTCAGCATGCGCTTTGTCGTCAGCGATCTTCTCCACCTGGCCCGAGGGAATGGCGAGGGGCGGCGGCGGCTCTTGATTTATGGGGCGGGACGCGGAGGCCAGCAGCTTGCCAATTCCTTGCGTCAGGAGCCCCACCTGGTCCTAGTCGGCTATGTCGATGACGATCCCCGGTTGAGCCAGCAGCAGCTTGATGGCTTTACCGTCTGGCACTCCTCGTCGCTCGATCGCATATTGGAGGAGCGGCAAGTGGATGAAGTCCTGCTCGCGATTCCAAGTGCCCTGCGGGTCCGCCGACGGGAGATCGTAACGGCGCTGCAGACGCGCAAGATCCGTGTCAGGATGCTGCCGGGCATTGGTCAACTGATCGATGGCCATGTGACGGTAAGTGATCTTCGCGACGTGCAGGTCGAAGATCTGCTGGGCCGCGATGCGGTGGCGCCCAATGAAATGCTGATGGGCCGCTCCTTGCTGAGCAAGAATGTCCTGGTGACGGGAGCGGGTGGGTCTATCGGCAGCGAACTCTGCCGCCAGATCATTCGCTCGCACCCCAAGCGGCTTATCCTCGTCGAACAGTCGGAATATTTCCTTTACGCTATAGAGCGCGAATTGCGTGAACTGGCGTCGCAGGAAGGGCATGACGTCGAAATCGTGCCGGAGCTTGCTGACGTCGCCGATCGAGACTCTGTTTTCCGCATCTTTCGCCGGTGGCAGCCCGAAAGCGTCTATCACGCTGCTGCCTACAAGCATGTGCCCCTGGTGGAGAGCAATCCGATCGCCGGTCTGAGGAATAACATCTTCAGCACTCTGCATTGCGCGCTTGCCGCCGAAGCGGTGGGGGTCAAGCGTTTCATCCTGGTGAGCACGGACAAGGCAGTACGGCCGACCAATGTCATGGGCGCGTCCAAGCGGGTTTGCGAACTCATTCTCCAGGCACGGGCGCAAGAGCAGAAGAATACGCTCTTCACGATGGTGCGCTTCGGCAATGTGCTGGGGTCGAGTGGGTCTGTCGTGCCCCTTTTCAAGGCGCAGATTGCCGCAGGCGGCCCGGTGACGATCACGCACCGGGAGGTCACTCGCTATTTCATGACAATTCCGGAAGCGGCTTTGTTGGTGATCCAGGCAGGTGGCATGGCTTTGGGCGGCGAGGTGTTCGTGCTCGACATGGGGCAACCCGTTCGTATCCTGGACCTAGCCGAGACGATGGTCAGGCTTTCTGGACTGTCTATGAGAGACGAGGTGACGCCTGACGGCGACATCGAAATTGTCGAGGTAGGTCTGCGACCCGGTGAGAAACTCTACGAGGAGCTTCTGATCGGCGACGATCCTGCCCCCACCGCACATTCGCGGATCATGCAGGCGCGGGAGAACATGCTCGCCTGGGCCAGCTTGTCTACGAACCTAGACAAGCTTGGCGGCTTTTTGAGCCAGGGAGGGTCCAGTGGCGCTCTTGCGGTCCTTCGTGAGCTTGTCCCGGAATATCATTCGCCAACGGTCATGAAGGATGTCGCGTCCTGATGGTGGCCTCTTAGCCGACGGCCGGCCTGCGGGCCGATCACAACCAATCCATCCTCTTCGGCTTGTCTGGTGACAGCGGCCATGAAGCAAAGGGAAATCCATCCATGTCGATCAAAGTGATGCTCGTTTTCGGGACTCGGCCCGAAGCAATCAAGATGGCGCCCCTTGCACAGATGCTGAGCACAGACAGCCGGTTTGACAGCCGTATCTGTGTGACAGGCCAGCATCGGCAGATGCTGGACCAGGTTCTGAAAATTTTTTGCCTCGAGGCTGCTTATGACCTCAAAATCATGCGGCCGAAACAGGATCTGAGCGATGTCACCAGCGCGGTCCTGTTGGGCATGCGGGAGGTCTTTCAGCAGTTCCGGCCTGACATCGTGCTCGTCCACGGCGATACAGCGACCACGCTGTCGGCTAGCCTTGCCGCTTATTATCATCAGATACCGATCGGCCACGTCGAGGCCGGACTGAGGACACATAATCTTTATTCACCGTGGCCTGAAGAGGCCAACCGTAAACTGACCGGGGCGCTAACGGCACTACATTTTGCACCCACGCAGTCCGCACAGGCAAATCTCCGCCGCGAAGGAGTGGACGCGAGTGACATTCTGGTTACGGGCAACACCGTTATTGATGCGTTGTTGCAGGTTGTGGAGCGATTGAGGGCGGAAAGCGCGCTTGTGCAGGATGTACAGCGGGAGCTCCCGCTCCCGCAACTTGACAGTGGTCGCCGCATGATCCTGGTCACGGGACATCGGCGGGAAAGCTTTGGCGATGGGTTCGAGCGCATGTGCAACGCACTTGCAACGATCGCCTCTGATTTTCCGGCTGTCGATATCGTCTATCCGGTCCATCTCAATCCCCAGGTGCAGGAACCGGTTAATCGATTACTCGCCGCCATTCCGAATATTCACCTGATCGAGCCACAGGAATATCTGCCTTTCGTCTATCTGATGGATCGGGCGCACCTCGTTCTTACGGACTCCGGGGGCGTGCAGGAAGAGGCTCCGTCACTTGGCAAGCCGGTTCTGGTCATGCGCGATACGACCGAGCGGCCGGAAGCTGTTGAAGCGGGCACCGTAAAGCTGGTCGGGACTGATGCGCAGCTGATCGTGAAGGAGGTCACGCGGCTTCTGACGGATGATGAGGAATATGCGCGGATGAGCTTTGCCCACAATCCATATGGGGACGGCGCCGCCTGCAAACGAATTGCGGACGCCTTGGTTCACTGGGCGCAAGAGAACTTTCAGAATAAGGACAGCGAAGCAGCATGACCAGTCCCACCATCTCCGTTATCGGATTGGGCTATATCGGCCTGCCGACCGCAGCGATGTTTGCATCGCGCAAGGTCAAGGTAATTGGCGTCGACGTGAATACACAGACGGTTGAAACAATCAACCGCGGCGAGATTCATATTGTCGAACCTGATCTCGATATCGCCGTCCATTCCGCGGTTACTGAGGGCTTCCTGCGTGCTACGACCACGCCAGAACGCGCAGATGCTTTTTTGATCGCGGTGCCGACGCCATTTGAAGGTGATGACCACACTCCAGATCTGAGCTATATTCAGGCTGCCGCCCGGGCGATTGCACCCGTGCTGAGTAAGGGAAATCTCGTCGTTTTGGAATCTACATCGCCGGTGGGAGCGACGGAACAATTAGCTGCTTGGCTTGCGGATGCTCGGCCCGACCTGAGCTTTCCACAGTCAGCCGGCGAGGCATCGGACATTCGCATCGCACACTGTCCTGAGCGAGTTTTGCCGGGCAAGGTAATGCTGGAGCTCATTCATAACGATCGCGTGATTGGTGGCATGACGCGCAAATGCTCCGATGCAGCGGTTGAACTTTACAAGATCTTCGTCGATGGCGACTGTGTGATTACCAACGCGCGGACGGCGGAGATGGCCAAGCTCACCGAAAACAGCTTTCGGGACGTCAACATCGCGTTCGCTAACGAATTGTCGATCATATGTGACAAGCTGGAAATCGACGTGTGGGAGCTCATCAGACTCGCAAATCGCCACCCACGGGTGAACATTCTGCAGCCAGGGCCTGGTGTCGGCGGTCACTGCATTGCGGTTGATCCTTGGTTCATCGTATCAAAGACGCCAGAAGAAGCACGGCTTATCCGGACTGCGCGTGAGGTCAATGACGTGAAGCCTCATTGGGTTCTAAACAAGGTCAAGGAAGCGGTAGCTCAGCATCTCGAACAAAATCCGGGGCTAGTGGAAGCCGACGTGACGATTGCCTGTTACGGGTTGGCATTCAAACCGGACATCGATGATCTCCGCGAAAGCCCAGCACTTGAAATCGCGGTAAGTATTGCGTCGAGACATCCTGGGAAAACGATTGGAGTGGAGCCTAACATTCAGAAGAACTCCCCCAATCTGCCCGTAACATTAGTTTCCATTTCAGAGGCGCAGGAGCAGGCTGATTTACATATTATGCTGGTAGATCACCAAAAGTTCCGAGAGTACTCCATACAAAAAGTATCGCTGGATCTCCGGGGGCCTCAAAGGTGACAAGAAGTCTGTCAAGTGCACCATTATTCTTTATAATGATGCCGTACGTCGGCATTAGCGTTTTGCCGTCTGATGTACAGCCTATCGCACTTGCGCTATCAATTTGCTCGCTAATATTATTCAGTGGAAAAATTAGATTCGATTTAATTTCAGTTCTTCTATTAGCCATACTTGCAATGGCTATTACGTCATTTGTAATGTCGATATATGATATTGGCGGGAATATGATGTTTGATGCAAGGGCATTATTTGGATACCTGACGGCTCCTATTGTATATTTGTACTTCAGAAATTACCTATTCAGCGAGGGTCCGACTGCCGTAGCAAGGTTCGTGGATATAGCAGTAATTGTAACATTTTTCGGATTTTTGCTAAACATTATTGGCCTAACGTCCGTTATTCAAATATTTGTAAACAGAGCTATATTTGACGATTCCACGGTCGGGGCTCGAGGATTAACAAGTTTCTTTTCTGAACAATCGCGGATACCGACGCAGGCATTATTCTTCGCATTCTTTTATATGATTGCAGGATGCCTAAATTGGCCTAGAGCAATTTCCCTTTTATCTATGTCCGCTCTTTCTGCATCGGGGCAATTCTTTATTAATATCGTCGTTTTCATTTCCAGTATGGGCGCTGCCGTGTTCTACAATTCAATACGGAATGGTCAATTCCGAGGAATACATTTAGCGTATACCATGGCAGGCTTTCTATTTCTAACCGGAATATACCTTACCGCTCGAGATCATTATTTGTACCTAATTGAAATTGGCCTCCCACGTCGCGGCATTGAAGCGTTCCACGAAATAGCTGTGTTTAATATCGGCTCCTTATCCGATGATCTAGGTTTCTTGTATAAGGTTTCAGGTCCTCTTCAGGGCATTTCCGCAATATGGTTTGAGCCCTTCAAGATTAGGATAGGAACCGCGTATTATTTCGAATTCGAAAGAGATTTATTCGCGATATATGTCAATTTAATATATCATATATTTGAATCGACCTTGGTCCCTCTGCCGCCCCGCTCATACTCCATTTTCGGTGCATGGTGGTCTGATTTTCGTATTTATGGCATGTTTGCAACGCTCGTGTTTGTAGTAGCTCTCGGAAAGCGCTCCTTGGCGGCTAAAACTAGCGTTCTTGTAGGCATATATGCAGTATTGATTTTCCTCTTTTTGTTTCGCTCAAATACGAGCGATCCGACGCCCTGGGCCGCAGTGGCAGCCCTTACCTACGCAGGGCGACGTTGGCTTCATAAGGATGAAGAAGCGTGAGGAGATTACGATCTGCGGCAACGCCCTTTCTGGTGTACTGCTTGGGGTTACTCTGCCTCGCGAGCTGCGATATCTTAATCGGGAAATGGTATCCCGATCATGATGTCGCCGTATGGGCGATAATAAGGTCTGTAATAGCAGTAGGTGGCGTTTTTTGCATCACGGGATTTGACCAGATGCTGATGCGCGAAAGAAATGCAAATCGTCAGATTATCATAATCCTATCGATACAGGTTCCGATACTCGCAGCCATTTTTGCCTATGTCGTAAAAATATTTGGTATTTCTGGTGAATTCTTAACATTATTTGCAGCCTCGGCAGGGGGGGCAATATCAGTCGCTCTCGGAAGTTATTTTCGTTCAAACTTACTGAATACCGTCTCGCAATGGTCACAGCAGTGGTGGAAGATTGCTACCCTTGTTGTAGTTATATTTGTGTATGCGTTCGGGATTGATATGGGGATTGAACGAGGCACTATATTGGCGATGATCTCCTCATTGTTTTTGTTATTTCTAATCGCTATTTGGTCACCGAAAAAACTGCAACAGCAGGAAAATAAGAGCAAGAAGGATTTGTACGCGGGTGGGCTACGCGCGATGGCGATGGCTGTTATAATGAATCTATCAATGTTTGGCGAGAATTTAGCAGTTGGGGGTTTATCGTCGCCATCTGACATCGCGAAGTATTTTGTTCACTTCACATACTTCAGCCTACCGCTATCAATTGTAAGCGGATATGCTGCGTTTATTCTTGCGCCATTGATCAGGGATAGAAAAGAGCTGTACCGAGATTTCGTAACGAAATTTGGCACTCGTATAACGTTGTCATGTGTTGTGCTGTTTGCGGGATGCCTTCTTGCAGGGATGGCGGGTTGGACCATGATCGTTGGCGATGACAGGACGATTGATTGGACTCTTGCTTTTGGACTAGTATTTAATGCGCTATTGAGAACATATTATGTACCTCCTGCACATTATGTCGCGTTATTCTTTGATAACGATGCGTATGACAAGACGATTAGAGCTCATGGAATTTCGATCATAACAAGTTTATCTCTTGTGATGATATTGGTTCATGGTTTTGACTTCTATGTTCTTTATGCTGTTATATTATGCAGCGTATTAAATAATGCATTTCGGCTGTATTTTACGTATAAAAAAACTATGGATTTTGATTGGCATAAATCAAATTCTGTCTTGCCGTCATTCCAATAGGTGCCTTACCTTGTCCAGATGTGTCGCTCTTTGCCGGAAGGTGTTTTGTGATCTCCCTCATTCGTAAAATTCGTAACACTATTAGATTGATACCAATATTGATATTTAATCGAAGTGTGAGATTTCGTGGAGTTCCAAATTTGGGGCGGGGTCTTTTCATATCGCGAGGTCGAGATATTGAAATTGGTAAACGCTTTTTCTGCGGACGTGATTGTCATTTTGCAGCGCCGATGCGGGTAGGCGATGATGTTATGTTTGCGTCGCGTGTCTCCGTCGTCGGCGGAGATCATCGGATAGATGGCATCAATGTCCCGATTAACATGTCCGGTAGAGATGTGATGCGCACAGTCTTAATTGGGAACGATGTCTGGATAGGTCACGGAGCTATCATATTGCATGGCGTGCATATCGGGTCGGGTGCCGTAGTTGCGGCAGGCTCTGTCGTAACCAAGAATGTTGAACCGAACGCTATCGTTGGGGGAAACCCTGCAAAACTCATTCGTTATAGGCGCTAAACAATGAAGCAAATTCTTCAGGATCTCTCTGCAGGCAAAACTGAGCTTGTCACATGCCCGGCTCCGTCAGCCCGACGTGGGCAGGTGTTAATAGACACTTCGGTTACGCTGATTTCTGCGGGGACCGAACGAATGCTTGTCGATTTCGGTCGCGCCAGCCTTATCACGAAGGCTCGGCAGCAACCGGAGAAGGTTGCGCAGGTTCTCGACAAGGTGCGCACGGATGGTCTGATGACGACTGTCGAGGCGGTGCGCTCGAAGCTGGGTCAGCCAATCCCGCTTGGATATTGCAATGTCGGTGTCGTACGAGACACCGGAGCCGGTGTGGATGGGTTCCGGCCAGGTGATCGCGTGGTGTCGAACGGGCCGCATGCCGATGTTGTTTCGGTGCCGCGGAATCTTTGCGCTCGCATTCCTGATGCGGTTACTGATGAGGAAGCTGCCTTTACGGTCGTCGCCGCCATCGGGCTTCAGGGAATCCGCCTGGCCCAGCCAACGTTGGGAGAAGCCTTTGTTGTCACCGGGGCGGGGCTGATTGGCCTTCTGGCCATTCAACTTCTGCGTGCGCAGGGATGCCGGGTTCTCGCAATCGATTTTGATGAGACGAAGCTCGCCATCGCGAGGAGCTTTGGGGCAGAAACCTGCAATCCTGCGAAGGGGGAAGACCCGGTTTCAGTGGGGATTGCCTTCAGTCGAGGAGCGGGTGTGGATGGGGTGATCATCACCGCATCGACCAAATCTTCCGACCCGGTGACGCAGGCGGCCCGTATGTGTCGGAAGCGCGGGCGGATCGTACTCGTGGGGGTTACGGGCCTAGAGCTCAATCGAGCAGACTTCTACGAAAAGGAACTGTCCTTCCAGGTTTCGTGCTCCTATGGTCCAGGCCGCTACGATCCGGACTATGAGGATCGAGGGCAAGATTATCCGATCGGCTTTGTACGCTGGACCGAGCAGCGTAACTTCGAGGCGGTACTCGATTTGATGGCTGGCGGTCAGATCGATGTCGGCCAGCTCGTTTCACACCGTTTCGCATTCGACGACGCGCCGGCGGCCTATGAAACACTGGCAAGCGACAAGAGCTCTCTGGGCATCCTGTTGAACTATCAGCATGGCCTTGAGGAGCGGCACTTGCGTACGGTGCAGCTGAAGGCGCCTGAACAAGCTTTCGAGGCTGCGGCGCCCATCGTCGGCTTTATCGGAGCGGGCAACTATGCCGGACGCATGCTCGTTCCGGCCTTCCGCGAAGGTGGCGCGGCACTGCATACGATCGCATCTGCGGGTGGGGTCAGCAGCGTGGTACAGGGGAAGCGGCTCGGCTTTGCAAATGCCACGTCGGACACTCGGAGCGTGCTCGACGATGGGGAGATCAACACCGTTGCTATCGCAACGCGCCATGATAGTCACGCTGGCCTCACGGTCGATGCCCTGAAAGCGGGCAAGAACGTCTTTGTCGAAAAGCCTCTGGCTTTGACCAGAGCTGAACTGGAATCGGTCAAGGCGGCCCATGCCGCTGCAGACCGCTTGTTGATGGTTGGGTTCAACCGGCGTTTCGCGCCATTGGTGCAAACGATGAAGCGTCTGCTGGAGCCTGTACGCGAGCCCAAATCCGTCATTATGGTGATGAACGCGGGCGCTATTCCTGCGGATCATTGGACCCAGGATGTTGAGGTTGGTGGTGGCAGGATCATCGGCGAAGCGTGTCACCATATTGACCTCATGCGTTTCCTGGTGGGAGCACCGATCGTTTCCGTGACCGCACGCAGAATGGGAGACAGTGCAGCGGTCGAGGTTACCGAGGATAAGGCCGTGATCACGCTCGGCTTTGCTGACGGTTCGTTCGGAACCGTTCATTATCTTGCCAATGGCGGAGCGTCATTCCCGAAAGAACGGGTTGAAGTGTTCGCGGCGGGACGGACGCTGCAGCTCGATAACTTTCTGCGCTTGCGGGGGTTCAACTGGCCTGGCTTTCGCAACCAGAAGACCTGGCGGCAGGATAAAGGGCAGCAGGGCTGCGCCGCCGCATTCCTGTCAGCCGTTAAGGAGGGGACGGGCGCACCCATTCCTTTCGAGGAGTTGGAGGAAGTGGCGCGCGTGACCATCGAAGCTTCGGAAATGCTGCGCGCGCAACGATGAGCCGATGGACTGTGCTAAAGACGCTGGGGGCACTCGGCCCCCAGTCGGTGGCGCGCGTGGGCGCATATCGGCTCGGTCTTAGATCGGGGCGGCATCCGGTGCAGCGAATTAGCGCTGTTGCGCCGTCCAGGCCTTTGTTCGCTGCTCCAACAATAAGGGCAGGTCTTCCGGTGCCTACGACGCGCTGGTCAGACCGTCTGTGGTGGTTTGACTGGTTCAGCAACGAACATTCCGGGCAGGCTCCAGATTGGCATTACAGCCCCTTCGGTTCCGGCCCGGCAGACAAGACGAGCAATTGGTGGCAGATACCGGACTTCGCCGGTTCTGGTGACATCAAAGGTTTCTGGGAACTCTCACGCTTGGGCTGGAGCGTTGCCTTCGCGACGCAGGCGGCGCATGGTGATGTTGGGGCCTTAAATACCCTCAATCGCTGGTTGCAATCATGGTTGCGAGATAATCCGCCTTATCGTGGCGCCAACTGGAAATGTGGTCAGGAGGCCTCATTCCGGGTCATTCATTTGTTGGCGACTGCGATCATTCTTGGACAAGATCGAACGCCGGAGCCAGCGCTAGTCGAAACAATAGCGCTGCACCTTGAGCGTATTGCTCCGACCATGTCCTATGCGATCGGCCAGGATAATAACCACGGTACGTCAGAAGCGGCAGCCATGTTTGTCGGAGGGTCGTTCCTTTCGGCTCTTGGCTGGCCAAAGGCAAAGCACTGGACCGCCGTCGGGCGCCGATGGTTGGAAAATCGTGCTCGCCATCTGATCGAGCCTGACGGCAGTTTCAGTCAATATTCTGTCGTTTATCATAGGCTTATGCTCGATACTTATGCTTTCGTGGAAATGTGGAGGCGGCGACGCGACCTTGCTTCATTCTCGAGCACGATGCACACTCGCTTGATAGCAGCGACCCGCTGGCTGGATGCCATGGTGGATCGTATTTCGGGCGATGCCCCTAACCTTGGTGCCAATGACGGTGCCCGCATCCTGCCATTTACGGAAAGTGACTATCGTGATTTTCGTCCGTCGCTTCAGATGGCGTCGGTTCTTTTCCGCGGTCAGCGAGCCATCGGTGATCACGGGCCCTGGGACGATCAACTGCGCTGGCTGGGTATTTCACCGGATACGACGACATTGTCGCGACCTGCCAGCGAAACATTCGATGATGGAGGGTTCCACGTGCTTCGGACAGGGAGGGCATCCGCTTATCTGCGCTATCCTCGGTTCCGGTTTCGTCCGAGCCAGGCCGATCTGCTGCATATGGATCTATGGGTCGACGGGCTCAATCTACTCCGCGACGCGGGAACGTTCAGCTACAATGCCGAGCCTGAAACAAGCGAATATTTCGCGGGGACCGCGTCACATAATACGGTGCAGTTCGATGGGCGTGATCAGATGCCGCGACTGGGCCGATTCCTCTTCGGAGCCTGGCCGAAGGCTCGCCGTGTTGAATTTGTGAGCAAGGGCGAGACCTTGCGATGTGCCGCTGCCTACACGGATCATCGCGGAGCGCGCCATCATCGCGAAATTCTTCTCCGGTCACATGGCTTCACCTGCACCGATACGATCGACGGACGATTCGATGTTGCCGTGCTTCGTTGGCGCTTGCTGCCTGACGCATATCGCCTTGAGAATCATCGCCTATCAAGCAATAAGATGAGATTGTCGATAAACTGCAATGATTCCGATATAAGAATCAATCTTACGAATGCTTACGAATCAAGATACTATATGCATCGTGAGCAGATTCCGACGCTTGAGATAGCGTTCAATCATTCGTGTAAGATCGTTACAACGGGCGAATTCTAACGTGCATATCCTCTATTTCCACCAGCATTTTTCCACGCCCGACGGTGCTGCGGGCACTCGTTCCTATGAGATGGCGCGTCGGTTGCTGCGTGAAGGGCATAGTGTGACGATGGTCTGCGGTTCCTATGCCCAAGGGACCACGGGGCTGACGGGGTCATTTCACAAGGGCTGCAGACGCGGTACGATCGATGGCATCAATGTCGTGGAATTCGACATGCGCTATGCCAATGAGGACGGGTTCATTCGGCGATCAGGCGTTTTCGTCAAGTTCGCGCTGGCATCCATAAAGCTGGCATTGCGCGAGAAATATGATCTCGCTTTTGCGACAACGACGCCCTTGACGGCGGGCATTCCGGGCATTTTTGCCCGATGGCTGCGGGGCAAGCCTTTCGTGTTCGAGGTCAGGGATCTCTGGCCTGAATTGCCGCGTGCCATGGGTGTGATCACCAATCCGGTTATCCTGGGCGCGATGTCCGTTCTGGAATGGGCCTCATACCGCTCGGCAACACGGTGCATAGGTTTGTCGCCCGGAATCGTTGATGGGATTGCGCGCCGCGGAGTCCTGCGATCCCGCATCAGCATGATACCGAATGGCTGCGATGTGGAGCTGTTTTCCGACAGCCTGCCCGCTGCTGACGCCAGTTTCCGCAAGGCGAATAATATCTCGGACAAGCAGCTCCTGGCTGTTTATTGCGGAACGCATGGCCTGGCCAACGGTCTGGACGCAGTCGTTGATGCTGGTATTGAGCTGCACAATCGGGGCCGGACTGACATCGTCCTAGCTCTTGTGGGCAAGGGACAGGAGAAGGCGCGCCTCAAGGATCGGGTGAAGGCTGAAAAGCTCTCCAACGTCCTGTTCTTTGATCCTGTCTCGAAGCGGAGTCTCACATCGTTGCTCGGTGAGGCTGACATTGGCCTGCAGATTCTGCGAAACATTCCCGAATTTGCTTATGGTACCTCGCCCAACAAATTCTTCGACTATTTGTCGGTTGGCCTGCCAGTGCTGAACAATTATCCGGGCTGGTTGGCGGATATGATCGAGGAACATGAACTCGGCTTCGCCGTCAGGCCTGATTCACCGGCGGCGTTCGCCGACGCGCTCGAGCAGGCTGCCGAAGATCGCGCCGCGCTTGTGGAAATGGGGCATAATGCAGCGGCATTTGCACGCGGCGCCATGAATCGCGACCATCTTTCAAAGCAGTGGGTCGACTGGGTGACCGCCGGTGTCGGACGCGTCAGCCTGGATGGCGACGCGCCTTATTCCGCCATATTGTCAGCACGACCCCCGGCTTTGGCGGTGGAACAGAAATGAGGAAGCGGCTCCTGGACATCATCGTCGCGGCTGCGGCGTTGCTTCTCCTTTCACCGCTCATGGCTCTGATCGGGATTTTGGTGCGCTTTGATCTCGGATCGCCCATTCTTTTTCGCCAGCTCCGTCCTGGCCGGGATACCAAGGCGTTCCGCATGGTCAAATTCCGGACAATGCGCGACGCGCAGGATGCCGCGGGGCAGCCGCTGAGCGATGCTGAGCGATTGACGCGTTTCGGCCGCTTTCTGCGCGCGACCAGCCTCGATGAATTGCCGGAACTGTGGAATGTCTTGAAGGGGGATATGAGCCTGGTGGGGCCTCGACCCCTGCTCATGGAATATCTGCCCCGCTATTCGAAGGAGCAACTGCGCCGGCACGAATTGCGGCCCGGCATTACCGGATGGGCCCAAGTCAATGGCCGTAATGCTCTTGGCTGGCCGGAGAAGCTGGCGTTGGACATCTGGTATGTTGATCATCAGACTTTCTGGCTCGATCTCAAGATTCTCATGCTGACGGTGTTCAAGGTGATTGCCCGCGACGGCATCAGTGCCGCGGGCGAAGCAACAATGCCGAAATTCCAGGGGAATGAGATATGAAACCCTTGCTGGGCGTTTATGGAGCGAGCGGTTGCGGACGGGGCGTGATGCCTATCGTTCGCACACGCTATGGCCAGGATGCAGACCTCGTGTTTATCGATGACGCGCCGATGAGCGAGGCAAACGGCTATCCCATCGTGTCGTGGGATACTTTCCGCGCCAATCCTGCCG
>Ga0182735_1001935_pt1 | contig 13153 bp, 12 predicted proteins | sample eDN5th30CKraftMG_FD_128524 | JGI IMG/M metagenome (GOLD analysis project Ga0182735, IMG submission 128524) | Enriched Miracle-Growth compost microbial communities from Emeryville, California, USA - eDNA 5th pass 30_C Kraft MG (version 2) (version 2) ... | reverse complement strand
GGCCGGCTGATCGAGAAAGGCTACCGCCAGGGCGGTCCGGCCGGCTTCGGGCTGCGCAGGACGCTGATCGATGAAACCGGCACCATCAAAGGGGTTCTGGGGCGCGGCGAGCACAAGAGCATCCAGACCGATCGCGTCATCCTGACGCCGGGCCCTGACGAGGAGGTTGCCGTCGTGCGGGAGGTCTACAGGGCCTTCGTTCACGACGGCCGGACCGAACGGGAGATCGCCGACGACCTCAATGCTCGCGGCATTCAGACTGATCTCGGACGCCCCTGGACCCGCGGCACGGTGCACCAGATGCTGATCAACGAGAAATATGTCGGCGACAATGTCTGGAACCGCCGCTCGTTCAAGCTGAAGAAGAAGCGGGTGCGCAACGCCCCAGACATGTGGATCCGCGCAGCCGGGGTCTTCGAAGGGATCGTCGAGCGCGACCTGTTCGATGCCGCGCATTCGATCATCCACGCCCGGTCGTTTCGATTGTCCGATGCCGAGATGCTCGAGGCGCTGCAGGCCCTCTATGACCGCAAGGGGCTCCTGTCGGGCATCATCATCGATGAGTGCGACGGCATGCCCTCGAGCAGCGCCTACAGCTCACGGTTTGGCAGCCTGCTGCGCGCCTACGGCCTGGTCGGGTTCACCCCGGACAGGGACTATCGCTACATCGCCATCAACCGGGCCCTGCGCAGGCTGCACCCCGATATCCTGCGGCAGGTGCTTGAGGGCCTGCGCGAACAAGGCAGCGATGCCTGGCAGGACCTTGCCACCGACCGAGTCGTTGTGAACAATGAGTTCAGCCTATCGATCGTCATTGCCCGCTGCACGCCGACACCGACGGGCCTGCTGCGCTGGAAGCTGCGCTTTGATACCTCGCTCATGCCCGACATCACGATCGTGGTGCGCATGGACGCGGACAACCGCGCACCGCTCGATTTCTATCTGTTCCCCCGGCTTGATGTGGCGTCGGATCGCGTGCGGTTGGCCGAGGAAAACGGTCTCAGCCTTGACGCTTACCGCTTCGAGACGCTCGACTACCTTTACGAGATCGCCGCCCCAGTCGCCATCACGGAGGCCGCCTGATGACGGCCGACCGCCCACAGCAGATCGAGATGATCCCCATATCGCGGATCAATATTCTCAATCCAAGGTCCCGCAACAAACGCCAGCACCGCGAGATCGTCAACAATATCGAAGCGATTGGCCTTAAGCGGCCGATCACGGTCAGTAGGAGGGAGGGGCAGGGCGGGCCGCGATACGATCTGGTTTGCGGGCAAGGACGGCTTGAGGCCTTTCAGATGCTCGGTCAGACAGAAATTCCCGCGGTCGTAATTGAGGCCGCAGAAGACGAATGCCTGGTCATGAGCCTGGTCGAAAATATCGCACGGCGGGTCCATCGACCGATCGATGTCATGCGCGAAATCGGGGAACTCAGGAAGCGGGGTTATACCGAGGCCGACATCGCCCGAAAGATCGGCGTCCACAACACATGGGTCAACATGGTGGCCTCGCTTCTCGAGCGTGGAGAAGATCGCCTCCTGGCGGCCGTCGAAACCGGTCTGATCCCGATCACCATGGCCATCGAGGTTGCAAAGGCCGAAACCGAGGAGGCCCAGAACCTTTTGCTTGAGGCTTATGAAGCCGGCAAGCTCAAGGGCAAGAAGTTGGCGTCTGTTCGCCGATTGCTGGATCTGCGCCTCCGAAGTCGCAACAAGGGTATCCCTGCAAGCAGGATGGGACCGCGAGCGGGAAATCGGCGCATTACGGCAAACGACTTGATGCAGGTCTATCAGCGTGAGGCCGAAAAACAGCGGCTGCTCGTCAAAAAGTCCGATTTCACCCAGACACGCCTCCTGTTCGTCGTCGAGGCGATCAAAGACCTTCTAAGCGACGAAGGGTTTGTGACCCTGCTGCGGGCCGAGGGACTAGAGACCATGCCTCGCGCTTTGGCGATGAGGATTTCCGGAGGCCTCGATGGCTGACTGGCAGCCAGATCATGCGATTGAATCCGGGGGCGATCCAGATGTTCATCTGGCCTTCGAGCGCCAAACCGTCACGATTGCGATATCGGCTGTTGTCGCACTGAAATCCCTTCGGGAGGGGGTGCGTGAAAGCAAGAAATACGTCCAGATCGTCAGTTCCATAAAGGCGATCGGACTAGTCGAGGCGCCGGTTGTCATCGCCGATCCTCAGCATCCAGGGATGTATTTTCTGCTCGACGGACATCTGCGCATCGAAGCGCTGAAACAGATCGGATTCGAGACCGTCGATTGCCTGGTCGCAACCGATGACGAAACCTACACCTACAATAAGCGCGTGAACCGCCTGCCGCCTGTGCAGGAGCACCGCATGATTGCGCGGGCCGTTGAGCGAGGGGTGGCTCCGGCCGTTATCGCCGAGGCATTGGGGCTGGAGGTCGGGTCGGTGCATCGCAAGTTTCGCCTGCTGGACGGGATCTGCCCGGAAGCGGTGGAGATCCTTAAGGACACGACCTGTCCGATGAATGTGTTCGATGTGCTGCGCCGGATGTCGTCGATTCGGCAGATCGAGGCGGCCGATCTCATGGTTGGGCAGAACAACTTCACCCTGATGTTTGCAAAAGCACTTCTGGCTGCGACGCCAGACGATCAACTCGTTAAGCAGCCCAAGAAGGATGGGAAGCGAGATGGCAATGGTCCATCCACCCAGCAAATTGCCCGCATGGAGCGGGAGTTGGCAGCGCTACAGATCCAGGTGAAGTCGGTCGAGGATAGCTATGGCCTCGACAATCTGCACCTCACGGTAACGCGGGGCTACATCGCCAAGCTGCTGGGCAACGGCCTCATTGTCCGATGGCTCTCTCAGCACCGGCAGGAATACCTCAGTGAATTCCAGCGCATTGCGGAAATGGAGCCGATCGCTTCGGCGTCTGCGCCAATTCAGGAATAAATTTGATGGGGACCCGGACCCGATAAGCGCGGGGACCATAGGAGACGCCGCACGATGGGGCGGATCGAGCATGGTGGTGGGGATGGCGGCGATCCCGTTCGGAGCCCACTAGGCCGGCCGACATAGGGACCGGCCGCGTGCGAGGTATTATCCCGCATGATGACGGAATGGGCGTGTCGGTCGGGCCGGGCCGGCACGCCCATATCGGATAGGAGGACCTTTAGGCGGTCTGCCTCAACGGTCTGAGAACAGGGGGAGAACGAAGACCGCTAGCGCGGTCAATTTGGCCATTGCGGGATCATTTGCAGTGATGGAGAAAGTCAGCAAGTTGAGGCGCCTGCCCAGACCCGGCTGCGCGATCGATCTGACCAAAAGCGAATGAATCGCGGCGGGTTATTGCCAGATCCATGTCATTCAATTCGCGCCTTGGCCGTCTTGCGGAACACCACGCTCCCGATGCCGGTCAGTGCCAGCACGACCGTCAGGACGTCGGCCTGCGTCAGCCCCTCGGGCAAGATGCCGAGCGCCGCAGCGACGCCCCACAGGCTGCCGATGACGCCGGTCCAGATGGCCTTGGATGCCCACCAGGGTTTCAGTTCTTCCATGTCGTTTCTCCATAAAAAAGCCCGCGACATTCGCGGGCGGCCGGGTTGATGATGGGGGTAGCGGTTCAAGCCTCGTTGGTGGACAGCACGCCGTTGGCCGCGAGCTGGACCAGCTTCGCGCTTGCAGGCGCCTTGCGGTAGGTAGGCCGGCGAATGGCGATGCAGCGGTCCCGGGCGATCCGGGTAATGGTTACGCCGTCAGACTGGTTGCCGCCCATCACGTGGAAGGCGCCGTAGTCTTCGCCGACGTAGAGCCCGACATGACCGGATCCCTGCGCGCGGCGGAACACCAGGATGTCGCCCAATTGAGCCCGGTCGGCTGGCATCCCGAACTTCGCCCAGTTGCGCGCCCAGAGCGGGCCTTCCACCACTGGCTTGCCCGCGCGCTTGGCAACCACAGCCATGAACAGCCCGCACCACGGGATGGCATCGTCGTTGTAGACTCTGGCGAGGCCAGTCTCCTTTGCCCAGCCGAGGATAGCGGGATTGTCAGCGGGCCCGGCCACCTCGAAGGTGCCGTAGAGCTTGCGGGCCTCTTCGAGCATCCTGGGCAGCGGACGCAGGTCATCGATCCAGCCATAGGCCGGTGGCAGCGGTTTCATGGATGTCTCCCGGGAAGTTAGCGGCCGGACAGGCCTTTGACGGTGGCGTATAGCACGGCGAGCGCGGTCGCGAAGGTCGACAGCCATTTCACGAACCGGACCATGCCGGTCGCGGTGTTCCAGGCCTCGAGCAGGTCCTTCAACTCCTTGCGAACAGCCTTCAGATCCTCTTGCATGGCCTCGAGGTCGGCCCGGATCAGGGCAATCTCGACGGCAGGATCACGGTCGGGATTGGGCGGCATCAGCGCAGCCTCCCGATGATGGCGATGTCGCCCGGGGCTGCATCAAGGGAATGCCCGGCCGGCAGATCGAAGTCCGTCTGCTTCTGCCGCACGCCGGTGGCATAATGGACAAACAGCGCCTCGCGATCGAGCTCGGCCGGCCCGGTCACCACCTCGAAGTGGTACTGCACACCCGGCGTCCGACGGAACTTCTGCACCACGCAGCACAGCGTGAAATCATCGTGGAAACGCCGTGTGAATTCCCCGGCCGGCAGGTAACCGCCCCCGTTTTCGACATTGTGTAATCCGGGCGTCCACGCTTGCGTGATCGGCCCATCAGGACCTTCGAACACATAATCGGCCCACCCGTTGATGGCGACTGAGACATGCTCGCACAGGGTCCATTCGACACCGGCATCGACCATTTCCGCGATGGTGGGATTGAGCTTTGGCGGCACGAACTCGAGCATTGGCCACAGCCGCCAGGAGTTCGCCGCCCGGCGGAAGGTGAAGTCGTTTTTGAACACCCCGTAGTTCACCTCGAAGTCGTCGTTGATGGCGATCACCTCGTCGGTGACCGTGGGTCGGTGATCTGCCTGCATGATGTTTTCCCCTCAGCTGACCGTGACCGTCACAACCTCACGCAGCGTATGCGTGCCGGACTGACCGCCCGAGGCGACGATCGCGGCGCCGCCGGACGTGGCGGCGAGATTGAAGGCGTTGGTGATGGCGTTGATGACGTAATAGGTGGTGTTGGCGGCCAAGCCGGACGGCAACACCCCGCTGGTGATGAGCTGCACCCGGGTGCCATTGGCGAGCCCGTGACCGGTCGCCGTCACCACGGCCGGATTGGCGATGCTGATCGTCGCGGCGCGCGGCAACATGGCGCCAAACACATTGCCACTTAGCGCCCCGCTCGCCTCATAGGCGGTGATGGGCCCCTTGTAGCCATAGCGGGTGCCCGAGCCTGAACCGGTGAACGAGAGCATGCTGCCGCCCGGGCTCGCGGTAATCCTGAACGCATTGGCGCTGACCACCGTTTGCACGAAGTAGATGGTGTTCGTCGTGATTCCGCTCGGCATGCCGCCGGTGCAATAGAACTGGACCGCATCGCCGACGGCCAGACCATGCGCGGTCCAGTTGATGTTGTTGGTCGGCGACGGGCTGAACGTGATCCCGGTGATTATGGTTCCCCAGCTGAGCGACCCCGGGCTGAGAGCAAAGGTCGTGCCGTTGATCCGCAAGGCCGTCGGAACGGGGCTCGCGCCATAGCCCTCGAGACCGACCCACGTGCGCGAGACCGCGCCATAATAGTCGTAGCTGTGCATGATCGTCCGCAGGGTTCGGCCCCGCCAGGTGGCTGGCGTGAAGTTCCCACTGAGCATCGCAAAGCTGCCGCTGTCGGCGCCATATTGCTCGCCCGCGCTGTATTTATCGGCCCAGCTATAATAGCCCATCGGCAGGGAAATCTGCTGACCGCCGCTGCCGGCCCCCAGCAGAGTCATGAGCACGCCCGCCATCAGCTGAGCCCCGCCCCGGTGATCACCCAGGTGGTGGCCGCGACCTTGACCAGCGTTGCGAGGCCATAGCCGTCGAGCGTGCGGGCGCCGGTATTGGCGGTACCGGCCTGGCGCAGCGTATCGGTGGTGATTGTGATGCTCTGCGAAGAGGCACCAGCATTGTAGAGGACGATGGTCGCGCCGATCGGGAACGCCACCGCGCCATTGGCCGGGATGACAATGCCGCCGGTGGTGATGCTGATATGCTTGCCGATATCGGTCAGTGCCAGCGTGTAGCCCGCAGTCTTGCTGTTCTGCGGCACGCCGCGGAATCCCACGCTGCCGGTGGCGATGGTGCCACTGTCGCTGACGGTCGAGGCGGCATTGAGCGCGCCGCCGTTGATCGCCGGGCTGGTCAGCGTCTTGCCCGAGAGCGTCTGGCTGTCGGTGGTGCCGACCACAACACCAGCGGGCACGGCCTTGCCCGACCAGGAGGTCAGCGCGGCATTATAGGCCTGGACGTTGGTGCCGATGACAAGACCGAGACTGGTGCGGGCCGCCGCAGCCGTCGTTGCACCCGTGCCGCCATTGGCGACAGATACCGTTCCGGCGAGCTTGGCGGCCGACAGCGACGTCAGCCAGGCGGGATCGGCGTAGCTGCCGGTCGCCAGCAGCGCATTGGTGCCCTGCGACGGGGCGGCAAGTCCGACGGTCCAGGCTGCGATCGTGCCGCTGCCAGCGGTCATGCCGACATTCACGACCAGCGCGCCGGTCCCGCTGGTGTAGGCCGTGATCTGGCCATGCATCCAGTTGGCGGGCGACGCCGTGCTGGTGATCGTCACCCACTGGCCGACGACGAAGGCCTTGCCGGTCTGAACCGTCAGCGACTTCGAGCCCGTGCCGACAGTAAGGCTGGTCGTGCTGGACGCACTGGTTCCCGGCGCGTTGATCGCGGTGGCGGCACTGGCCGCAGCATCCGCAGCGTAGCCATTGGTTTCGGTCGCGAGCGCGTTGGCCTGCGTGACAAAGGTCGGAAGCGCGCCGAGGAAGGATTCCGCGCGCACGTTGAAGTTCGCCGCATCCGTCCGGGACGGCGGCGTCGGCAGAGCAGTAATGGGCATGAGAGCTCCCTTGGGAGGTTTTAAGTCAGCCCCTCGATGGTGAGGCTGCAGTAGCTGACGGTCGGGTAGGCAAGGTCGATCGAGAACTCCTTGTAAAAGCCGTAGACGGTCAGGCTTTCGAAGGTCTCGGAGCCGATCCAGAGGACCGGCGTTGCACGCAGGGCGGCAAGGTTACGATGGACGTCATCGACCGCATCGGTCGGCATGACGACCCGGGCAGTCATGCGCTTGGCAAAGGCCCGCTCGACCACCGAGATGACGCCAAACTGGTCGGCCTCCTTGCGGCTGTAATCGATGATGCCGATGTCAGCGCCGTGCTCGGTCTCGCCGATCGAGAACTGGCGGCCGACCAGCAGCGTGCCGCAGGACACGGTGTCGGCCGGATTATCGCGGGTGATCGTCACCGACACCACGCCATTGGCGTAGACCGGCACATCAAGGAACAGCAGTGTCGACTTGCGACCGATCGGCTCAAAGAACCACGAGAACCAGTTGTCGATGGCATTGCCGCCCAGGTTGAAGCTCTGCGTGCTGGTGTAGTTGGTCACCCCATCGACTGTCAGCGTGAGGGTGGCGCTTTCGGCGTCGGTGTCGATTAGCGCCACGGCATCCACCGCACCCGGCGCCAGCACGGCCTGGAGCGACGCGGTTCTTGTGGTTGCCGTGCCGACCCGCGCATCGAACATTGCCCAGCGGTTGGTCGGACCGAGATCGAGCCATTTCGTGGGATCACTGGCCGGGTTGACCCCGGTCGAGGCCGCCAGCGCCTCGTAGCGCCGGTGGGTAGAAGCGAGGATCACCCTGCTGCCGGTCACGTAGGCCGTGCCGGCATTCCAGGCGGGATGGTCGTTCTCGGCCGCCGTGCTGCTCGACAGCATGGCGTCGCTGATCTCGATCGGGCGGATCAGCTTCATGCCGCAGTCCTCGTCGACAGGGCATCGCCATCCGGGGTCACCCGCTCGAGGATCCGCGCGGTCTTGCTGGTGCCCGAGGCGATCGTGGCCGAGGCAAGGCGCTGCTCACCCCGCAGGTCCGCCACTTCCTGCCGCAGAGCCCGAAGCTCATCAAGCAGCGCCGACTGGTCATCATTGGCCGGAATGGTCGCCGTGCCGATCTGATTGGCGGCGAACTGCTCCCACCAGCTCGGCTCGGGACTCCCGGTCACATCGGTGGTCGTGCTGCTGCCGGCAGCTTGGGCGATGATCGCCAGCGTCTGCTCCAGGCTGGCCGCCGTCAGGCCCTGCAGCCGCGCCAGGTCCTCTGCCGACCGGGCGGTTTCGGCAGCCTGCGACAGCAGGGCCTGACTGAGACCCGGCAGTGACTTGGCCGCCTCCTGGTCCCCACCGCGAGCCAGCATCGAGGCATTGTTGAACTTCGCCAGCGCCTCGGCATAGCTGCCGGCCTTCGTACCCATGACGCCCCGGATCCGCTCGATCTCGGCAATCAGGGCATCGGTGATTGCCGCCCAGGCCGAGCGCAGCTTCTCGGCGGCACTGGCCGCCGCTTCGGCCGCCTGCCGCTGGTCCTCGAGCGCCCAGATCTGCTGCTGCAGCGCCCGGTTGGAGGCGTCGAGCTGAGCCAGGTCGAGCGCGCGGAGAGCCGTCGTATCACCCTGCAGTTCCAGCAGACGCCGCTCAAGCGAAGCGCGCTCGTCAGCAATGGCAGCCGCACTGGCCGCATCCTGCGCTGCCCCCACCAGGTCGGCAAAGGCCGGGGCCAACTGGATCAGCGCGACATAAGCCGCCCGCCCGGCCTCGGTGGTGAGGTCCTGGGCTTCGACCAGCGCCCGGAAGCCCGCGATGCTGCCGGGCATGGCAAGCCCCATGCTGGCGAGCACCTGAGTCATCTGCGCCGTGCGCGCGGCGGCCTGTTCGGTACCGGTGTAATAGAGCGCAAAATACTCAGCCGTAGCTGCGGTCATGTCGCTGACCGTGCCAAACAGCTCGACCAGGTTCATCGACGCCGCGACCGTGAGATTGGTGGACCGGCCCAGCATGGTCATGGCGCTGGTGACCGCCTCGACACTGGAGGCGACGCGGATCAGCGTCTCGAAATATCCTTCCCCGACCTGCTGGAACTGGTCGAGCCCGGCAATGGCGTAGCGTGCCAGATTGTCGGCCGCGGCACCGAACACGGCCGCCAGCTTCTCCTGGATCTGCGCGCCGGTCAGGCCCTTGAGGTCGATCTTGCCGATGTTGATGACGAAGCTGTCGAGCCGAGCCTGCACCTCGTCCAGCGACAGGCCCAGCGGTCCGGCAGAGGCCGAGATGGCGTCGTAGAAGCCGGTAAAGATCAGGCTGAACTGACGCCCCAGTTCGGCGCTCGCCTCGGAATATTGCGTGATGTAGCGGGTGCTGGTCGTGATCCCGAGGAACTTCTTCTTTTTCTGGATGTCGGTGTAATACTGGCCCTCGAACCCACCGGCCATGATGCCGCCGAGCGACTGGGCACCGCCATAAATGCCCTGGCCGACAACGCTGGTCTTGGTGCCGAACAGCGATCCGATCAGCTTGCCGACTGCGCCCACCACACCGCCAAGAATGCCGCCGATCACCGGGATCTTGTCGAGGACCGAGCCGACTTGTCTAGCAGCGCCGCCCAGAATGGCGGTGACCCCGGTCGGCTTGAACCCGGTCTGCACGCCGGCCGCGAGATCCTCGGCCCCATTGGTGCGGATGATGAGATTGGTGAGCCCGCCAATATTGGCCTCGATGCTGCGCAGTGATGCCAGCATGGCCGCCGAATAGCGCATGGTCAGCGTGTCGACCTCGCGCAGGTGGTCGATGGCCTTGGCGATGCTGTCGGACTTGGCTTCCGTATCGCCGAACACCGTGCCCGTGCCGTCATTGGCCGCTTCAAGCTTGGGGCCACCGCCGCCGAAGGCTCCGCCAATTGCGACGCCAAGCGAGGCAATCACCCCGGCCGTGACCGCGCCGGCCGCGATGTTGAGCGGGAACGGCAGCGAGCGGATCGCGTTTACGACGGCTTCCACCGCCTTGATGCCGGTGGTGATGATCGAGTTGCCCTGTTCGATACCGGCCCGGGCCGTATCGGACGCGGCCATGGTGGTGTCGGAGGCGACCTTGGCCGTCGTCTGCGCGCCGATCAGACCGATCTTCACCGCGGCATTCTTGATCGCGACGGTCAGTTCATAGGCACGGAAGGCCTTCTCAGCCGCCTCCAGCGCCTGGAACCCCTTCGAGCCCCCCTTGAAGAAGCCCTTCGCGGCGCTGGCGAGATTGCCATAGTGATTGATCTCGGCGGCTGCCTGCGCAGTACGCGCAGCAGCATACTGGAACGAGGCCCGGCCGTATTCACGCTCGGCCTCGGCGATGCGCCGGGTGGCCGCTTCCTGGTCGGCCGCATAGCGCGCAAACTCGGCGGCGACTGCCCCGATCGCACCGCCGACGCTGCCGAAGGCTTCGGCCATGCCTTGCGCGGCAGTCTGGGTCTGGTCGGCCATCTCCTGGAGCGTATCGAGATACTGCTCCTGTTCCTTCAGGCCAAAATCATGCTCGATCAGCTGGCTTCGCGCGGCGCGATAGCGTTCCCAGGCCTCGACCCCGCGTTCCAGCACGATCTGCTCGCGCTCGGCCTCGAGGTTGGCCAGTGCCTGCGTGCGGGCCGACTGGCCGAGCAGCGAGATCTGCAGTTCGAGCGGGGCGACGGTCTGGCGCAGGTATTCCGAGGTCGCGAACGCGCGGGTCGCCTGTTCCCAGGCGTCGCCAGCTTCGAGAATGGCAATGCGCGCGGCGTCGGTCGGGGCTTTCAGCGCCGCCATGGCAACTTCCATCCGCTTGATCTCGATCGGGGTCTTGCCGATCTTCGCGGTTTCCAGCGCAAGGTTGGCGGCGAACTCCTGCGCGGCCTGCAGGGCGCGCTCGGCCTCGCTTTCCTCGCGGCTGCTGCGACCAGACCCAGCGCGGCCCGCCCGGTCCGAACGATCAGCGCGGATCCCGGCAGCGTCGGCGGCCAGGCGATCGCGGGCAGCCTGCAGGGTGTTCTCGCGCCACTGGGCCGAGAAGGCATCCATCATGCCCATGGCGTCGCCAAAGGCCGAGGTGAACTCGTCACGCACCGTTGCCCCCATGCGGGCAGTCGAGCCGGCAAAGCTGTTTTCCATCCGCGGCAAGGCGACCGTTTCGATCTGGCTGATGGTGGCGAGGCCGACCCGGTCCAGCACCGGATTGACCCAGCTGGCCAGCCAGTTGAGCGCGGCGATGGCCTTGTTGGCAAGATACTCGATCCCGCTGATGGCAAGATTGGCGGCACCGACTGCGGCTTCGCCGATCACCCCGGGCAGCGCCTGCCAGACTGCGCGGATCGCCCCGAACCCGCCAATCCAGCCTGCATAGATCACCGCAATGCTGATCTTGCCGACCTCGAGCACCTTCTGGAATGCCCAGACTGCCCAGTCCTTGAGGCTGGAGAACACCGGACCCAGGTTGAGCCCGTCGCTGATGGTGCGCCACAGCCCGCGCATGACGTCGCCGGCCGTGATCCCGACCGGGCCCAGCTTTTCCATCTCCTTGGCGGTCAGGCCAAGGCTCTGGGCATAACGGTCGAGTTCGCCGGACTGCCTCACGCTCGACTGGAACAGTTTGAACGCGCCGAACGCAATCCCGGCAGCGGCGGCCGCGGCCAACAGATAAGGATTGGTGAGCGCGGCAGCCGCTGCACTGGCGGCAAGTCCCAACACCGCCCGGGCCATGCCGCCGATGCCGACACCCGCCTGCATCGCGATCTGCCCGATCTGCGAGCCCTGCTGCATGAACACGGTCATTGGCTTCTGGCCCGAGGCGAGGCTCACCACCACGTCGTTCAGCTGGTAGACGAGGTTCTGCATCTGGTGACCGGCAAGCTTTGAAGAACCGCCCATCCGAGTAATGCCGCGCGTGCCGACAGCCTCGATGGCCCGGTCAGCGCGCCCGGCGGTCGCCGCGATGTCTCCCATGGCGCCGCCAACAGCGCGCTTCATGTCGGCCATCTCCTTCTGGAGACGGGCGACATTGGTGATCATCTCGATTTCGAGGGTGCCGGCTTTCATGGGGCATCCTCCTTCGAGCGGATGAGGGAACGGAAGGCCTGGGTGACCTTGCGGGAGATGGTAGCGCGGTTGTGTTCGTCGGCGTGTGCCGTCCAGGGCGCCGGGCAATCGGGCTCCCGGGCATTCTGGCTTTCGGCGACGAACTCGACCGAAAGACGGCGGAGCAGCCGGCAGAGCCACGGTGCCAGTTCAAGCCCGATGCACGACTGCCAGTGGGCGATGGTGCCCCAGGACAGCGGCACCGCGCCCATGGCGCCGGGCTCGGATGCGCCGATGTCCATCAGGGTGTCGATGATCCATGGTGCCCGGATCAGCGGCATGTCGGGGACGATGCCGTCCGCCGTCATGCGTTGCAGGCGGGTCTGCGGGTCAGGCTCTTCCGTCGTCTTGCTTCCGGACTGGCGCGGCTTCGGCGCGGCGCCTAGCCAAGCCAGCTGCCGGACGTAAAGGCTCAGCTCGCGGCCGAGCTCGTCGTAAAATTTGCCCAGTCATTGATGTGCGCTGAGACCTGGGCCGCGATGAAGCCGATCGAGGGGTCCTCATAGGCCTTGCGGAACAGGGCGGCGCCTTCCAGCCCTTCGGCCGGCGGATAGGTGAAATGATTGAAGCTGACCGTACAGGCCGCGAGGAGCTCGGCCTGTTCGGCGAGCTTTTCCTCGGCGCTCTGGTCCATCTTCCCACGTTTCTTGATCTTGTCGACCAGCAGGTTCTGCTGGCGCGACTGGGCGCGCTGGTAGATCCGGGTACCCGGGCCATAGACGGTGATCGAGAGGCGCTGGCCCTTGTCGTCGTACAGCGGGGCGTCATCGCCGCCGACCAGTTCCACTGTCGAGGTTTCGGTCGCGGCAAGCTTGGTAATGTCGAACATGAAAGCTATCCCTTGGCTGATGGTGATTGAAGAACAGGAGCAAGAGCCCGCAGATGCTGGATCGCCGGCAGACTGGCCGGTGGTGCACCGGGCCGCGCAGGTGGCATGGCGGTTTCGTGATGTTGCCTATGCGCATGTCGACCGGCCGAACCCGGCCGCAGTGGCCTCGGCCCGCGCGGAGCTGATCAGCGCTCTCTCTGCAACGGTGCCGTCACCGCGATGCGCCGACTGCCATTTCTGGGAGACCGTGCCCGATGAGGAT